>Ga0187771_10001960_pt1 | contig 14158 bp, 12 predicted proteins | sample 0116_SJ02_MP15_1_FD_133139 | JGI IMG/M metagenome (GOLD analysis project Ga0187771, IMG submission 133139) | Tropical peat soil microbial communities from peatlands in Department of Meta, Colombia - 0116_SJ02_MP15_10_MG | ecosystem: Environmental > Terrestrial > Soil > Wetlands > Peat | place... | reverse complement strand
TCTTTATCGTCTCATTCGGCGGAGGCAGGCGCAGAGGCAGGGAGCCGTCCGCTTTGGGGGAGACTGGACAAACCGGCGCAACCTATCCGCTTTCGGCGCCTGAACTTACCGATTATCCGGTGTATGTATGGGACTACCGCTCTTCATTCCACAAGATCGTCTTTCACCCGGATGGCGCGTTCTTGAAATCGTCGGGCGTTTCGTCCAACGGCCTTGACCCAACGGCAACGGTTGCGGGGACCTGGGCCCTTGCCCCCGACGGCAAGCTCCGGATCACGCCCCGCCCTGCCGGGATACCCCACATGTACACCCGCATCTCCGAGCATGGTTCGGCAGTTCTGATGCGACCCGATCTGGGGCTGGTCGAGGCGTGGTATATGGGGTCGGGCGCCCTTGCCTGCATCCAGATATCGATCTTCGGCAACAGCGTATCGGTCCCCCCGGCCATGAGGTTCAGTACAACCCTGCTCAGCGGCAGAACCTTTTACAGCGCCACCTATCCCTGTCTGATGGTGACGACCTCAGGGGAGGTCGTCACCGATCACGAAGCCACCTGCGGCCTGATCGCGTTCCATGGCGACGGCACCCTGGCAAAATCAATCGACAACAGGATCGGCTCCGCGCCGGACTATGCCCCGTCGATCACGGGGACCTGGTCGGTTGACGACGAGTCAGGTGTTTTGACCATGACTGTTTCCGGCTTCCGGACAAGTGCCTCCATTCTGGGGATGGCATCGGGGGATTGTGGACTGCTCGTCGGAACCACGACGCAAAACAGACTCTGGTTCCCCGATGACGAGTTGGCCCCGGCCCGGCTCGCCGCTTATCTCTTTGAAGCGGTCAGGCTCATCCCGAGATTTTAAGAGGCAATCTTTTGCTTCGGCGTTGTTTCCCATAAAGAAGCTTTCAGTTGTAACGGTTTCTGGTATATTGAAAAATACTTGAGGCTCTTGCAAAAGTCTTGCAAACCGACTCCCCCTCCCATGACAAAGGGGAGGGGGTTGTGGGGTGGGTGAAGCTGCAATATGAAATTTCGCGGCAAACTTCCCCCCCTGACCCTACAACCCGCAAGGGGGGAGGGGACTTTTGGGATTTTTGCAAGAGACTCACGTGGCAAAATTACCCAAGCCCATGGAGAGAGACATGAAAACTTTTCTGATCATGGTGTCTGCGGCGCTCTTTGCACTGGGACTGGTGACGGGACAGGCTGCGCGCGCCGATAGCGGCCAGAACCTGTCTCCGGACGGGGAGGGGCAGATGGTCAATGCGCCCTTTACCGCGGAGGAATTGGACAGGCTGCTCGCTCCCATCGCCCTCTATCCCGATCCGTTGCTTGCCCAGATTCTCCCGGCAGCCACTTTTGCCGACCAGGTTGACCTGGCGGCCCGTTACGTCAGCCAGTACGGGGCATCGGCGCGGATCGGCGCCCAACCGTGGGATGTGAGCGTCAAGGCGGTTGCTCACTATCCCGAGGTGCTTGCCATGATGGATCAGCGGTATGACTGGATGGTTTCCCTGGGGCAGGCGTACCTCAACCAGCCGCAGGATGTGATGGATGCGATCCAGCGTCTGCGCGCAGAGGCCGAGGCCTATGGCCATCTCAACTCCACCCCTGAACAGCAGGTGACGGACGAGGGAGGGGTCATCAGCATCGATCCGGCTGTGCCCGATATGATCTATGTTCCCCAGTATGATCCCCTGGCGGTGTACATGGAAACCCCCGAGCCGGGGTATGGGTTCATTACCTTTGGCACCGGGTTCACCATCGGCGCCTGGCTGAATCGGGACTGCGACTGGCATGGCCGCCGGGTCTACTACCACGGCTGGCAGGGTGGGGGGTGGATCGGCCGGGCCCGGCTCCATATCCGGGGTGGGAAAAGCGTCTACATAGACAACCGCTACCGGACAATTGCTGTTAACAATGGAGTATTGCAACACGATTCTACCCGCTTCCGCGAAGAGATTCGCCGCAACGCGCAGCCCGGTCCCGTCTCCGCCAACCGCGCCCACGCCGCGCCTTCGGCCGGGAGCAGGCAAGTCGCTCCTGTCAGGACGATACCCGCCGGCGCCAGCGTGTACCGGGGCAGGGACGTTCAGAATTCGCAACCGGCGTCCCAAACCGGCTATGGCGGCTACGGCAGCGGCAATGATGCGGCTTCCTACCGCCAGCGCGGCCAGACGAGCAGGAAATCCATGCAGCAATTCCGCACTCAGGCCCCGGCCCAACGTTCGGGCGCTGCGGGGAGCGTGTCTGCTCCGAGATCGGTTTCCCGCCCGTCTTCTGGCGGAGGGGGCCGGCAGGGTCGTTAGTGTCCCGTGCAGTTGACGTTATTGATCGCACAGCCGGCGAGCCGGTTGCGCTTGAGAAAGGAACGAAGCGTATGATAACGGCAATGGGGAAAATCTTATTCCGATGCCTGGGAGTGTGGTGTCTGTTCGCCCTGCTTGCGGCGGCAACGATATGGTCAACGGTCGGCTTTGCCGCCCAGCCCGGGCCGGGTCAGCAGCATTTCGCATCACCCGAGGAGGCCCGCCAGGCATTGGTCGCCGCTGTTCAGCAGAAGGATCACAAGGCCCTGGCCAGGATTTTTGGCCCGGTTACCGCTGAACTCGAACCGGGCGACCCGGTGGAACAGGCCGCGGAATTCGACCGCTTTTCCCGCCATGTGCTGGAAGGGGCCGAACTGGTCAAGGAGGGGGAGGCAAAGGCGATCCTGGTCATAGGCAAGAATAAATGGCCGTTCCCCGTGCCGATCGTCAAGCAGGACAATGCCTGGCTGTTCCACACGGAAGAAGGGCGCGAAGAGATCCTCAACCGGCGCATTGGCCACAACGAACTGCTTGCCATCAATGTATGCCGTGCCTATGTGGAGGCCCAGCGTGAATATTTCGCCATGACGGAACCGGATGGCGACCAGCTTCCCAAATTTGCCCGGCACATGATCAGCCGGCCGGGCAAGAGAGACGGTCTCTATTGGCCGACCAGGGCCGGCGAGAAGGAAAGCCCCCTCGGTCCATTGGTCGCCAAGGCAAAGGAAGAGGGGTACATGCAGAAACAGCCCGAGGGGAAACATGCCCCCCGGCCGTACCACGGCTATTATTTCCGGATTCTTACCCGGCAGGGTGCGAACGCGCCTGGCGGCAAGTTCAATTATGTCATGAACGGCAATATGGTGGCCGGCTATGCCCTGGTCGCCTACCCCGCCAAATGGGGGGTCTCGGGGGTGATGACATTCATCGTGAACCAGCGGGGCAGAGTATATGAGAAGAACCTGGGTCCGAAGACCGTGGAGATTGCCCGCAAGCTGAATGAGTACAACCCGGACCTGACCTGGAAGTTGGCGGACCAGTGACGGCGCCGGTGCCGGACGGCGAAAGGAGCGGACCTGCGGATTTGGGGAGCCACGGGCAAGGTGATTCAAGGTATGGCAGACTGCAAAAACGTCTTTACCTCGGCAGCGCCGTTATCATGCTGGCCGGGCTGGGGGCTGCTGCTGCCGTCTACCTGGCGGCCGGCGATGCGCCGGCGGGCGTGCCGGACCTTGATATCGAAGGGTCCAGAAAAGCCCTGCGCGATCTGGAACTGTACGGCGGCAAGACGAATGTCCTTGTCGCCGAATTCATGGCATGGTTCGGCGGACTATGGCACGGGCGATCACTCGCCTCTACCATGGCATGCATCACCGTGGTGATTTCCTGCGTGCTGTTCTTCATCGCCTATTACTGGCCTTCCGACCATGATACGTGACATCCTGGTCCGTTGATATGCGGCAATGTATTCCAGTCGCGGAGTTTTCTGTAACATTCGCCTTGACCAGATAATCTCATTGAACGGCAATCTCCTTATTTGATTCTGCTCAGTACGCTCCTGGTTCCCTGGATATACAGTTTATTGCCCGAAAATTTCAGGTAGAATACCTGCTCCGCCGGGTCGGTGACCTGGATTCTGCCATCTGCCAGGATGGTCCAGGCAAAGGGTTGCTTCTTGTTTTTGAAATCCACGGTCCCAAGATGATTCTCGGAAAAGGTGACGTAAAATCCCTCCCCATCTTCCTTCCATTCCCCCTGGAGCTGTTGTTCCAGCGAGGAATTTTTTTTGTTGCACCCGCCGGCCGCCAGGAACATGCAGACCAGCGCCAGCAAATTCCCCGTATGGCCTATTCTTTTGAAAACCCTGATCAGGGAAATTTTCATAGATACCCCCTTCTGCCCGAACGTACTATTCATCCCCAAAAAAGCATTTGAACCGCAAAGACGCAAAGAACGCAATGAAAAATCATTCAGTTGTCTTGTCTCAGTTTTTCACCTGTTTGGTTCGAATCGTTATAGTAATAAGTATTTGAATTTCTTTGTGCCCTTTGCGTCTTAGCGGTTATTAACTGCCGGTTTTAGGTTCGTTGGCCTTCGTCGCCTCAATCATCGCCGTTGCGATTTCATCCCCGGTTCGGCATCGGTAGCGGTTTACGCGCGGTCCGAGGCGCTTCACGAACATAATGCCCGATAACATCTTGCCTGAAAGTGGATAAAATTACCACATAACACCACAATGGCGGCATTCAAAACTTGACAAGCGGGCAGCGAATGGGTCTTATTTTATACTTAGTTTCCATCCGGAAAGGGTTCTTTTCCGCCCATGCGGCGTCAATCTTCGAAATTGCTTGTGCGGCGTACCGGTGTACGCCTCCGCGCAATCCCTTGATTTCCTGGCCTGGACGAAAAAGCCCTCCTTTCCGAATCGGAAACCAATAGTTTCTCATCCGGAGTTTCCGGATGGAAACTACTTATAATTACCGTCCCGCACGGGACACAAGGAGCCTTCGCGATGCAGCAACCTGAAAAAGTGAGTTATCTGTTGGCGTTCTTCTCAGTCATCGCGATCCTGCATTTTCACCTGCTGACGGCCGTCATCTCCGGATTGGCCGTGTATGTTACGACCGAAACCCTGGCCCGCAAGGTGCCGGCCACCTGGGGCGGCATGGGGCGGGAGGTGATCCTGGGAGTGGTTGCCATCGGCGTCGTGGTTGTTCTGTTTGGCGCCGGTTTCGGGCTCTGGACATTCCTGCTCGGCCATCAGGGCGTGTCGGCCCTGTTGATGACCGTGGCCGGGACCCTGGATCGCATCAAACATTCTCTCCCCCCCGACCTGGTCGCCACCCTGCCCGACACCGTGGAGGATATCCAGACCATGTTTGCCGACCTGCTGCGTGAGAACGTGCAACATCTTTCGGCTGTGGGGATGGAAGGTATCAAGGTCCTGGCCCACGTCCTTCTGGGCATGGTGGTGGGGGGGATGGCAGCTCTTTGCCCTTACAACGACGCCCAGGCATGGCCCCCGCTGGCGGCGGCCCTCCACGGCCGGCTGAAGGTGCTGGCCGTGTCGTTTCACAAGGTTGTTTCGGCCCAGATCAAGATTTCCCTGCTCAATACGTCCCTGACCGCCATCTACCTCGCCGTGGTGCTCCCCCTGTGGGGGGTGAGGCTTCCCATGACCATGATGCTGATCCTGTTCACCTTTGTGGCCGGCATGTTGCCGGTGGTGGGCAACTTGATCTCCAATGCCGTTATCGTGGTCATCAGTCTGGGGGTTGCACCGGGGGTTGGGGCCGCCTCGCTGGGGTTCCTGGTGCTGGTCCATAAGCTGGAATACTTCCTCAATGCCCGTATCGTCGGCGGCGAAGTCCACGCCCGAGCCTGGGAACTGCTCTGCGCCATGCTCTTCATGGAGGCTGTCTTCGGTCTGGGGGGAATGGTGGCGGCGCCTGTCGCCTATGCCTGGCTCAAGTCGGAGTTGAAGAGCGTGGGGTGGGTCTAGAAACCTGTCGGACGTAGGATAAAACTGCTGCAAATCCGTCTGAACGGTCCATATTTTGTGCGTAAAGGGTAGATGAGATGCCTCTCATTGGTGATCTTAGCCACTTCTCCATCAGCGATATAATCCAGTTCCTGCACGAAACCCGCAAATCGGGAACGATCCGTATCGGTTGTTTCAAGGGGGAATCCACCTTGGTGTTCTCGAAGGGGGATATCGTCGGGGCGAACTATCTGAACGGCACGGTCCGGATAGGGCAGATACTCGTGCATATCGGCGCCCTTACCGATGCGGAACTCGCCTGGGCTTTGGCGATACAGCAGCAGGACCCCCGGAATCGCAAGCCCTTGGTACTTACGCTTCTGGAGCACAGCATGGTTGACAAGCATGCGGCCTGCGCCGGCTTGAAGATTTTGGTCGAGGCGACCCTGGTCGAAGTCCTTTCGTGGGATTCGGGACACTACGAATTCGAGGAAAGCCAGGTTTCAAACATCGGGAACTGGCATTACGACCTGACGAATTATCAAGAAGTCTCCCTGAACGCCCGGGCCGTGCTGTTGGATTCGTTACGGATATTCGACGAGAAGCGGCGTGGCGGCGCAATGGAGAATATCCTCAGCATTTTCGGGCTGGACGATGCGCAATCAAAGAAACACGGCGGCCGGTAAGTTTTAACGGCGCTCTCCTTTCCACCTTCCCTGTTCCTGCCCCCATTTCCGGTTACTTCACGATATCAGCTGCGATAATATGCCTTGCGGCCGATTTTCAGTAGTTTGGCGGCCTTGGACTTGTTGCCGTCGCAGCGTTGCAGGGTAATGGCCATTATCTGGCCGATCAAGGCATCGAGGGAGAGGTTTTCGGAGGGAGCGGTCAAGGTGTATGTGACGGTGTCAAGGGCGGTCTCCGGCGTGGCGCCGGCGGGAGGCGCTCCCAGGCCCAGATGCGATGCCCGGATCAGTTCCCGGTCGGTAAGGATGGCGGCCCGTTCCAGGCAGTTGCGCAACTCCCGCACGTTGCCGGGCCAATGATACGCCAGTATGGACTCCATGGCCTGACGGGAAATGCCGGGGAGCTGTTTTCCCAGGTGTTGACGCAGTTGATCGAGGATATGCTCGCACAGGAGGGGGATGTCGTCCTTACGGGCCCTCAGGGGGGGGATGGAGAGGGGGAACACATTGATCCGATGGTAGAGGTCTTCGCGAAAACGGCCGGTAGCCACCAGTTCGGCAAGGTTGCGATTAGTTGCCACGATAATCCGGCAATCGGCAGGTATGGGAGTGTCCCCGCCGACTTTTTCAAAAACGCGTTCCTGAAGGACTCTGAGCAATTTCGCCTGCAGAAGCAACGGCATGTCACCGATTTCATCCAGGAGGATGGTTCCCCCCCGGGCCAGGCTGAACTTTCCGTCCCGCTCACGGTCGGCTCCGGTAAAGGCGCCGCGAACATGGCCGAACAGCTCACTCTCCAGAAGATGCTCGGGGATGGCGGCGCAGTTGACGGCAATAAAGCCGTTGGGAAGCCCCTTGCCGGCAAAATGGATGGCGCGCGCCAAAACCTCTTTCCCGCAGCCGCTTTCGCCAAAAATGGCTACAGTGGTCTGCTGGACGGCAGCGACCTTTGCCGCCAACTCCAGCGTTTTTTTCATGGCCGCATTCACCGTGACGATGCTCTGGAACGTGAACCGTTCACGCAGGAGCCCTGAGATCTGTTTATTCTCCTGAACCAGATGCTGATAGTCAAGTGCCCTCTGGATGGTGATCCGCAAGTCTTCGAGGTTGTACGGTTTTTCCAGGTAATCGTACGCTCCGTTGCGCATGGCATCGACTGCGCTCTCGATACTGCCGTTGGCGGTTACGACAAGGATGGGAATATCGTAACGCCGCGTCTTCATGTGCGCAATCAATTCGAGGCCATTCATCCCCGGCATGAAGAGATCCGTAATAATGAGATCCACATGCCTCCGCGCGAGAATCTCCAGCGCTTCATCGCCACTGGCGGCCACCAGGGGAACGCATCCCATTTCGTCGATATGCACTTCCAGCAATAAGCGGGAAGTCGGCTCGTCATCTACGGCAAGAATTGTGGGGGCAGACATGAGGTGGCCTCCTTGCGATCAAATATCTGCTATTACGTGACGACCGTTCACTTCGTCACTCAAGTGCCTTGTAACATTTAATGTTTCGCGAATGTTCCCCTAACATAGTATCAAGGAAGAAAAAATCTGTGCATTATGCCCCCCTCCTTATTAAGGAGGGGGAACAACTACGCAATCTTAAGTTTTACAAGTTACTAGCCGGTTATGGAGCAGTGGAACCTTCCGCCTCTATCAGCGTACCATGAGTATTCCGTTCATACGAACAGGTTGTGCCGAATGGGTACACTGTGTTTCCATTAGACACACTTTCGTATGCCCGCTTTTTTCTCAATTCTTGTAACCATATATAATTAATAAATAAATTTGGCTGGCACGCGACCTGCTAGATATTAAGTGAAAATGATCCGTTTGTCCACACGGGAGACACTTTTATGGAGGTGGCGTATGACCATGGTGAAAGGACTGATTGAATCTCTGGATCTCACCGAAGAAGTGCTGGCCCAGAAGTTGATGCATGACGTAAAGGAGGTATTCTGCACCATGGTCGGATTGGAAGATCTGTTGCACCTGCCCCTCCGGATCGATCCGGTGACCAATTTCGCCGACTGTATCAGTTCAATGGTCGGCATGGCAGGACTCTTCAACGGGCTGGTTAGCGTGCATATGCCCAGCAGCCTGGCCATCAGGGCCACGAGCAGCATGCTCGGCATGGAAGTTACGGAAGCGGATGATGATGTCCACGACGCCATGGGCGAGATCACCAACATGATAGCCGGTTCGTTCAAGCAGCATCTTTCCAGGGGGGGGCTGGACATACACCTCTCGACTCCGTCCGTTGTGTACGGGAAAGAATACGTGATCACGCTCGGTAACAATCCGGACCAGATAGCCGTACGTTTTGCCACCGACGACGACTGGTTCATGGTGTCGGTGGCATTCGGGGAAAGTTGATCCACAGTTTTAGGAGGAGTCATGCTACAGGGAATCGAGGCTATTATAGCCGATGACGACGAGTTGAGTCTCGAACTGCTTTCTTCCGTGCTCGGCATGCAAGGAGCCCGGTGCACGGCGGTTGCCAATGGCAGGGAAGTGCTGGGCGCGCTTGAATCGAATCCGAACGCCGATATCGTGCTGCTGGATTTGCAGATGCCGGTCAAAGACGGTTTCGAGGTGCTTTCACACTGCAAGAGCGACCCGTCTCTGAGCACCATACCCATAATCGTCCTTGCTGCAAACAAAGATGAAAGGCTGAAATCCCTCAAGCTCGGGGCGGACGATTTTCTTGCCAAGCCCTATGACCTGGAGGAGTTGGAGCTGCGGATCATCAGACTGGTGCAGTCCCGCCGGCTGATGCAGAAATCCAGACGGGCAAATGGGGATTTTCTCGCCATTGCGAGCCATGAGCTGAGAACTCCCATGGCCATTATCACGGGTCTGACGGATCTGTTGAACGATGAGCATATGGGCAGTGAACAGAAGGAAATGACCAGCCTTCTGAAGCATGCCATCGGCGGACTGAACAGTGTCATCAGCGATATCCTGCTCTATGCAGAGCTTGATCATGGCGTCCGGAGCTCATCGGACCTGTTCTCCCTGCGCGGTGTCATCGATGCTGTGTTCAGTCTTCAAAAGGCAAAGGCCGACAAGAAGGGAATAGGACTCGAACTTGACATGGCCGACGTGATCTCGGACGTTCTTGTGGGGCCATCCTGTCTTGTCCAGAAAGTTTTCAGCATTTTGCTCGACAACGCAATAAAATATACAGTTGCGGGTGAAATAAGCGTTATAGTCAGGGAAGAGTGCCTTGGTGCGCACAACTCCCGGTTTCATTGCAGCGTCAGCGACCCCGGCAGAGGAATTCCGGTGGAGTTTCACGACAGGATATTTGAGCCATTTTTCCATGCCGATTCCTCTGCAATCCGCCATTTCAACAGGATCGGCCTGGGGCTGGCGCTTGCAAAACGTATGGTGGAACAGATGGAGGGAGATATCCAACTTGCCAATCAGGAGGGCCAGGGCAGTTGTTTCAATTTTTCGTTCTGCTGCAATGCGCTCGAATAGTCCTGTGTTGGCAGTGCATCAGGTGAAGCACGGCGGAACAGGGAATAATTGAACATTGAGAATTCATGGATTCATTGCCAATGGATTCATGGGGGGGGAAGCGTGCCGTGTCCGATGAGATTAAGGTTCTGGTTGTCGATGACGACAACATGAATGTGGAGATGGTCGAACTCATGTTGTCGGAAACAGATTGCCATGTCATGAAGGCGCCCAATGGGCATGAGGCCTTGGGCGTACTGGAGATGCATCCGGATACGGACATAATCCTTCTGGATCTCGAAATGCCCATTATGAACGGCTATGAAACGCTCAAAAACCTCAAGCAGAGCTTTACCTGGAAGGACATACCGGTGATAGTCGTAACAGCAGGCGCCAACGAGGTGACCCGGTCGCTCGGGCTTGGAGCCAATGACTTTTTGGCTAAGCCCTTCAATCCGGAGGAACTGCGTTTACGGGTCATGAACCATGTCCGCAGCAAAAAGCTTGCAGATTTCGCCAGGGATATGAATCAGATACTGGAGAGCGAGGTCATAAAGAAAACCGCCGAACTCAAGAAAGCCCTGAACAGCTCCATAGAGGCAGAATATGAAATCTCCATACGTCTTGGCCGGGCGGCGGAATTCAGGGATAAGGAAACCGGCATGCATATTCGCCGCATCAGCGAAATGTCAAAACAACTGGGTATCCTGGCCGGTCTTGGCGAAGACGCGTGCGAGGTTTTGCATAAGGCATCCGCCCTCCATGATGTGGGAAAAATCGGTATTCCCGACAGGATTCTGTTGAAACCCGGGAAACTGGATGCCAACGAGTTTGAATTGATGAAGCGGCACACGACCATTGGTGGCGAAATCCTTGCCGATGCCAGTCGTTTCCCGTCGTTGAGCGCAGGTTCCACCATTGCGTTGCAGCACCATGAAAAATGGGATGGTTCCGGCTATCCCCAAGGGCTGAAAGGAAAGAATATCCACGAGTTTGCCCGAATCGTCGCCATAGTCGATGTTTTCGATGCCCTGACATCGGAACGGCCATACAAAAAACCGTTTTCTCTTGAAGAAACGGTCGGCATTATGGAAAAGCAGTGGGCCGTTTCCTTCGACCCCGATCTCCTCACGCTCTTTTTGCAGAACCTTGACGTTTTTGCCGCCTTGAAAGAAGAGCTTAAGGATACTGTTGAAGTTTATTAGACGTTGAATTATTCTTAGCCATTGATCATCGAACGAGTCCCTGCCCGATCCCTCCGACGTTGAAAGCCAATGCCAGGATAAAACGCAAAATGCGGCACTGTTGACCGGATCATTTTCTCGGGGTATAACGTCCCGTCCGGGTTGCCGGCGATAATCGAGCCTATCCGGCATATTTAGATTGCCTTAATTAGCGATTTAACATATTTTTAGCGGTGAATAACGCTACGGTACCGGTAAGCGTGCCAGCCATGATTGTCTGCACGCACCGATTGGCCGGAGCGGGCGCAGCCCCTGCTGAACCTGAACTGCGTCGCCGCACCCTAGAATTGTTTCCCGCGCCTGACCGCACGGGGATTAGCAGGTTGTGTTCATCAGGATGCGCAGGAAATCCATGATTCCATGCAGCGGTCATGATCCAGGCCTGTTGGCTCGCGGATGATTATTTATAACGACAGGAGACATGTTTTGACAAACAACTTCGAATGCAGCGAATCCGTTGGGTTACTGGCAGTTAAAGGTGATTGCGGGTTGGACGGCATCCAGAATATTTTGTCGGAAAAAGCCCGGTTGCCCTCTCCGCCGATAATTTGCATGAAGATACTGGAAGTGGTCCGGAAAGATGACTTTACCTTTCAGGAACTTGCCCGGATCATCAGCGCAGACCCGTCTCTGACGGCGAAGCTCCTGAAAGTTTTCAATACGCCCTATTACAATCGATCCGGCCAGGCGACCAGCGTAGAGAAGGCAGTAGCCGTTCTCGGGGTTAACGTAACCAAATTGATTGCCCTTTCGTTTGCCGTTTATACTGAATTTCAAATCAGGGGGAACGACAGTTTCGATATTGATCTTTTCTGGCGCCGATCATTGACCTCGGCCGTTGCTGCCGAACAGATCGCCACGCCGGTGATTGGCGCGAACAATGATCTGTTCCTGATCGGATTGTTACAGGACATCGGCATCATAATCATGAACAATTGGCGGCCGTCCGAATATCAGCAGATATGCAAGAAGTCCTGGCATGATCATATCCCGCTGCTTCAATTGGAAAATGACTATTTCGGCTTCGACCATCAGCAATTGGGCGCTGAATTATTCAAAAGCTGGAACTTTCCCGAAGAGCTGTACCAGCCGATACGTTATCATCACGCTGCCGGATCGTCTCCCCACAAGTATCGGAGGCATATTGATATTCTGGAAGTTGCCAATCTGCTTTCCTCTTTCTACAACAACTGTCAGGATATGGATAAGCTGAAGCACGCCAAAAAGCTGCTGGCAACAAAGCTCGGCTTTGATGGACTTGCAGCGGACAATCTGATCGAAGCGGTTGCCCATAAGAGTGTTGAGATGTTTGAAGCATTTGAAATCAATAGCGAGGATATGAAACCCCTTTCACAAATTCTCCAGGAAGCGAATGAGGAATTGAGCGAGCTCTATCATTCCTATGAAATACTGCTGCTCGAATTGAAGCGGGAAAAGGAAAAGACCGATTTGCTGGCCAGAGAACTCCATACTGCCAATGAGCAGCTTCGGGAACTGGTATACATAGATGCCCTGACCAAAGTGTATAACTACCGGTTCTTTCAGGATGCCCTGGGCAAGGAAATCATCAGATCCAGAAGGTACGGCAGGGAGTTCTCTCTTCTTCTTTTCGATGTGGACCGGTTCAAGGATATCAATGACGAACACGGCCACCTTGTCGGGAGCGAGATTCTGATCAATATCAGCAGCCTGGTCCAGAAAAAAGTAAGGAATACGGATATATTCGCCCGCATAGGTGGAGACGAATTCGGCGTCATCCTGCCGGAAACGAACATTGGCAAAGCTTCGATGATTGCCGAGAAGATCAGGCATTCCATCGAGGTCTCCCAGAAGGACGTTCCGGTAACCATCAGCATTGGTTTGACTAACTATTGCACTGAAAAAGAGGATTGGGATAACTCCGTGATCTTCACTAAGGCGGATGAAGCGTTATATGCGGCAAAGAATAACGGTAGGAACCGGGTCTGCATAGTGTAATTGCCAAAAGTGTGATCCCGGACACAGTAATTTTAGTTCAAAAGTGGTTTCCTGAAATCAGCAAACCATATCGTAACTTCGCTCTCGGACAAATAATGTTCAGCACCGAAAAGGCACAGTCCGGGGGACCGGATGTCGCAAAGCTACCTACCCGGAACGGGCAGAGGGGCCGTCGAAGTGTAAGACGCCATGTGGGTTCGACCCGCCTTTTCAGTAAAAGGCGGGTTTTTTATTGTGCCGGGCTGGACACAAGAAAGGAAGGTGTCGCCATGATCGCCGTGTTTCTCGTTGTTGCATCCGTGCTGGCTGTATCGTTTCAGGTTGCCGCCGGCCGGCACCGGACAATTGGCGCTCGAACCGCCGGTAAGACCCATGGAGGTCACGACTATGGGAAAGACCATCTTTCCAAATATTAAATTGACGCACGATGCCAGCCTGCCCGATGACTGCAGTAAGAACCGGAGCGGCGTCGCGACAGACGCCGAGTATTACTTCTACTGGTATTGCAGCCTGTTGCAAGAGGACACTGAACAGAGCATGATGGCGTGCGACAATGACGAGTTCTTATCCGAAGTCTATGATATCCTGGAGATGTCCCACAACAGGCTGGCACACTGCTGACCCGCGGGGAGGGGACATGGTGAAGTTCCATCCCCCGGAAGGTCTGCCGGGAGCGGGGTTGCCATGCATCAGGCATGGAGCACAAAAAAAAGCCGCATCGAAAGATGCGGCTTTTTCAGTTCCCGTGAAGGAAGAATTACTTGGCAGCCGGAGCAGCAGGAGCAGCTTCGTCTTTCTTTACTTCTTCTTTTTTGGCTTTTTTGGCTTTTTTGGCTTTTTTGGCTTTCTTGGCCGGTTTCTTCTCTTCTTTCTTCACGTCAGCAGCGGGAGCAGCAGCAGGAGCAGGAGCAGCGGCGTCAGCAGCGAAAACAACTGCGGAGAAGGAGAGGGCAACGATAGCGGCGACGATGGTGGAGAGAACTTTTTTCATTT
>Ga0187771_10001959_pt1 | contig 14161 bp, 13 predicted proteins | sample 0116_SJ02_MP15_1_FD_133139 | JGI IMG/M metagenome (GOLD analysis project Ga0187771, IMG submission 133139) | Tropical peat soil microbial communities from peatlands in Department of Meta, Colombia - 0116_SJ02_MP15_10_MG | ecosystem: Environmental > Terrestrial > Soil > Wetlands > Peat | place... | reverse complement strand
CAGCAGCTTCGCTGTACGTCGCCTGCGTTCTCGAAGGCGAGAAGAAGACGCAGAAAGAGATAGCTGAGGTCGCCAACGTAACGGAAGTTACAGTACGGAACAGATACAAGGGACTTAAGGAAGCTCTGAAACTGGACATCTAATTCAGTTGGGTTAGCGGCGCAGCTGTCCCAACCCTTTCCCTTATTTTCGGTGCCAACTCTTCCTTACCGACGCCGAAGATTATCTTCAGGGATTGCGATACGGTGGACACAGGATGTACCTGAATCCCTTCCTCTATGAGGATACGCAATTCGTCTCCGGAAACCTCAAAGTTCGCAGCCGGTAACACCAAATCAGTCACCCGAATCCTCTGAGACTTTAGGACGCCAACGATTTTGCCTGTTTGAGCGCCGTAGCCCCCCAACCCTCCCACAGGCCCAATATCGAGCTTTACGCCAATTGTGCCGGTCGCAACGACGGAAGGAGCAATCATGAGACCTGACAACTCCGAAAGAAGGGCGAGCACCATCGCCAATCCCGCGCTTGGCCCGGAAACACCCTGCCCAGGCGCACCCTCCAAGATGCTCCGGATTTGAAAGTGCACGTGGAGGCGACTGATATCGAGGTGAGATTCGGCCCATAACATGGAGCTTACGGCCTCCGCGGCGTTCTCAGCACTTTGACGCACCGATTCGTCCGGTAGAACCAGCTGCCCGATCACAGCTGAAGTTGAATTCCCCGTTAGTGAGACCCGTGATTCACCCGGAGTGAGAGGTCTAACGGAGCATTGAACCGTGATGATTCCGCCCGTCCCGTCCTCGCTTGCATAAAGTCCGAACGAGGCCCCCGGCGTAGGTGAGGATAGAATGAGCGCTTCCTCCATCTCCCTCCTTTGTTTAGCCTGACTTGACTCTAGAGCCTGGATTGCTTTCTCGAAGTGATAGAGCCGGATTAGGTAGTTAGATTCGTCTACCTGATCGACGGAGCTGAGTTCAGACTTCACTTGACCCTTTTCAATCAGGCACGTCAACCTCTCCAAGTCCGCAGCATACTTCTCCCCCACGGACGTTTTCTCAGTCAGATCCTTCGCTGCTCGTAATTCGTACGCCGCACTGATCTCTGAAGCCCAAAGCCTGTGGGCTTCGGCGACTGTTTCAGATGCAGCTCTGGGGCTGAGAACGCGTTGCGTCCTAAAGAGACGTGTAATCTTTGCAGCATCAACCTCGGGATGAAGGAAACGTTGGAACTTCCTAAGGTGGATGTCGACAACTTCATTCCATTCCCGATCGTTCAGGGGAGGATGAACGTAGAAGACATTCGGTTCAAATCTATCTCTGGTTGCTTGATCAATGAGATTTTCTTTATTTGATGCTGCTATGACGACTATCCCCTCGTCGGGTTTTATCTCGCTCAGCTCCGCTTTCACCTGTGCCAGGATCTTGTTTCCCGTCGGATCGGCGCCCCAGAATATAGCATCGGCTTCGTCGAGGAAAAGGATACACGGACTCCGTTGCCTAGCTAAAGCGAACAGGTCCTTGATCCGTTTTTCTGGCTCACCGATGTATGTCGCGCCGCTCATCAATTCGCCGCCGCGAACCTTGATGAATGCAACCTTATTTTCAGCCGCGGCGACTAGCGCAAGCAGAGTCTTACCTGTGCCCGGCGGCCCGAGGAGCAGAAATCTGCAGTTGGAAGAATACCCGAGGTCGGACATCTTTCTGCTGAAGGCCAGCGAAATATGGTTGAGCACCTTATCTCTTAAATCGTGAAGCCCTCCGACCTCATCCCTTGAGACTTTAGGTGTAACCAAATACACTGCATCCATGATCTCCCTCGATTTCTCCCGTTCCACATAGAATTTCATTGACCGTGCAGCTTCTGCAAAATCCTCTAGCCCAACCTTGTAAGCCGGTTTAGTCCATTTAGATAAGGGACCAGGCATTGATCGCCTTATCGCCTCCCACAGAGGAATTTCTTTCGCTCGCTTCACTTCGCGGAAGACTCCTAGTACGTCGTTAGGAGTTATCGACCCGTGCCTGCGCAACACAGCTTCGCGCTCCAGTACCTCCACTATCTCCTCGGCTGATATCCCCCGCCACCCTTCAGCGCTCAGCCTATCGTTCACGATGGCGAGCAACATCTCTCTTGTTACGCCGGAATCGAGGTCGAGACGAGTCAGGCGTCGACGAATGTCCTCGCGGGTTTGTTCATAAGAATTAGTCGCAACTATTACGAGTGTTCGCGACTCATTGCTAACTATCTTGTCGAGCCATCTGTTTATCTCGTCCTGCACTCTCGTATCTTCTAATTCAGTACCTGTGTCGCCGCGTACCTTTTTTCCGAAACTTTGGAATTCGTCGATGTAGACAACCGAGGGAGCTGACGAGGCTTGTTCTAGCAATCTGCTCAGTTGTTTTGTGCTTCTCCCGTAATATTCGGAGAAGACATCCGAGCCTTTGATTATGATCGGTGAGAGGAGCACTCCATTCTTGTGCGCCTCTAGCAGCATCTGTTTCATCGAAACCATCGTGAGGAAGGTCTTGCCGGTTCCGCTCTCGCCCGTAAGGCAGATTGCTTTCGGAAGTTCGTCCCTGTCAAACCATTTTTTCAGGATGGCGTGCTTCAGTACGTGTAGCCTGAATGAGTCGAGAAGCAAATTGTATTCCTTGTCCCGGCCTATCAACTTCGCTGCTGAAAATCTGTTTGGTGGGTATAGTCGATCGAGGCGTTGCTGGATCTTTCTAAATTTACGTGGCGAGATCTTGGACTTTCGCCATCTCATGTAGTCTCGGTCAACAAGTCGTAATGGTACATAGTTTACCATGCGAAGGAAGCGTTCTCTGTTCCACCAGGCATCCGCGATTCCTCGTTCCGAATCGTCTGTGCTGGGAGCCACATCCGGGCTGTTGGTAGTCTCAATGTCATCCAAATGTTCTGCCATCTCACTCATCTTCAAGCGGTTTCAAGTCGAACGCCTTCCCGAGTGTTATGCGAATCACATAGACCATTATGACAGCTCCCGCGGCAAAACCAACCACAAAGAGGTCCCACAGAGACAGCAGGTTTATGGAGACAAGAAACATGAAACGGAGTACGAAAAGTAGTATTAGCTCTCCTCCCATGATAGCCACGATAGCGACGAACGACGCTAGTAGAAACTTGTAGGCCACGTCCAACCAGAGGTAGGCCTTATCCCCGGCGTCCAACGGCTGCGCGGTAGCTTCCTTCCTTGCGGATTCGCGTCTAATCCATAGACCGCCAACTAGTAGGAACTGCACGCCAAGCAGCATGTAGAGGGCCTTAACCCACAGCGGAAAAGCCTGCCCAAAACTTCCCATCCAGTTCGCGAAGCCATCCCACGGAGACATCGATGGAACCTGGATGTTAGCTTCGGTTAGGTTGGGATTGAAATACGCGTTTACGTCCAGTTCGAATGAGCCTCCGGATACGTAGAATGATGTGTTGTTGTCGATTGCGTTAGTGCCGCTTTGCCTGATGTACAGGTTTACGTTGTAATCCGACTCTTGATTGAAGATCACTTGCAACTGATAGGTACCGGGCATTGACGCATTAAGTTGGAGGTGGTTTGTCGGATATTGCGAGGGCCTTTCGACGGTTGCGGCCGATAGATTCCCTTCTAGAAATATCCGCTGAATAGAAAGTCGGTTACTCTGAAGAACTAAGGAATCACCCACGTTCAGTTGAACTGTTTCGGTACGGATGAGCGTCTGATCAGCTTTTACGATCTGGCCTCCGACGAGAATTAGCGACAGTGTTATGATGAGGATTATGAGGAGTGTGCGCGAATGAAATCCTCGGTTGCGTGGCACTGCTATTAGGGTCTCCCGGCATCAAGCCGGAGAGCTGGTCTCAGTTGTGGATTATATTAACGTTCCGAATATGGAACAGCAACGTTTCATTCGCGTTCTTCCTCTGCCTCGACCTCTTCAAGTTCCAAGACAAGGCTACCGACGTACCCACACTGCAGACACACGTAAACAGGTGGCAACAACCATCCGCCTAGGGAACCCTGTTGCCTAATCCTTACGCTACCACAGGCTGGACAAGCTTGAGGCATAGTCCGCGAATGCTTCAGATTCCTCAACGCATCGACAAACGAACTCATTGGAACCTCCACCGCTTGTCTTGGCTAATGAATCTCAATCGAGCCCTCAGGGAAGCCGAATTGAACGAGCAACTTCTTGACCTTGCCGCGATGGTCCCCCTGAAGCATTATGAGGCCCTCCTTCGCCGTTCCTCCGCACGCGCAGTAGGTCTTCAGCTTGGCCCCCAAATCACCTAGGTCCACACTCTTCGAATTAATGCCCTCGATTATGGTTGTCGCTTTACCCCACTTTCGAGTTTCAAGGCGGACCTTGACAAGCTGCTGCTCCATGCTGATAGTTCCGCAGACGCAGAGATCTTTTGGAAGCCCACAAGTCGGGCATACTTCCGCCATTACTTGAGTCAATTACTCCTTTTTGGTGAGTTGGATAGCCGCCCGGACAATATTTAAGCATATGTCTAGAATCTCCAAGTTTCGAGGCGTGAAAAGAAGTACCGTTAAGCTTCAGCCGTCGCCACGGAGACCACCCCAATGTCTCAGCAAGCAGATCATCCGAGTCACGATGATCATAATGAGGTCACAATTGAAACACTGAAAACGCCGCCCTTACGGATCCGGCCTGCACCGATCCGGAAACGTGCCATCGCCGCCCTAATAGATTCCGCTCTCGTAAGCGTCGCGTCCGCTATGCTCTTCTTATGGCTCCATCAGAAATTTACTGACCTACTATTGGTCAGCGCGCAATGCCTAACACTTACGTTTCTATACTACGTTCTTCAGGAAAGCATCTTCGCATCGACGATCGGGAAACACCTACTGGGATTACGAGTTGTGGGAAATGGCGGCGATCCTTCCTCGATACAAGAGGCACTCATTAGAAACCTCCTACGGTTCGTCGATTGGTTGCCGATCCTCTATCTCCTCGGCGCACTCACTATCGCCATCTCTAGCAAGAAACAGAGGTTAGGTGATATTGTGGCGGGAACCGTAGTGACGCTCGTCGCTGAAAGAGATATAAATCCGCCACCCGCACCGTTTCTCTTCCACTGAGGCGTATTCGTCCAGTGACTCCCATTGCCGGCTAACCTAACAGCTGAAGCAAAAGCAAAGTGGCAGTTAGCCCAGGCCGCAAAGAACCCAAGAGAGAAACTTCAAGCCCTTCAAGAATTTCTTTCTGAAGTCCCAAAGCACAAGGGAAACGAACGACTAAGAGCCCAAGTCAAGACGCAGATCTCCGAACTCAAACAGGACATAATCGCTCAACGCGGCAAACGCGGTGGCGGACGATCCCTCTGGTCGGTAGATCACGAAGGTGCAGCCCAAGCGATGGTGTTTGGGCCTACCAAGTCAGGCAAGAGCAGCCTGCTTAGGTCGCTGACTAACGCTCGTGTGGAGGTCGCATCCTATGATTACTCCACCCAATACCCCACGCCTGGGATGCTCCGGTACGAAGATATTCAGATCCAACTCGTAGAACTTCCCGCTCCACCATATGTCCCCCGCGAAGGCCATTACGCGATTCAGTCAGAATCCGCCGCGCTGTTGCGCCAGTGTGATGGATTGATCATAGTGGTGGACTTGTCGAATGACCCCATCAATCAGCTCCAAATGGCGTTGTCGAGCCTAGAGAGCATACACATCTCAACACGGAAAGCGCAAACCCGAGTAGAGATTGTCCCGGAGAAAGGGGCGGGTGAAATACGCATAGCCGCCTTAGGATCCAACGGGTTGCTCCCCCACGAGCAAATTAGTAATTTGTTGCACAGTTACGGGATCAAGAGCGCTCTTGTCCGGATATTTGGCAATGCGACGATGAACGATGTTGAGGACGCGATATTGCAGAACGTGACTATGTATAAGCCAACGATCGTGATAGCAAACAAGCTGGACCTGGACGTGGGACGAGAAGCGTCCTCACGATTTCTATCCAACGTCACTGGATTTCCGACGGCTATAGTCTCGTGTTTGACAAGACAGGGGATGGACACTGTGGGCCGTGAGTTGTTTAACAGTCTCGGGATAGTGAGAGTGTATACCAAGGAGCCCAATGAACCCAAGCCTTCTCCTCATCCGTTCGTGGTGCGTGAGGGGACGACGGTTAGAGAGCTCGCGCGGAATATTCACTCCGATCTTGCGGAGAAGTATCGGTATTCGCGGCTGTGGGGGCCGACCAGCAAGTTCGCTGGCGAGCGCGTTGGTCCAGATCATGTGCTGGGAGACAGAGACGTTGTTGAGATTCACACTGGTTAGCAGGGAATCGAGTGTCTGCGACTAATACGACACTCAGAGTCTTGCGCGGCGACGTCTTCTGAAGTTCTTTATCCTCCAGAAGCCGCTTGAATCACGATAGTACTCCATAACTTCCAATTTTGGGTTTCACCAGAAAACGTACAGTAATATCATCGCCACATAGGACTTTCACCGTGCAAACCACAATGGTTCTCGCCATTCAACGAGGAAATCTGACCCTCGAAATGCAAATCTCTGGCAAACTACTCTTCCAGTGAAATCCTGCTTTGCTGCGCGTATCTAAACAATAACCGAGCTGAGCTGCGGCGGACTGAACCGCGTTGATTTGTTTCAGTGAATCTTCGGCGGGTTACGATGTCAGAAAAGCAGGGTGAGTACCGAAAAAAGCGAAGTGTTTCGAAATCTAGGAAGTTGTTTAAGACCGTCGAAAAATTTCGTCAACGGTTTCGTCGGACGAGGGCTAAAATTCCGCCAATGATGCCGAGCAGCATTCCAGCAATGAAACCTCCGCCAATCATCAGGCTAAAGATCGCGAATGGGAAGACTATGACATCTGCGAGCGCGCCGTTACTTAGCGCAATGACGATCGCGCCTAGCACTAGTGTCAGGCCTATGATAGCGCCTACCATAAACGCGTACGCCGGCCCGATCACGGGCAGCCAGAAGAACGTTGACGACCAGAGAGCCCAGAATGACGGTGATAGCAGAGCTGCGGCATTCAACAAAACGAGTATGCCGGATAGCAAAGACACTATGACTGCGATTGTGTTCCTTCCTTTCGAGACGCGCCCTGAAACAAGTCCGGTAGGAGGCGGAGCGAGAACAACCTGCGGCCTTCCGCAGAAGGGACAGTAGAGAGAGTGTAATGGCATGATCCTTCCGCAGTATCTGCACCGGACCGTTGGCATTGGAAGGACGTATCGTACCTGTGGCCCTCTAGCCGGGACTAGGAGGGGGGGCGGCATGAAAGCAGCAGGAACAACCCTACCTCTTCGACCTCGCTTTCCTGAGAGCAGGAACGCAAGCAGCGCTAACCCGATGGCGAGGAGAAGCATTCCAATCACAAGCCAGACGATCCAGGTGATAGGCGGAGCCGAAGGAGGACTTGGAATTCCTAGGACTGCACTGGCCGTGTGAGTCAGCGTCCCACTCATTCCGGTAACTACTATTGTGTAATTTCCTGGAGTCGCACTTGGTGCAGGGCAGACGGTTAGAACCCCATTCGTCATCCCGTTGGCGGGCGGAGTCAGCATGTTTGAAGGATAGAACCGACCGGTAACGCCCGAAGGAGCTCCACTTACGGATAGGGTGACTGGCGAATTGAAGCCATTCATCGAACTTACTGTAATCGACAGATTACCACACTGTCCCCTGTTGACGTCCAGCCGGCTGGGGGATATTGCGAGGCTGAAATCAGGGGGCGGTGGACCAGAGACCACCAAACTAACCGAAACGGTATGCGAAATTAAGGGAGTTGTGGCGCTGCCGGTTATTGTCAGGTTGTAACTGCCTACCGGTGTTGCTAGTGTGGTAAGGACATTGAGTGATTCAGTAGCGGACTGCCCCTGGGCGAGGGAGACAGAGGCCGATGGGGCGAATACAGCTTGAGCCCCGGTAGGGAGGCCGCTCACCTGCAGGTTAACCGTGCCACTAAAGCTACTGAGCGACGTGACTGTTACTTGGTAGCTGGCCGTTTGAGTTTGCTGCACCGTCACGGTAGGCGGCGAAGCGCTCAGCGAAAAGTCTGGCGTTATGCCCTCCACGAACTTGTTGCCGTAGATCTGGTAGACAGCGTAGTATCCCTTGTAGTCAGCGTAGGTCGGATACAATTCCTCGTAGGGTTGTAGAGCAAGTCCCTCGACGATGCCATTTCCGTATGGGAAATAGAATGCGAGAATCGAGTAAGGCAGCTTCGGTATCCCATAATTGGTTGAATCCATCAGTATCCTTACGTCGCCGGTATGGGCGGGTTGAACGCCGTTGGGGACCCAATTTCCAACGCCTTCCTCAGTAAAGATAGTCACTTGGTCAGGATTCGACCCGGGGTTATAGTACTGACTCGGGAATTCGGAATCGAACCCAGAATTGCCGGCGGCAGGATTGTGCATTGTGCTTTTCCATGAACCAGTTTCACCGGGGTTTCCGAGTTGAACGTAGCCCGGAAAGGTGGAGTTCAAATCGAATATTGCGGCGTCGGTATACATTATCTCGTTTCCGGCTGCGACGCGGGCTTGGATTGCATTGTAGACCGCTGTAATCTGAGACCTATGAAGTGGGCTGTAAGCGGACGGGTTGCCATACCAACCTGGGCTGTCCAACACAATCAGTGTGTACTGGTTTACGATCGAAGGATTAGCTAGAGCCTGCTCAGTGGAGATCTGCATGTAACTGATTCCCATTCGCATGAGGGTGAGGTACGTCTTCCCCCAGTAGCCATCGCTGATAACGAGAATTTTTGTCGGTTGCGTCACCAAGAACACTCGATTCGATGTGAACGTAGTCGTGAGCCGTGTGATCGTAACTTTCGAAAAGGTTGAGTTCGTTAGCATAGTGTTTACGGCAGACGTGAAGCCTGAATCAATAAGGAATGGACCTCCTTGGTACAGGACTCCTGCGGGTGTCAGATCCGTCTGGAGGACGACGTTCGGTGGCTCCATGATTCGGGACACTTGGCTCCCTGGATTGTCCCTCAGAAATTCGTGGATGAACCCATATACGTGGACCCTATCAGCTTGCTTATCATCCATCGGCACCACTATGGCTCCCGGAGAGAAGGTGCTGCTCGATAATGGCCCAACTGCAAAAGCAATTTGCGTCAACGGGACGGTAAAGGCTAGAAGGACCACGAGGCACAAGAGCAGGTGTCGATATTGCTTCATCGAACTGTGCCTCACTTTGTTTTCATAATTGTGCGAAACTTCGTCTTCTAGGACAATCCTAAGCTAAACCGCCTGTTGGTTACTTAAGACTTAACACTAGGCCCCCATCCGCCCTATTTAACGGGTAATCGGCGTAAACATGAACGTGATGAAACAGGACATCTTGTTTGTCGCAATTTGTCCCCTTGAAGAGGTCGCCTTTTGCATAAAATTGCATCCGTGGGATGAGGACGCCCCAAACCGGAATGCTAGGAGAATCCTAAGCAAGGAGGGCCCTCACTTCAATAGGGTGCGATTGGCAGATTTCAGGTACCCAACCGCTCCCAATACGCTCAATCTGATTGACACCCGCAAGCAATCTGGAAGCAGCTCAGCCGGATTCGGGGTACGGCGGGCCATTTCCTCCGTTAGAACGGTAACTATTGAATCGATTGAGAGCCCGCTTTTCAACATCTCACGAATTTTGGCTGTCCAAATTCCGAGGGAGTGAATATTCGCATCGATTGAATCTTCGGCGTTTTCGACGATACCATAGTGAGGGGTTAGAAGTCGTTTCGGCGATAACTGCCTTATTCGCCGCAGCGACTCTACGGCCGCCTCAAGGTTGAAGCCTGTTGGCGGCGTCGTAGGGATTAGTACGGGGAAGGCGGGTGAACTGATTCCGACCGCGTCCCCCGTGAACACCGCCGCAGCCTCCTCTAGAACGTAACTCAAGTGGTGGGATGCATGTCCAGGTGTCCAAATCGAACGGAGCGTCAACCCGGTTCCGAGATTGAGCTGTTCGCCGTCACCTATCACCTTGACGCGATTTCCGTCAATTGGTAGAGGCCGCCCGTAACGTTTCATGAGTTCCTCGCCGAACAACTCGCTGGCTCCTTTCCAGAGCCTAGCCGGATCGATGAGGTGCCTCTCCCCTTTTGGATGTACCCGGATAGATGCGGCGTTGAAGCTGGCCGCTAGAGCGCCGCACGCTCCTGAATGGTCCAAGTGGACATGTGTAGGAAGCAAGTAGTCAACCCCCTCAGCAGGGAGCCCACTCGCTTCGAGACCCTTATGCACAGCTTCTGCCGATGAAGCATAGCCCATATCAATAAGCGCGTTCTCCTTTCCTCGGATCACGTAAGCTGCGACTACCGATGGTCTTCCTAGAGCCATCGTGTCGATCATCCAGATGTTATCGTCACACCTCGTTATCGACCCTGCCACCCTTCCAGCTCTTGTCAACTAGACAACTATATTCATGTGTTCCATGCCTGCCAACAGTACGGTGAAAAATGTGACTTGGCCGGAATTACCAGAGGACTGCGAAGTCTACATCGATTCCCTCGACGAACAAGGGAGGGTGACCTACATTTCAGGGTATTTCGTGTATCGAAGGACCAATCTGAAGTTTGGCGCGATTGCAATGGAAGGATATGGTGGACCGAATATCGCCGCCACGCTGTCGGACGAGACCATCTCTGAGTTGCGACGGTTCGGACTGGATGACGCTGGGATTGATGAGTTGATTACCGCTCTCCAGAGAAAAATCATGGAAGGACAAGCACACATGCAGCTTCAACCGGAGGAGAAGAACCAGAGAGATGTGGACCGGCACGGCCAAGCCGGTTAACATAGGGACCCTACCGGTCGTACTCAATCTTGTGATCCGTGCTGCGGGAGACTACATTCTGGGCAGTCAATCGCATCGTTTGGGATCTGTTTCATGCAATACCAGCAGAATTTCTTACCAAGCTCCGGTTCTATGGGCATAGGTTCTTGGCGAAATAACCCCACAGCGAACATCACTCCACCCGTGATCGAGATGGGCAACCCGAAGGTGGACACCCCAAGAGGGACATATAGGTCAATAACCACGAGAAATAGGCCGAACAGAGCGAGAATTGCTCCTGAAACAACCAATCCTCTGTACATGCCAACCTTAGCGGAGTGATTATACCGAGGAATATGGGTTTTTCACCGGTGCGTTGATCGTTCATGCTCACGAAGGCCTCCAAATGCCCAACGAACATTATGCAGGACGTAGCGAACTTCGTCTGTAAACGTGAGAATTTTCTGAAGGAAAACTTGCCCCTCTGTGGCACCCTGACAGAGGTCATCAAGGCGTTGGCTGCCTCAGACTTATGGTTCGTTCTTGCGGATGGGCAACCTACCGCCGTATTCAAGCTTGAGACGCATGGACGAACAGCGATGGTTTCGCAAATCTGCATGAACAGCGGCGACTCGCTTGAGACGGTAATTTCAGGACTACGTGGGGAACTTCGCGAAATGAGAATCAATGAGCTCACTTTGAGAGTGGCACCTAACGAGGTAGAACAATGCTCTGCCAGCGGATTCGAACGGGGTCCTGCCTACGTTAGATTTTCGCGAGTCCCTACAGAGAGTAATATGATGCCGATTCTTCCGCTCACGAATATTACTCAGAAGGAGCTCCCGATCTTGTCAGAGTTAATGTACACCGCATACGCGAAGACAGACTGCGGCTTCTCCGATATCCAATCGGCTGAAGCATTACTGCGGACAATTATGTCAGGGGGTAGAGGCCAGTATCTCTCAAACGCATCCTTCGCCAGTGGTACCCGACCGAACCTCGTAAGCGCATGCCTACTCACAGTTGATTCACCAGGCGAGGCCAAGATTGAACAACTTTTCACACACCCTCTCTACAGAGCGAGGGGATTCGCGACGACGGAGATCGCCGCGGCCATGAATCGACTAGCCACATCTGGCGTGAATAGTTTGACTGCTTGGAATCGAGAAGGCAATGATGTCGTTAGGCGCCTGCTGATAAAAATGGGCTTTAGGCAGGATCCAACGGTCATTGAAATGACCGGTGGGATTTAGTCCGATTCGCCCGCACTAAGGCAACCTACGCTTTGAACCACCGGAAGACGAGATAATCCACTCTTCCGCCTCTGCTCGGAACAGCAATTGTGAATTGTTTTCGAACCGTAGTCGCAAGCCGCCCTGCGAGGACGACCTCGAAGGGACCCATAGTCTCCTTCGCGTTCTTCACCGTCACGATAAATGGTGCGTGGTCGATGCCTGGCCCATGTTCATAGATGGCAAAGTCCGACCCGAACCTTATGCCCGGCGTGACGACCAGGCCTTTCTCACGTAGGTTTTCGTAAGCCGCGTAACCAAGCTCAAACTGTTTGTATGTCCGGTTGGCAAGTTTCAGAAGCTTTGACTTCGACACGGGTTTGGCCGTTTTCTCATCGGTGACTCTTATGATTCCCTTGTCAAGCAGGTATAGTCCTTCCATAAGGTCCAACATGAGCGGTGCCCTAAAATCCTGCTCAGGTTTCGGCTTCGGAATGCCGACAGGTTTTCCAAAAAAACCCATCCGGTACAGCTTCACGGCATCGGAGAAATCCCAGACAATTAATCGAGTGCCGATTAGTTCGGCTGCTGTTGCGTCCCCCATAAGCGATTCTACCTAGCCGGTCAGCGCCAAGACACGGATTTGGTCTACGACGTCCACTCCGATATCCGCTATCGTTTCAGCCCGGTCGACCAAATCTCTGAGGAATAGCAAGTTCTGAAGAGGCATCTTAGCCGCCATTAGCTCCAAGTCCAGCCTTCGCGACTGCGCGTCTATTTGTCGTTCCAAGTCCTCAACAGCCTTTGCAGTCTCGACGGCTTTGTCAGCATCGAAGGACAGCGAGTGAAGCGTCTCCCTTACCTTGGATATTTCCTTCAGCACCGAACCCATTAGTTGAGACACGTCCCGCAGTCTCTTCGCATCAATTTTCCATTTCAGATCTGCAACGCCCATAAGTCTGAATGCCATCGCTTCGCAGTATTCGGCAACCTCGCCCAGGCGAAAGAGAAGTCGGAGAAAGTCTTCTCTGCTGACAAGCAGGCTCCCAACAGAAGCGACTTCAGTCAGGAAAGTGGTCTCGTTCTTTTCATTTTCTTCAAGCGTCTTCAATATGCTGTCGTAGTTCTCCTTCGCCTGTTTCGTTTTCTTTTCGCAGAGATTGTCGATCAGGACGACGAGTTGTCTGGTTATTTCGACGACGTTTCTGGCGTGTGTTTGGCAGAGATCCAGCATCCTACGTCGAATGTTTGCTTCAGTTTCGATTGGGAATGCCACTTGTATCCACGGCCTCTTCTTTCACAGGTATTACGGCGGTTCAGAACTTAAACCATCGCTTAAAACCACATTTACCTACTCGTAGGCAATCTCGACAGGGGTTCCGAGCTCGCTAAACCCGACCTCGCCTCGGAAATAACGCGAAGCGTTTTCTGGAATTCTCCTCCAGTCGCTACGAACCTGATGCCAGCTGTCCCTGTCCCGTATTGTTACAGTTTGGTCTTGCTTGGTCTTGTAATCGATTGTCACTGATAGCGGAACGCCAATTTCGTCTGCCCTAGCGTACCTTCTCCCAATCGTGCCGGCTTCGTCGTAATCAACCTCCAACCCAAATGCCATGAACGCCTTTCTGACCTCGGATGCTATTTCCGGTAAACCATCCTTCGCCATCAGTGGAAAAACCATCAGCTGCGTGGGTGCTAAGTCTAAGGGTAGCCTCAAGATCACCCGGTCCTGCGAGCGCGTATACGCATATTCCAAAGCCGAATAGACCAGCCTTTCAGCGCCGAAACTTGGTTCTACGACATGAGGTACTATTCGCCTGCCCGCCTCTTTCTCGGTTTTCTCCTCGATGCGGACATGCGACGGAAGAACCTTGAATCCTTGGATTACGAAGAATCCTGATTTTGCGAAAGAATCTTCAATCTCTTCAGGCCTGGAGGCTTTCAATGCGTCGACAGTTGTTCTAGTCTTCTCCCTGAGCAGAGGCCCCAGTACGGATTCTTGGGGCACAACGACCTTACTCACCTTCGTGATTGGTTTTTCGTAAGGCTTGAAGATGGACAGATCCGCGCCTGAGAGCTTAATGTGTCCGGAGAGGTCGAAATCTGTGCGGTAGGCGTGACCGGCTACTTCCACCCAACCCCATCTGTCCAGCCAGATCTG
>Ga0187771_10001958_pt1 | contig 14171 bp, 14 predicted proteins | sample 0116_SJ02_MP15_1_FD_133139 | JGI IMG/M metagenome (GOLD analysis project Ga0187771, IMG submission 133139) | Tropical peat soil microbial communities from peatlands in Department of Meta, Colombia - 0116_SJ02_MP15_10_MG | ecosystem: Environmental > Terrestrial > Soil > Wetlands > Peat | place... | reverse complement strand
TGCCGTTCTTGGCCATGGCCATGATCTTGTCCTTGACCAGGAAAACGGCGGCAACCGGGTCGCGGTCTTTTATATCGGCTACGAATTGTTTTGCCACGTGGAGCTCCTTTACATTACGAACAAGACCCTGGGCGGGAAAGCGAACAAATCCCGAAAACTGATTAGTGTCAATCCCAGCTATAAGTCGTCATCCCCGAATTGTTCTATCGGGGATCCATGTTCTTTCAATCAGTTAGAATCTGGATTCCGGCTTAAAGCCTGCCGGAATGACAGTAGCGGGAGATTGGTACTAATCAGGTGTCGAAACAACATGTACCACGTAGGGAGGGAGATGGTCACGGAGAAAATAGGGAAAAGAACCATTACCCGCCGATGATCCTCTCATGAAAATCCCTCTTAACCGCCTGCAGCGGCTGTGCGGAGCTTTTCCGCAATGGTGTCCGCGATTCTGATGCCGTCAACGGCCGAGCTCATGATGCCGCCGGCATACCCGGCCCCCTCGCCCGCCGGATACAGCCCCGCAAGCCCGGTCGATTCGTAGCGTTCATTGCGCAGGACCCGCACCGGGGCCGAGGTGCGGGATTCGATGCCGATCAGGGCGGCTTCCGCGGTAACGAAGCCCCGCAGTTTGCGCCCGAACTCGCCGATCCCTTCCCGGAGGGTCCGGGTTATGTAGGGAGGCAGCACCTCCCCCAGATCGGCTTCGACGATGCCGGGCCGGTAGCTTGACCTGAGCGCTCCCTTGCCCGGCAACCCCATGAACGCCATCAGGTTGCAGGCCGGGGCCCGGTAGCCTCCCCCGCCGGCCCGGAAGGCCTGCTGCTCCCAATGGCGCTGGAACCTGACCCCGGCCAGGGGGTCTTCGCCGCCGAAATCGGCAGGGGTAACGTTTACCACCAGGGCGCTGTTGGCGAACGGGGTGTCGCGCATCTGGCCGCTCATGCCGTTGGTGACCACGCCCCCCTCCTCGGAAGCGCCGCAAATGACCACCCCGCCGGGGCACATGCAGAAGGAATAGGCGCTGCGTCCGGTGTCGGCGTTGTTCCAGGCAACGGCATAATCGGCCGCCGGCAGGTTGGGGTGGCGCGGGCCGCCGTACTGGATCCGGTCGATCAGCCCCTGGGGATGCTCCACCCGCAGGCCCATGGCGAATGCCTTGCGCTCCAGGGGCACCTTGCGCCGCTCCAGCAGCTCGTAGGTATCCCGCGCACTGTGGCCGCCGGCAAGAACAAGGCAGTCGCACGGCAATTCCGTCTCCCCATTGACTATGGCCGCGACTACGGCGCCGCCGGCAACGGCGATATCGGTCAGGCGGCAGCCGAAGCGGATCTCGAACCCCTTCCCCAGCAGGTGCCGCCGTATGGCGCTAACGACCGTGCGCAGACAGTCGGTGCCGATATGGGGCTTGGCTGCATAGCGGATTTCGGGCGGCGCCCCGAAACCGGCCAATTGTTCCAGCACCCATGGCGCCAGCGGGTCTTTCGACCGGCAGGTCAGTTTGCCGTCCGAGAAGGTGCCGGCGCCCCCCTCCCCGACTTGCCCATTGCTCTCCGGGTCGAGCACCCCTTCCCGCCAGAATTTCCCGACATCGACAGTACGCTGCTCCACCGGCTGCCCCCGCTCGACAACGGTGGCGGTCAATCCGTACGCAGCCAGGCGTAGCGCCGTGAACAGCCCGGCCGGCCCGCTGCCGACGATGACGATCCGCTGCGGCGCCCTGACCGGCGTGAAAACAACCGGCTGCGGTTCCGGCTGCCACTCCAGGTCCGGTTCAACGGCAAGACGGGCCAGCAGGGGCGCTTCATCGGCGAGCGAGAATGATACGGTATAGATGATCTTGATGCGCGGCTTGCGCCGGGCGTCGATTCCTTTGCGGAGGATGCGGACATCGCGCAGTGCCGCAGGCGGAATGCCGAGCTGCTTTGAAACAAGCGCCGGCAGGCGCTCTTCCCCGTCATGGGGAGAGGTGGTGAGGTTACGATAGATGAACGGCATCCGTCAGCCTTGCTGAAACCTTTTCCGGTACAGGAGTTGCTCGACAATAATGACAATGTCCACCGCCTTGGTGGACTTGGGGATATGCACCCTGGCGCCCATGTCCGGGGCATGGTGCTCGTGGGGAGGCTCATGGAACATGGAGGTCAGAAGGACAATCACCGGCTGTCTGTTACCCGACAGGCGGCTGATCTCCATACAGGTGCTGACGCCTCCCATGCGCGGCATCACCAGGTCGGAGATCACGGCATCAGGGGCCTTTTCCAGGAAGAGCTTGACCCCTTCAATGCCGTCACTGGCGTTAAGCACGGTAAATCCGCTCTCGTTGAAAGCATCGGACAGCACCTTCTGAAAAAAGGGGTCGTCGTCGATGATCAGGATTTTTCCGAGCGATTCCTTCATGATAGACCCATCCATAGGGAATCCTGATTAGTGCTGATCTCCAGCTACTGTCATTCCGGCAGGCTTTAAGCCGGAATCCAGATTTTAAACTGATTGAAATAACATGGATCCCCGATAGAACCATTCGGGGATGACATATCATGGCGGTAGATCAGTACTAATCAGGTAGGGAATTGAGGCAACTATATCCACTTATTGCGGAAAAGAAAAGTGCAATGCTTGCGGTTGTTCGGAATTTATCGTTTCAGGCAGGAACAACGGCAGGAAATTCCAGGCGAAAAACCGTCCCCTCCGGCGAACTCTTCTCCACCGCGATGTTTCCCTGGTAAAAGCGGACGATGCGCCGGACCACCGGCAGCCCCATACCGATGCCGCGGGACTTGGTGGTGAAAAACGGCTCGAAGATGCTCGGCAGGACACCGGCCGGGATCCCGCCGCCGCTGTCGCCGACCTTGACCACCACCCGGCCTCTTTCTTCATAAATCTCGATGTCGAGGCGGCCGCCGGCGGGCATCTCGTCCAGGGCGTTCAGGAACAGGTTGGTGAAGATCTGCTCCAACTCCGCCGGATCGGCCTTGATGACCGGAGAAACGCCGTGATAGTGCCGTTCGACGCGGATGTTGCCGGCTTCGATCCGGGGGGAAAAGGCGTCGATGGCATTATCCACGACCCGGCCGATCTGCAGCTCCGAGGAGATGCTGCGGCTGCGATGGGAGACCCCCAGGAGTTTGGCGATGATGGAGTCGATCCGGTCGATCTCCTTGAGGATCTTGTTCAGGTACTCCATTTGTTCCTGATCGGCGCTGTTCTGGCGCATCAGTTGAACAAAGAGCGAGATGCTGTTCAGCGGATTGCGGATCTCATGGGCTACGCCTGCCGAAAGGTAGCCCAGCGCAGCCAGTTTTTCGGTCTGGGCGATCTCGGACTGGGCCTTTTGCAGCGCTTCCGTTTTCTCCCGAACCCGCTTCTGCAATTCCTGGTTCCAACTGTCTATTTCTTCGATAAGCCGCGCTTGTTCCTGCTGCAGCGCCTTGTTGTGCAGTTCGATCTCGCGGATTCGCAGGACGTTGTCGAGACGCTCCAGCAGGGTGCGGCTGTCGAACGTCTTCAGGATGTACTCGGAAGCCCCTTCCTTCATCAGTTCAACGGCAATCTCCTCGTTCCCGTTGCCGGTAAACATGACGACATAGGTGTCCGGATAGCACGCCTTGATCTCCCGCAAGGCCGAAAGGCCGTCCATTTCGGGCATCATGTAGTCCAGGAGCGCCAATTCCGGCGCCTGGGCCGAGATGATTTCAATCCCTTTCCGGGCAGAGGCGGCGGTAAGCACCCGATACCCCTTGCGCGAGAGGATCATGCTGATGAGTTCGAGGGAATAGGGGTCGTCGTCGATGATAACAACGGTAGCCTTGCTATCGGAAGCGGTGATGCTCATGACGGAAAACGCCGGTCAAAAAGGGTATCCAGCGCACCGGTCATTGTTCCACCGGCAGGCGAATCGTCAGGACCGGGCAGGAAGCGCCGCGAACGACGCGTTCCGCGGTGCTGCCGAAGATCAGGTGGTCGAGTCCGGTTCGGCCGTGGGTGCCGAGCACAACCAGGGAAGCTCCGGCTTCCCGTGCCGAGCGGATTATCTCCTCGTAGGGGATGCCGGCCACGATGGACGTCGTGAAGTTGGTAAAAGCCCCCAACTTTTCGCTGCAAAACTTCGCCATCATCTTTTCGGCCCCCTCTTCGATCTCCTTCTCCAACTGCTCGAATGAGATGTGGGGGACATAGAAACCGCGCAAATCGACCGGCTCATTGATGACGTGCAGTATCGTAAGCTGGGAATCGAACTGTTTCGCCAGGGTGAGGGCATAGTCGAAGGCATAGTCGGAGTTTTCCGAAAAATCGATGGCCATCAGTATCTTGTTGAACGGTTTCATTTCAGTACCCCTCCATGTGAGTGGAAAAAGACAACAATCCGTGACCACGTCACGGACTCAAGTGAATATTTTCCGGATAATCCTCTTGAGTTCGTCTATCTTGACCGGCTTGTTGATGTACTCGAAAGCTCCCAGGTTCATAGCCTCCAAATACGACTCCACCTCGCCGTAGGCGGTAACCATGATGACATTGCTCTCGGGGTGGCTTCTGCTCAGCTCACGCAGGAAGGACAGCCCGTTCATCTCCGGCATATTGATATCTGTGATGATCAGTTCAACCTCTCTACCCCGCAGGAAATTGAGAGCTTCGTAACCGTTGCCGGCCGACGCCACCTCATACCCCTCGCGAGCCAGGATTTTCGAGAGCGCGACACGGGCGTTTTCCTCATCATCGACCACCAATATACGTTTTTGCAGCTTTGCCACATCGTGCTCCCCGACTCAAAACTATAGTGAAAGTCTAGCACGGCGAGCCATTGTGTCAAGGAGCGGCAGCCCTTTTCTCCCCGCTTCTGGCCGATGCCGCCTTCTCGCGAAGCTTGATGGCCGACAAGATCAGGTTGGCAATGATCGAAACAAAGTAAATCTCATCCTCGGGGAAGCTCCGCATGGAGGTGGTCTGGAGGTTTATGACCCCATACACGGCCTTCTTGTCGGTTATGGGAAAGGAGAGCATCGAGTTGTATTTCTCTTCGTTCAGTTCGGGAAAGACCTTGTAGCGGGGGTCCTGGGAGGCGCGGCTCAGGTTGATCGGCTGCATTTCCCTGGCAACGGTGCCCGTAATCCCCTCGCCGATCTTGAGGCGGATCACGCCTATCTTTTCCTGCTCGTACCCGTAGGTGGCCTTCAACACCAATTCCCCGTTCTCCAGGAGATAGATGTTGCAGACGCTGGCGTGAAGCTGCACGGCAAGCTTGGTTGCCACCATGTGCAGCACTTCGGAGAGTTCAAAGTCCGAAGAGACCAGCATGCTGATCTCTTCCAGCGAGATGATCTCCATGTGCTCGCGGTTCGCCCGCTGCATGGTCAACACCATCTTGCCTTTTTCGCTTTCCACATAGGGGGTGAAATTGGCTTTGTGGTAGAACGGATTGACGGTCTTCACCTTCTCGGTCTGGGTGCGAAAATCGGAAAAACCGCAGGAACAGGTCATTTTAACCCGATAGTTGTCGATTCGCTGGCTGCTCATCACTTTACCGCACTTGCGGCAACGCGCCGTTATCTGCATGCTTCTCTCCTAACAGGTTGTTGAAAAACAGCCATCTCGCCGCCGTCCTCGAAAGCCGTCTTGTGCGGCGTAGCGCTGCTACGCCTCCGCGGGGCTTTCTGCGGGTGCAACGATCTGACTATTTTTGAACAACCCGAGATTTACAACAGCCTGCTAAAACAATTCAGGGTTGGACGCCGTTGGCATGAAGCACAATGGAGACCGGTTTCCCGGCGGGCCCGAGCGGTTTGAGCGCCTTGCCGTTGATGTCTACTTCCACCCCCCCGCCATTGGATAATTCAAGGGCAATGTCCTTTTCGGCCTTCCATTCGATGGCGTCGCCGACCGTCAGATCATAGGTCTGGGACTGCCCTTCGTCGATGGTAACGGTGAGGGTCCCGTTCTGGACCACTTTCATCCGCACGATAAAACTCTTTTGCACTTCGGCCGGTTGGGCCGGGCCGCTGCCCTGGTCAGCCGGCGACGCATCCTTCGGCAACTCGGCGGCAGGATGCGGCATTGTATTGGATTTTTGGAAAGCAGGCTTGTGCACGCTGGAACGCACCGACTGGATTGCCGGCGCCGGAGCGTTTGCCGCCTCCGGCTGAAGTGCCGGCGCCGGAGCGTTTGCCGGCTGCGGCTGTGGCTGGGACGCCGACAGGGGGGCCTGCTTCCGCAGGGGCGAGGTCCCGGAGCGGTTGATGATGCTTGCCGTGATGATAATCAGCAGCAGCAGGAAAGCGGGCAGTGCAAATTTCCGCAACGATCTTCGTTTCTTCGGAATTTCGGCCTCAGCGCCCGCGCCCCTCTGGCGCGCCTCGGCCGGCAGACCGCTGCTCTGCGTCTGCTGTTTGTCGAACTGCCGGATCATGTCGTCGGGGTTAAGGCCGAGATAGGTGGCGTAGATACGCAGAAAGCCCTTCAGATAGGCCTTGTTGGCAAACTCCTCCGTCCTGTCGTTTTCCAGGGCCAGGAGATAGTTTTTGCCCATTTTGGTCGCCTCAACAGCCTCGTCGAGGGATATGCCGTGATACTCGCGGCATCGCCTGAGAACGGTCCCCAGGGAGTTTTGTGGTGAACCATTGTTGTGCAGTACGGTTTCGGACAATCAGTCCTCGCTTACTTTGTTTCCATCCGGAAACTCCGGATGAGAAACTAATGGTTTCCGATTCGGAAAGGAGGTTTTTTACGTCCAGGCAAGGAAATCAAGGGATTGCACGGAGGCGTACATAGGTACGCCGCACACGCAAGACCGAAGATTGACGCCGCATGGGCGAAAAAGAACCCTTTCCGGACGGAAACTATTTGAGAAGCTCAAGATATCCCAGGGATGCATGTCCCAATTCGGAGTCGGGTTTGATGCGGAGCACCTCGTTAAAGGAGTGCCTGGCGGCATCGAGACTGTTTTGCTTGAGCTGCGCCAGGCCGAGATAAAAATACGCGTCGCCATAATCTTTGAATATTTCCAGGGCCTTGTGATATTCAACCACGGCCTGTTCGGTCTTGTCCAGGGCAAACAGGACCCTGCCGAGGGAGAGCCGGGCCAACGGATTGCGCGGGCTGACAATGATCTCGGCCCGAAGCTCGTCAAGGGCCCTGGGATAGTCTCCCTTGCCGAGATAGGCCAGCCCCAGGTTGATGGCCGCGCTTTCGTTGTCCTGGTAAAAGATGTCGTCCTTGGCGATCTTGAACTGCTTGATGGCGTTATCCCACTGTTTGAGTTCGAGATACACGACCCCCAGATCGTTGCGGGCCGACGAGTAGTTCGGCTTCAGCGCCACGGCCTTTGCAAGCTTCTGCTCAGCCAGTTCGAAACGCTTCTTGCCCAGATAGGCCAGGCCGAGGTTATACAGCAATTCGGGATTCCCGGGATCGGACTTTTCCGCTTCGGTCAGCTCTATCAGGGCGCTTGTGTAGTTGCGCTCCCTCAGGTAGGAAAGCCCCATCTGCAAATGGTAGGCGCCGGTCTCCTGATGGCGTCCGGTGGCACAACCGCCCAGAACCAGTGCCGCGAGGAGGAGCACAATGTAAAATCGGAAGGATTTCATGGGCACCCGATCGAACATATTCAATTCCGCAACAAACGTAGCAAAACAAACTAAACTTGTCAATAAATCAGACGGTTACGGCTTAAGTGCGCCAACATCCCGGAAACTGGTCAGCGCCTTGAAGCTCCGGTAGCGGGCCTCGATCTCCCGGTATTCCAGACGTTTCATGCGGTTGAGGCTGAAATCCTCCACGTTGAAGGACGCCATTACCGAGCCGAAGACGATTGCCTGACGGATGCCTTCCTCGGACAGGTCGCCCCTATTGGCAAGGTACCCCATGAAACCTCCGGCAAAGGTGTCGCCGGCGCCCGTCGGATCAAAAACCTCTTCCAGGGGGTAGGCCGGTGCGGCAAAAACAGAATCTGCCGTGAACATCAACACCCCGTACTCGCCGCGCTTGACCACCAGCCGCTTGCACCCCAACGCGATGATGTCGCGGGCAGCCTTGACCAGGTTCGACTGATTGGTGAACTGGCGCGCCTCGCCTTCGTTGATGACCACGACGTCAACCTTCCGGAGCACCCTGTTCAACGCCTCAGGCTTGGACGAAATCCAGAAATTCATGGTGTCGCACGCCACCAGCTTCGGCCTGCGCACCTGGTCCAGCACCTCCATCTGCAGGTCCGGGTCTATGTTCGCCAGAAAGAGATATTCGGCATCGCGGTATGATGCGGGCAGGTCGGGGCGGAATTCCGTCAGCACGTTGAGCTGCGTATCCAGGGTCTGGGCTTCGTTCAGGTCGTAGCCATATCGCCCGGTCCAGTGGAAGGTCTTGCCGGGGATCCGCTGAAGGCCGTCCGTATCGATGCCGCGGGCATGGAGAAAGCTGACGTGCTCGGCCGGAAAATCGTCTCCCACTACCGCCACCAGCGAGACATCGGTGAAAAAGCTGGCCGAGGTGGAAAAATAGGTGGCCGACCCCCCCAGGACATTCTCGCCCTTGCCGAACGGGGTTTCCACTGTATCAAAGGCAACGGTGCCGACAACAACGATTCCCATGGACGGACATCTCCTCACAAAGAAAGGTTCTACAGATATTTGCCGATGATCAGATCAAGTTTTTGCTTAGTTTCGTCCGGCATGGCCGACATGTCGCTTATGATGGCATATTGAAGGGCGCTGCCGCAGGGGCAGTTTTGTTCCCGGCCGTGGATGGCAGCCACGGCGTGACGGATGATATCCTTGGCCATGGCGACATTCTGCCGGATAATCTGGACCACCGCATCGACCGACACGTCGTCGTGGGCCGTATGCCAGCAGTCGTAATCCGTGGACAGGGCGATGATGCCGTAACATATCTCGGCTTCGCGCGCCAGCTTGGCTTCGGTCAGGTTGGTCATGCCGATTATTGCCGCCTTGAAATCCCGATACATGAACGATTCGGCCCGGGTCGAAAACGCCGGCCCCTCCATGCAGATGTAGGCGCCCCCCTTGTGGGCGGTCGCACCGGCCTTGAGGGCCGCCGCATACAGGACATCCGACAGCTCGTGGCAGACCGGATCGGCAAAACCGACATGAGCGACAACCCCTTCGCCGAAGAAGGTATCCTTGCGGACCCCCTTGGTTCTGTCGATGAACTGGTCGGGTATGACGATATGGCCCGGGGCGATGGCCTCCCTGAGGCTCCCCACGGCCGAGACGGAAATGATCCGCTCCACGCCGAGCACCTTCATGCCGTAGATGTTGGCGCAATAGTTGACCTCGGACGGCAGCAAACAGTGGCCGCGGCCATGACGGGGCAGGAATGCCATGCGCACGCCGTTCAGCACACCGGTGACGTATTCGTCGGAAGGATTGCCGAAGGGGGTTTCCACCCGCACCCGCCGGACATCCTCCATCCCTTCCATTTCATAGAGCCCACTTCCGCCGATAACGCCGATTGCCGCTTCCTTCATGATCCCGGCTCCTTCTCTCACGTGCCTGTAAAATGCGTAAACTGTACGGGTTTTGGGCACAAACTTCAACCGTTATTTTCCACAATACCCCGTGCCGGGCGGCTTTCCGGGAAAGCATGTCCCGCCGGGCAAAATTAACGGATCTATAACCCAAAAAAGGGTTGGGGGCCAATTCCCCCCTTTTACAAAGGGGGAAGACAAACAGTATCTTTGTTTCGGTTATAGTTCCGAAAAATAATGCTTGCATTTCTCCGCCGGTAACGTTATATTCCCTACCAGACTTAGTACTCGAAACGGCGGCTACTGTCCGCCGTTTTTATTTTGATCATCGCATTCTGCCCCTCCTGCATTCAATTATCCCATTGAACAAAGCAGACCATCTGGCAGGCGAAGATTATGTCTGCCACGGTTTGCCGTCCTGTCACGGATCATCCAGTCGATCCTGCGGCCTGCGCACGCCTTTCTCCATACCAAAACACCAAAGAAAAGGAACACCCATGACGTTCGACGAACTGGGCCTCAATGCGGCCATCCTCAAAGCGATTGCCAACTGCGGCTACACCACCCCCACCCCCGTACAACAACAGTCCATACCGCTGGCCCTGGCCGGCCACGATCTGGTCGCCACGGCCCAGACCGGCACCGGCAAGACGGCGGCCTTTGTCCTCCCGGCGCTTCAACGCCTGGCCACCCCTTCCGCCATGCCCGGCAAAGGCCCCCGCATCCTTGTCCTCACCCCGACCCGCGAACTGGCAGGCCAGGTCATGGATGCCGCCCGCAACTACGGACGCGGCTTGCGCCCCCGCTGCGGCACCCTGCTGGGAGGGATGCCCTACCGCGAGCAGTTGCGCCTGCTCTCGGCGCCGGTGGACATCATCGTCGCCACGCCGGGCCGCCTCCTGGACCATCTCGAACGCGGCAGCGTCCGCCTGGACCGCCTGGAGATGCTTATCCTGGATGAGGCCGACCGCATGCTGGACATGGGCTTCAGCGAAGACATGGACAAGATCGTGTCCCGCGCCCCGGTCGATCGTCAAACCATGATGTTTACCGCCACCATGGACGCCACCGTCGGCAAGCTGGCGGAACGCATGCTGCGCAACCCGCAGCGGGTGGAGCTGGCCGTGCGCACGGCCTCCCACGCCCTGATAGAACAGCGGCTGCACGTGGCCGACAACCTGCTGCACAAGAAGGAACTCCTCAACCACCTGGTCAGCGACCGGGCCCTGACCAGGGCCATCATATTCTCCGCCACCAAACGCGACGCCGACGAACTGGCGCGCGAACTTTCCCGCAACGGCCACCAGGCCGCGGCCCTGCACGGCGATATGAACCAGATCGCCCGCAACAAAACCATCGAGCGCATGCGCCGGGGGGGCATCCGCCTGCTGGTGGCGACCGATGTGGCTGCGCGCGGCCTGGACGTCAACGGCATCAGCCATGTGATCAACTTCGACCTGCCGCGCTTTGCCGAGGACTATGTCCACCGCATCGGCCGCACCGGCCGCGCCGGGGCTTCCGGCATCGCCATCTCCTTTGTTTCCCGGTCGGAATTGAGTTATCTGGAAAGGATCGAGCGCTTCATCGGCAAGAGGCTGCCCGAGCAGAATATCGAAGGGCTGGCCCCGCTGGCCATCCTGCGGCGGAGCACCGGAGGGGCCAAGAGGCCCGCAGGCGCGGGTGGGAACCGTTTCGGCAAACCGGGCGGCAAGGCCGGTTCATCGCACGGCCAGGCAAAATCATGGGATAATTCGGGGAAATCGGCCTCCGGCAGGCCGCGCCGCACGCCGAACCACCAACCGGTGGTGGAGTACCGCAGCAGGCGGGCACCGTCCGAGAACCATTAAGCGAGGTTTGACCGGCAAGCGTTCACCGCCTCATCCAGGGTCAACGGCAAACGATCCGGGGTGGCTCCTTCCCGCACGGCCTTTTCGTAGAAAAACCTGGTGATGGTCGGGGGCTGCAAGCGAGCCCGCTCCATCAGGGGTACATCCGTAAGCACATGGCGCACCGGTCCGTCGGCAATCAGGCGTCCTCCCTCCATGACCAGCATGCGGTCGGCAATCTCCGGCACCAGGCTCATCTGATGAGTGGTCATCAGCATGGTATAGCCGTGTTCCCCGGTCAGGTGCCGGATCAGGGCCACAAGCCTGGTAGTTGAGGCGGGATCCAGGCCGTTGAACGGCTCATCCAGGATCAGCACCGGAGTGCGCATGGCCACCAGACCGGCCAGTGCCACCCGCTTCATCTCCCCGGCCGACAGGTGATGGATCGGGCGGTGCTCCAGGTGTTCCGTTTCGGTGATCGTCAGGGCCAGGCCCACCCGTTCGTGGACGTCGGCATCGGCAAACCCCATGTTGCGCGGGCCGTAGGCAATGTCCTCCCGGACCTCGTTGCAGAACAGCTGGTTCTGGGGATCCTGAAAGAGCAGGCCGACCGTCCGAAAGACCTGGCGGCTGGTACGGGAATCCAGTTCCATCCCGGACACCCTCACCGCCCCATGGGCCGGCCTGAGCAATCCGGCGAGCAGTTTCATCAGGGTGGTCTTGCCGCTGCCGTTATGACCGCACAACGCCACCGCTTCACCCTCCATGATCCTGAAATCGACGCCATCCACCGCAACCGTCCCATCTCCGTACCGGAATGAGAGGCTTTCCGCTTCCAGCGCGATCCTGGGCACTGCAGCGGCCGGAGCCTGGTGTCGCACGTCCCCTTCATGGGGCAGACAGCATGCGGAAATCGGCGTAAACGCGGGTTTGACCGACATTGTTCCTCCTTGTGGTTTCACGCGCCACCACGGGATCGCATGGCCTCTTGTATGCGTTCGGCCCGGTCATAGGCACGCATGAATACCTGAGCCGTAATGGCGCCGGTAGTGCGCCATTCCCTGCGCCGGCCGAGCAGGCCGCCGCGGGCCCGGGCGGCAATCCTCATGGCGCTGAACTCTTCCCATAACAGGAAGATATACCGATACATGAAGCCGAGGGTTTCCACCACCAGGGGCGGCATCCGGAACCAGCGCAAGGCCGCAAGGATTTCGGTGAACGGCGTCGTCAAGACAAGTAGTCCGCTCCAGGCCGTATCGGCCAGCACCCGCAGGACGACCTGCCCCCCCTGCATGAGCCCTTCGCCGTAGATGTTCAGGTGCCCCAGGGTGAATACGGTTGTCTTGCCCAGACCAAGGGCAAGTCCCGCCACCACCGGCAGACTTGCCCACAGTGGCGCCAGGACGAACCAGACCGCCCGGCGAAAGGGAACGCGGGCAACAGCCATGCCCCCCCACGCCGACACCAGCAATCCCAGGCTCAGCCGATAGTCGGGACGAGCTGCGTTGCACACCACCGCAGCAACGACCAGAACCATTTTCATGCGGGCATCCAGGCGGCTTATGCTGTTGCGGCGACGCCCCAGATAACTCTTCTCGGTCCTGAGAAGCCCCTGAACGGACTGACAACCGGACATGACGTCAGGATGCCGGGCCGGCCGGAGGGCCGGCGCTCTTTTTTTGCCGGCCAAAGAGCAGATGCCAGCTACGGCCGATAATGAAACCTGCCAGTCCGCCTCCCGCCAGGAGCACGGCGTTCCACACATCCCCCTTCGCTTCCAGGTTGATATAGGGTTCGTGTGGTTTGGCCCCTGCAGCTGCCGCCATGGCCTCGTTGACCTTCTCATCCATCCCGGTGAACGCGCCCGGTCTGTCCGCCGCAGCCTTACCCCCTGCTTCAACCGCAACCGCTTCCCCCGCCCGCGCTTCAGTCGCCATCCCCACGAGACCGGCAGCCATACCCAGCACGAGCAGGGCGGCAATTGCCGCTCTGGGCACTACCCCCAATGCTTCCAGGACTTCCGGCCGTTGGCGGCTTATGGAGCGGACGGCAATGCCGGTAACCACCATCTCGCCCAGGGCGATGGGTCCCTGTACCGGCAGGTAGGCCGCCATTATCACGGCCAGGTACCCGCTGAAGCCATAGCGGGGTTGGGGTGCGAAAAAGGCCAGATGCCCCCCCAGGATGCTCCCGGATATGAGATACGTCACAATATCCCCCATCACCCCCCCCAGCGCGGCAGCTGAAAACAATGACAAGCCGAGCTTGCGGCCCAGCCTGAAAAAAAACCAGCCGCCCACTGATCCGCCAACCCCCAGGGAAAGTATATTGGCTCCCAGGGTGGCAAAGCCGCCGTGGGCAAAGAGCAGGGCCTGCAGAAACAGGGCAAACCCCGACAGGGCAACCCCTATCCCCGGACCGAGCAGGATGCCCGCCAGCGGCGTCCCGCACGGATGGGAACAGGTGCCCATGTAGGCCGGGATCGGTATGAGCGAGACCAGGAAGATAAAGGCGCCGGCCATCCCCAGGAGCGGCTTCCGTTCGGACTGTTCCGCGGCAAAACGTTTCATCTCCCTGACACCCCAGACCATGACGGTCGCGCCGGCAACAGTCGTGGCCCAGAACGACGGGCCGGTGAGTATGCCTTCCGAAATATGCATAAGTCGTTTCCCCTGGTTCAAAAAAATTGTTTCGGAGCGCACAAAATGAAAAAGTCCGCATATGCCGAAGCGTCATGCGGACTTTCCGTATTCAAAGTCTGATGAAATTTCCACTCTCCCTTTGCCATCGGGACTGGTGAGTGCTGAGATCAGGCAGGTCTTCTGGCTCGCGATTCATCCTCCGGGCGTCTTCCCGGTCATTCGACCAGT
>Ga0187771_10001957_pt1 | contig 14173 bp, 10 predicted proteins | sample 0116_SJ02_MP15_1_FD_133139 | JGI IMG/M metagenome (GOLD analysis project Ga0187771, IMG submission 133139) | Tropical peat soil microbial communities from peatlands in Department of Meta, Colombia - 0116_SJ02_MP15_10_MG | ecosystem: Environmental > Terrestrial > Soil > Wetlands > Peat | place... | reverse complement strand
GCCGTCCACCAGGTTGAAGGCGTTGGTGATGAGCAGCACCCAGAAGATCGTGGCTGCGAGCGAGCCCGCGAATCCGAGGCTGCGATTGCCGAACAGGATGGGCAGCTCGATGATGCGGAAGCCGGCAAGAAAGACGGCCACGGCGGCTATGATCTGCACGCCAAATTTCACCCACGGCCCCACCGAGAACAAGTCGTCGTAGAGGCCGAGCAGGAAAATCAGCATTCCAGGCAGGAGGACGCTGAGGACGATGCGCGGGTCGAAGAACGTGCTGAAGCGGGAAAACATCATCAGCACCGCCACCACGCCGACTACGCAGATGAAGATGGCAAGACCGCCCAGGCGCGGGATGGGGGTGGTGTGGACGTCACGGTCGCGCACCTGCCGCGTTTTCCAGCCGCGACTCAGGGCCTGATCACGCAGGTAGCGGGTCAGTAGGAACGAGAGCAGCAGAGATGCAATAAAGGTGGCACAGTACGTCAGGCCCAATGATTTCAACGGCACTCTCTCCTAGCGGCGAAAGCTCCACTGCACGAAAGGACGCGCGCCTCACTACCTGCTCGTTGGGCTTATTTTCTCTTTTCTCGTTCCCGAATGTGTCGACAATGCGCGGAACGCACCAGCGGAGTAACCCATGAACACTCGCGGCCCAATACCGCCAACTACGTCACGGCGACTGGCACGCTGACGGCTTTGCCCACCTGCTGTTCGATCCAGGCATAGGTTTGCGCCAAGCCTTCTTCGAGCGAAATCGCGGGCTCCCATCCCAACACTTGGCGCAGGCGAGAGTTATCGGAGTTGCGCCCGCGCACCCCTTGCGGGCCGGGCACATGGACTTTGCGGATGGTGATGCCGGCGATGGCCGCGATCATGTCCGCCAGCTCGTTGATGGTGACCATGCGGTCCTGGCCGAGGTTGAGCGGCTGGCGGAAGTCGGAGCGCATGAGCTTGTAGAGGCCGAACACGCAATCGTCGATATAGCAGAAGGAGCGCGTCTGTTCGCCGTCGCCCCAGATCTCGATCTCGTAATTGCCGGTGAGCCGGGCGTGCGCGATCTTGCGGCAGAGCGCGGCTGGCGCCTTTTCGCGTCCCCCATCCCAGGTACCCAGCGGACCAAAAATGTTATGGAATCGCACGATACGGGTCTCCATACCGTATTCCTCGCCGTAGTGCGTGCACAGGCGTTCGATCACCAGCTTCTCCCAGCCGTACGCGTCCTGTGGCGCGGCGGGGTAAGCGTCTTCTTCCTTCAGCGGCTTGCAGTCGGTTTCAGTCTGCAAGTACTCGGGATAGATGCAGGCCGAGGAGGTGAACAGATATCGGCGCACCCGGTTCTGGCGCGCCGCTTCCAACGAATGGATATTGATGAGCGCGTTGTTGTGCAGGATCTGCGCGTGGTTGGCGGAGATGAATCCCATGCCACCCATGTCGGCGGCGAGGGCGTACACCTCGTCTATGCCCTCGGTAGCGCGCAGGCAGTTCTCCCAGCGCCGCAGATCGAGGAGTTGGAAATCGTGCGCTTCAGTGGGCTCAAACTCGGGATGCTTGAGGTCCACGCCGCGGACCCAGTAGCCTTCACGGCGCAGAAATGACACCAGGTGATGTCCGATAAAGCCCCCCGCTCCAGTCACAAGAACCTTGATGGCAGATTTTCGCACGACCAGATTTTCTCCTATGATGAATGATGGGGCTGCGAAACCCTGGCAGCCTCGGTTACACAGAAATCGGCAGTCACCGTTTCTATCGAGCGAATCATTCGCGGAACGAGCAACTGGCGGCGGAATTGACTGGCCACGTCGCGGGCCCAGTCCCGGTTTGCGCACGGCTTCCGTGTCGCCTCCAAAATTTGCCGGACGACGCTCTCAATCTCTCCGTGTCCCGCGACCAAAACTGAACTATTGCCTCGTAATTCGGCCACCAGATCGGAGACGTGACTCTTTTCGGGCCCGATGTACATGAACGGAGAACCGACGGCAAGAATGTTGTAGACCTTGCAAGGGTGAACGAGGCCCACGAAAGCGCTTCCCATAAGCACAACGTGAAGATCAGCAGCAGAAAGTGATCCCGCTAGTTCCTTCGGCGGCTGATACGGCAGGCATCTGATGTTGGGGGCGCCCCGTTGTTCCAGCCTCAGCGGCTTGCGAAACTCGCTGCCGCCGCCTACGAACAAGAAAACGATCTCCGGGTGATCGGTCAGACGCTCGGCTGCCTTCAGCAAGGTGTCCAGCGGATGGCACGGGCTGTGGTTGCCCGAGTACATCACCACAAATTTTCCCGACAGGCCGTGTCGGTCACGGAAACGTTGGCGCGCCTCGAAGTCGAAGCACACCCTGTCATCGTGCGCCCAGGGCGGAACCACGGAGATCTTGTCCGCTGCAATGCCCTTGGCGCGGATTCGATCACGCATGAAGCGGTCGAGAGCGATGATGCGCTCGGCGCGCTTCATGCTGCAAAGCATGAGGCCAGCCAGCAGACGAGCGGTGAGCGATTGCGGGCGCAGCCAGCCGGCGGCAATGGCCTCATCGGGATTCAGATCCATCGACCAGAACAGCAGCTTGCGCGCCTTCAGTGGGACCATCAGGGCCGCCAGGAAAGAGATCAACGGCGGCGAGGTCATGGCAACGACAACATCGAAGCGCGGCAGAAAAATGAGCCGCAGGGCGCAGCTCAACATGAAACTGGAGAAATCGGCAAAGCGTCGCCAGCGAGCGGCTTTCCCGAAACTGGTGGAAGGAACACGGATGACTCGGACCCCTCGCCAGCTCTCATCCGCCGGAAAACGCTGGCCACGGTCGTCATAGGCGCGCGCGTCGGCCAGCACCGTGACCTCATGGCCGGCTTCCACCAGGGAGGCGGCAAGGTCGGCCGCGTGCTGTGCGCTCGAGACCACGTCGGGGTAAAAAGCCTGGTTGAGTATGAGGACCTTCAAAGCCATTTGCCTAATATCCCCATCCCGATGTCACCATGACAGCGAGAACGGCCCTTCGGTAATGAAGCCGCCCGCCTGCGCGTTAACGAGTTGGGCGCAGCAGGCCAGCTTGCCGCGCAGCCCGAGGTCGGCGACTTTCTCTAGGTTTTGCACGCACACAAGATTGCCATTGCCCCCCGACTTCGAGATCACCGCCAGAGGCAAGCCATCACAGTTCGTCAGCTCCTGCAGGCCACGGTCGTCGGTCAGCAGCAAAGACGAGTGTAGTAAGAGCGCGGAGGCACGCTCTGGCCGCTCTAGGCTTTCGTAACGAATGCCCTTGCTCTCCTTGGGCAAACCGTTGAGGATGTCGTCGAAGACGCGCTCGACCACCGCCAGCGCTCTCTCGCACAGAGGAAAGCGGAACGCGATGTGTGCCGAAAGCAGATACGCCAGGGTCAGCGGAAGCAGCAGCTCCTGCTTCTGGGGCGCGCCATCGAGTACCGTCGGCAGCAGCAGGAGGCCGTAAGGGTTCTCTACTGCGGGCAAAACGCGAGCAACGGCCTGTGTCGCCTGAACGCTTGCGGTCATCAGCGCTCCACCATATAGTTGCCGAGGAAGAGCACGTCCATGCGCGTACGCTGGAAGCAGTCCATGGCCTGGTCGGGGGTGCAGACGATGGGCTCGTCCTCGTTGAACGAGGTGTTCAGCACTATGGGAACACCAGTGATGCGATCGAATTCGCGGATCAGCTCGTAGTAGAGTGCATTGCTCTCGCGGGAGACCGTCTGCAATCGCCCGGAGCCATCCACGTGCGTGACCGCAGGGATGGCAGCGCGCCTCTCCGGCTTGATCTGGTAAACCATCAGCATGCTGGGCGCGGGATGCGTCTGCTCAAAATACTCGGCAACGCGCTCCTCGAGGATTGAGGGGGCAAAGGGACGGAAGGGCTCACGCTTCTTGATGCGCGCGTTGAGGATCTCCTTCATCTCCGCACGGCGCGGATCCACCACGATGCTGCGATTGCCCAGCGCGCGCGGACCGAATTCCATCCGTCCCTGAAACCATCCGACGATCTTGCCATCGGCGATGGCCTGTGCGGCGGCGCACGTGAGTGCGGAATCCTCGAGCAAGCGATGCTTCAGCCCGCTGGAGCGCACCACGCGCTCGATTTGTCCATTCTTGTATTCCGGGCCGGTGTACGCGTGATTCATGATGAAACTGCGCGGTCGCTGAAGCAGTACGTTTTCGATCCAGTAGCAGACGCCGAGTGCCGTGCCAGCATCGCCCGCCGCGGGCTGCACGTACACCTCTTGGAACGGCGTATGCAAAAGAATTTTGCCGTTCATCACCGAGTTGAAGGCCACGCCACCGGCCAGCGCCAGCTGCTTGCTGTCTGTCTCCCGGTGCAGGTGCTTGAGGATGTGAAATCCGACTTCCTCCAGCCGCGCCTGCAGCGAGGCGGCGATGTCCTCGTAATGCGAAGCAAGCGGCAGACCGTTGGTGCGGGCGGGGCCGAAGGTCTCGATGAATTTGTCGGAGTAGATGCGCCCGATGGTCGGCGAACCGTCGTCCCAGCTCATCTCCACGCCTTCCGAGTGGTGCAGGAAGTAGTCGAGGTTCAGCTTGAAGCGGCCATCGCGCTCAGTCTGAACGATGTCACGGAACTGCTCCAGATAGCGCGGCTTGCCATAGGGTGCCAGGCCCATGACCTTGCCTTCATCGCCGTACTTGGGAAACCCGAGATACTGGCTGGTGGCCGTATACACGATGCCGACAGAGTGCGGATACTCGATTTCGCCCAAGACTTCGATGTGGTTCCCTTCCCCGCAGCCCCACATGGTGCTGATGAAGTCGCCAAAGCCGTCAATAGAAAGAATCGCTGCTTTGTCGAAGCCAGAAACCAGAAAGCAGCTCGCCATGTGCGCCTTGTGATGTTCCACGTTGTGGAATTGAGCGCGGATGGAGCCGGCAGGAACATCGAGTGCGCGCGCCAGCTCTTCCGGCAGGTTGCGCACCTGGGCGGCGTTGGCCAGCCGGGCGGCAATCAAGCCGGAAAGCCCCGAGAGGCGCGTGATCGAGAACAGAATCTTTTTGTGCAGGTGCGCCGAAGGATCGCGCGAGATGCCGACGTGGTCGAGCTCGGCGGGGCTGATGCCAGCGGCTTCCAGGCAGTAACGGATCGCCAGGGTGGGAAAGCCGGCACAGTGTTTCTTACGGTTGAACCGTTCTTCCTCCGCGGCGGCTACCAGCCTGCCATCGTGCACGATCGCGGCCGACGCGTCTCCGTGGTAAGCATTGATTCCCAGGATGTACAAACCCGCTCCCTACCGGCTGGCCTTAACCCAGAATTAACCTGCTGCAGTTATCAGGAATCCTAGCCGAAGGCGAGCGCGACCGTAAGTTACTGCCTCGGTGCCGCCGCAGCCGATCGCCCGGCTGCGCGTTTCTTCATCTCAAACAACTTTGCGTCAATGAGGAAGCGGAACCAGAGACCTTGCAGGAAGTGGAAGATCATGCCTTCCTTGCCGTCAAGAAAGCCTAGGCGAAGGAAATAGCGGTAGAACCAGTACAGGAATGCGCGCAGAAACAGTGGCAGCTTCCAGTAGAGCCCTTCGCGCAACCAGCGCCGTCGCTGGATGGGATCACCCAAGGGCGAGGCCTTGACCCGCCCGTCAGCATCCCAGCCTTCTGCAATCTCGCGTGCCTCCAGCTCTGCCCAGCGCACGTGCCGCGTCGACCACACGCTCAGGTCCGAAGTCAGAACGTCCAGGTAATCGTGCTCCAGCTTGCGTACCTGACCGCTTACCAGGTAGTGCTGGTCGTAGAGGCGCTCTTCGCATCCACCACGATCCTTGCGGAACAGCCGCAAGTGATAGGAGGGATAGTGTCCGCCGTGCCGGATCCAGCGGCCCATGAAAAAAGTGCGCTTGCGGAAAAGGAAACCGTCTACGTCCGGGGGTGGATCGAGCAGGATGCCGTTGATCTCGGCAACCAGTTCCGGTGTGAGGCGTTCGTCGGAATCGAGATGGAGCACCCAGTCGGCGGCGAGCGGCAAATGGCGCTGTGCCCAGTTGCGCTGCGCGCCATAGGTCTCGAAAGGGTGCTCGAAGACGGCGGCGCCGGCATGACGCGCAATCTCGCGCGTGCCATCGGTTGAGCCAGAATCCACCACCAGCACTTCGCAATCGAGATGCTTCAGGCTGGCCAAGCAGTCCGGAAGGTTCGCCTCTTCGTTGCAGGCAAGCACAACGACCGAGACCCGCGGCGGGCGATCCCCTTCCGGGGACGGGATCACCGTGCCAGAACCAGCCACGGTTTGTGATGTTCGAACCAACGGCTTCTTCATCCACCTTGAAAAGGGGTGCCCGCTACGGGGCCGCGATGAACCACCTGTCCATCGTGGCGCGCCTGGTTAACGCGGGCGCGTTCCCGGCCTTCCCGCATACGGTAAAGTTCAAGGCCACGATACATGTCACAACTCGCACAGGTGCGGTTCAATTGAGCTGTGCCGAAGCTGGAGCGCAACTGTTGCAATGCGGGACTCGCCCAAATCTCGAGCAAGTTCGACTTCAGAATGTTGCCGATGCTAAGGTCGGCGATTGCGTCCATAGCGGCCACGCAACTACATGCCAATACGGTGCCGTCGGGCAAAACGATAGGCCCGTTGTACATGCTGACGCAGGGTTCGGAGCGGGAGGCCACGACCCGCAATCTCATCACTTCCGGCAGCGATTCACGCGTAATGCGGCCATTGGCGGACGTGTAGGACCAGGTAAAGTCCAGTTCCGGCTCGTAGGCCAGAATCGGCGCGAAATCCGGCTGCCGCATAACTTCATCAAGGGGACGGTCCGGGCGGAGTCCGATGGTGATGGGAATCGGCTTTTGACGCTTGTGATTCTTCGCCAGCAGGTCGAGGACATTGCGACGCATCCGCTGGTAAGAGGAATTGCGGTAGACTCGCCGGTACATCTCCTCCTCGAAGCCGGCAGTGCTGATAGTCATCGACGTGAGTCCAGAATCGAGAACGGTGTCGACTCCGTGCTTGTCCAGCAGAATGGCGTTGGTGGTTACCCAAACGCGGTCTGCCTGCGGGAAGGAGCGAATATAGCGCACACGTTCCAGGAACTTTGGGTCGATCAGGGCGTCGCCGACGATTGGTGTCAGCCCCACAGAGCCGCCGCCACTGTCCATAAAGTCTCCCACCGCTCTGTGAAAGACCTCATCGGACATAAACTGTGTTTCCCGTGTCTGATATTGATAAGGACAGAAAACACAGTTGGCATTGCAAAGGTTGGTCAGTTCCAGGTGAAGTTCGTACGGACGCGCGGCCATCGCTTGCAAAGTGCGATCCAGGGAATAGAATCGGCCGAGCAGGGCGTTCGTCTTGCGCCCGAGCACGCGTGCCACCTTGCGGATCAGCAGCCTATTGGGCACTGTGAATCTCCGTGCCATGAGCCGGAACCGTCACCGACTTGTGCTGTGCAAACCAATGTCCCAAGGTCACCATGGCCCAGACCCGCGACCATACCGGGCTTTTGGGCTCACGTAAGAAGGTCTGTGTGATCGGCGCAATACCGCCGGGATCGATCAGTCCGGAATTCTTCAGTGAACGCAAGCTCTCTTCCATGGTCTCCCGCAGCGGCCCGTGCAGCCACAGGCCGATGGGAGGCATGAAGCCGCGTTTGCCCTGCTCCAGTTGCCCGCGGGTATAGTGGCTGGCGCACATGGTACGCAGCAGGTACTTCGACGGCGCACCCTTGGGCAACAGCACATTGCTGGGCAGGCGAAAGGCCCAATCCACCACGTCAAGATCGAGCAGGGGCACGCGAATCTCGAGCGAAGTGGCCATACCGAAGACGTCGGTGTCGCGCAACAGGACGTTCTCCAGGTAGAAAGCTGATTCCAGCCGTGCTACCGAAGTCACCGGGTCCGAAGCTGATACCCAGCCATCGCAATTCAACTCTGGAACCTGATAGCCCGGTGACAGATCCAGTTCCGCAGGTTCCAGGCCCAGTCGGGCCAGGCTCTGGTCGGAGAGCAGCCGGCGGGTGTGGAAATATATGGCCAGGAAATCCGGGCCGGCGGTGGCAATGTCCGCGGCTTTCGAGCGCACCACTGAGTTCATGGGGAGGGAGAGGTTACGCGCCAAGGCCGCGCGCCAGCTTGGCGGCAGTGAGGCCATCCAGGACAGGGCACGGTACAGGCGTGGCACGCGGCGGAAGCTGTTGTAACCGGCGAACAGTTCGTCGCCACCCATGCCGGAAAGCGCAACGCTGATGCCCTGCTCGTGCACGGCTCGGGCGACCATGTAAGTGTTAAAGCCGTCCATGGAGGGCTGGTCCATCGCGCCCAACCCGTCGCGCATCCATGCGAGCGCGGTCGATTCCTCGACTGGATATTCGTGGTATTGCACGCCGAAACGCGCCGCCGTAACCCGAGCGATTGCCGCCTCGTCGTACACGGGGTCGTCGGAAAAAGAGACGGTGAAGGCGTGTAGGTGCTCGGTCGCGCTTTGGAACTGGCGTGCGATGCCCAGCACGGCGGTGGAATCAAGACCGGAACTTAAGAAGATTCCGACGCGCACATCGCTGAGCAGATGACGCCGCACCGATTGCTGCAGCAGGGCGCGACCTTCTTCTGCCACTTCCTCCGGTGTGCGTTTGCGCTCGCCATCCGGGGGCGGGAATTGCCAGTAGGTGCCCTGAGCGATCGTGCGCCCGAGGTTGTCGAATTCCTTCCACGTGCCACGCGGAAGCGTGAATACGCCCTCAAACAAAGTGAGCGGTTCCTGAACGGCGCCATAGGCCAGATAGCCGGCCAGTGCACGCTGGCTCACCACCGGAGGCACGAGCCCGCTGCTCATCAGGGCGCGGATTTCCGACGCGCACACAAACCATTCGCCTTCCCGCGTCGAATAATAAAGCGGCTTGATGCCGAGGTGATCGCGGGCGATCAGCAGGCGCGAGCGGCGCGCGTCCCAGAGGGCAAAGGCGAACATGCCGCGCAAACGCCGGAGGCAATCCACACCCCAATGTTCGTAGGCGCGCAGCAGCACTTCCGTATCGCCGTGGCTGCGAAAGCTGACGCCCGCCTGCTGCAACTCGCGGCGCAGCTCGGGAGAGTTGTAGATCTCGCCGTTGTACACCAGCACGTCGCCGGTGTCGGGGTTGTGCATGGGCTGGTGCCCGAGCGGCGACAGGTCGAGGATGGCCAGCCGGCGATTGCCCAGGCCCACGATGCCATCGCCAACCTGGAGCACCACGGCGCCCTGGTCGTCAGGCCCGCGGTGCGCCTGGGAGTCGTTCATGCGGCGGACCATGGCCGCCGCGCATTCCGGCTTGTGCTTCCCCAGCAGGGCGGCGACTCCGCACATTCAGTGGCTCACCGCTCCTTGTACGGGATGACAAAAATGGTGGAGGCACGCTGGGCGGGACGATGTCCGAGTGCCCGTGGTACGGCGAGCGAAAAATTTCCCGAGTCAGGAAACACTTTCTTGTTTGAGCAGGAGCTTACCATAAAGTTGCAGCATGCGCCGCGCAACTGTTTCCCATGCGAATTCCTCCTCCATCCAGTGGCGGCCGCGTTCGCCCATCTCGCGCAGCGGCATGCGGCTCATGCGTTCGATGGCAGCGCCCAGCGTGGCGGGATCGTTTTCCACCCAGAGACCGCAGCCGTGCGCCTCGACCCCGCTCCACGGTGTGCCCTTGCTGGCGATGACAGGAACGCCGTGCGCCAGCGCTTCGGCCACCACCATGCCGAAATTTTCGGTCTGCGAGGGAAAGACGGCCACGCTGCTCTCCGCAAAGAGATCGGCCTTGACCTGGCCGCGCACTTCCCCCACGAAGGTGACCTGGTCGTGCACTCCCAGAGCTCGGGCGTTCTCCACAAGGCCAGCGGTGTAAGCCACGTCGCCCGTGCCGGCGATCACCAGCGACCACGGCTTGTCGAGGTTGCGGAGACGCTGGCAGGCGGCCAGCAGATTCTCGATGCCCTTCTTGGGATCGATGCGTCCCAGGAACAGCAGGCGCAATCGTTCCGAGCCATTGCGGTGCTCGGGCCGAGGCGGAATCTCGACGCCGTTGGGAATTAGAGCGGCGCTCGTGCCGGGAAACCTGGCTATGCTCTCCGCAGCTTCCTGTTCCGAAGTTACATGCAGGACCGCACCGCGAGGCGCTATCCTGCGACAGATACTCTCCCATCCTGCCTTGAGCGCTGGACGCCGCGAGCTTTGCCAGCGTTGCAGCGCGCCCCGCGTCGACCACACCAGCGGTTTCTCCAGCCAGCGGCACGCCGCCAGCGTGGGCAAGGTGGGGAAGTTGTACACCGCGGTCAGGTGGGCCACGTCGGCCCAGCGTAACGACGGCAACAACTGCCGCAGCAAGATGGGAGAAACCGAATGGCGAAGTATCCGCGGGCAATAGCGCACCGAGACGCCGGGCGGCAACATCACCGGGGCGTCCTTGGCGACATCGAGCACGGCACCGAGGCCGTTGGCGTCGGTGGTAAGCACGCGCACCTCACAGCCCTGGCGCACCAGTCCCGCACACAGCTCATAGACGGAGATGATGGGGCCACCGTAATGGAAGGCGGGATAGAAAGACGGCACGACGTGCAAGACCTTCATGCCGAAGGCTCGCGAATGAGTTGTGGTACTCTCGCCACCAGTGATTCTCATTGTGCCATGAGTGCCCGTGTCCGTCGCAAGGTTGTGCTGGTGACCTCCGGCCTGGGGACGGCGCACGGCGGCATCGGCGTGGTCTCGCAGTCCATTCTCAAGGCACTGGCTGCCGAGCACGAAGTGGCGCTGTGGCGGCATCCGGTGGCCCTTCCGCGCCCGCTGCGCAAGGGAATGTTCGCCGCACATGGGCTCTGGACTTCGCTGAACAAACCGGACTTCATTTTCTACGAGCATGTCCACCTGGCGGCTATCCACAACTTGCTGCCGCAGCTCAAGGGAGTGGGCTACGGCGTTTTCCTGCACGGCATTGAGGTGTGGGAGCCGCTGGTGGCGCAGCGGCGTGAGGCGCTGCTGCGGGCTAACCTTCTGCTTTCCAACTCAGCCACCACCGTGGCGGCCGCGCGCGCGGTGAATCCCTGGCTGCCCGAAGTCACAGTGACATGGCTGGGTGTGCGGCGACGCGAAACGGCGGCGCGGGCTGGAGAACTGCCGCCGGTGGCGCTCATCGTTGGCCGTATGGCCTCGGTCGAGCGCTTGAAAGGGCACGACCCAGTGCTCGACGCCTGGCCGGAGGTGCGCGAGTCACTTCCCGAGGCACGGCTGCTCATCGTGGGTGGCGGCAACGATCTGGCGCGCCTCCGGCGGCGTGTCGCCCACGAGCAGATCGGCGGCATCGAATTTCTCGGACGCTTGAGCGATGAAGAGCGCGACCGGCTCTATGCCCGCAGCCGCCTGTTCTTTTTTCCCTCCAAGCAGGAAGGATTCGGTCTCGCAGGGGTCGAGGCCGCCGCTGCGGGCATGCCGGTCATGGGTCTGGCAGGGACGGTGATGAGCGAACTCTTCCCCGACGGCAGCGCGGTCCTGGTCAATGATCTTCTGGCTTCGACCATCAGTGAAGCGGCGGTGCGCGTGCTGGGCGATTCCGAGTACGCGACCGCCATGGGACTCGCCGGCCGCAAGCGCGTGGAAGAGAATTTCCTGGAAGAACACTTCGTCGCCCGCTTCCAGGCAGCGCTGAAGCCGCTGCTGGGGTAGTCGGGAGTCAGGAGTCAGGAACAATGGCCCGCTGACCCAATGGCTCAATGAATCAATCTCAGTATCCCACCTGCTTGTCCACCAGCCCCAGCAGAGGCTCGCCGGCGAAATAGCGCCGGAGGTTCTCCTTGATCAGCGCGTAGTGGCGCTCCCACATCTTGTCCGACGTGGCGGCAGTGTGCGGCGTGATCAGCAGGTTGTCCAGGTCCCAGAGCGGCGAGTCGGCAGGCAGGGGTTCATGATCGAAAACGTCGAGCGCGGCGCCGCCGATGCGGTGGTTCCGCAAAGCGTCGGTCAGAGCGGGCTCGTCGATCAGAGCGCCGCGGGCGACGTTGACGATGTAGGCCGTCGGCTTCATGCGAGCAAGGCGTTCGGCATTGATAAGTCGCCGCGTCATATCAGTGTGTGGGGCAGCAAGCACGAGGAAATCGGATTGCGAAATGACCTCGTCGAGGCGGTCAGGCCCGAAGCTCTTGATTTCGCGCCCGATCCCGCTGTCCCTCTCTGGATGCTGGCGGACAACCAGCACGCGCATCCCCAGCGCCACCGCACTGCGCGCGACTTCCGAGCCAATCGCGCCGAAGCCGATCAGGCCCAACGTCGAGCCGGCAAGTTCCGTCGGGTGCGGATGCTGATAGCTGATCTGCTCCTGTGCCCACACGTGCTGTTGCTGGTAGCGCACCGCCGCCGGCAGGCACTTGGCGAGCGCGAACATCAGCGCGATGGTGTGCTCGGCGACCACCGGCCCATGGACGGAGCTGGCGTTGGTGACGACGATGTCGCCGGCGCGCAGCTCCGGCGACATCAACTGGTGAACCGCCGCGGCCGTGGAATGGATCCAGCGCAGCTTCTTCGCGGCGAGCACCTGTTCGCCACGCAGCGACCATCCGAAGAAAATCTCGGCATCACGGATGTGCTCGTCAATATCCTTGTAGCTGTTACGCTGCTCCACCTCGACCTGCGGAAACTCCTGGTGGATGCGTTCGCCCAGCCAGGCGGGCGCATTCCAAAGCGCGAACGGATGGCGAATGACAATAAGTAATTTCATCGGGTCATGCGGTGATCACGCGCAGATCATGTCCGGTCATCTCTTTGGGCTGCGGAACGCCGAGCAGCCCAAGCACAGTCGGTGAGATGTCTTGCAGCGAGCCATCGGGGCGAAGCGTGAACTTCTTGTCCTGATCGCTCACAACGATCAGCGGCACTGGATTCGTTGTGTGCGCGGTATGTGGCCCGCCGGTCGCCGGATCGATCATCATCTCGGCGTTGCCGTGGTCGGCGGTGATGATCATGGCGCCGCCTTCCTGGCGCACGGCGGTGTAGATACGGCCGAGGCAGGCGTCCACGGTCTCGATCGCCCGGATGGTGGGCGGAATCTTGCCGGAGTGCCCCACCATGTCGGCGTTGGCGAAGTTCACCACAATCACGTCGAAGGCACTGTCGTTCACCGCCTTGACCACGACGTCGGCGATGCCGCTGGCCGACATCTCCGGTTTCAGGTCGTAGGTCGCGACCTTGGGCGAAGCCACGAGAATACGATCTTCGCCGGGAAACGGTTGCTCAACTCCGCCGTTAAAGAAGTAAGTAACGTGCGCGTATTTTTCGGTCTCGGCTACACGCAGATTGCGCATGTGCAAATCTGCCATGATGTTTGCCAGGATGTTCGAGAGCGATTCCGGCGCCACTACGTAGGGCAGCGTGAACTGCTTGTCGTAGCGCGTCATGCACAGGTAGTGCAAGTTGGCGGGCATGCGCTCGCGCGGAATGATGCGGTCGAGATCTTCGGCGCCCGGCAGTTCGCGCCCGTCTTGCGCTGAAAGATGGCTCTTGCGGGCGAGCGCGCGGGTAATCTGGCGGGCGCGGTCGGCGCGGAAGTTGAAATTGATACAGGCGTCCTCATCGCGGATGCGGGCCAGTGGCTCCCCGCGGTTGTCCGCGCAGACGAAGGGCAGGATGAACTCATCGGTCACGCCCCTGTTGTAGGAACTCTTCACACCCTGCACGGGATCGATGTACGTTCCGGCCTCGCCTTTGCCTTCGACCATCGCCGCAAAGGCCTTCTCAGTGCGCTCCCAGCGGCGGTCGCGGTCCATGGCGTAGTAGCGGCCCTCGACCGAAGCGATCCTGCCCACGCCGTACTCCCGCATCTTCTGCTGGAGCTGCTCGATGTAGCCGGCGCCGGAGGTGGGCATGGTGTCGCGGCCGTCCATGAAGCAATGGACGAAAACACGCTCCACCCCGTTCTGCCTGGCCATGCGCAAGAGCGCATAGAGGTGTTCCTGCGAGGAGTGCACGCCGCCATCGGAGAGCAGTCCGAGGATGTGCAAGCGGCGGCCACCGGAACGCGCGTGCTTGATCGCCGCCAGCAGCTCGGCATTGGAGAAGAACTCACCGTTCGCAATCATCAGATCGATGCGGGTTATGTCCATGTGGACGATGCGGCCGGCGCCAATGTTGAGGTGCCCGACCTCGCTGTTGCCCATCTGCCCGTCGGGCAGCCCGACGTAGTGTCCGCTGGTGTGGATCAGGGTGTTGGGATAGTCGCGCAG
>Ga0187771_10001956_pt1 | contig 14174 bp, 10 predicted proteins | sample 0116_SJ02_MP15_1_FD_133139 | JGI IMG/M metagenome (GOLD analysis project Ga0187771, IMG submission 133139) | Tropical peat soil microbial communities from peatlands in Department of Meta, Colombia - 0116_SJ02_MP15_10_MG | ecosystem: Environmental > Terrestrial > Soil > Wetlands > Peat | place... | reverse complement strand
GTCCAGCCCCATTCGCCGGTGGTGACGCCGGCTTTGGCGCAGGCGATTGACGGCGGCATGATGTTGCTGCCGCTCGTCGCCGCGCGTTTCAATTCGGCGAGCGCCTCGGCCACTGCCTTGTTGTCGCGCTGCGCGCGCCAGGCCGTGAGCTTTTCGAGTTGATGCCGCTCGGCCTCGTCCGACACGGTGAGGATCGATTCGGCGCCGCCGGTAAGCGGCGAGGGCTCGCTCTCCAGATACTTGTTGACGCCGACCACGACATGCTCGCCGCGCTCAATCGCTTCCAGCCGCGCCGTGTTCGATTCGACCAGTTGCCGCTTCATGTAGCCCGACTCGACCGCGGTCACCGCGTCGCCCATCTCGTCGATGCGTTTGAGCTCTTCCTTGGCCTGCGCCTTGAGCTCGTCCACCTTGCGCTCGATCTCGGCCGAGCCGTCGAAAATGTCGCCGTAGTCGAGCAAGTCGGTCTCGTAGGCGAGGATCTGCTGCATGCGCAGCGACCATTGCTGATCCCACGGCCGCGGCAGCCCAAGCGCCTCGTTCCACGCCGGCAGTTGCACGGCGCGCGCGCGCGCCTTCTTCGACAGCGTCACCGCCAGCATCTCCAGCAAGATGCGCGTGACGTTATTCTCCGGCTGCGGCTCGGTCAGCCCAAGCGAGTTCACCTGCACGCCGTAGCGAAATAGCCGCTGCTTGGCGTCGGTGACGCCGTAGCGGTCGCGCGTGATCTCGTCCCACAATTCGACGAAGGCGCGCATCTTGCACATCTCGGTGATGAAGCGCATGCCCGCGTTGACGAAGAACGAGATGCGGCCCACCACCTCGCCGAATTTTTCCTGGCTCACCTCGCCCGAATTCTTCACCGTATCGAGCACCGCAATGGCGGTCGCCAAGGCAAAGGCGAGCTCCTGCACCGGCGTCGCTCCCGCCTCTTGCAGGTGATACGAGCAGATGTTCATCGGATTCCACTTCGGCAGCTCCGAGGTGGTGAAGATCGCCGCGTCCTTGATCAGCCGCAGCGACGGCTTCGGCGGGAACACGTAGGTGCCGCGCGAGAGATACTCCTTGATGATGTCGTTCTGGATGGTGCCAGTGAGCGCGGCGCGCGGTGCGCCCTGCTCGTCGGCCACCGCGATATAGAGCGCCATCAGCCACGCCGCGGTGGCGTTGATGGTCATCGAGGTGTTCATCGAGGCGAGCGGGATGCCGGTAAACAGCGCGCGCATGTCGCCGAGATGGCAGATCGGCACGCCGACCTTGCCGACCTCGCCCTTGGCCAGCACGTGGTCGGAGTCGTAGCCGGTCTGCGTCGGCAAATCGAAGGCGACCGAGAGGCCGGTCTGCCCCTTGGCCAGGTTCTTGCGATAGAGCGCGTTGGAGTCCGCGGCCGTCGAGTGGCCAGCATAGGTGCGGAAGATCCAGGGCTTGTCGCGCATCGGTCGCCTTACCGGCGCAGTGTGGCTTAAGCCTTGTTGCAATGCAACATGCGGCCGCAGGAATCCGTGCCTGAGGTCGCGCCGCTAGCGTCGGATCAGCCGCAGGATGAACAGCAGGATGCAGGCGCCGACGACCGCGCTGACCACCGCCGTCAGCCACCAGGGACCGAACGCGGGTAAATGCAGCGTCGTCCACAGCCAGCCGCCGATGAAGGCGCCGATCACGCCGATGACGATGTCGCCGATCAGGCCGAAGCCACCGCCCATGAGCTTGCCGGCCAGCCAGCCGGCGACCAGGCCGATGATGAGAATGACAATCAGACTGTTGGTTGCCATCATGACGCCCGTTCCTCCCCAGCTTGAAACGCAGACACCGGCACTCGGATGCCGGCCCATGGCCGCCGCGGTCATTCAAGCGGAAAACCGTTCGCGCGTCGATGGCAGCTAAACGCCTTCTGCCTCGATCGAGCGACGGAGAGGCGCAACGCGATGACCGCCATACGCACCGCCCGATCATCGCGGCGCTACAGCCCGGTGGCAAATACGTCGCGTTCAAACCGCTGCTCGATGCCGGGCTGCCGTCGCCCTCGGTCAAGCCGCCGCGCGAACCCTGGAAGCATATTTGATCGCGCTGCTCTCCCGCACCAAACGAAATGTTGCGTTGCAACATGAATTGCGTCACACTGTAAATAAGCTCAGGAGGATGACGATGCCGGCCGTCGCACAGGTGAAGGGCGTTGCTCCGCTCAAGGACCTCTATGGCATCGGCGAGATTCCGCCGCTCGGCCATGTGCCTGAGAACATGCACGCTTGGGTGATCCGCAAGGAGCGCCACGGTCCGCCCGACAAGTCGTTCCAGCTCGAAGTGGTGCCGACCTGGACCATCGGCGAGGACGAGGTGTTGCTCCTGGTGATGGCGGGCGGCGTCAACTACAACGGCGTCTGGGCCGGCCTCGGCCAGCCGATCTCCACCATCGACGTGCACAAGCACGCGTTCCACATCGCCGGCTCCGACGCTTCCGGCATCGTCTGGGCGGTCGGCAGCAAGGTGCACCGCTGGAAGGTCGGCGACGAGGTCATCGTCCACTGCAATCAGGACGACGGCGACGACGAGGACTGCAACGGCGGCGATCCTTTGCTGTCACCCTCGCAGCGCATCTGGGGTTACGAGACGCCGGACGGCTCCTTCGCACAATTCTGCCGCGTGCAGTCGCGGCAGTTGATGCACAAGCCGATGCATCTGAGCTGGGAAGAGGCGGCCTGCTATACGCTCACCCTCGCCACCGCCTATCGCATGCTGTTCGGCCACCCGCCGCACACGCTCAAGCCGGGCGACAACGTGCTGGTGTGGGGCGCCTCCGGCGGCCTCGGCGTGTTCGGCGTGCAGCTCGTGGCGGCGTCGGGCGCCAATGCGATCGCCGTCGTCTCCGACGAGTCGAAGGCGGAATACGTCTTCAATCTCGGCGCCAAGGGCGTGATCAACCGCAAGGAATTCAACTGCTGGGGCCAGATGCCCACGGTCAACACGCCGGAATACGCCGAGTGGACCAAGGAGGCGCGCCGGTTCGGCAAGGCGATCTGGGACATCACCGGCAAGCGCGACGTCGACATCGTATTCGAGCATCCGGGCGAGGCGACCTTCCCGGTCTCCTGCCTCGTCGTGAAGCGCGGCGGCATGGTCGTGTTCTGCGCCGGCACTACCGGCTACAACCTCACCTTTGACGCGCGCTATGTCTGGATGCGGCAGAAGCGCATCCAGGGCTCGCATTTCGCCCACTTGAAGCAAGCGAGCCAAGCCAACCGCTTCGTGCTCGAACAGCGCATCGATCCGTGCATGAGTGAGGTGTTCCCTTGGGACAAGATCCCGCTCGCGCACATGAAAATGTGGAAGAACCTGCATCCGCCCGGCAACATGGCGGTGCTGGTCAACGCGCCGCAGCCGGGCTTGAAGACTTTCGAGGACGTGCTGGAGGCGGCGGGCGCCTAAGGCGCCTTGTCAGCCGGCGCCCCGCCGGCTTCGAATGATCCAAGAAGATCGTCCACGGCCCTGCCCACATCAGTCGACTATCGCTCTCTGGCGATTGGGAGGAGGGCGGATTAAGGTCGCGTATGCGGTGATTCGATCTCGCGCGTCTTGCGTGGGTCACCGTCAGCCCGCGTTGCGTTGCAGCGTATTTCCATCCGTTCGTCAGGAGATGCCTAATGCGCAATGTGGCGCGCAAGCTTGCCTTCGTCCTTGCCTCGTCCAATCACGGGACGATGATCGTAAACCGGTTCGATTATCGGATGACGAGCCCCGGTAGCGGCTACGGCGTCGGCTATCAGATTCTCGAGAATGCGGCTTACGATGCAAGCGAAGTTGCGCTGGCCGTGCGGCTGCTCGAATTGCGCCGGCAATATCACGGCGACGGCGTCGTGGCGATCGACTGCGGAGCCAATATAGGCGTCCACGCGATCGAATGGGCGACCGCTATGACCGGCTGGGGCTGTGTGTTGGCGATCGAGGCTCAGGAGCGAATTTACTACGCGCTGGCGGGAAATATTGCGATCAACAATTGCTTCAATGCCGTCGCCATTCATGCCGCCGTTTCATCCGAGCTCGGCAGCATGAAGATTCCCAATCCGAACTATCTGACCGCGTCGAGCTTTGGCAGCCTCGAGCTGCGGCAGCGCGATGGCAATGAGTTCATCGGTCAAGTCATCGACTACTCGGCGGACAAGACCGTCAATGTCCAGAAAATGACGATCGATGCCCTGAATTTCCCGCGCGTCGACCTCGTCAAGATCGACATCGAGGGCATGGAAATGGAAGCGCTCGAGGGCGCCCGGCAGACGATCGAGCAGTGTCGGCCGATCGTGCTTGTCGAAGCGATCAAGGCCGGCCGCGAACGGTTGCGGCCATGGCTGCAGGAGCACGGCTATAAGGTCATCGAAGCTGGGTTAAATCTACTGGCGATTCATACGAGCGACAGCACATTGAACGACGTGAAGACAAGCGAATCGCAGCCGCAGTCATCGGCCGCTTGACAGGGTGGCGGCGTCGCGCTCGGCGCGCATCCTCGCGATCACCGAATTCAGTTCGGCGCCGAACAGGAAGATCGCCGAACAGACGTAAAGAAAGATCAGCGCGATCATGGCCGAGGCCAAGCCTGCGTACATCGAGACATAGACGAAGGCGCGCTCGGCAAGATAGCGGCCGAAGGCGGCGCCGCTGATCAGCCAGAGCAGGATGGTGGTGACGATCCCCGGCGCGATCTCGATGAAATTGCGCCGCCCGGCCGGCAGCCACAGGTGCACGATCAACAGCGCAATCACCAGCACCAGCGCCGCCACGCCATAGCGCGCGAAGGTGATGATGCTGCCGAACGGCTTCAGGTGCGGCACATAGAGCAGAAGCTTGCTTGAGATCAGCGGCGCCAGCACCACCAGGAACGAAAACGCCAGCATGGCGACGGCGCCCACCAGCACATAGCCACTCGATTCGAGCCGCAGCAGCCACCACGGCCGCCGCTCGACCATGTTATAGGCGCGGTTGAGTCCGATGCGCAGGCTCTCGACGCCGCTCGAGGCGAAATAGAGCGCGAACAGAATGCCGAAGGTGAGCACGTCGCCGCGCGTCTTGGTCAGTACGCCGGACACGTCGAGCGCGATCGGGGCGGCGACTTCCTGCGGCCAGGCTTCCAGCAAAATGCGTCCGGCCTCGTCGGCCAGCTGTTTTGAACCGAAGAAAAACCCAGCGAGCGCGGTGACCACGATCAGGAACGGAAACATCGCCATCAGCGTGGACAGCGCGATGTGGCTCGCGATCGCCCAGCCGTCGTCGGCGAGGAATTGCCGGACCGCGTCGGCCACGGTCCGCAACGACAGTCTGAGAATGCGCAAAACGGCGAGCCCCGCGCGAAATCGGTCGCCCGTTGAGATCGGGCATCGCGGCGCGCTTTGCAAGAGGGACAGTTCGGTCGTCCCGGGCGAGCGAGCGCAAGCAAGTGAGGCCCGGGACCCATAACCCCAGTCTGTGTGATTCGCACTGTCGGAGGTTATGGGTCCCCGCCAGCGCGGGGACGACCCAGCCGTTTACGCCGCCTGCACGTCGGCGAGGAATTGCCGCACTTCCGCTTCGAGGTTTTCCGCCTCGATCGCAACCGCATCGGCGAGATCCTTGACGTCGGAGGCGGTCGCGCGGGCGTCCACGGTAACGCCGGCAACCTTGCTCATCGCCTCGGCGCCGCTCCGCGCCTCGCCGGAGGCGCGGCTGACGCCTTCCGCGATGGAGGCGACTGCGGAGTTCTGCTCGTCCACGGTGGCCGCCACCATGGTCGCGATCGCCGACATTTCATGGATGATGGCGTTGACCTGCTGGATTGCGCGCGCGGAGTCGGCGGCGGCCGATTGAATCGAGCCGATCTGCTCGGCGATCTCTTCGGTCGCCTTCGCCGTCTGTCCGGCAAGCGATTTTACTTCCGAGGCGACCACCGCGAAACCGCGGCCGGCCTCGCCCGCGCGCGCCGCCTCGATGGTGGCGTTGAGCGCGAGCAGGTTGGTCTGCCCGGCGATCGCCTGGATCAGGCCGACTACCTCGCCAATGCGGGTGGCGGCGCTGCCGAGCTCCGACATGGTGGTGACGGTGCGCTGGGCCTCCGACACCGCGCGGCCGGCGACATCGGTGGATTTCGTCGCTTGCGAGGCGATCTCGCCGATCGAGGCCGCCAATTCCTCGACCGAGCCGGCGGCCGCGGTCACGTTGTCGGACGCGGCGCTCACCCGCTGCTCGGCGGTACGCGCCTCCGCCGACATGGTATCGGCCGACTTGTTGAGGTCGGTCGAGCTCATTTCCAGCTTGATCGACGCCGCGCGCAGCTTGGTCAGCGCGCTTTCCACCGACTGCTTGAATTGCGCGATGCTGAACGCGGTCTCGTCGTTGCGCTGCGCCTGCGCCTTGGTCGCATCGGCCTGGATGGCGGCGAGCCTTTCGCGCTCGATCATGGTGTCGCGGAACACGATCACCGCGCGCGCCATCTCGCCGATCTCGTCGCGCGCTTTGGTGGCGGGAATGCGGGCGCCGGTGTCGCCGGCCGCAAGCTGCTTCATCACATCCGATAGGCCATTGAGCGGGCGGGTGATGCTGCGTCCGATCAGCCAGCTAAAGCCGAGCCCGAACACGGCCGTGGCGACGCCCACCGCGATGATTCCGGTGCGCGTGCGGGCCTGCGAGGCGGTCAGGCCGGATGATGCCTCGTCCGCCGTCTCGCGCGCCCGCGCGATGATGTCGTCCGCGCGCGGCAGCATGTTCTGGCTGTCGATGTCGATCACCGCGCGCAGCGGCTGCACGCGGTCGTATGCGTCGATCCATTTTGCGAAGGTCTCGGCGTAGGTCTTTACCTCGTTCTCAAGCCCGTTCTTCATCTCCGGCGTGCCATCGATGAGGGCGAAGGTATCGGTGAACTTCTTGTAGGTGACGAAGAACTTCTGCTTGGTCAGGTCGCTTTGTGTGAGACGGTATTCGGCCTCGAATTCGCGTATCAGCAGCAGCGTCATCATCAGCTTGCTGGCGTCGGCCTCGGCCACCCAGGTCATGTTCTCGTTGATGATGCGCTCGACCGCATTGCCGGCCTTGTGCAGTTTGCCGCGCAGCCCGGAGTTCTCATCGAAACCGAGAATCTGCTGCTGGCGCACCAGTTCGTTGAAATTGTCGCGTAGCGCCGTGACGTCCTTGCGCAGGCTGGCGATGTTGGCGGCCTGCCGCGGGTCGATGGTGGCAGCGATGCTGTCGAGGCTCTGCAGGGCGCGCGCATGCGTCTCCTGGAAGCTCACCATCAGATTGCCGCTCGGGCTGGCGTTGAAATCCTTGACGATGATGCGCAGCGACGCGATGGCGCTTTTGAAGTCCCGGCTGGTGTCGGCGAGCCGGGCCGACGACTGCACCGTGTCGAAGGCAGTGCCGACGGCGCGCTCGCCCGAGACATAGGTGAGGCCGTTCGCGATAAAGCCGATCACCGGCATCAGCGCGAGCACGATGATCCGCGTGCGCACCGACACCGACGTCAGCAGGCCGGTCAGCCGCTTGGACGGAAACGAAACGCTTGCGAGGCGCATGAGCCGGCTCGGAGCTCGCCAATGGCAGGGGCACCGGTGCAAAGGTACCGTGATGAAAGCGTGAAATGGTTAATTTTCTAGCAATTCGGCTCCGGCGCGCCAGCTAAAGCGCTGCAAAACCCGCCAATTCCCATGCACCTTTGCTTTTGTGCACTGCACGCGTAGAATCCTCGGCGCAGCCGGCACCGCAGACTTTGCCCGTTCGAGGATTCCATGCCCGTCGCCGCCTCCCGCCCCACCGCCGAACTGGATCTGGTCGACCTCAGCCGCGAGGCGACCCATGCGCTTGATGCCTTGCTCGCCGATGCCGTGATCAAGGTGCGCGAGCGGGTGACGGTGGCCGGCAAGACCGACAGCCGCTTGTTCGATCGCGAGCAGCGCGCCGCGCACGGGCTGTCATGGCTCGCCACTTATGTGGAGGCGGTGCGCCAGCTTGCCGCCTACACCGAGCGGATGGTCGAGGCCGGCACGTTCGGCGAGCTCGAAGAACACCTCGTGCGCATCGCGCTTGGCGAATATCTCGCGCAGGTCGTCGGCGGCATTCCGATGAGCCAGGGCGAGCTGGTGCGGCCGAGCGACCTCGGGCTGTCAGCGACGCAGGTCGCCGCGCGCATCAAAGGCGGCGTCGAAAGCCTGATCGCCACCGGCAACACCGCGGAGCGGCGCGCGCGCCTGGTCGAGCTGATGCGGGCGAGCCACCACGCGACGGTCGGCGCCTGCGGCCTCGACGAGACGCTCGAATCGATCCGCGAGGAAATGCGCAAATTCGCCGACAGCGAAGTCAAGGAGCACGCGCAGACCTGGCACCGCACCAACAGCTACATCCCGCTTGAGACGATCGCCCACATGTCCGAGCTCGGCGTGTTCGGGCTCACCATCCCCGAGCAATTCGGCGGCATGGGGCTCGGCAAGGAGTCGATGTGCGTCGTCTCTGAGGAGCTGTCGCGCGGCTATATCGGTGTTGGCTCCTTGGGCACCCGCTCGGAGATCGCGGCCGAATTGATCCTCGGCGGCGGTACCGCCGAGCAGAAGGCGAAATGGCTACCCAAGATCGCCTCGGGCGAGGTGCTGCCGACCGCTGTGTTCACCGAACCAAACACCGGTTCGGATCTCGCCTCGCTCAAGACGCGCGCGGTGCGCGAAGGCGACGTCTACAAGGTCTACGGCAACAAGACCTGGATCACCCATCCGGTGCGCGCCGATCTGATGACGCTCTTGGTGCGCACCAATCCCAACGAGAAAGGCCATCGCGGCCTGTCCATGCTGCTGGCGGAAAAGCCGCGCGGCGATGACAAGAATCCGTTCCCGGCGAAGGGCATGAGCGGCACCGAGATCGAGGTGCTCGGCTATCGCGGCATGAAGGAATACGAGATCGCTTTCGACGGCTTCGAGGTGAAAGCGGAGAACCTGCTCGGCGGCGTCGAAGGGCTCGGCTTCAAGCAGCTCATGCAGACCTTCGAATCGGCGCGCGTCCAGACCGCCGCGCGCGCCATCGGCGTGGCGCAGGCGGCGATGGAGCACGCACTCGACTATGCGCAGAACCGCGTGCAGTTCGGCGTGCCGATCGTCAATTTCCCGCGCGTGGCCGACAAGATCGCCATGATGGCGGCGGAAATCATGACCGCGCGTCAGGTTACCTACTTCGCCGCGCGCGAAAAGGACTCCGGCCGCCGCTGTGATCTGGAAGCCGGCATGGCCAAGCTGCTCGCCGCGCGCATCGCCTGGGCCAATGCCGACAATGCGGTGCAGATCCACGGAGGTAACGGCTTCGCGCTGGAGTTCCCCATTTCCCGCATCCTGTGCGACGCCCGCATCCTCAACATCTTCGAGGGCGCCGCCGAAATTCAGGCGCAGGTCATCGCCCGCCGGCTGCTGGACGGCACCAATTGAGCAGGGTTTAGCAACGAAATCGGCCCTCCCGCGTTTGATCCAGAGCAAGACGCCCGGCCGACGATTGCGCTAGGTTTGCGCTCTGTTCAGGAGGTCCGCATGACCGATCTGTTGATCCAGCATAACGAATGGGTCGTGGTCTGCGACGGTGCCAAGGCACTGGTGCTGCAGAACGCCGGCGATGCTAAGTTTCTCAATCTCAAGGCCGTCAAGGTCTACGAGCAGAAGGATCTGCCCACTCATGAGCTCGGCGCCGACGTGCCAGGCCGCGCCATGGGCTCAGTCGGCAATATCCGTAGTGCCGTCGGGCAGACCGACTGGCACGACGAGGCGGAGCGGGCCTTTCTTGCTCATCTCGCCCATGAGCTCGACGCTGCCCTCGCCAGCGGTAAGACCAGCTCGGTGGTCGTGGTGGCACCGCCGCGCGCGCTCGGTATGCTCCGTCCGGCCTACTCGAATGCGCTGCGAAGCGCAGTGCGCGTGGAGCTGGACAAGGACCTGGTCAAGCATCCGGTCGGCGAGATCGAAAAGCACCTGACCGGCGCCTAACCCCGCGTCCGATTAAGGCTGGCCCGCCGCAATTGCGATGCTATGGTCGCCGCGAGTCTGGTTTCGAGAGCGGCGAATGAAGCAATTTTCTCGTCACTGCGCGCGCGGCGGCGTCGTCTCCGTGCTGGCCGTCGTGCTGACCGCGGCGGCGTTCACGGTCGCAGTCGCGCAGCCGGTCGGCGCGCCGCCGCCACAAGCTGTGCCGAATACTGTCGACAACCCGGCGGGGGTGCCGGGTTTCTGGGACCCGCGCCGGCGGCCGGAACGGCCCGACCTCTCGCGCATCAGCATCATCCGCTTCCTCACCGAGACCGATTATCCGCCGTTCAACTATGCCGGCCCCGACGGCACGCCGGCGGGTTTTAATGTCGATTTGGCGCGGCTGATTTGCGACGAGATCAAAGTCGCCTGTACGGTGCAGATGCGGCGTTTCGACACGCTGATCGCCTCGTTGAACAGTAACAATGGCGACGCGGTGATCGCCTCCATCGCCGAGACGCCGGAGATGCGCCGGCAGCTCGATTTCAGCGATCCCTATTACCGCACGCCGGCGCGCTTCGTGGCGCGCCGCGATTTTCCCGGCGAGGACATCCGCCCGGAGGCGTTGGAAGGCAAGAAGATCGCGGCGATCGCCGGCACCGCGCATGAAGCATACCTGAAGACCTTGTTTACCGAGGCGGAGCTCAAGCCCTATCCGAACGCGGAAGCCGCACGCGACGCGCTGAAGAAAGGCGAGGTCGATTTGCTGTTCGGCGACGGCATCTCGCTCGCCTTCTGGCTCAACGGCACCGATTCCGGCGGCTGCTGCGAATTCCGCGGGGGGCCGTATCTGGAAAGCCGCTACTTCGGCGAGGGCGTCGGCATCGCGGTCAAGCGCGGCAACGACGTGCTGCGGCAGGCGTTCAACTGGGCGCTGTTCCGGCTGTGGGAGAGCGGCCGCTTCACCGACCTGTGGCTGCGCTATTTCCCGATCAGTCCATTTTGACTCTCTTTTGAGTCTCTTGAGTCTCTTAACCTCTCCCCGCTCAGCAGGGAGAGGTCGACCCACCGAAGCTTAAGCGAAGCCGGGGCGGGTGAGGGGGCCTTGCACCGCCCCTCACCCGGCTCGCGCCTCGGCGGCGCTCGCCACCCTCTCCCCGTAAACGGGGTGAGGGCTAAGAGTTTGACGCGCGGCTTCTGGATTCCTACTGTCCGTCCGCGGAAAAAGAGACGACCTGATGACCGTGACCGAAACTGCCGAAAGTCTGCGCGAGGTGGCCGAGCGCTCGAACGCCTGGCCGTTTGAGGAAGCGCGCAAGATCGTCTACCGGCTGAAAAAACAGCCGAAGGACGAGGTGATCTTCGAGACTGGCTACGGCCCGTCCGGCCTGCCACATATCGGCACCTTCGGCGAGGTGGCGCGCACCACCATGGTGCGGCACGCCTTCCGCGTCCTGACCGACGACAAGATCAAGACCCGGCTGATCGCCTTCTCCGACGACATGGACGGCCTGCGCAAGGTGCCGGACAATGTGCCGAACAAGGACCTGTTGGAGAAGCATCTCGGCAAGCCGCTGACCCAGGTGCCCGATCCGTTCGGCGAGCATCCGAGCTTCGGCGAGCACAACAATGCGCGCCTGCGGGCCTTCCTCGACCATTTCGGCTTCGATTACGAGTTCATGTCGTCGACGCAGTGCTACAAGTCCGGCCGTTTCGACGACGCCTTGCTCAAGGTGCTGGCGCGCTTCGACGCGGTGATGAAAATCATGCTGCCGTCGCTGCGCGAAGAGCGCGCGCACACCTATTCGCCGTTTTTGCCGGTCGATCCGAACAGCGGCGTGCTGCTGCAGGTGCCGGTGATCGCCTACGACGCCAAGGCCGGTACCATCACCTACGAAGACAGCGACGGCAATCAGCCGGTCACCACGCCGGTCACCGGCGGGCGTTGCAAGCTGCAATGGAAGCCTGACTGGGCCATGCGCTGGGTCGCGCTCCGCGTCGACTACGAGATGGCCGGCAAGGACCTGATCGATTCGGTGAAACTATCCGGCGAAATCTGCCGCGCGCTCGGCGGCCAGCCGCCGGAAGGCTTCAACTACGAGCTGTTCCTCGACGAGCGCGGGCAGAAGATCTCCAAGTCGAAGGGCAATGGGCTGACCATTGACGAATGGCTGCGCTATGCCTCGCCCGAGAGCCTATCGCTGTTCATGTACCGCGAGCCGAAGGCGGCCAAGCGGCTTTACTTTGACGTAATCCCGCGCACGGTCGATGAGTACCAGCAGTTTCTCGACGCCTATCAGCGGCAGGATACCCGGCAGCGCCTGGCCAATCCGGTCTGGCACATCCATTCCGGCCGTCCGCCCAAGGTCGAGATGCCGGTCACCTTCTCCATGCTGCTCACGCTGGTGTCGTCGTCGAACGCGGAGAACGCGGAGACGCTGTGGGGCTTCATCGGCCGCTACCGGCCGGGCGTCACGCCGCAGACGCATCCCGAGCTCAACGCGCAGGTGCAATACGCCATCCATTATTTCCGCGACTTCGTGCAGCCGGCGAAGAAATTCCGCCAACCTTCGGAGATCGAGCGCGCGGCGCTGATCGACCTGCGCGACGCGCTGTCGAATCTGCCGACCAATGCGACGGCGGAGGCCGTCCAGGACGTGGTCTACGAGGTCGGTCGGCGCGAGCCGTTCCTCGATCAGAAGAAGAAGGCCAAGGACGGCAAGCCGGGCGTCTCACTCGACTGGTTCAACATGCTCTACCAGGTGCTGCTCGGCCAGGAGAAGGGCCCGCGCTTCGGCTCGTTCGTCGCCGTCTACGGCTTGCAGAATACCGTCGACATGATCGACGGCGCGCTGGCGCGGTCGGCTTAGGCTTCTCGTTTCATCCTGAGGAGCCGCGCTCAACACGGCGTCTCGAAGAATGAAGGCCCGTGAATCCCGGGCCTCATGGTGAGACGCGCAGCTACGCTGCGCTCCTCACCATGAGGCACTCGCGCTCACGAAAACGTCTCCACCTTGCCGTCGGGCGCCATCAAGTTGAGCTCGACCGCGAGCTTGGGTTGCCGTTCGCTGACCTGTTTCTTGAATTCCATGAGCGCGGCCTTGTGCGTCTCGGTCTCGATTTGCGCATTGGCCACCTTGTCCGCGCCGTAGGCGATTTTCGCCGCGCCACAGTCGCGATGGTTGATCATCGATCACTTTCGGGATGTGGTGCAATTGGATCGACGTGGCGAGATTGTCCCAGAACGCCGGTTCCCAGGTCTTGAACGCGGGCGCCACCACGCCGATGGAAGCGCCGGCAAAGGTGAACTGGCTGTATTTGCCGGTCAGGCCGCGGCCCTTCATGTAGTTGAAGATCGGCTCCTGGAAACGCGGATCGATGCAAGTCAGCAGCATGGCGTCGTAGTGCCCTTCCGCCGCCAAGGCGAGCGAGGAAAATGCCGCCAGCATCCCGGCGCCGACGGAGAGATGCAGGAAGCGCCGGCGGTCGAACTGCCCCCGCAACAGGTCGCCGCAGCAGGCGCACGTGGACGGATGTGTGATGTGCTGTTCAGTCGTGATCGCCCCCGGCTTGATCGAACCGGCGAATGCTGACGGCGATCGATGACAACGGCTAGACAGCGAATTACTGGCTCGCCCAGACGATGCGTGCGACCCACAGCACCTCGGACATCAGCAGCGTGCGGTCGCGGTGCTCGGCGTTGAGCGACTTGAGCTCGATCAGTTTCGCGGTCTTGCGCTTGAGCTCCTTGACCATCATCTCGCCGTCCTCGGTCTTCACCACCACGCGGTCGCCCTTGCGCACGGGCGCTGCCGGCGAAACGATGATGACGTCGCCGTCGCGGTAGGCCGGCCTCATCGAGTCGCCGGAAATCTCCAACGCATAGGTGTGCTCGTCGGTCACCGAGGGGAAAGCGATCTGCTCCCAGCCCTTGCCGACCGGGAAGCCGCCGTCGTCGAAATAGCCGCCGGCGCCGGCCTCGGCGAAGCCGATCAGCGGCACATTGGAGATCGCAGGCTTGCCGCCGTCGGTGATCAGGTTGACAAAGGTGTCGACCTTGGTGCCGGTCGCCGCCAGCGCCTTGGCCACCGACTCGGTGGACGGCCAGCGCGGCCGGCCCTCCGGGGTGATGCGCTTGGACTTGTTGAAGGTGGTCGGGTCGAGGCCCGCCTTCTTGGCGAGACCGGACGGCGTCAGCTTGGCGCGGGCGGCCAACCGGTCGATGGT
>Ga0187771_10001955_pt1 | contig 14175 bp, 13 predicted proteins | sample 0116_SJ02_MP15_1_FD_133139 | JGI IMG/M metagenome (GOLD analysis project Ga0187771, IMG submission 133139) | Tropical peat soil microbial communities from peatlands in Department of Meta, Colombia - 0116_SJ02_MP15_10_MG | ecosystem: Environmental > Terrestrial > Soil > Wetlands > Peat | place... | reverse complement strand
TTGAGGCCGCCGGAGTAGCTGTAGGCGTCGGGATCGTTCTGCGCGTACGTCTCGAGCTTGCGGATGTCGACCTTGCCGACCAGCGAGGAGATGTCCTGGTTGTTCTCGTCGCCCGGCTCGGTCTTGGCGATCGCGATCTGGCGCAGCCGCGACGGCTGGATCTTGGCGACGCGGAAGCGCGAGATGTCGCCGCCGAAGGCTTCGAGCCGCTTGTAGCACCACGGGCTCATCAGGCCGCTGAGGCGCCGCCGCGGGATGTTGTAGCGCTCTTCCAGCATCGACCCCAGAGACTCGGGATCGAACAGGTTCAGCGGGCTTTCGAACACCGGGCTGAGCTCGTCGCCGGCCTTCAGCACGTAGATCGGATAGACCTCCATCAAGGACTTCAGGCGTTCCGCGAGCGACGACTTGCCGCCACCGACGGGACCGAGCAGGTAGAGGATCTGCTTGCGCTCCTCGAGACCCTGCGCGGCGTGACGGAAGAACGACACGATCCGCTCGATCGTCTCTTCCATGCCGTGAAATCCGGCGAAGGCGGGATAGACCCGCATGGTCCTGTTCAAAAAAATTCGGCCAAGGCGGGAATCCTTGGCCGTGTCGATCATCTGCGGTTCGCCGATGGCCGCTAGCAATCTTTCCGCCGCATTGGCGTACCGCATCGGATCGTCACGACAGGATTCCAAATATTCCGTCATCGACATGTCCACTTCGCTGCGCGCCTCGAAGCTGCGCGCAAACGCGTTGAACAGTGTGTCGGTGTACATCATGCGTCTCCCTCAGCTCACCTGCTGAACCAGCCAACGGAGCGACGCGTCTTGCATGTCATCATGGCGACATGAGGAACGTCGCGAATCAGCAGCAGCACTGACTCAAGTGGACACCCGCACGCCACTCTTCCGCAAGACACATTCGCTCAGATTTGCCTCTGCGAGCGTCACACGCTGAATAAATAAGCGGCGAACAGCAAAAGTTTCAGTCAGAGCGCCGAATCTCACAGCGAATTGACCTGTCGGCGAATATTACCGCGACATAAACTCGCGTCGTCGCTCAAAAAATTGTCGGCGCCGAGCAAAAAATCGGCTCTCGTCCACCGCACGCACAACACGCGGTCGAGCTCACATCACACGCCGGCCTCACGCGCGCCACGGACAAACGCCGCTCGCCACCAGCCGCTTTCGGTAAAATATACCCTCTCTCGCGGCGCGACAATGCGATCGTGGCGCGCTTCGAGCACTGATTGGCACGCAACGAGCAGAACGACGGCGCTGAAGACGAGCCGCGCCGCTCGCGGATCGTCGCGCCTTGTTGTGGACAAAGAGCATCGGCGCGCGCTGAGCGCTGCTGCGAGCGCGCGCCGGTGAGCCTGAAGCCGTCGCGCAGACGTCTCTCTCGCGCATCCTGCACTGCGGGATCAATCGGCCTTGTGCGACGCAGTGCCCGCATGTTCGGCCGCCTGATTGAAGAATGCAGCCTCCTCGGCGGTCGCCTCCAGGAGCTGCGCGTCCTGGTCGTAGACGTCGTTGCGAAACTGAATGACCTGGTCGCGCGTCATCCAGCCGGTCAGATAGATCCAGGCGACGGGGACCTTCTTCGGCAGCCGGACGTCCTCGCGCTGCCCGCTGGCGATGACGAGGTCGATCTCGGAGCGGCTCCAGCGCGACAGATCCTTCAGCAGCCAGGCCGCGAGGTCCCGCACGTTGTCGACCCTGGTGCAGCCGTGGGAATCGAAGCGGTAGTCGTCGGCGAACAGGCTCCTCTGGTTGGTGTCGTGCATGTAGACCGAATAGGAGTTCGGCATGTCGATCCGCACCGATCCGAGCGCGTTCCAGGTCCCGGACTCCTGGCGCACCGTGAAATTGTGCGCATGCGGCGCCGACCAGTCGACGAGGTGCGGGTCGAGCGCGGCGTCGTCGGCATCGAGCAACTGCATGTGCATGCGGCCGAGGTAGCCGGGGTCCTTGCGCATGTGCGCGGCGATCTCGTTCTTGACGATCGACTGCGGCACCGTCCAGCTCGGGTTGAGATTGACCTCGGTGATCTCAGCGGTCAGCGTCGGCGACGGCTTCTCGGTCTTGCCGACGATCACGCGATAGCGCCGCACCACCTTGTCGTTCTCGACCGCCTCCGCATAGGTCGCCGGAATGTTGACGACCACGTAACGCGGCCCGAACCCGAACGGCATGTTGGCAACACGCTCGAGCGAGGCCTCGAGCTGCTGGATCCGCTTGGCGACGGGCACATTGAGCGCAGCGAGCGTGCGCGGCGTCACCGTGCCGGTCGGCGCGAGTCCATGGCGCGACTGGAAGCGCTTGAGCGCGGCGACGAGGACCGCGTCGAAGGCGGCGCCGGACGCATCGGTCTCGAGGTCGCCGCTGATGATCAGCCGGCGGCGCAGCAAGTCGTCGTGAGGCCCCTGAACGCCCGGCGCGAATGTGGCGTCAGGAGGAATGGCGGGCCAGCCGCCGCGCACCGCGATGTCGGAATAGCTCAGTGCCGCCTGCCTGATCCGCTCGGCGGTGCCTTCGTCGAAGATCGGCTCGTCCGTCAGGGCCAGCGCCGCGGCCGATCGGGATTCCGCCGTGGACGCGGCGGGTTTCGCCGCCATCGAATGGCTCGCCGGAGGTGACGCCGACTGGGACGGATGCGGTGGGGGCGAAGGCTGCGGCGCGGCTTGGCCCCATGCCAGGGACGCTTGCGCCATCAGAGCCGTTGCGAGAAGACCGATCATGCGCATGACGAGGGTTCCGGGAGTAATCAATGGAGCAATCAATGTCGCGCTCGCGCGGCGTCGACGGCGAGGCCAAATCGTTCGCAAGTCTGCCCCAGCGCGGTGCCGACTGCCAGGCAGCCAGCGCCGGCACAACGAGCATGCGGATCGGCCGCTGAAGGTTAACGAAGTTACGTATAAGAATAACGTATAAGGACCGCGGCGAAGCAGCGGCCGGAAAGGCGCCGCAAGCCCCTCAAGCCGCCATCTTCAGGAACTTGGGGGGAACCGACAAGGTCCAACTCACCCCTTCCGGTGCGAAGCTCAGTTCGACGGTGCCTTCGAGCTTCTGCGACACCATGCGATCGATCACCTCCTGGCCGAAGCCGCGGCGCTGCGGCGGCGTCACCGGCGGGCCGCCGCGCTCGCGCCAGGTCAGCCGCAGTCCGCCGGCCTCGGTGACGCTCCACTCCACGCTCACCACGCCCGTCGCCGACGACCATGCCCCGTGCTTGAGCGAGTTGGTGGCGAGCTCGTGCAGCGCAAGCCCGATCGCCTCGGCGGCGTCGGCGGTCAGCACCACGTCGGGGCCCTCGCTGCCCAGCCGCGCCGCGGCCGGCACGAAGGCCTGCAACTGGCGGCGGACCAGATCGGCGAGCGCGATGCCCGCCCAGCGCTGCGCGACCAGGAGCTCGCTCGAGATGACGAGCCCCTGGATTCGCTGCGCGAACTGCTGGCCGAACGCTTCGAGCGTGGGAGCGTTGCGCGAGGTGATCCGCGCCATGGCGAGAATGATCGCCAGCTGGTTCTTCGAGCGATGGGCGAGCTCGTGCAGCAGGAATTGCTGATGCTCCTCCGCCGCCCGGCGGCGGGTGATGTCGCGGATGATGGAGATGAAGTAGTTCGGCGCGCCCGCCGCGTCGCGCTGCAGCGCCACCGTCAGACCGATCCAGACGGCGCCGCCATCCTTGCGGATATAGCGCTTGTCGAGCGAGTAGGACTTCTTTTCCCCCGAGAGCAGGCTGCGCACCCCCTCGAGGTCCGGCGCGAGGTCGTCCGGATGGGTGATGTCCTGGAAGGTCCGCTCGCGCAGTTCGTCGCGCGAATAGCCGACGATGTCGCAGAGGCGCTGGTTGACTTCGAGCCATCGGCCGTCGATCCCGACCAGGGCGACGCCCACGGCGGCGTTTTCGAACATGCCCCGGAAGCGGCTCTCGCTTTCCCGCAGCGCCGCCTGGCTGGAGGCGATCTCCCGCGCCGCGTTGGTCATCGCCTGGCTGATCGCCGATGCCTCGTGCGTCATGAAGGTGCGCGCGGCGACGGTCTGTCCATGTCCGACCGTCCGCGCCTGGTCGACGAGCTGCCCCATCGAGCGGCTCAGGCGCGCCGCCATGGTCCGGCCGAAGCCGAGGCTGAGGAGCGCGAGGGCGATGCCGCTGAGCGAGGCCACCCAGAGGATCCTGCGCACCGGCGCATCGATCTCGCTGATGGGGATGCTGATCCCGACCGTCCAGCCGTCGCGGGTGGGCGCATAGGCGATCACCGACCGCGTGCCGTTGCTCTGCACCGCTTCGGCGATGCCCTCTGGCGTGCTCGGAAGCCGCGCCGGCCATCGGTCCGCCGCCGGGGCGCCGTCGACGCGCCCGTGATCGGGACCTTCGGCGACGAGATTGTGGTGGCGATCGAGAATGGCGACGATTTCGTTCGGGCCGAAATCCCGCAGGATCAGGGCACGAAACCGCTCGAGATTGACGGCGATGACGAGGGCGTAGGCAGGCCCGTCCGGCCGTACCACCGGGAAGACCACGAACGCCGCCGGCTCGCCGCCCGGACCGCGCATGACGTTCGAGACCTGGAATTTTCCGGAGGCGAAGGCACGCGCCACGATCTCGCTCTGATCGCCGGACGAGTCGCTCCTGCCGGCATCGCCGGACTCCGGCAGCGCGACCGGCCGGCCGTCGCGGTCGCGCAGCGTGAGGCTCGCGCCGGGAAGGAAGGCCATCGCCCGCTTGGCGTGAATGGCAAAGCCGTCGAGATCCCCGGCCACCAGCGCAGCCGAGGTCGCCAGGGTGGCGGCGACGGCCACGTGGGTATCGATTTCGTTGTCCACCAGGGCGGACAGCACATGGACATTGTCCATCAGCCGGTCGCGCGCCGCCCGCCGTTCGGCGGACGCCAGTTGCTGGTAGAGGACGAGATCGAGGACCAGGAGCGGCAGCGCGGTCACCAGCACCAGCCCGCTCATCAGTTGGCGGATCGACAGCGGCCGCCTCGCGGACAGCCGGGCCCGCACCCAAGCTCTCCAGCTGTCGCGATCGGGGGCGGCCATGGCGCAATCTGACGGGTTGGTTGAAATCTCTTCAATCAACGACAAACGACCTTCCGCCCTGCTTAGCAGGTTCCCGAGGCTGGCGACAGAAAATCAAATGGCGGCTGCAGATCTAAGTGGTGGCCGACAAATCCATGGAAAATGCGAGCACATTGCGGCGACTTTGTTCCTTTACACGGCGAAATTGTGCGCACGCCAACGCGCCGCAAAGCCTCCGACCTCGCGTTGCAGGACCACATTCAAGAGCGCGAATGCAGATACGAGCCGCCAGCGTCTCGAATCCGAAGTTCGCTCGATGGACAGTGTACTCCTTGGGCGAACACCGGATTCGAAAGAAAAATTAAGTCTCCGGCGTGGCTAACTTTCAGAAAATTCCTTTCCGGGGCGGCGGCGACATCGAAGGGAATTCTCGCACCAGCATCAGTTCTCCGAGGCCAGGTCGAACAGCAATCCGGTGAGCGTCATCCCGAATGCGAGATAGAGCGCGAGGCTGCCGGCGACGATCAGGAGCGTCGTGACCGGAGCCGGGTTGCCATCGACCAGTGCCACCGTCTCGGGCTCTGCCGTGACGGCGAACCAGGCGAGAATGCCCAGCGCAAGACCGGTGCCTGCCGTCAGGTTGAAGGTGATGGACCTCGCCAGAGATGGAGCGGCTTTTCCTCGCGCTTTTCCCGGCATCGTCGCCCTCAGTGGCCGGGAGCTGCTTCGATGAGCTGCTTCAATGAGCTGCTTCATTGTGGTGCGGCGATCTGCCGCGCGCGCGCGTCCTTTTTCGTCGCCACGCGGCGCGCGCTCAAGATATGCCGTGGCGCCTTCGCTCGTCCGGCCAGCACATCAAACTTGTGATCACGGACTTGGTTCCCGGTCGGATCCCGGCGCATCAAAGGAATTGCGGCACGCCGGCCGCGTCCGCCGCCAGGAGACGCGCCGACGCATCCGCCGGGCCCGCCGCGATCGACGGCGGCGCTGGCTCCTCGATATCGGCGTCGCCGCTCAAGGCCGCGATGTAGTCGCGCTGCCAGTGATCGATGTCGTAGTCGGCGATCGTCGCCCACAGCTCCCGATGGCGATTGCGGCGCTCCGCGAGTGGCATGGTCAGGGCCTGTGCCAGCGCGGCGGCGACCGACTCGGCATCGTAAGGGTTGACCAGCAGCGCGCGGGTGAACGCGTCGGCGGCGCCGGCGAAACGGGACAGGATCAAGACGCCCGGGTCTTCCGGATCCTGCGCCGCAACATATTCCTTGGCGACCAGGTTCATGCCGTCCCGCAGCGGCGTGACGAGGCCGACGCGGGCGGTACGGTAGAGTCCGGCCAGCGCGGATCGGCTGTACACGCGGTTGACGTAGAGCAGCGGTGTCCAGGAGACCTCGCCGAACCGGCCGTTGATGCGACCGGCCGCCGCGTCGGCCTCCGCCGCGAGTTCGGCGTATTCGGGAATCTCGGCGCGGTTCTTCGGGGTGATCTGCAGATACGTCACCTTGCCTGCCCATTCGCCGTACTTCGCCAGAAACCTCTCATAGGCATCGAAGCGCTGGATCAGGCCCTTGGAATAGTCCATGCGATCGACGCCGATGACGAGATCGCGTCCGCCGAGGCTGGTCACCAGGTCCTTCACCAGGGGCGAGCGCACGTTGCGGCGGGCGAGGCGCTCGAAGGCGCGCGGCTCGATGCCGACCGGGTAGCAGCCGATCTGCGTGCGCCGGTCGTTCTGGCTCAGCGTGATCTGGCGTCCCGCCGCCTCGAACATCCGAAGGCCCCGCGTCTTGTTGCATTCGGACAGCACGTAGCGCAGGAAATTGCCGACATCGCCTTCGGTCTGGAAGCCGACGACATCGAACTGCAGCAACAGCGGCAGCAGTTGCTCGTGGTTGGGGAGCGACGTCAGCACCTCCGGCGCCGGGAACGGCACGTGCAGGAAGAAGCCGATCCTGTTGGCGTGGCCGCGCCGGCGCAATTCATCGGCGATCGGAATCAGGTGGTAATCGTGAACCCAGACCAGGTCGTCATCGGCGATCAGCTTCTCGATCTGGGTGGCGAAATAGCGGTTGACGCGGAAATAGCCGGTGAGATCGCGCCGCGCGAACTCGGCGAGGTCGAGCCGATAGTGCAGGATCGGCCACAGCACGCGGTTGGCGAAGCCGTTGTAGTATTCCTGGTAGTCGTCGTTCGAGAGGTCGGCGACGACATATTCGACGTTCTTGTCGCGCGTCGAGGTGACCTCGAGCTGATCCGGCGGCGCGACCTTTCCGCTCCAGCCCAGCCAGATGCCGCCATGGCGCTGCAGCGCCGGCCGCAGGGCGACCTCGAGCCCGCCGGCGCGCTTGGCGCCGTCCCTGGAGGGGACCGCAACACGGTTGGAAACCACCACGAGCCGCGCCAATCGCTTTCCTCCCGTCACCATGCACGCCGCTGGCCGGCGCGCATCCAGAAGCTCGATGCCTGCCCATCGGGCACGGGCGCCTCCTTCGCCAACGAGAAGGCCTGCGAACGAGAAGGCGCCCTGCTCACAACGCCAATCCTGTACGAAGGTTCATCTTGGAACCCGGAAAGTCGCCGCGGCGGGTATTGTGCCGCTTCGAATTTGACATTCGCTTGTCGAGCCCGCGGCAGGATGAACAGCGGGTGTCAAATTCACTCCACCAGCGCGTCACGATCCGCGTAACGCCTGCCCGCTCAGATGTGCCAGCCACGCGCGCACATCGCCCGGCGAGCGAAAGGCGGCGCTTGCGCCCGCCATCAGGCGCTCGACCGAATAGCCGACGCCGCCGAGCCCCGGCAGCACGCGGAAGACCGATTGATCGGTGACGTCGTCGCCCACGAACACCGGCGTGCGCTGCGCGAACGGCGCGCGTTGCAACAGCTCGCGGACCGCTTCGCCCTTGTTGACCTTGGCCGACTTGAGCTCGATGACGAGCTTGCCGTGCAGAAGGTCGAGCGCGTCGGCGGCGACCGCGTCGACCATCGCGCGAAGCTTCACCTCGAGCGACGGCCCAAGCTCCGGGGCGAGGCGATAGTGGACCGCGAGCGACGATCCCTTGTCCTCGACCAGGATCCGCGAATCGAGCGCCAACCCCTCGACCAGCTTGCGCAGCGCGCCGCCGATTACCGGCCCGGTCCTGAGGTGGACGGGTTCGTCCGCCCGCAGCCGGATCTGCGCGCCATGGCCGCCGATCGCCGGCAGCCGCAGCGGCGCGAACAGCGCATCCAGATTCTCGATCAGGCGGCCGCTCACCAGCGCCAGCGCGCCGCCGCAGCGAGCGTGCAGCGCGCCGAGGCTGGTTCGCAACGCCTGCGGCACCTCGACGCTCGAGGGGGTCACGGCAAGATCCAGTATGGTGCCGTCGACGTCGAGCAGCAGTGCGATCGATGCCGGGTCCCGAGGCTCCCACGGCGACGGACCGTCGAGCGCAACGACGTCGTCGTCGCTCACGCCGATTGCCTGCATGTCCACGCCGGTTGCTTGCATCTTTTTTGCCCAGGATCCTTGCCCGCCGGTTCCGCGCGGGCTTCTGGCATTGCCGTTCGTCAAATTCGCGGCGCCAGCCTCCAGTTCCCCGCATCGTCTCGCAAGGTGGAGGCCTCAAGAGCCGGGCCCGCGGCGCGGCGAGGGAACCGGCATGGCGCCAGGAGCGTTGTGGCGTTGCCACGCAATCCAATTCACCAATCCATGGAAACCGTCATGCAAAAGCTCAAGGAAGCGAGGGTCGCACGCGATCTCGATACACCGGTGGACCTGCCCAACGACGCCACCGAAGCGGTTGCCGCGGCGCTGAACGCGCTCGTGGCGGATACGTTCGCGCTCTATGTGAAGACGAAGAACTTCCATTGGCACGTCAGCGGCAGGCACTTCCGCGACTATCATCTGATGCTCGACGAACAGTCCGAGCAGATCTTCGCGACCATCGACGATCTCGCCGAGCGCGTGCGCAAGATCGGCGGCACCACCATCCGCTCGATCGGCCACATCGCGCAGCTGAGCAAGATCACCGACAACAACGAGGCGTTCGTCGTGCCTCACGCGATGATGGCCGAGCTGATCAGGGACCATCAGGCCGTCGTCGCTCGCATGCGACGCGCCCACGACGTCGCCGAGCAGCACAAGGACGTCGCAACCGCGAGCCTCTTGGAAAACATCATCGACGGCGCCGAACGCAGGCTCTGGTTCTTGTTCGAGACCTCGCGTCAGCAGACCTGAGCGCGTTCGGCTGCCGCTGCGGTATCGCCGCCGACGCAGGGCGAGTGAATCGGCCGCGATGTCATCCCATTGGCCGGTCGGCGCGAGCCGCCGCGGAACCCCGTGGACGGGGAACCAAGCGCGCGCCCCTGGATTGATTCGGATCGTCGCTCGGCCGGCCACCTTTGCCGCCGCGAGCGGTATCGTGACGGATCATGCGTTGAGTGAGACGGGAATGCGATGAGAACAGGGTCCACCAAGTACGGCCCGTGGAGCCCGGAAGACACCGAGGTTCTGCGCGAGATGGCGCTGAGCGGCAAATCGACTCTTGCCATCGCGGCGCGGCTGCATCGGAACATCGAAGGCGTGCGTCGCGAGGCGAGGCGCCGCGGCATCGTGCTGAAGCCTTCCCGGCGTACCTTCACGCTGCGCGAGCTGCACGACCAGGTGACGGCCGCCGCGCGCAAGTATTGAGCCACCGCAACGCGTTGCGCGTGATAGCCCCGCCGTCCCCGACGCATGCTTGTTCGAGTGGCGCGACCGGCGTGTCGGCGACGGCGATTGCGGCGCCACCGCGATGGCGGCAACCAAAGTCGAAACGGAGGCCGTGATGGCACGCTTCAATCCAGCACCGCGGGACAAATATGCAGAGGACGTCACGGCGGCGATCCCGGCCGGCCCGTACCGGATCGTCGAGGAGGAGCTCGACAACGGGCTGAAGGGCACCTTCCCTGCGTCGGACCCCGTCAGCGCCGCGCAGCCGGCGCATGCGACCGACGATCGAAGGACGAGGCCTGCGGAGGCCGGCGCGCCCTCAGAGCAAGCCTTTTGGGGGAGCTGACGAGCCGCGCCAGCGCCCCTTGACCCGTCTCGGGTGCTGGAGAACGAACGCCGAGACACACGAGTCGGCGCAAACGCGTCCTCTACTTCAGCTGTTCGGCGAGCAGCCGCCGCACCTCCGCGACCACCGCCCGCTCGCCGGCGCGCGGCGGCAGCAGGCTGAACTCGACCTCCGGCAGCACGGGCAGCGCGACGTCACGCGCGACCACGCCAAGTCCCGGCGGCATCGCCGAGGCATTGAGGCACGACACCCCGAGCCCGGCCGACAGCGCCAGGTGCAGCCCGCCGATGCCCGAGGCGGAATGGGCGATCGAGTAAGGCGTGCGCTCGCGCTTCAGGATCTTCAGGATGAAGCGCTGCAGCGAGCAGGTCTCCGGCATGACGACGAGCGGTACGATAACTCCCGCAGGCACGGAGAAGGAGCGGTCGGCGACCCAGGCCAGCGGCTCGCGGCGCAGCGGGATGCGTCCGTCCGCGTGAGCCCGCCGCGACGAGGCGCCGTCGAGGATCCGCATCGACAGGCCGATATCGTAGTCGCCGTAGCCCGCATCCTGCTCGATCAACGCGCTCTTGCGGATCGAGACATGCAGGTGCAGCCGCGGATACTGTTCGCGCAGCCGCTTGAGGATGCCGGGCAGCGCGGTCGGGCGAAAATAGTCGGTGATCGCAAGGTGGAGATCGCCGGCGAGCAGCACGCCCTGCATGTCCCGGAACGCGGCGTCGTTCAGCGCGAGCAGCCGCCGCGCGTGGTCGAGCAGCCGCTCGCCGGCGGGCGTCAGGCTGACGCCGGACTTGGCGCGCACGAACAGCGCGGTGCGGCAGACCTCCTCGAGCTTTCGGATCTGCTCGCTGAGCGCCGACTGCGAGCGCGCCAGCCGCGGCGCCGCCGCCGACAGGCTGCCGACGTCGGCAACCGTCACCAGCGCGTGGAGATGGTCGAGATCGAACCGCGCCATGACGCCCTCATCCATCTATCGGAGTTTCCGATAGATGATATCTTATATTCCCGTTTTTCGAATATCAATCGCCGGCCTAGGATGCGAACGCCAACCGCAAACGAAAGGAAAGCGTACGATGCCCGGCATCCTGTTGAAGATTTCAGGCCGTCCCGACCCGGAGCTGACGCGCCGTATCGTCCCCGAGATGATGGCGCTGACCTGCGAGGTGCTCGACAAGGAGCCCGAGCGCACCATGGTGATGGTCGACTACGTGCCGCACGACAACTGGTTCATCGCCGGCAGGTCGCTCGCCGAGCTCGACAAGAATTCGTTCCGGCTCGAGGTGACGATTACCGATGAGACCAACACCAGGGCGCAGAAGGCCGAATTCCACCGCGCCGCGTTCGCGCTGCTGTCCGAGCTGATCGGCAACGTCCACCCGCACTCCAACATCCATATTCATGACTGCCGGGCTTCGGCCTACGGCTATGGCGGCGTCACCCAGGAGCACCGCTATCACCATGCGGAGGCGACGGCATGATCATCACGGTGGTCACCTTCGGTCTGCCGCCATCGACGCGGCGCGCCGACGCGCTGGCGCTGTATCAAGGGTCGGCCCCTCGCTGGGCCAGCAATCCGGATCTCGTCGAGAAGACCTACTTCTTTAGCGCCGACCGCTCGCTCGGGGGCGGCGTCTATCACTGGCGCTCGCTCGAGGCCGCTCGGCGCTGGCACGGCGAGGACTACCGGCGCCAGATCCGCGAGCGCTACGGCTCCGAACCGCGCATCGACATGTTCGAGGCGGTGCTGCATGTCGACACCGCGACCAAGGCGGTCGTCGAGGTGTGAGGCATCGGCGCCGCAGATCGCACGCACCACCGCGGGGCGGGCCTCCCGGTCAGCGGCCGGTCTTCTTGGCTGTCTTTTTCTTGACTGTCTTCTTCTTCGCCGTCTGCTTCCTGGCCTGCTTGGACGGCGCCGTCTTGCGGCCGGCGGCGCCGCCCCGCGCGCGGGCCGAAGACCGCGGCGAAGCCGTTGCCGCCGCATCCTTCGCCCTGGTGTTCCAGTCGGACAGGAAGATCGCCTCGAAATAGGCCGCGATCTCCGCCGATTCCATGATCACCCCGGCGTCGCGGTTCTGCTGCACGCCCGCGGGCGAGAAGTTCTGGCTGCTCACGATCACGGTCCTGGAATCGACGACGAAGCCCTTGTTGTGGACGTTGGGCTGCAGCCTGATATGCGCGGTGAGATCGACCCCCGCGGACTTCATCTTCTCGATCCATTTCTCGCCGTATTCGAGGCTCTCGATCAGCCGGACGTCGACGTTGGCGGCCGCGCGCGCGGCGATCGCCTTGAGCAGGGCATCGTAGTCGCCCGTCCCGCTCGACGCCTCGATGTACTGCAGCTGGATGTAGAGCTTCTGCTTCGCGCTGCCGATCAGATCCATGACGTGCGATAGATACTGCCCCTGCGTCGCGCTCCCGGGCATCAGGTCGGGCGTCAGCAGCGGCGTGACCTTGAACTGCCCGCTGAAGGTCTTGGCCGGAACGTAGCGTGCCGGCGGCGGCGCAAGCGGCGGAGGCGGCGGCGGGTTCGCCTCGGCGGCGACCTTGGCATGGGCGTCGGCGACCGCCCGGTCCAGCGCGGCGTCGGCCGGCTGGTTGGCCTGGTGCTGGCTCGCGACCTTGTAATCCTGGGTGAGGTAGGCGGTGAAGGTCGCGGCGAGCCCGGCGTGCTCGATGATCACGTGCCAGTCGCGATCCTCCGTGTGCGGCGGCGCGGCGAGGTCCGGCTGGTTGCTGTTGTTGAGGTTGCCGCTCGACAGCCACACCACCGCATCGTCCCGGACGATGACCTTGATGTGGTAGGCATAGGGGAAGATCCAGGCGGACGCGAACGGATCCGAGCGGACCAGCGCGCGGGTGATCGTGGCGCGGGCGCCGAGCGTCCGGTCGAGCTCCTCCACCGTCTGGGTGTCGGTCTGGTCCCGGGTCGGATTCGGGGCCGGGTTGTCGAGCACCATCTGCAGCGTCTTGTGGCCGCCGAGTGCGCTGTCGAAGGTCTTGAGGATGTGACCCGAGGTGAAGTCGTACATGCCGATCACCAGCGAGCGGGTGGTGCCGGCAAGGAACTGGTCGAGCGTGGCGAGCCCCGCGTCGGGGCTGGCATGGGCGGTGATCGTCATGGACGCGGTGACGGGATCGAGCGTCGCCCCAGCCGGCGGCGCGTATTTCAGCGCGGGCTTCGAGGAATGCGCGGTCAGCGCCCGCGTCGTCGCCGGCTGGCGCGCCTTGCGGGACGCCAGCGCCTTCTGGGTGTCGCTGCCGCTGTCCTTCAGGAGCTTGCCGCTCGGCATCTCGCGCTCGAAATCCCAAGCGGGTTCCGTGTCCTCGGGGCGGCCGTAAGTCTGGGCGAGTTCCGCGGCGGCGGGATCGTGGGCTCGCAGGCGCTGGTGCGCCGTGGCTTCGCGCACGTCGACCGGCATGTTGTCGAGGTTGTCCGGCAGCCGTTCGCCGCGGGGCAGCACCGCCTTCTTGGTATGGACGGTGGCGACGATCGCCGGCTTCCCGGTCAGTTGATGTCCCGCGATCTCGTAGCCGGGGCGGACGGTCAGCACGCCGGGCTTTCGCAATTTGGCGAGATGTTTCTGGATGGACTGGTCGATCTGCTTTGCCGTCGGCATGGCGCTTCCTCCACCACAGCCGCACCCTAGAGCGCGACGCGGCGCAATGGGAGCCGGGCCGACCGGCAAGGAATCGGAATTGACGCGCGCGCAAAGGCCGCGTCAGCCGCCCGCCCGGCACCTCAGCACCAGCTGGCCTGGTCGGGGTGCGGCGTGCGCAGCAGCTCCTGGATGTTGGCCTCGATGATGCGGAAGCCGACATTGCCGTAGAGCTTCTGGCGGCCCTCGTTGAGCACGAAGCTGGGGCTGCCCTGGATCCGCATCGCGTCGGCGTCCTGGTAGTCGGAGGCGAGCGCGGCAAAGGCGCGGCCGTCGTCGACCAGGGCCTCGATGGCAGCGACGTCGCCCGCGTCATCGCCTCGGTGGTGCCGGCCTTGCACTGCCCCGCGGTCTCCGCCAGCTGCGCCGCTTTGAGAAACAGATGCGCCGCCATGGATGAAGCCGGCCGCACCGTCAGCCAGATGTCCGGATTGACGCGCACTTCCGGAAACGCCTCGGCGGAAT
>Ga0187771_10001954_pt1 | contig 14175 bp, 8 predicted proteins | sample 0116_SJ02_MP15_1_FD_133139 | JGI IMG/M metagenome (GOLD analysis project Ga0187771, IMG submission 133139) | Tropical peat soil microbial communities from peatlands in Department of Meta, Colombia - 0116_SJ02_MP15_10_MG | ecosystem: Environmental > Terrestrial > Soil > Wetlands > Peat | place... | reverse complement strand
TGTTCTCCGGCCGCTTGGGAATTGCATCGCTGGCATACGGCGCACTGGTAGGCAGTTTTGTTGGACCTTTCCTGGTCAACGCTATCGGCGCCGCGCGTATTGGGACTGGATATCGCATTTCTTTCGACATCGGAAATCCTGCGTTTCGGGAATGGGTGCGGCTATCGATTCCGCTCATGCTCGGGGTGTCGCTGGTGACGGCGGACGATTGGATATTGCGCTATTTCGCCTCCGGCAACGTCGGCGACATTACGCGGCTGAACTACGCCAAGCGGCTGTTTGCCGTGCCAATTGCGGTTCTCGGCCAGGCAACCGGCCAGGCGTCACTTCCGTTCTTTGCCCGGCTATTTGGTGAAAAGCGGATGCGGGAGTTTAGTGCGACCGTCAACGCCTCGATTTATCGTATTTCGGCCGCATCGTTTTTGGTGAGCAGCCTCATGATGGTGGCTGCATTGCCACTCATCGATCTGGTATATCGCCGCGGCAGGTTGCACTTCTCCGATTCGCAAACCACTGCCGTGTACTTCTTCTGGTTCTCCCTGTCGTTGGCCTTCTGGTCGGCGCAAAGTCTCTACTCCCGCGCCTTCTACGCGGCCGGAGACACGCTGACTCCGATGGTTGCCTGCAGCCTGATTACGGTCGCTTCGATCCCGATGTATGCTGCGCTGTATCACACGCTGTCCACAGTAGGGCTTGCCATGGCCTCCGATCTGGGAATAGTGGCTAACACGCTCGCGATCGCCGTTCTGCTGCACCGGCGTAAACTTGTGCCCGCTGATGAGTTGCAATGGAGAGAGTTGGGAAAAGCTCTCATGACCGCTATTGTCGCGGGCTTACTCAGCTACCGAGTTGCGAGGTCGATTACTTACGCCAGTCATCGCGCTGATGTTTACGCTCTATGCCTGATCACATTGACTTGGGCCGCCGCGGTCGCGGCAGGCTTGTGGCTTACGAAATCCCATTTGCTCGAGGATCTCCGGCGCCGTAAGGGCACAATCTATCCGCGCGTCGCCGAGCGCCAGGCGGAAGAAATAAGTCGCGGGGCGGAGCCTTAGAACGTTAATAACGAGAATCGGTTTTCACGCCTTTGCCCGTTCACTCCCCAACACCTCACGCACCTTGCGCGATAAGGTTTGCAGCGTGAACGGCTTCTGCAGGAACGCCGTGCCCGGTTCCAGAACGCCTTCGTGGACAATGGCGTCTTCCGTGTACCCTGAGAGGTAGAGCAGCTTCGTGTGGGGGTGCGACGCGCACAATCGCGCCGAGAGTTCGCGGCCGCCCATGCCCGGCATGACCACATCAGTAATCAGCATGTCGATATCGCAATGTGTGTCGGCAATGCGCAGCGCCTCTTCGCCATTTTCAGCCTCGAGAATTTGGTATCCCTGTGCTTCCAGAGTTTCGCGCACCAGTTGCCTGACTGATTCCTCGTCTTCGACCAGCAATACAGTTTCGCAGCCACGGTTTCGCGTTTGGCTGACTTGCACGCGACCGACCGCTTCCGCAACTTCTTCGACCCTGGGCAAGTAAATTCTGAAAGTGCTTCCCTGGCCAGGCTGGCTGTCCACCAAAATATATCCGCCGCTCTGTTTGACGATGCCGTATACGGTCGAAAGCCCAAGCCCGGTTCCTTTGCCCTTTTCCTTGGTAGTGAAAAACGGCTCAAAGATGCGGGCCTGGGTCTCTTTGTCCATGCCGTGGCCCTTATCACTGACGGAAAGAACTACGTAGAAACCGGGATGGATATAGGAATGTTCGCGGCTGAGCTCTTCTTTACGCAGATCGGCATTCTCGGTCTGAATCGTGATTTTTCCGCCGCCCGGCATGGCATCTTTCGAGTTTACGACCAGGTTCATGATCACTTGCTCGATCTGCCCGGCGTCGGCGCGCGTGCGCCCAAGGTCGCGTGCCAGCCTCGTCTCAAGCTCGATGTTCTCCCCAATGAGTGGCCGCAGCAGTCGCTCCATCTCGACCACGATGTTATTCACATCGACCACTTTCAGTTCCAGCATCTGCTTGCGGCTGAAGGCCAGCAGTTGCCGGGTGACGCTCGTTGCCCGCTCCGTGGCCTGGTGAATCGCCAAAATCTTGGGATAGAGCGCATTTCCGGCATCAGTACGCTCCAACAACACCTCGGTGTAGCCGCTGATGACAGTCAGAAGATTATTGAAATCGTGCGCTACGCCTCCAGCCAGGCGGCCCACTGCTTCCATTTTTTGCGCCTGGCGAAACTGGTTTTCCAGAACGTGTTGTTCGGTGACATCCTCAGCGATGATTTCCAGGACTTCGGCAGGCTCCTCCGGGCTGCTAACAATGTGGCCGCTCAGCCGGACCGTGATCACCTTGCCGTCTTTGCGCTTCCATCGAACCTCGACGTTGTTCAAGCGCGCCCCGTTCCGGATGTTTTCCGTCAGAGTGGAGAACTCCGTGGAGTCTACAAACACATCGCCATTGGGATCGAGTGCCAGAACCTCCTCGGCGGTGTTGTAACCGAGCATGGAAATTACGGCTGGATTCATATCCAGGAACTTGCCATCAAGGCGGGAGCGATAGATTCCATACACCGCGCTCTGCACCAGCGAGCGATAGCGCGCTTCCGAATGCCGCAGCGCTTCCTCATTTCTCTTGTGGTCAATGGCGGACGCCAGTTGTTGGGAGACAAAGGTGAGAATGTTCTTCTCGGTCTCGCCGAAGCGCACGTTACCGCTGTAGCTCTGGACTACGACTACGCCGATAATGTCATTTCCGGCTTTGAGGGGCACACCGAGCCAATCGAGAGAAGGTGCCCCAATCAACTCTGCCTGGTCCTCTTTGACAAGCCGTTCGAACACCTCTGGCGTGCAGAGAAGCGGCTCTCCCGTCCGCAACACATACTCAGTCAAACCCTTGCCAAGCTTTTTCGGCGCCGGCCTGGAATCCTCCTCGTCTACAAAATAAGGGAAAGTGAGGAACTGGGAGTTGGGATCATAGAGTGCGATATAAAAGTTTTTGGCGTACATCAGTTCGGCCACGATGGAATGAATCGCAGCATAGAACTGCTGCAAATCCTCGGCCGAGCTAGCCTTTTCCGCGATGCACAACAGCGCTGAACTGAGAGCCTGGGCGCGCTTTTCATCAGAGATATCACGATATACCGCGAAGATGCCTGCCGGTTTCCCCTCGATCACAACGGGAGCACCGGAAACGAAGACATCGACCAAGGTGCCATCTTTACGCTGCCGCTTGGTTTCAAGAGCCACTTTTTGCCCTTTGTCCATCATTTCCTGAATCCAGCGCGTCTCGGTGGCTCGATCGGGCGGTATGATCAGGGAATCGAGTCGGCAGCCCAGAGCATCTTCGGCAGGATAACCAAAAAGTCGAGTGAACTCGCTGTTAATGCCGGTAACCCGATGTTCGGTGTCGAGTATGCTGATAGCTTCGGGAGCACATTCTACTAATTGCTCAAAGTACGCTCTCGACCAGTCGGGACGTTCTGACTTGGTACTGGTTTGTTTAGGTCGTGCTCCGTTAGAGGGAGAGGAGAGAACCGGCGTGCCGTGTTGAAGTGCCTCGCGCAACAACTTTGCCCGCGCACGGTCGGTCGACCGTGGCGGCCGGGTGATCTTCTCACCCATTGAACCCTCCCCTTCGAATGCCAGAGCGATATCAACATGTTAGATGGAGGTCCCAGCAACCAAAAGTTACTGAGGTAATTGTGTGTGCGAGGTCCGCGTGCGACATCAGGTTTCGGTCGCGAGCATCTCGCAAACGCGGCGAAGCGCGTGCTTCTGTTGGCTGCTTAGGGCGAGGAACTCAAATCCGTGGCGAAGACCGGTACGATAACGAACCAGCGCTCGCAACTTCATCGGATGAGTTGCGGCGGGTAACGACAACTCCATCGAAACGACTTCTCCTGGTTCTACTTCGCCGGTGAGAGTGGCGCCGATTCCATCCTCCCCCAGCTCACTGGACCGCCCCCACAACGAAACCGTTCCGCTAGGGCGAAAAACCTGGAGCGAAACACGAATGTCGACCTGATAGCGGGGAAATCGGCGAGGGGCCTGGATGCCGGCTGCTTCCTTCCGGTCAGAACCATCCATTTCGCCAATCTCCTTAATCCTGACAGCCCCGCTCTCCAGGGCTGCTAATTCCCGTGCAAAACATAACCTGGTTCGAGAGGCAATTTGTTCCCGACCCGCACAACGGTCACCGCGCCCGTGATGGCATAAACGTCGACCAGCCCAACCGACCCGGCAGTCGATTCCACCTTCTTTACTACGGCTTCGTCTGAATCGGCCACCACGATGGCCGGGTGGTTCTGCCGGTTGTGATTGGCGCTCACAATCAGGGCAGCCACATCCTCTTTCGGCATTTCGTAGATCTTCTGCAGGGTGAGTTTCATTTCTGGTGAAGCTGGGTCACGCATTACAAGCGTGACGGGTTTGCCATCCGGCCAGCGGTTGGTCTGGCCTTTGCAGATTTTGACCAGGTCCGCAAGGCTCACCGTGTCCACATGATTCGCTTTATTGGAAATCAGCGCGATGTCTTTAGCCGCCGCGGCCGTGGTCCAGCCCAGCAATATCATTATGAACGCAGCAATCCAACCTGCCCGCACTGTCCCTCCGCTGAACAACATACGTCATCCTGATTCTCTTCGAAGTGCGCGCGAGGCTCAATGGCCAGAGGGATTATGTACCAGTGGAGACAACAGATCCTGGCTTCTAGCTGCTGGCTCCGGGCGAAAAACAGCCTCTGGAGGGCTGGCAAATTGTCTGAACGGTTCCTTCCGGGGTAATTGCAGCCCAGCTGCCACCGTATAACCTCATTAGCTCTCGCGACCGCCATTGCGAGACAATGCACGTAATGCGTAACTCCGGCTGGAGCTTGAAACTTATTTGGCTGGCGATTTTCTTGTTCGCCAACCACTTCTCTCCCGCCCAAACCTCTCAAACTGCCAAGAATCCGGTCTTTAGGCTTGCACTCAGTGTGACCGACGAAAATGGCGTAGCCATCCCATCGGCCCACGTGGAATTGACATCCTCCCAACCGGCCGTTCCGTTGCGCTGTGAAACGGATTTTGCCGGCCGATGCGCCTTCGCCAGTCTCAACGCCGGAGCTTACCGGCTCCGCATCGAGAAGCAAGGCTTCTACGCCACCACATTGGCTGACGTACAGCCACAGGCCACCGCCAACATTGAGGTCACTCTTTCCCATCAGCAGGAAGTTCGCGAAGTTGTCAACGTTGTGGAATCAGCTCCCGCCATCGATGCCGCTCAGATCTCATCGAAAGAGCAGCTCACGGGGATGGACATTATCGACATGCCTTATCCCGACACCCATGATTATCGCAATGCCCTTAATTTCATTCCCGGAGTTGTGCAGGACTCTTCGGGGCAGCCGCACGTGGCTGGCGCCGACACGCACCAGACCCTCACTGTGCTCGATGGCTTCAACGTGACTCAGCCTGCTAATGGGCTGCTGCTGGTCCGGGTTAGCACCGACGCCTTTCGGTCTATCGAAGTCGAACCCAGCCGCGAACCTGCTGAGTTCGGCAAAGGCTCGGGCGGCGTGTTGAGTTTGAACACAGGAATTGGCGACGATCACTATCGCTTCATTGCCACAAACTTCATTCCGTCGCTGCAGAACAAGAAAGGTGTCGCGCTGGATCAGTGGACCCCGCGTCTCACGGTCTCAGGTCCGATCGAAAAAGGCAAAGCGTGGTTCTTCGATGCGCTGGAGGGTGAGTACGATAACTTCATCGTTGCTCAACTTCCCGCCGGCCAGGATACTGATCATTACTGGCGGGGCGGCAACCTAACCAAAGTTCAGACCAACATTACCTCCCGCAACATTCTCACCACGAATTTTCTTTACAACTATTTGGATGACCAGTATTCCGGTCTCTCGCTTTTCAGTCCCGCCCTGGCCAATCCTGCCGATGCCGAGTCCGTCTATATTGCCACGGCGAAAGACCAGCATTATTTCGCCGGCGGCGAACTGCTGGAGACCGGCTTCAACTTCGATCAGTACAACGTTGCCTTAAGGCCGCATGGAACTGCGCCATATTTCATGACAACGACAACTGCAGGAGGCAACTATTATTTTGACGACCAAACCCGCGCCCGCCGCTGGCAAGCACTCTCGAATCTGTACCTGCCTCCCCAACAGTGGCACGGCCGACACGACATAAAGACCGGAGTCGATCTGGGCCGCCTCGAATACGACGCGCAGTTTTCCCGGCGTCCGATTTCGTTCTGGCCCGGCACCCAGGCGAACACGCCAAGTGGAGCTTGTCCCACGCTTAACGACATTCCTACAACGCCGTCGCCCTGTTCTCGCTATTCCGTATTTTCAGGCGGTAACCCCTCCACTACTTACAACTCCGAAGCCAGCGCCTACATCCAGGACCAATGGGCTATTACCGACCGCCTGTTGATCGAACCGGGTGTGCGCTTTGATTGGGATCAGATCATCCGCAACGCCCTTTTTTCGCCCCGTCTGGCCGGAACCTACGTTCTGGACAATTCCGGTAACACCAAGCTCTCTGCCGGAGTCGGAGTGGTCTATGATGCAACCGACTTGATCCTGATTGCACGCCCTTACGCAGGACAGCGGTCAGACTACTTTTTCAATTCGGCAGGCCAGCCCATAGATCTAAACGGTGCCGTCATTCAGGCTCCGATCCCAGTGGTTTCCAGCTTTTCCGTGGACCGGAACACGCTGCAGGCGCCCCGGTTCCTCAACTGGAGTGCGGGACTGGAGCGCAAGCTGCCCAAAGCGATTTTCCTGAAAGTTGAGTACCTGCAACGGAAGGGCACACACGACTTTGTCTACAACACGTTGAACGGTCAGCCTGGGGGCAACTTTGCTCTCGAAAACACACGCGAAGATCACTATCACGCTGTTCAATTCACACTACGCCACAGCTTCGGCCAGCTTTACATGATCAGCGGCTCATACACACATTCCAGCGCGCGCTCCAACCAGGTGCTCAACTTCAACGTCGATAGCCCGTTCCTCAGCCCTCAAGCGCCGGGCCCCTTTCCCTGGGACGCTCCCAATCGTTTTCTCTCTTGGGGCTTTTTGCCATTTTTTAACCTGCCGATCATTCACCATTTGGACTTGGCCTATTCCGCCGAAGCCCGCAATGGGTTCCCTTTCTACGTCTACAACAACCTTCAGGAACTGGTTAAGCCTCCGGGTTCACTCCGCTTTCCCAACTATTTCACGCTGAATTTACAGCTTGAGAAACGCTTTCACGCATTCGGCTACTATTGGGCTCTGCGTGGCGGTTTTGACAACATTACAAACAACCTGAATCCGATTTTTGTCAACGGCGATATCAACTCGCCCCAGTTCCTTACCTTCAGCGGTTATGGCCATCGTTCCTTTACATCGCGCATCCGATTCCTGGGACGTAAGTGAAATCATGTATACACGGCACGAATTGAAGTTTGGAAAATGGTGTGTGCATTTCTTACCTGCGCTCGCGGCCTGAGCATTCTGCGACAACGTCTCCAACCCCAACAAAAACCGAGATATCTCCGATTGGCAGGCTACATGCTCCACGCATTCATGCTACTTCTACATTCTCAACGAATGAGGTGGAGGATATGAAGACCATCGTCCGCAGAAGCTGGAGAGAATTGTCGGAAGCCGCCGCTCGTGAGCAAGATCCGGAGAAGCTTTTGTATCTGGTCGAGGAGTTGAACAAAGCTCTGGAAGAAGAAGAGAACCAGTGGAAAAGGCAGATCTCACCATCACCGCCCAGGGTCTCACACTCGCAGTCGTTCGCCTGCTCGGCCTGGCGCTAATCGTGAGAGGACCTTGCACCGAACGCCACGCCAATCAGCTTGCCCTCTGACGGGTAGCCTCAGCTGATCGCGTACTTTCCCTTTTCAATTACTCTCTGCGCGATCTGCTGGCGCAGTTCGATCGTGTTAAAGGGTTCGTACTTGGCCAAGCGGCGCAGAATCGCGAGTTGAGTGCGGAGCATATCGCCATCCGCGACCGCCGCAATAATCTTGCGCGCGGCTGCTTCGATTTTCTCCATCGCCTGCGTGAGATAGACGCGGGTCATGGCGATCGGCAAGGCGGCAGCAGACTCACCATTCCGTTCCGCGATTTTCTGAGCACGCAAGACGGCCGATTCCATGGCGTAAGTTTCGATCGTCATATCGGCGATCGCGCCCATGATCTCTTGCTGATCTTCGATGGCCTGCATGTATTTCTGCGTCGCCGACCCGGCGGCGAACAGGCCTAGCTTCTTGGCTTGGGCTACCAGCTTGCGCTCCTCGGCCAATGGGCCCTCGAGTTCTTCGCCCATTGATGGGCCGGAAAGAACTTCATCCATTAATTTTTTAATAGCAGGCATGAGCGGCAACTGGCCTGACATTGCGCGCTTGAGGAGAAATCCGGTGATGATGAGCCGGTTAATCTCGTTCGTACCTTCAAAGATGCGGTTGATGCGTGCGTCCCGATACGCGCGCTCAGCAGGATATTCCTCAACGAATCCGTACCCGCCGTAGATCTGCACAGTTTCGTCGACGACGTAGTCGATCATCTCCGAGCCCCAGACCTTGATGATCGAGCACTCGACCGCATATTCTTCGATTGCCTTGCGAATATTCTTCAGCGCGTCCGGACCTGACTTATCAACCTCGGCAAGAGCGACGTCCATCATTCCCACGGTGCGGTAAACCAGCGATTCGCCGACATAGATCAGCATCGCCGTGTTGGCGAGTTTTTCGCGGACCAGGCCGAAATCAGCAATGACTTTCTTGAATGCTTTGCGTTGCTTGGCATAGGCAACCGCGTTTTCGAGGGACACGCGCGCTCCGCCAACGCACATCGCGCCCAGCTTGAAGCGCCCGACGTTAAGGATGTTGAAGGCGATGACGTGGCCTTTGCCGATTTCGCCGAGCACATTTTCGACCGGGACTTTGCAGTCATTGAGGATGATGGGGCAAGTGGAAGAACCTCGGATGCCCATCTTGTGTTCTTCAGCCCCGATGGAAAACCCGGGGAAACTCTTTTCAATGAGAAACGCGGTGAACTTTTCACCGTCCACTTTAGCAAACACCGTGAACAGATCGGCAAAACCGGCGTTGGTGATCCACATCTTTTCGCCATTCAGCAGGTAGTGCTTGCCGTCCTTCGAGATCTCGGCGCGGGCGCGGATGCTGAGCGCGTCAGAGCCGGACGAGGCTTCCGACAAAGCGTAGGCCCCGACAAGTTCTCCGGCAGCCAGACGAGGCAAATATTTTTTCTTTTGTTCCTCTGTTCCAAAATAAACGATGGGCAACGTGCCGATGCCGGTGTGTCCGCCCCAGCTCGTGGCAAAACCGGCGTACTTGGCAATGTGGTCGGCGATCACCGCGGCAGTCACTTTGTCCATTTCGAGCCCGCCATAGGCTTCCGGAATCTCGACTGAGCTGAGACCGAGCTCGCCAGCTTTCTTCAGAAGATCACGGGTAACCGAAAAATCCTTGTGCTCGATCTTTTCGATATTGGGGACTATCTCATTGACCGCAAATTCTTCCGCCGTTTGACCGATCAGTTGATGCTGCTCGGTAAAATCTTCGGGCGTGAAGACTTCGTCAGGGTGCCGCTCTTCGAGTAAGAAACTGCCCCCGGAAATTCTGGTCTTAGGAACTGCAGAAACCGTCGCCATTACTCACCTTCCTTAACTGAAAACTGCAGAGGACGCAAAGGACACAGAAGAACTGAAACCAATTCTAAATGCGATAGCGGTTCAATGATAGGGGCAGAATTGCGGCGTTTATGGGTATTTCTCACCTTAATTCTCGGCGTCCTCGCGACCTCCGTTCAATTTAGATTCTCGAAAATTCCAGCTGCACCCATACCCCCGCCGACGCACATCGTCACCAGTCCGTAGCGCGCGTGGCGGCGCTTGAGTTCGCGAATAATCGTTGCGGTGAGCTTGGCGCCGGTACAGCCCAGCGGATGTCCAAGGGCGATCGCGCCGCCGTTCACATTGACGCGTTCCGGATAGAGTCCGGCTTCTTTGATCACCGCGAGCGATTGCGCTGCGAAAGCTTCGTTCAGTTCGATTACGTCAACATCGGAAAGCTTCAATCCGGCGAGCTTCAATGCTTTCGGAATGGCAAATACCGGACCCAGGCCCATTTCTTCCGGTTTGTATCCGGCCGTCGCAAAGGAGACGTAACGCGCCAGTGGTTTAATGCCAAGTGCCTTGGCCCGTTCCGCTGACATGACGATCGCCGCGGCGGCGCCGTCCGACATTTGCGAAGAATTTCCTGCGGTTACGGTTCCTTTAACGTGAAACGCTGGCTTGAGGGAAAGCAGGGCTTCCAGTGAAGTATCGGCGCGCGGGCCTTCGTCGACTTTGAATATGATCTCCTGCCGCTTCGGTTTTGATCCGTTAGGCGTGGTAAAGCTGACTGGGACCGGAACAGTTTCATCCGCGAATTTTCCGCCTTGAATTGCTGCCACGGCGTTCTTGTGACTGCGCAATGAAAATTCGTCAGCCTGCTCGCGCGTGATGTTGAAACGCTGCGCCAGCCGTTCGGCGGTCAGTCCCATGGAAAGATACGCGTCCGGGTAATGATCGACCAGCCACGGATTGGGCGAAATTTTATTGCCGCCCATCGGAATCATGGACATTGATTCAGTTCCGCCGGCAACAATTGCCTCCGCGCCACCAGCCATGATGCGCTCGGCGGCAAGCGCGATGGCTTGCAGGCCAGAGGAACAGAAACGATTGATGGTCAGTGCCGAGGTTTCAACCGGCAACCCGGCGCGCAGCGAGGCAATGCGAGCGACATTCATGCCCTGCTCAGCCTCCGGCATGGCGCAGCCAAGGATGACATCTTCGATCTCTTTGGGATCGAGTTCAGGGGCACGCTCCAACGCGCCCTTGATCGCAGCGGCGGCCAATTCATCGGGACGCGTGGCACGCAGCGTGCCTTTGAAAGCGCGTCCCACAGGTGTGCGTACGGATGAAACGATCACGACTTCACGCATAATTCAGTTTCCAGTGGCTAGTAGCCAGTTCTCAGTTTCGGTTCCGGACTCCATCAGTCAGTTCTCGATTTGCTTTAATTGGATGCGAAGAACTCAAAGCAGATTCCTCGCGACTAAAGTCGGCTCGGAATGACAATCCAAGAAACAACGGCACGACCGAAATGCCGTCTGAATTAGTTCCGCAAGGTCTTCCCTGTTTTCAACGTGTACTGAATCCGCTCCTGCGTCTTCTTCTCGCCACAAAGCGATTTGAACGCTTCCCGCTCCAAATCCAAAATGTATTGTTCGCTGACCGGAGTTCCCGGGGAAACGTGCCCCCCACACAAGACTTCGGCGACTTTGGTTCCAATCTTCACTTCGTAGTCGGTGATGTAGCCGCCTTCGTGCATCATATGAACCCCAAGCTTGAGCGCCGCCAAAGTGTTTTCCCCGGGCGCGGGGATGTCCGTTCGCGGCTGTGGCGGTTCGTAGCCTGCACGAACCATTTCTAAAGCCCGCTCTTTGGCGTCACTCAGAAGACGTTCGCGGTTCATGGTGATACGGTCGGAATTGCGCAGGAAGCCGAGCGCACGCGCCTCATGCGCCGAAGTTGCGACCTTCGCGGTGCCGATCGTCTCAAATGCCCTTTTCATGGCTTCCAACAGTTCAACGGATTCACCGCGTCCGCCGGGGCGAACGGATTCTGCGCTGTCGATGGCCCGTAGCAGCATTTCTTTGCAGCCGCCACCACCAGGCAGCAAGCCAACGCCAACTTCCACCAGCCCGGTATAAAGTTCGGCATGGGGCTGCAAAGCAGGTGCGTGCAGCGAGATTTCCGTCCCACCGCCCAGAGTCAGCCCGAATGGAGCGACCACCACGGGTTTCGGCGAGAACTTGACCGCCTGCGTCATGCCCTGAAACTGGCGAATCGCGAAATCAACCTCGTCCCACTCCCCTTCCTGGACGGACATAAGCAACAGCATAAGGTTCGCGCCGACAGAAAAATTCGTGGCGTCGTTCGTAATCACAAATGCGTCGAAGTTGTCGCCCGGCCCGCCAGGTTTCAAAGTCTGGGAAATGAGCTGAACGATGTCGCCACCGAGTGCGTTCATCTTGGAATGAAATTCGATGCAAGCCACGCCGTCGCCCAAATCCACCAATGAAGCGCCAGAATTTTTCTTCACCACTCCATTCGATTTCTTTGCCACTTCTACGGACCAAACCCCCGGCGGAACTTGAACCGCTTCCCAGTTCCCAGCTCTCCGTTCCCAGTAGGCGCGGCCGGAGGGAGTTTTGGGATCGTCGGAATACCAGGATTTCTTGCCCGAAGCCAGCAGTTTTTCAACGTTGGCTGCGATCGGGCGCCCTTCTTTCTTCATGCGGCAAACGGTAGCTTCGACCCCAGCCGCATCCCACAATTCAAACGGTCCAAGTTCCCAGTTGAAGCCGAGCCGCATGGCGCGATCAATTTCGACTTGCGAATCCGCAATTTCTGGGATGCGGTTGGCAGCGTAGGTCCAAAGCTCGGATAAGGCCGTCCACAAGAATTGTCCGGCTTTGTCGGCCTTGTGAGGTGCGCCGTCCGCGCCCAATAACATCCGGATGCGCGCGCCGGTCTGCTCCACATTCTTAGCCATCTCAAGAGCTGGGAATTTGGGCTTTTGGCGCGGATGATATTCCAGCGTTTTCCATTCCAATGCCAGGCGTTCTTCCTCCGCGTGATCGTGGCCTTTGATCTTCTTGTAGAAGCCGCCCTTGGTTTTGTCGCCGAGCCATTTGCGTTCGATCATGTGGCGGAAAAAATCAGGTACTTTGAGATCGCTGCGCTCATCGCGGACGTTCTGCGTCATGTTGGCAACGACGTGGCCAAGGATGTCCAGCCCAACCAGATCAATCGTCCGGAAAGTTGCCGATCGCGGCCAACCTACGGCTTGTCCGGTCAGCGCATCTACCTCTTCGATGGTGAGATCCATCTCCTGCATCAGCCGCATCACGTTCAGCACAGAAAAAGTGCCGATGCGATTGGCAATGAAGTTCGGCGTATCTTTGGCAAACACCACTCCTTTGCCCAGACGGACATCGCAAAACTGGGCAATTGCGTCGATGGCGGCGCGGTCGGTATCGGGAGTGGGAATCAGTTCAAGAAGCCGCATGTAGCGCGGTGGGTTGAAGAAATGCGTCCCGAACCATAGACGCCGAAAATCCTGGGAGAATCCCTCGGCGATTCTCGCAACCGGCAAACCGCTGGTGTTGGTCGTGATAATCGTTCCGGGCTTACGAACCGCTTCGACTTTTTTGAGCAGCCCGCGTTTGATCTCGAGATTCTCAACCACTGCTTCGATGATCCAGTCCACCTCCGCGAGTTTTTTGAGGTCATCTTCGAAGTTGCCGATGGTCACCAGCCTGGCCAGCGGGGCCTCCATGAAAGCCGCGGGCTTCGACTTCCTGGCCGCCTCGAGCCCAGCGGCTGCAATCTTGTTGCGGGCAGGCACATCGGCATCGGGCGGCACGATATCGAAGAGGTAGCTCGGAATGCCGGCGTTGGCGAAGTGCGCGGCAATGCGTGCGCCCATGGTACCGGCGCCAAGGACTGCTACTTTATGAATGCGTTTCATTGAAGGACTCCAGTTGCGTTGGCATCACGTAAATCACTAGGGCGAAGCAAGCACAGCAGTTTTCACTCTGGATAGGAAGAGTTTCTCTCAGCTTGCCAGTTTATCCATGGATGGCTTGTTATTGCCAGTCGGATCGTGAGAGCAGAACCTGCCGTCTTGAAAAAAGCCTCCACAAAAACCGCGGGCGCGAACCGTATTGATGTGGGGTGAGGATGGCAACGGCGCGCGCCCTATTAAGTTGAATTTATGCTAGGGTAAAGCAGCTGCAAAGTCAAGATAAATTATTTAGAATCAATATGTTAATAAACGTTTCTAGATCACCTTTTGAGAATCTATGCAAGGTTATTCGTCACACATGCGTGTGACGGTGACGGTCAGCTCCCCGTCTGCAACTCGGGGTGCGCGTCCAGATATTGCTGAGCCTGTCGCACCATGTCCTTCTCGCCCTTATACGCCAATTGTAAAGCCGCTTGTGCGAGCGGAACCCAGAGCGCCCGCTTGACCTCAATTCGCATTTCCGGGGAAATGCCGTCGATTTTGCCGGATGTGTAGCGCAGCAGGTAAAAGCTGACGATCTTAAATACCCGTTCGCGGT
>Ga0187771_10001953_pt1 | contig 14177 bp, 14 predicted proteins | sample 0116_SJ02_MP15_1_FD_133139 | JGI IMG/M metagenome (GOLD analysis project Ga0187771, IMG submission 133139) | Tropical peat soil microbial communities from peatlands in Department of Meta, Colombia - 0116_SJ02_MP15_10_MG | ecosystem: Environmental > Terrestrial > Soil > Wetlands > Peat | place... | reverse complement strand
GTGCCTCCTTGGATATAGGGACGTCAATTTACGTGTCTCTTTTTCGCGCTCTTATTAATGGACGGACACCAGTGCTATTCTCCCCATAGAACAACCTAGTGTACTGTGCGGTTAATTCGTTGTTGTAATTCCGGCTCTTTTGCCCGCTGCCGTCGTTGCGGCTCCTTGATGTAGTCCTTGCTACACCTGCGTTGCCGCGCCTTGGCATCAGCCAAAATAGCCTGGAATTACTTCCAACAACTAACCGCACAGCACACTAGTTTCAACGAAGTGCAAAAAGAAACCAGCCGCAAACTTTGCCGGCCGCGTCGACCTCGAAGACGATGCCGTCCGCATTGTAGACATACCAGGCTCCCTGGCGCGAGGGAACAACACGGTCGGCATTGCCGTACAACTGCCCCAGCGATGCAAGCGGCGAACCGACATGGAGCCCGCGGGCCGAGCTGCCCTGATACGTGGGGCCGGCGGAGGCCGTACCGATGCGGCGGCCCTCAAGATCTACGACCGTGCAGTCCCAGCCGGGTCCCCGCCAGGAATGGACGGCAAGCGCCGGTTCCCCTTTTTCCGCCGGGCTCAGGCTGAAGCTGACCTGCTCTCCGCTGTGGGCCAGCGTCTGCCGGGCCGAATAGCCGCCAATCGTCTCCAGTCGGCCGGTCACGTCGTTTGGCGCGGCAGCCTGGACCGGTGCGGCCCTCCCTTCCAGGGCGGCAATGTTGATGTCGGCCAATTCGGGAACGACCTGGCGGGCTGCCAGCAACTCGCTCCTGGCACGCTGCAACTCGCCGGTCCGGGCCAAGGCAATGCCGCGCACCACCAGGGCATGGCCGGCGGCAACCCGTTCATCCTCTTCCCGGGCCAGGACAAGCGCCGCTCCGGCCAGCCGGATCGCTTCGTCCTGTTCTCCCAGCAGGCTTTGAACGGCAGCGCAGTTAATCCGGGCCGCTGCGTAACGGCTGTCGCGGCGGGCAGCCTGCTCGAAGGCGTTCAATGCACGGCGCAGCAGCCTCACCCGGCGCACCGACTGATCGTCCTCCCGGCCGGCGCGCGCTATGCGCCGGCCGTTCTGTTCCTGATCCTGCAGACGGGTCTCCGCATCCAGTTCGAAAGGGTAGGCGTACGGAATGGCTTTTGGCGGCAAAAGCCGCACCGCTTCAAGGGCAAAGGCGACTCCGGCGTTATTGAACATCTCCCTGCTCGGGAATATCTGGGCCAGGTGGGTAAAAATCCGGCCGGCTTCCTCGTAATGGCCCAGGATCAAGAGCCGGTTGCCGGCATCGTAGATCGGGACGAGTTTTTTCAGGCTCTCTATCTGGCGTTCGGCTATGGCCACCCTCTCGGCCCTGGAGGGATAGTTGGGAAGTTGGTCGGGCAGGCCGAATCCGGCGTAGATGCGTTCCAGCGCCCTGGGCGCAACGTCGAGGGTGTCAAAACCGGCCAGGTAACCGTAAAAACCGCCAAAGTGGTCGGCCTCGGTCTCACGCTTGACCACCTCCTCGTAGGTGGCGGCCTTCATCATCTTCCGCCCCATGTCGGTGCGGGCAAAGGAGTTGCCGAAATCGCCCACCCAACCATGGTGAAGATACACATGGGCCAGTTCGTGGGCCAGCAGAAAAGCGATGGCATTGTCCTGGTCCCTGCCCAGGCTTGCCAATACCTCTACCGTCCGTTCCTCTATGGCCACATAGCCTTCGGCAAGCATGCCGGAACTGGCCTCGAACGCCAATCCGCCTTCGTTGCCGCCGGACGAGGACGCTATGGGCTCGCGCACTTTCGTCCCTTTCGGTATCACCAGCAGCCGGGGCGGCAAGCGCCCTTCGCCAAAGGCCAGCACCAGCCGTTCGTAAATCGCCTGCACCCGGCGGTAGACGGGGTTCTCCTCAGGCAGCGACTCCATGGCGGCGCCACTGGGGGAAGGGATGCAGCACGTCAATATCCACAGGATACAGAATATCCGGAATTTACGGAATATCAAGGGCTGCCGCCAATGCACGGCAGTAGCGCAACGAGATTTTCCTGATCGAGCCATGGTTGCTCCTGCGGGCAGCGCCGCAGCACGCTGCGGCATCGATGTATTTCCGTGCTGATCGAATCCTGCATCCATGGCGCGGCAAACCCTGGGCGGAAAACGAAGACATGGGGCGTTACCGGTCCAGAGAGATCAAAACGCCCCTGATACCATGACCGTAAAATCCTTCTCCGACAGCCGGCCGAGGGCGTCGCTTATGCTTACCCGAAAATGATGCAATCCGGCCGGCAGGGTGACGCGCTCGATGTTCACCCCATCCTGCGAGACATAGGGCCGGATGCGGGGCGTCAGGTCGATGGCCGTACTCTTCAGGCACTCGACATGCAGGGTCGAAGGATCGGGGACAGCGCCGTCCCGGGGGGTCAGACTCACCACAAGGGCAAAGGGCTTGCCTTCCACTACCTCCAGTTGGGGCACGCCGATGATCGGCCCGTTGTCGGGCAAGGGCGTGGCGAAACCGTAGTTTTTTGCTTCCGGCTGGGCAGCCTCTTCGGCTGTCAGGAGTTGCAAGGCCGGTTCCCGGGCCGCGGCGTGGGCCCACCCGACGGAGACCGCCCCCAGCAGGGTCATGCCGGCAAGCCAGGCCACAACAATTCGCAAATGGTGGTGCAGACCGGTTATGGTTGCCATACCTTCTCCCTTGGTGAATCGGCCTGATCGCTTGTTGTCCCGGAAATCGTTCCGACTGAACCATTTATTCACACGCCATCTTCACATGGCCTTTGCCAGATCATCCAGCAGGCGTCCCATCTGCTCCGGGTTGTTGCCTGTCCGCTTCTTATCCAGGTTCTTCAGCACGTCTTGTGCAGCAGGGGAGATGGCGCCGCCCAACTCCTCCAGGAAGCGCTGCGGAGGATTCCCGGCAAAATAGGGATCCGCTCCCACGCCGTTCGCCAACCTGGCCGCGGCTGCCCAGCCGCCAAGACGCACCATACCCCGATCGCCGGTTTTCAGCAAGCTTTCGAGCTGACTGGCAATATTTCCGTACCGGGAAAGCCCCGCATCGGTTGCAAGGTTTCGGAGCACTTCATCGAGCCGGGCGCTTGCCGGGCCTCCCCCAATGGACCTGAGCAACGGAGCGAGACGTTCGCCGGCCAGCCCGGCCCGTTCCCTGTCTCCCGCTGCCAGCCAGAGTTCAAGCTCGAACAGCTCCTTGCCGGCTCTGAAAGCAGTGCCCTGGCGGCTGCCGGCAGCGGCAAACCCATAGGAACCGGAAGCGGGCGCGCCGACAGCGGCCGCCAGATCATCCGGCGTTGCGGCATGGGCAAGCAGGCGGGCTGCGGCGTAGTACGCGAAGGGGACCGGCCGTGACGGATGTGGCGGCGCATCATGGGCAGGGGCGGCGTACGGCTTGGCCGGTGCCGATGGCGCCAGGGCCACCTGCGGCAACGGAGCCGACTCACGGGCGACCTGCCGACCGGACGGTGCAGGCTCATGGATGGCCAGCTTGAGCGCCAGGATCATCAGTGCTGCCGCAGCCACTGCCCCGCCCGCCACGAACCAGGGGCGGCGGCCCTGTTCCGCGAACTCCGTCCTGCCCAGTTCCCTGGCCAGGACATGGATTTCCCGGCAGCGGTCGCAAACGGCCAGATGGGCCAGAAAACGGTCTTTCTCTTCCGGCGCCACGTTTCCGTCCAGGAAGGCGGCCATCTGTCCGGCGGTCGGGCATGGCCCGGCCGGCGCAGTTCCGGCCAACGCGCTGCCGAGGGCGCCGCCGATGATTGCATCGCGGCCGGTCGAGTCCATGGTCGTATGTTTGGACGGTATTGGTTTCATGATTTCCTTTGACGGACAGCCCGGCCTATTCCCCCGCTCGAATCAGGTCATCCATGGACAGGCCGCGGCAAAGCAGCGTTTCCCGGCAGCGGACCAGAATCCGGCGCAGGCGGTTGTCCACAGCCTTTTCGGTCTGGCCGAGCAGGATGGCGATCTCCCGCACCGAGCGGGGCTCCTCGTCCTCCGTTGCCGGATAGCGCAGCCGGAGCATGTAACGTTCTTCGCCGGAAAGCCCTTCGATCATGTCGGCCATGACCCGTTCCCGCAGCCGCTCCCGCTGGTTGTCCATCATCAGTTCCTCGGCGTCCCCGCCGGGGTCGGGCACGATGAGTTCCACCTCGCCGTCCACCAGCGCCTCGCGCCCCCGGCAGGGCCACCCCGTAGCCCCGGCGTGGGCGTCGACGGTCCTGCCGCCGATCTTGTCGAGCAGCAGGCGCAAATCGTCCTCGCTCTCCCCGATGCCGTGGGACAGGACCAGATGGCCGTGGGCATCGGCCAGGGCATACCCCCGGCCATAGACCAGTTCATACAGTTGTTCGGCCAATGGCCCCAACTCCCTGGCCCGCTCCAGGGCCCGGGAACGTCCCTTGCGTTTGCGGACGAGATCAACAACCAGGTTGGCGATGACGGTGGTGAGATAGGTGGTAAGCCTGGCGCTGCCGCGAAAGTCCCGCAGGACCTTATAGTCCTCGGCCTTCAGGTGGTCGAGCACTTCAGTCAGGAGGTAGTCCGCTTCGTTGTCGATGTCTGCTTCGGAACGGCTGTTTCCGGGGGGACCGGCCGCTTTGCGGCACAGTTTTTCCATATAGGGGAGATGATCAACTATCAGGCGTGCGAAATCAGGCTGTTCCACCGTGGACGGCCGATGATTTTTCCGCGTAAGGTAGGAGGTGAAGGATACGAACTGCATTCCGGGCCGCCGCAGGCAGATTAGTCACTGATATCCATACGTAGCATGGCATACTCTATTGTATTTCATGAAGGAAATCAAAATATTTTCCTGAAACCGTGACGCCGGAATGAGGCGCAGAAAAAAGGCCAGGTCAATGACCTGGCCGAATATGTGCTTGATACGGAAACGAAATCAAACCGGTAGGCGCTGATTATTACCGGCACTCTCCCGCCAGCCTGTCCAGCAACCCGATCAGGAACCGGGAAGTCTCCACCATCTCTGCGCACAGCTTGTGCGCCTTTGCGGTGTCTCCGGCATTATAGGCCATGATTGCCTGCTTGCCCAGTTCATGGACCTTGGCGTGGGGCGCGTCTATCTCCCTGAACGCGCCGATTCTGCCGCACTTCTCATTCCCCTCGCCTTGATACCATTTACCGAAGGCACAAGTCAGGTGGCTCGGCAACGCATCAGTGCTGATGTTCTGGGCTCCGCTGAGATGCCCCCTGATCTTGCCGGTGAAAATCAGGTGGGCGCTCTTGGCTTTGCGCAGTATGAGCGCTGTGTCTTCGTTCAGCTTGAATCTGCCCAGCGAAGTCAAAAGGGCTTCGGCATCGGCATTCAGCTTGCTCGCCTCGTTTGCCGATATCTGGGCATTGGAGGAAACAATGTTGCCCACATCGGTAATGCGCAGCATGTTGCCGCTGATTTCGCTGGTTGTGGCGGTCTGCTCTTCAGCTGCGGTGGCGATCTGGCTTACCTGCATGGCAAGATTGTTGATTTCGTCCAGGATCCGTTCCAATGCCTCGCCGGAGTGCTTGGCGTGCTCGCTGCCGCGTTCGACCTCGGTCACCCCTTCTTCCATGGTTTTGACGGCGTTGTGCGTCTCCTGTTGAATCGCCTTGATCATCTCGGCGATTTCCCGGGTAGCCTTGGTGGTGCGTTCCGCCAGGGCCCGGACTTCATCGGCGACCACGGCAAAACCCCGTCCCTGCTCACCGGCGCGGGCTGCTTCGATGGCGGCGTTGAGGGCAAGCAGGTTGGTCTGGTCGGCAATATCCTCGATGGTGCCGACGATCTGTCCGATCTGGTCGCTCCTGGCCCCCAGGCTCGCGACGGTTTGGGACGAGACACGGACCTGCTCGGCAATGCGCGCCATGATATCAATGGTGCTCTGGACGACTTCAGCGCCTTTATGCGCCTCCTCGGTAGCCACACGGGAACCTTCCGCCGCCATCTGGCAGTTTTGGGCAATGTCGCCGGATGTGGCCGCCATTTCTTCACCGGCGGTTGCTACCGTACTTGCCTGCACCGCCACATCTTCGGCGCCGGCGGCCATTTTTTCCGACGAAGCGTACACCGCCCCCACGGCAGTAGCGACCTGGCAACTGTTTTCCAATACGCTGACAAGAGTCTCTTTCATTTTGTCGACCGCTTCATTCACCGAGCCGGCCAATACCGAAATTTCATCGCCGGATGACGTTTCCAGGGTAAAGCTGAGATCGCCGTTGGCAACATGCTGCATGTCATCGGCAATCGCGCGGATCGGCTTGATGATGATGGCCCTGATGGCCCAGACCAGAAACGCCAGCGCTATGACAGACACCACGAACGTGATGGCAAAGGACGTCAGGAGCTTGTTTCGGATGCCCGACTCTATGGCGGCGCGATCGACCAGAACTTCGAAAGCGCCATGCTGTTCGCCCGTTTTCCACCCTTCGGCCTTGACGCCGATCAGGTCAAGTCCGTCCTTGTTAAGGGTATCCTCGACACCGCCGTGGCACACCAGGCAATCCTTCGTCAGCTTGATCGGCCGCAGATACCTGATGACGTTGTGCTCCTTGTCCACCAGGAACAGTTCGGACAGGTTCTCCTTGTCAAGCTGGCCCAGTAGCTGCCGCTCCATGTCGTCGGGCTCGTTGTCCTTGTTGCGCGCCTGAACCTTGGGCACGCGCAGTTTGAAGCCGGACTCCGCCGCGTGTTCGCCGGCTATTTTCATGGCGGAAATGATGGGGATCGTATTGTAAAAGGCCGTTTCACGGGCAGCGGCAACCTTATCCGTCGCCCCAGCCAGTTTTGCGTCGAAAGCTCTCTTCAATTCCGCGTCGTTGAACGCTCCCGAGCCGCGCAAAGCCGCCACATAGTTGCGGGCGCTTTCCGCCTGGAGCAGGATGGCGCGCGCCTTGCTTTTGACGGACTCATACGCATCATTGCGGATATTTGTCCTGAAGTAGAGAATATTGGCCACACATGAAACAGCCAAAGCAGCAACTACGATGATGGTGATTTTGGCGCTCAGCCCACGACCTTGCTTCTTCATCCTGCCTCCCCCAAAAACTACCTATTGATAATATAATACCGCTTGGCGGTCGCCTGCACGGCAAGGCTCCTGCAGAAATTCTCCGACAATTGGTTCGAGCGGCACATAAAGAAAGGAGAGCGGCATGCGGCAGATTCAATCAGGACACATCCAGGGACAAACTGTGACGTTTACCATGGCGCGCAGGCTTTTGCGCGCCCAGGACAAACAAACCAATATGAATTTAAAATACCACAGCCTTTTTTATAAATAAATAAAAAATCAACATGCTAAAGTATGGCGATCATAAAAATTAAAATAGAAACGGACTACTTTTCCAGCCATTTCGCCGCGCATCGCGCCAATAGCTGGCTCAAACCTGAATATTTTGCAGGATTTGACAATACAAAGTTAATTTTCATGCCATCAAACTCTGACACAGGGTCTTCAAAGTTCTTGAAAACGAATGAACAAAAGACCGGCATCGAAAAAAAAAGAGGTATAGCATCTGGTTAAGTACTTTTACGGCAACAGGAAACGGAATGCGACTACCGCCAGTGACCGTTTGTGGATCAGATTTTCATTGCCCCTTTATGTGCGTATATTAGTGATCTTCCTCACTATGCAACCGGCAAAATTGACCTATAATAGTAATCGGGCGGCCTTACCGTAGCCCAAGACCTCCCACATGCCTGCGGCGATGTCCGGACGGGAATTCCGGTATCCGTCGAGCTGCCCCTCCCTGGACGCAGGTTCAACCCATCATCGTCCTTCCGGTCCGTCACGGCCTGAACTTTGTTTCCCGGCGCCAGCGCAAAGAAATAGCAAATGATCTGAAAGAGATATACAATATCTTTACCAGCCGAACAGACAGAAGCAAATCCGACTGCATTCGGCGGCAAACAGGATGCCGGCCATACGCAAGGCAATCTGCACGAGCCCCTGGCAGGGAGGCTGATCATGTCATCCATCGTGCTTGAACTTCGGAAATTTGTGGCTCCCGAGCTGGTGTTCGGGGTCGATGCCAGACGGTTGGCCGGCCGATATGCCTCTAACCTGGGTGCAAAGCGGGTGCTGCTGGTCACGGACGCCAATGTGGCGGCTGCGGGTTGGGCCAGGGATGTGGAAGAATCGCTCCAGGCAGCCGGCATCACGTCCTGTCATTTCGCCGATATTTCACCCAATCCGCGCGACAATGAAGTGATGCGCGGCGCCCTCGCCTATGCGAATTACGACTGCGACTCCCTGGTGGCAGTCGGAGGAGGGAGCGTAATCGACTGCGCCAAGGGAATCGGCATTGTCATCAGCAACGGCGGCAGCATTCTTTCCTATGAAGGGGTTGACCAAGTAGCAGTCCCCATGCCCCCCTTGATTTGTATCCCCACCACCGGCGGCACTTCTGCCGATCTCTCCCAGTTCGCAATCATCACCAATACCGCCGAGCAGGTTAAAATTGCCGTGATCAGCAAGGCCGTGGTCCCGGATGTTGCCCTGGTTGACCCGGCTACCCTCACCAGCATGAGCGCCTACCTTACGGCATGCACCGGCATGGACGCCCTGTCCCATGCCGTGGAAGCCTATGTTTCCAATGCGGCATCGCCAATTACCGATCTGCACGCCCTGGAGGCGATGCGCCTGATTTCCGCTTCGTTGCGGCGCTCAGTGGCAGAACCGGATAACTTGGAAGAACGCGGCCAGATGATGCTGGCCAGCCTGCAGGCCGGGCTCGCCTTCTCCAATGCAAGCCTTGGCGCAATCCATTCCATGGCCCATAGCCTTGGAGGATTCAAGGACCTGCCCCACGGCGAATGCAACGCCTTGCTGTTGCCCCATGTGATCGACTACAACTTCCAGCGCGTGCCCGAACGCTTCAGAAAGATTGCAGCCGCCCTGGGCATGCCGGTTGAAGGGTTGTCCGATGTCCAGGTCAGGAACACGCTCATTCGCGGCGTCATCGATCTCAGGCAGCAATGCGGGATCGACGGCACCCTGGCTATACGGGGCGTCTCCATAGGCGACGTCGGCATGCTGGCGGACAAGGCCATGAAGGACCCGTGCAACGCAACCAACCCGAGAACACCTACCAAGGCCGATCTGAACATGATCTACCGGGAGGCGCTGTAATGGCCGACACGAACTGGGAAGAGCTGCGGAGGCAGTTGATCGGCTTCGGGGAGCAGTCCTCGCGTAAAAGTTACTACCCTGAATTGCAGAAAAAGCTGGCCGAACTCAAGGAAAGCGAACTGCGCTTCCGAACGATCTTCGATTCTGTCAGCGACGCCATCTTTATCCATGATGCTGCCACCGGCGCAATTGTGGACGTGAACAGGCGCATGTGTGACATGTACGGAATGACCCATGACGAGGCCCACCGCATAACCATTAGCGACATTTCATCCAATGTCCACCCCTATACCATGGCCGAGGCGAGACAATGGCTCCAGATGGCCGCGAGCGGCCAGCCGGTGATGTTCGAATGGCATGCCCGGCACAAGGACGGCCATCTTTTCTGGGTTGAAGTCAGCATGCGCACGGCAACTATCGGTTCCAAAGACCGCATCCTGGTGTCGGTTCGCGACATCACCGAACGGAAGCAGTTGGAAGCGCAACTGCGCCAGTCGCAGAAAATGGAAGCCATCGGCCAGCTTGCCGGAGGTGTTGCCCATGACTTCAACAACATCCTGATGGTAATCGAAGGATATTGCTCGCTTTTACAAATGGACGACAGCCTGGGCGCAGAGCAGCAGCATAAGATAGCCGAGTTGATGGCTGCCGCCGAGAAGGCTACCCATCTCACCCGCGGGCTTCTGGCATTCAGCCGCAAGCAAGCCCTGGTGATGAAACACGAAAATCTGAACGACATCATCCGGGATGTCCAGAAGTTCCTGGCCAGGATCATCGGCGAGGACATCACCCTCAATACCTCATGCAGCGGAGCGGAGCTGCCCATTGTCGCCGACCGGGGGCAGATAGAGCAGGTGCTGATCAATCTGGCCACCAACGCCAGGGACGCCATGCAAAACGGAGGGGTATTTTCCGTCAGGGGCGAAATGGTCCTCCTGGACCCGTCGTTCACGGATTTCCACAAGAGCAGCGTCCCCCCGGGCAGATACGCCCTGCTCACGGTATCGGATACCGGGACCGGGATCAGTAAAGAGCACCTGGAGCGTATCTTCGAGCCGTTCTTCACCACGAAAGAGCTGGGCAAAGGGACCGGCCTGGGCATGGCCATCATCTACGGCATCGTCAAGCAGCACAACGGCTTCATCAATGTCTACAGCGAACCGGGGCAGGGAACCATCTTCCGGATATACCTCCCCATCCAGGAAACAGGCGGCAAGACCCGCGGCGACACTGTCGAGACAGCGCCGCCGGCGGGCAGCGGCGAAACCATTCTGGTTGCCGAAGATGACCCGGCTGTCCGCAAGCTGATATTGGAGTTACTCTCGAATTACGGTTATGAAGTTATCGTTGCCGAAGATGGCATGGACGCCGTTGAGAAATTCAAGGCCCATCAGGAGAAGATCAGGGTGATCCTCATGGACATGATCATGCCGGGAAAGAGCGGCAGGGAGGCTTACCAAGATATCCAGCGTATCAATCCCGCAATCAAGGTGCTCTTTTCCAGCGGCTATACCGCCGATTTCATCGAGAACCGTGGGGTATCGGAAAACGGGATCGAACTGCTCATGAAGCCGGTCCGGCCAGCCGAACTGCTGAGAAAAATCAGGCGCCTGCTGGACGCATGACCTTCAGCGCCCAGCCCATTCCGCAGCCTGGCAGGCACGGTCGTCCCTATGCAATGCAGGTCATCTTATGCACGCTCTTTTCCGCGATCAGACCTTCCACGGCAGCAGCATAGCCCCGGTAATGGGCAGAGGCCGTGTGATCGACGAGGCTCTCCATATCCTGCCATTTCTCGAAGAAGATGAAGACCCTGTGGTCGTCATTGTCCTGATGCAGCAGGTATTCGATGCACCCCTTCTCCGCGCGGGTCGGCTCCACGAGCTTCAGCAATTCCGCCTTGACCCGCTCCACGACAGCCTCATGGGCAACGAGTTTTGCCACCACCGTTACTTTTGACATTGCCTGTTCCTCCTCTCGTGGGCCTTTTGCCCGTGCACCCGTTCATACGCCTTGCAGAAAGGGCAGATGCCGGTTTCAATGGTCTTGACGAAATCGAACACCACGCCCTGTTGATGATAGCGGGCATGGAGGCAGACCGGGCAGAGTTCGCACACCCTGGCCAGGGCGCGGTCAAGGGGGGTCGCGCTCATTTCAGCAGCTCTTTTCCCACGGAGAAGGCCTTGCCCAGGCAGGGGGTCACGCCGTGATACCCCCTGTTGGCGGTATCGAACACGAGCGGCTGGATCTTCATGATGTCCAGATGCCCCTCCGCGTCAAAGACGTCCTCGTCCCCCTTGACATCGACGATCTCCCCGATGAACTGGGTATGGATGCCGATCTCTATGGTGTGGAGGAGCCTGCACTCCAGAACGACCGGGAATTCCTCGGCGTAGGGGGCGTCGACCAGCTCGCTCCGTACCGGGGTCAGCCCGGTTGCGGCGAACTTGTCGCCGTCCCGGCCCGAGAAGATGCCGCAATAGTCCGCTTCCCTCATGGTGCCCTGGCTGGCCATCCCCACCGTGAATGCCTTGCGGTCGACAATGGCGTCGTAGGAGTACCGGGACTTGCGTAGCGAAATCGCCACGCACGGGGGCTGTGAACAGCAGATGCCGCCCCACGCCGCATTCATCAGGTTCGGCCTGCCGTCCTTGTCATAGGTGCCAACCATCAGCACCGGCGCCGGGAATAATTGGGTCACTGCCCCGATAGATCTTTTCATAGTCCCTCCTGAGGGCACTACCTTGCCTGCATGTTGTCCAGAATCTCGTCGGCGCTCACCACCTGGGCGAAGACAGCGCCCAATGCCGCCATGTACGACGCATGCACCTGCCCTGCCGGTACTGTGAGGCCGTTGAATGCCAGATCCCTGGTGGCGCAGGCATCGTGGGCCACGATACACGAAAAGCCCAGGTCGAAAGCGGCCCGCACGGTCGTATCCACGCACATGTGGCTCATCATGCCGCAGATCAGCAATGTCTCCACCCCGGCGCCATGCAACTGCTCCAGCAGGGCCGTGTCGCGAAACGAACTGGGATAATGCTTCACGATGACCGGCTCGCCCGCCAGGGGCGCAACGCCGGCATGGATGTCGGCGCCGGGCGTTCCCGGCAGGAAAAAGGTCGCTCCCGGACGGGTGTTGATGTGCTGCACATGGAACACCGGCCACGACTGTTTCCTGAAGGCGGCCAGCAGGCGAGCGGTTGCGGCGGATGCTTCAATGCTCCCGGCCAGTTCCATCTTCCCCGCGGGGAAGTAGTCGTTCTGGATGTCGATGATGAGTAGTGCCGTTTTCATGTTACACCTCTGTTATTCATGCGGTTGACGCGGTTTTTTTTGCACAGGATGTCCGTCTCGTGCGTGTCGTTGCCCATGGCAAGGTACAGCGTGCCTTCCGTGATCGTGATCGACCAGTTGATTGCCCTCTCCAGCGTAGAGGCAACGGTGGCGATGAACGCCTGGTCGATGCTTGCGACGGTGAGGTTGGCAATCTTTGCCAGCTTTGGCAGGTGCTGCTGCTCCCAGTTCGCCAACGCCCTGCCGCAGGCCAGCAGACAAACCCTGCCGGCATGGCGGCCCGCTTTTACGATCCGGTCGGCGTCGGGCAGGCCGACCTCCACCCACAAGGCAGGCCTGCCATCGGGGCCGACGACCCAGACATCCGGCTCATCGGCGGCAGAGAGGCCTTTGGTGAACGACAAGCCGGGTTCATGGAAGATGGCCAGGGCCAGCAGGCGCGCCACAAGGCGCTCGGCCGTCTCCGAAGGGTGCTGGGCCGCCGTGGTCTGGATGGACTCGTAGACGCCACGGTCCGTATCGGCGAGCTGGATGGTGGCCCGGTATATGGTGGAAGGGAGTGCCATGGTAAATGGGTTTCTTTCTTTGAAGCAGCTGTCCGACGATGGGGCAATGTACCATAGGGCTCGTCCGGAGTCTGCAATTTCTTTATATCGGCCAGGGCCTGTCAAAGGGGAGAACGCAAAGAAAAGAAACAGCCAGCTCAACAACCTGGCCGCATGTGAGAAGGAGTGGGCAGCATATCCCAACGAAACTCTTCCATTAACGGCGCTTCCAATTTCAAACGTACTTTCGAAGTGTTAGATAAAAAATGGAAACATCCTTATTCTCAATTGAGCACAATAATCTAGCTGTGGCAAGACACAATAACCTAGAAACGACAGAGTTATGCCATGGCTCCTCCCCATGGATTCCAGGGGCAGCATGAAAGACATGGCTTACACGGTTTTTATATACACCTCCTTACATCTGTATAAAAAGACGCAAAGCCCCAGCAAACAAGGCTTTGCAGCTCTCTGCCCCCTTTAGGGTGTATAACATCCATATACATGTGCAGCCTTTAATGCACGGCGCGTCAATGTCGCCGCTGTTGCGACAACGCAAAATAACGCAGCAATATCAGCGTGTTTTGATTTAATAAAAAAATATTCCTCCCTTTGGCACGTTCGATGCTCTTTACATGGGTAAGAGAACAACGGATCACCAAATAAAAGGAGGACGCCATGAAAACGTTAGCTACCATCATCGGAACCATCGCACCGGCCACCGCATTTGCAGCTTCCACTCCGCGTGTGGATGACAGCGGGCTCTTCGTCTGGATCTTCCTCGGCTTCTGCGCCCTGATCGTAATCGCACAGATTATGCCGGCAGTACTTCTCCTGTTCGGTATGGCCAAAGGGGTCGGCAGCATGATCAAGGACAAAGATAAAGCAGCTCACAAAGCCTGACCTGCAACCGACCGGAGGTAACAATTGAATACCGCAGAACCATGAAGGGGCCGCTTTGAGCGGCCCCTTTCGTTTGTTACTTCAGGATTTCCGGCACTCCGGCGCTTGCCTTCTCCCTCATATTCCGGTGCCGTCATCATCGTACGTGCCGCCGGGTGACACGATGCCCCGCCTGAAAAGCTGGATGCCGACGCCGTCCGGCACCCGGTCGAATTCGAATGCCAGCCGCTGCTCGAAGGCGAAGCGGGCCAGGGGGGCAAGCTGCTCCACATCCCGCAGCCGGAACAGGACCCGGTTCCCCTTGCCCAGATGGTCGAT
>Ga0187771_10001952_pt1 | contig 14177 bp, 16 predicted proteins | sample 0116_SJ02_MP15_1_FD_133139 | JGI IMG/M metagenome (GOLD analysis project Ga0187771, IMG submission 133139) | Tropical peat soil microbial communities from peatlands in Department of Meta, Colombia - 0116_SJ02_MP15_10_MG | ecosystem: Environmental > Terrestrial > Soil > Wetlands > Peat | place... | reverse complement strand
GGAGGAAGTAGCCAAGGCTTTTTCGCCCGGGATGCATGGCAGCACGTTCGGCGGCGGTCCGCTGCAGTGCCGCCTCGCTCTCAAGGTGCTGGAAATCCTCGGACGCCCGGGATTCCTCGAGCATGTCTGCGAGGTGGGCGCCTATTTCCGCGCGCGGTTGGAAGAGCTCCAAAGCGAGCTGCCAGTCATCCGCGAGGTGCGCGGAGAGGGACTCATGCTCGCCGCCGAGCTCAATGTGCCGTGCAAGGCGGTGGTGCGGCAGGCGGTGGAAGCGGGAGTGTTGACGAATTGCACTCAGGAGAAAGTGCTGCGGTTTCTCCCGCCTCTGATCTTCGAGCGCCGGCACGTGGACGAGCTCTTTGAAGTTTTGCGGCCGATTCTGGCTGCTCTGTTGCCAGCGGCCACAAGCGCTGTTTCAACTTGATGCGCCTGCCGGCTCGAGGGAGGAAGAACGGCCGGAAAGAGTTGGAGCGACGCAATTGAGGGGGACACAGACATGACGACGGCGCCATGGATGGTGGAGAAGCAGGAGAAACTGAGCGTGCGGGACCTTCTCGCCGACCGCGACCTCAGGCGCGGCGACTTGAAACTGATCTTCGGCCTTGCGGAGCGCGTCAAGGCTTCGCCCGCCACCTATGCCCAGGCGCTCCCGGGCAAGCAGTTGGCGCTGATCTTCGAGAAGCCCTCCCTCCGCACGCGCGTCACTTTCGAAGTGGGGATCACCAGCATGGGCGGGCTGGCCATCTACCTGGACCATGCCAAGCCCCGGCTGGGCGAGCGCGAGGCCGTGAAAGACATTGCCCGCAACCTCGAGCGCTGGGTAGACGGCATTGTGGCCCGTACCTTCGCGCACGAGTCCGTGCTGGAGCTGGCCGAGCATGCCTCTATCCCCGTCATCAACGCCCTTACCGACCTTTTCCATCCCTGTCAGGCCCTAGCCGATTTCTATACCTTGCTGGAAAAATTCGGACGGTTCTCGGGATTGACGCTCGCCTTTGTCGGAGACGGCAACAACGTCTGCCATTCCTTGATGATCACGGGGGCGAAACTCGGCGTGTCCGTGAAGGTGGCCACACCTCCCGGCTACGAGCCTCGGGCGGAAATCGTCAAGGAAGCGAAGGCTATCGCCGCGGAAACCGACGCGACGGTGGACGTCCTGCACGACCCACTCGAGGCCGTGGCGGGCGCCCACGCCGTGTATACGGACGTTTGGGCCAGCATGGGGCAGGAATATGCCGTGCACCTGCGCTCGCAGGTGTTTGCGCCATATCGGGTCACAGAGAATCTGATGGCGGCGGCGGGGCCCGACGCGGTCTTCATGCACTGCCTCCCCGCGCATCGCGGCCAGGAAGTTACCGATGGGGTGATCGATTCCAGGCGTTCCGTTGTCTTTGACCAGGCTGAGAACCGCTTGCACTTGCAAAAAGCGCTGTTGCTCCTCCTCATGCAGAACGGGCGCGGATGAGTAGCGCCGGGCTTTAGTCCGTCAGCCGACGGACACCTGCCGCCCTAAAGGGCGGCGCTATATTCCGATGATGGTGATATCGCCAAAAGGAGAGAATTGCTGACCATTCGCAAGGCAGAATCGCGTGACGTGCCCGAGGTCCATCGGTTGATCAACCACTACGCCGCAGAGCGTGTGCTGCTGCCTCGCACCTTGGCGGACCTCCACGAAAACCTTGGCGAGTTCACGGTGGCGGAAGACAACGGCAAATTGCTCGGCTGCGGAGCCCTCAAGTTCTATAGCCGAGAGATGGCCGAGATCCGGTCCCTCTGCGTGGAGGTGGCGTTGAAATCGAATGGCGTGGGGCGGAAAATCGCCCGGCACCTGCTGGCGGAGGCCGAACGGTCCGGCCTTCGGACTGTCTTCGCCATGACCTTGACGCCGGCCTTCTTTGAGAAACTAGGCTTCCGGCAAGTCCCGCGCGCGAACTTCCCTAGCAAAGTCAGGCGCGATTGTCTCCGCTGCGAGCGATACGCGACGTGCAACGAAACAGCCATGACTCTCGATATGGTTCCCCGCCACGGTTCAGAAGTGGAATGCCTCCCCGAAACCGCAGAGGTTGCGGGCTAGCACGGTTGCATCCCTTGTCGGTCCCTCCCCCTCTGTAGCACTGCCGTTCACCTCCTCGTGCGGCGCGAAGACAACTGAAGAACCCCCTTCATGTTCTGGCCCGGCTGCCCCGCGAGCCCGTAATCTCCCGCCGCGCACCGGAGCGGGTGTATCATCACAAACGGTGAGGTGGTGCGCATCCGTCAAATGATGGATGGGCGCGGATTGCAAAGCAGCTTGACATGGGGAGTGACAGCATCTCGGGGCGAGTTCTGGCTATCGATTTCGGCAGCAAGCGCATGGGCCTGGCAGTCTCCGACGCATTAGGGCTCACGGCGCAGGGACTTCCCACGCTCGAGCGAGTACGTCGGCAAGACGATTTGCGCCGCATCCAGGAACTGGCGGAAGAATACTCCGTCGAGCGCGTGATTGTGGGGAACCCCTTGGGTCATGGCGGCGGCGAAACCGAAATGTCCCACCGCGCCGCAAAATTCGCCGACGAATTGCAACGGCAGGTGAGCTGCCCCGTAGAGCTTTGGGATGAGCGCCTGACCAGTGTGGAAGCCCACCGCAGCCTGCGCGAAGCGGGCCTGAGTCTCAGAAAGCGACAGGCCGCCGTGGATCGTGTCGCCGCCACCTTGCTGTTGCAAAGTTATTTGGATTTCCAGGGGCAGAAGGCGGCTCGTGAACGAGGGGCAGGCCCATGAAGCGACGGGTTGTCGCGATGGCCGCGGTGCTGGCTGCCGTCGGGGCGGTCTGGCTGGCGCAGGACTTGTACTCGCCCTATCGCGGATACTCCGGCAACGTGCTGTTGGAGATTCCGGCGGGTGAGCCGGCCATGACGGTGGCCCAGTCGCTCGCTTCTCGGGGCGTTCTCGCCCATCGTGCGCCCTTCCTGGCGCTCTATTGGCTGGGCCGCTCCCGCCACCGGTTGAAGGCCGGCGAGTACATGTTCGATCGGCCGTTGCGGCCCCTCGACATTTACCGCAAATTGATTCACGGGGACGTATACCTCCACACCGTAGTGGTCCCGGAGGGCTCGGACCGCTTCGACATCGCGCACATTTTCCACGAACGCCTAGGCCTTGATCCCGCGGAATTCCTGCGCCTCATCGGCCAGGGCGCGGCGATCCACGACCTTGATCCCCAGGCTCCTTCATTGGAGGGTTATCTGTATCCGGACACCTACCGCTTCGCCCGCGGCGTCACCCCCTCCGCAGTGGTCGCCGCGATGCTGGGGCAGTTCCGTCACGTCATGGAAACAAAGTTCCGAGAGGAGCTTGCTCCCGGCTCCGCGCGGATGCACGAGGTCATCACCCTAGCGTCGCTGGTCGAGAAGGAAACACCCGACCCCGACGAGCGGCCGTTGATTGCGGGAGTGTTCACCCGAAGACTCGCCAAGGGCATGGCCCTGCAATGCGACCCCACGGTCATCTATGCCGCGCGGCTGGACGGCCGCCCGCCAGGTCCAATTACGCCGCAGGATTTGGAATTCAACTCTCCCTACAACACCTATCGCTATCCGAACCTGCCTCCCGGACCGATCGCCAGCCCGGGGGAGGCCTCCATTCGTGCGGCCCTCTACCCGGCGGAAGGAAAATCCCTCTACTTCGTCAGCAACAATCATCACCGGCACATCTTTGCCCAAACCCTTGCAGAGCATGAGCGCAACGTGGCACGATATCGGAGGGAAGTGGCGCTGCGCCACGACACATCGGAACAGCCCCGAGGGAGTAGACGAGCGTCTCGGCTCGGAGAGAGCGGCCGGTCCGCTCGGACGCGCAAAATTGCCAAACGCACCCAGCAAGAAACAAGCCATCCTTGATATCTGCGCGGCACGGAATTTCCAGCGCGTAGGAAGCGAAGAGATCCGGGCTATCAGCAGCGAACTGTCCCGTTGCCTCGGGGCCGGGCAGAAGACTTCGTCTTCCTACATCGCCGCGGTTCTTCGCGAGGCAGGGAAGCGCGTTGAATATGAAGACCGCTTCACGAACCCTTTCCTCGAGGAGCCTTACGCGAGCCGCCTGAAAGGTTCGCTGGAGTTCCACAGCCTGGAAAGCGCGGAAGCGTCGCTCCAGAAGCTTGACGCCATCTATCGGGAGTATCGCGAAATCTCCGATCGCATCGGGACCAGCCTGGTGCGGTCGCTGATACGAAAAGGCAAGCTGCGCGCGGAGAGCCTGGCGGCCAATCTTCGCGTGAGCCCGGAGAAGCGCCGCGAAAAACAGGAGATTGCCCGCTGGTTCCATGTCTGGCTCGAGACGCCGGACCTGCTCTTCGACTGGCTGGAGCTGCGCAAGAGCTCGGAAGAGTATCGCAAGCTCTTCTTGGACCTGAATGGATCCCGCGGCGCGTCCGGCGCTTAGGCGCTGCATCGAACCCAAGAACTTTCCCGTACCGTATCCCGCAAGGTTCCACTACAATGAACGCGATGTCAGCGCGAGAGAGACTGATTGTGGCGCTGGACCTTCCCAGCGCGGACGCGGCCACGCGCTTAGCGGAGAGGTTGCGCGGCCACGCCGGCATGTTCAAGATCGGTTCGGAGCTCTTTACCGCGGAGGGCCCGCCGCTCGCGCGACGCCTGGCGGGCACGGGCCTGAAGGTTTTTCTCGACCTGAAATTCCACGATATTCCAAATACCGTGCGCGCCGCAGCCCGGCAGGCCGCCCTGGCTGGGGTCAGCATGCTAAACGTGCATGCCCTGGGCGGACTCAAGATGATGCAAGCCGCGCTGGAGGGCGCGCGAGCCGCCGAGGGAAAGGGAGACCCGCAGTCGCGCCCGCTCGTGCTGGCAGTGACGGTATTGACCAGTCTCGAGACGTCCGATCTCCAGGAGATCGGCCTTGCCGGCACGGCGGAGGAAGCGGTAGTGCGCCTGGCCCGCCTGGCGCAGCGGGCCGGGCTCGATGGCGTGGTGGCGTCGGCGCGCGAGATTGCCGCCATCCGCGCCGCCTGCGGGCCACGCCTGGTCATCGTGACGCCGGGAATTCGCCCGGCCTCCGCCGCGACTCACGATCAGGCGCGCATCGCCACGCCCGGTTACGCCATCGAGGCGGGGGCCGACTATCTGGTGGTGGGACGGCCGATTACCGAGGCTCCCGACCCCGCAGGCGCGGCCGAGGCGATTGTCGCGGAGATGCAGAAAGCCCTCGATTCTCGAAAGGAACAGTCGGAAGTCGGAAATCGGAAGTAGGAAATCGGGATGGCCCGACTTCCTATTTCCGATTTCCTACTTCCGCTTCGCCTCTTAAAATGACTGAGATTGAAATCCTGAATGCATTTCGCAACCACGCGGCGCTCCTGGAGGGGCACTTCATTCTTTCCTCCGGGCTGCACAGCGACCGGTACATTCAGTGCGCCCTGGTGCTGCAAGATCCGCGCGTGGCGGAACAATTGGGCGCGGAACTGGCGAAAAAACTCGCGGGCCTGGGCGCGACCGTCGTGGCCGCGCCGGCGCTGGGCGGCATCCTGGTGGCCCACGAAGTGGCTCGGGCTTTAGGCATCCGCGCCCTCTTCACCGAGCGGCAGGAGGGCGTGATGACTTTGCGCCGCGGCTTCAGCCTGTCGCCCGGCGAGCCTGCCCTGGTGGTCGAGGACGTCATGACCACCGGCCTTTCCACGCGCGAAACCATTGGGTGCGTGGAGCAGGCGGGAGGGAAGGTCGTGGGCGTGGGAGCGCTCATCGACCGCAGCGGCGGAGCGGTGGACCTAGGTTTCCCCAAAGCCGCGCTGCTGACCCTGAACATCCAGAACTATCAGCCTGCCGATTGTCCCCTCTGCAAGTCCGGCATCCCCGCCATCAAGCCCGGCAGCCGAACCAAGAAGTGACGCGATCCTGGCGATTGAGCCCTCGTCGAGCGGGAAAAGTGAGAATTGCTAGGGAACGCCGAAGGCCCGCTTAACGCGGGGTTGGAACATGTACCAAACAATTAGCGTGTAGAAAACCAAAATGACGACCCCGATCGCGACGGCGAGAACCTGACCATGCAGAAGTGAGCTCACCAAGCCACGCACGGCGAGTAAGAGACCCGCACTTGCCAGAATGATGGTCAGGATTCGCGCCCAATTGCGGAGCTTTAAAAGGCCCACGCCCGCCACCACTTCGACCCCACCAAGGACCAGAATGCCGCCTACGATCCCCAGACTCTTCGCCAAGGCTAGGGATGCGCCTCCTCGCATGGGGCTTACCGCCCCGGCCCCCACCACACCGAACCCCAGGAAAAACGCAGTTGCAAAGAGCAGGGAGAAAAACGCCCAGATGAAATTCAATAGAGCGATAATGGTAATCCCCTTGAGGCATCCCATCCAACAGGCTCCTTCTTCGGCGAATACGAAGTTGTCCTCTGTGCTGTCTTGAACCACCCCCTACGCACAACTATGTGGCCGGAGCGGGCGGGGCCTGCGGTTCTGGAGGCGTTGGGCCGAACAGCGCGTCGCCTAGCTTGGCGTAGCGAGAGCCGAAGAAGTGGAGAGAGTAGGATTGGAAGAAGACCATCGCCGGTGTGGAGACAAACGCGATAACGTAGAAGAGCGCCCCCACAACGACGCCGCCCAGGATAACCACCGCGCTGATGGTGGTCAGGTTCCAGGTGGCGCCCGCGGCGCGAGCAACCAGGAAGATCACCACGCCCGCAAGACCCACCGGGATACACACTGCCAGGATGGCGAAGAGCGAGAGAATCCCAAATAGGATGGCGCTGCCCACGGCCAACACAATCTTCATCAAGACGTAGCCTGCGAAGGCCCCTTTCTCAGCCGCCAGCATCGGCGACATTCTCCGCCAAGCGTCCATCATCCCCAGGCCATCCATAGCCATCAAGGGGACTGCGAAGTCTTTGGCGAAGAGTCCCACCAACGCCCCGGCCATGAGGACCACAAAGAACACGAGGATGAGCACAAAGCCCCCTACGATCAGGAGCACCAAGTGCTGGCCGGGCTGGCGAAAGATTCCCGCGCGCCAGGCGAGCACGATGGGGCCACCAATGAGCAGCAAGAGGATGGCCGGCAAGCCAAACCCCAGCGCGAGGATGAAGAGGAAATAGCTGCTCCCTTGTTCCTGCCAGCGGCGCCAGCCCTGGCGCAATTCGCACCGGTTGTAAAGCACCGAGTCGAAGAGGATGAAGCGGTAGACGCTGGCGGCATAGAGCCAGAGAATCACCAGGCCAAACAACAGGGCGACCCCCAGCAGAATCCAGAGGAGATAAGGCCGGATTTGCTCCCAGGCCGGCGAGGCCAAGGAGAACAGTTCTGCCGCTCTCCGTTGACGGGGCGGCGGCACATTGAAATTCCCGCCGCCCCAACCCCCGCCTCCCGCGAAGTCGCCCGTCACCAGGCAAACCGTGGCGAGGCGCAGCCAGTGGCGGAACCGGAACGGCACGAAAAGTTGTCGCTTGACCTGCTCGAACGCAGGCGACATGGAGTTAATCGCGGAGAGGCGCGCTCGCACGAATGCAGCCCTCTGACTTTTCCAGACCCCAGGATACCCGCCCGCTCAGGTCGGCAATCCGCTAGCCAGCGGACGGGGTTCATCGCTCGTTTAGTGTTTCAGAAAAGCTGGTGTGTCGCAAGGCTTTTGGCGAGTCGCGCGCCTGCCATCAGGCTCGGCGGTACACGATTCTGCCTGCTACGACGGTCGCGGTGACGGCGCCTTTGAGTTTCCAGCCGTCGAAGGGCGAGTTGCGGCTCTTCGAGCGCCCTGCGTCTGCACGGTAAGTCCACTCCAGCTCGGGGTCGAACAGGGTGATGTCCGCAGCGCCGCCGACCTTCAAGCGGCCCAGTTCCTGATGGATGATGTGGGCAGGATTCGTGCTCATCAGCAGGACGAGGCGCGCCAGCGGGATTTTGCCGCTGTGGACCAGTTGCGTGAGCGCGAGGCCCAGCGCCGTCTCCAGGCCCAGAAGGCCGAACGGGGAATCTCCGGCCAGGGGCTTCTGCTTCAGCTCCGGAGCGTGAGGCGCGTGGTCGGTGGCGATGGCGTCTACCGTCCCATCCGCGATGCCGGCCCGGATCGCCTCGACATCCGAGGCGCTGCGCAAGGGCGGGTTCACCTTGGCGTTCGTGCCCAGCTCGAGCACCGCTTGCTCGGTCAATGTGAAGTGGTGGGGAGTCACCTCGCAGGTAACGGGGATGCCCCGGCGCTTGGCCGCGCGGACCAGTTCCAGAGCGCCTGCCGTGGACACGTGGCACACGTGCAAGTGCGCGCCCGTGGCCTCCGCCAGAATCAGGTCGCGCGCCACCGCGACGTCTTCCGAACAATTAGGGATGCCGCGCACGCCGAGCTTCTGGGATACGGGTCCCTCATTGACAAAGCCGCCCGCGCTCAGGCTTGTCTCCTCGCAGTGGTCGTTCACCGGAACGCCCAGCTCCCGTGTCCTCTTGAGCGCGCGCTTCAGCAGCCCCGCGGTCTTCACGGGCCGTCCATCATCGGAGAACGCCACCACTCCCGCGGCCAGCAAGGCCGCGAAATCCGTCAGCGACTCCCCCTGGCTTCCCATGGAGACGGCCGCGATGGGCAGGAGACGCGCCAAGCCGAGGCGCTGCGCCTTCTCGATCTGGGAACGAATCAGCTCCGGGCGGTCCAGGATGGGCTTGGTGTTGGGCATGGGGCAGACGGCGGTGAAACCTCCCGCCACCGCCGCGGCCAGGCCCGTCTCAAGTGTTTCTGAGCTCTCGCCCCCGGGCTCGCGCAGGTGAACGTGGATATCAACGAAGCCGGGCGAGACCACTTTTCCCCGTGCGTCGAGCGTGTCGTCGGCGCGCTCCGCGATCTCGGGCGCGATCTGGCGAATGACACCGTCGCCGGCCAGCACGTCGAGTACGCCGTCCAGATTGTCTTCCGGTGAGAGAACATGACCGCCCTTGATAAGCAAAGTTCCCATGCTATCCTCTAACCCGACGCTGAAAACGGAAAGAGCGGGAGCAAGTAGTCCTTCACCGGCTGGTAGGACTTGCGGTGCTCGGGGCAAGGGCCATACCGGGCCAGGGCTTCCAGGTGTTCGCGGGTTCCGTAGCCTTTGTTTTTGGCGAGGCCGTACTGCGGATACAAGTGGTCGAGTTCCTCCAGGTGCTTATCGCGAGCCACCTTGGCCAGGATGGATGCCGCGGCGATCGAGACGCATCGCGCGTCGCCGTGGATGATGGCGCGGTGCGGGATGCGCGGCGTGGCGGATGCCGCGCCATCCGAGAGCGGCATGGCGTCGGTCAGCACGAAATCCGGCGGCGGCACCAGGCCCTGCAGGGCGCGGAGCATCCCCTGGCGCGAGGCCTCGTAAACATTCAGGACATCCACCTCCTGAGCCGAAATCGCCACAACATGAAAGCACAGAGCTCTCTCCCGGATTTCCCGGGCGAGCCGGTCGCGCTCTTGGGGAGAGAGTTTTTTGGAGTCGTCGACACCGGCGATGGGCCGCGAAGCGTCGAGGATGACGGCGGCCGCGTAGAGCGGCCCCAGGAGCGCGCCCCGTCCGACCTCGTCACAACCGGCGACGTATCGCCAGCCCTGGCGCAACGCCTGAGCCTCCAGGCGCCTTGTGCACCTCAGTTCGCTCGGCACGTTTGGGCGCGGCATACAATATCGGGAGCGAGTGTATCATAGACATGACATGATTCCTTATTGGATACCCATGAAGTGGCCGAGCGGCCCGCTGGAGATTGGCCGGCGCGCCAGGGCCCAGACCCTGACCGCCGAGGTCAAGCAGCTCCTGCTCGATTGGCATGCACCGAGGGCTTTGGAAATTCTCAGAGGGTCGCCCGTAAACTGCTTGATCGTCAATTGGGCCAGCGGGGCGCCCGAGGACGAGGAGCAGCAGCGGACATTGGCCGCGCTCATCCAAGCAGGCCGCTCACTTGGAATAAGCTTTGTAGGAGCCTTCTCCGGCAAAGCTGTGCAACCGGCGACGCTCGAGGCCGGGAGGAAAGCCGGGCTCGCCGCTGCGCTCGTGGAAGGAGCACCGCCTGACCCCTCTCCTCTCCTCGCCATCCCCTCGTGGCCTCGATCAAAGATTCCCTGGGATGCCACATTCTTCTCTTATCCCCAACTAAGGGAGTTCGGCGATTCCAAATTCCTCTTCTTGAGCGTTTCGGAGAACCGCTGGCCCGGTGTGGGGCTGGAAACAATGCATGGGGACGTCGCCGTCGCCGGCCCGACGGGCATCCCGTGGGTGGATTCGAATGGATGGTTTTCCCTGCTGGCCAGGGAACTCGGCCGAGAAAAGTTCTTTTGGCTCGATCTTGATCCGCCTGCCTCGCCACCGACAACCTCCTGGCATCCGGCGGATTATCTGCTTGCCATTGCGGATAGCCAGGCCTACGGGAGCTGGTGGATTGTTTCCCTGGAAGACCAGATGAAGGTGAGGTTGCTCAAGAATGAGCCGCAGGCAACAAAGCTGTGGCAGGACATTGCCGCAGCCCTCTCGTTTTTCAAAGAGCACAAAGACTGGTCGTCCTTTTGGCCACAGGGCGCTCTCGCTGTGGTCTCGGATTTTCGCGGAAAGAACGAGTCTCTCGCCGAAGAAGTCCTCAACCTCCTGAGCCGACGTGGGGTGCAGTGGCGTGTCATCGAGCGCTCCCGGGCCTCGTCAAGGCGCTTCGACCACTTAAAGTTCATCGCCTGGCTCGATGATGACATGCCCGACGCGGACCTGCTGTCGAACCTGCTGGACTTTGCGAAACAGGGAGGCGTGCTCATCGTTTCGCAGTCATGGAAACTATCGGACATGCGGCCCGCGGAAGGCCCACTCGCGGAGCGGTACCAATGGAACGTGCTGGGAAGCGGCCGGATCGCGCAGTCCAAAAAAGAGTTTCAGGACCCCTACGAGGTTGCCGCCGACATCCATCTCCTGATGAGCCGCAGGAACGATCTGGTGCGGCTCTTCAACGCGGGCATGGCCGCCTGCTTGTGCACCGCTAGCCGCGGCGGCAAGAGCAGCCTGGTACAAATCTTAGATTACTCCTCCTCCGGTCCCGCTGAATTCGTATCGCTCTGGGTAAAGGGCAGCAGCGATAGCGCGCGCTTCTGGACCTTCGGCTCGAAGCAGCCGGCCATCATTCAGGGGAAGCGAGCAGGCAACGGGATGGAATTTGAGCTGCCTTCCTTTTCGGTGTACGCCGGGTTAGAATTCGGCGAGTGGGGTCTATGATGGGCGACGGGTGTAGTCGCAGGCAATTCCTTCGAGGGCTCAGCGCGACGGCGGCGGGGTTCTGCCTCTCGCCTCGCGGGTTGCTCCTGGCCAGCAATCTGCCCACGGCTCCCGTGGCCGTGGCGAAGTGTCGCGCGTACGGTCCCGAAGTTCTTCCCACGCTCGAGACCATGTTCGACCAGTTGGGCGGCCTGGAGCAGCTCGTTAAAGGTAAGACAGTAGCTATCAAGCTCAACCTGACGGGCCAGGCCAACTTCCGGCTGGGGTACAAGCCCGTGGAGTTGACCCAGTGGGTTCATCCCCAGGTGGTGGGCGCCACGGTGCACCTGCTGGGCCAGGCAGGAGCTCACCGTGTCCGCTTGCTGGAGAGCGCCTTTTCCACTGATGAACCGCTCGAGGAATTCATGCTCCGGGCGAACTGGGAGCCGCATGACTTCCTCAGCGCCGCGCCGCGCGTGGAGTTTGAGAACACGAATTATTTGGGCATGGGCAAGAGCTACTCCCGCTTTCCAGTTCCGGGCGGGGGGCTGATGTTCAAGGCCTATGACTTGAACCATTCCTACGAGGACAGCGACGTCTTCGTCTCGCTGGCCAAGCTCAAGGAACACGCTACCGCGGGCGTTACTCTCTCCATGAAGAACTGTTTCGGCATAACACCTTGCACGATTTACGGCGACGGTGCGGGAACGGATGAGCCTTCATTGGTGCCGCGGGGGGGGCGCGACATGCTGCATGATGGGCATCGCCGGCCCTCCCAGAGCTCACCGTCCGAGAACGACCCCGGCTCTCCGCGCGAGGGCGGCTACCGAGTGCCTCGGGTGACGGCGGACCTGGTTGCGGCACGCCCCATCCACCTGGCTATCATTGATGGGATTGAAACCATGGCGGGCGGGGAAGGCTGGTGGGTCGAGGGGACGCGGCCGGTGCGGCCGGGCCTGCTGATCGCCGGCACGAATTGCGTCACCACCGACGCGGTGGCCACGGCCCTCATGGGTTTTGACCCGATGGCCGACCGCGGCACGCCTCCCTTTGAAACCTGCGACAGCACCTTACGGCTCGCGGAACAGTTGGGAGTCGGAACGCGAGACTTACGGCAGATTGAAGTGGTTGGAACGCCTATCCAGGAAGCCATCTTCCGCTTCCGAGCCGCATAGGCCGCACCTTTGGGCCTGCCTCTTGACCACAGCGAAAGTGGAGGGAGGTTCGGTGCTGGTGGGGCAGTCAGAGCTGCACAACCGAAAGGCCCGGAATCAGTTGGAAGTGACGAGGGTTCAGTGTGGCCACGGAATAGCCAAGGTGCAATGCGGTGACGCCGATCAAGAGGTCCGGTAGCGCAATAACCACACCTTTTGCCGCCTGCTCACCTTCGATTTTTCCGGCAAGACGGGCGATCTCGAGAGTCACGGGCTGGACGACCACGGCTTGGCACAGCTCTTCGACGAAGGCCCGTCGTCGCTGGGCATCGCTATCTGACTTTGCACGGTAAATTCCGTGAGTTAATTCGAGGACCGTGATCGCGGAGAGCGCACTCTCGGTTTCCCCCTGCGAAGCCAGGACGCCTTCCAGAATATCCCAAACACGTCGACCGCGACGTTCACCGGCAATGAGCAAGCTGGAATCGAGGATCAATCCCATGCGGGCGGATTCAGCGGTTTGCGATGGCTGTTTACGATCTCTTCGAGATCGGCGGCAAAATCAGCATCCATAATCGGTTCGTAGCCCAATCCCTTAGCATGCGCCTTTGCCAGCGCGATGGATTCGGAAAGTAAACGCCCGCGAGGCGGCTCGGGCGAACGCACCACGGCCACGGGGTGCGAGTCGCGCTCAATAATGACCTCAGCGCCCGCGCTCACACGATCGAGGAGCGCCGCGAGGTTCTTCGCGGCCTCGGCATCCGAAACGTGAATAGTGTGCTTCGGCATAACTTGAATTATATCCCAGTGGCCACAATAAAGGCGCCCTGGCGCAGCCTCCACCCCGACAACATCAATGCGGCAAGCGACCGTTACGCTCCAGCCTCAGCTTGAGCGGCGCGGAGACGCGCGGCCTTTCCCCGCAGCTTGCGCAAGTAATAGAGCTTGGCGCGCCGCACGCGCAATCCCGAGCGCACCACCTCGATCTTGTCGACGACCGGCGAATGCAAGGGAAAAATGCGCTCCACCCCGTGGCCGAAAGAAATCTTGCGGACCGTGAAGGTGGAATGGTTCCGCGCCCGGCGCAGTCCGATGACCGTGCCTTCGAAAACTTGAATCCTTTCTTTGTCCCCTTCTCGAATCTTGACGTGGACGCGCACGGTGTCCCCAGCGCGGAAAGAAGGGACGTCCTTCTTCATCTGCATTTGTTCGACTTTTTCAAGCGCATTCATGGGTTAGATCTCCAAAATAGGATTCGAGCCACTGTAGCGGCGCTCTATGAGCGCCGGTCCTTGCTTTGAAGCATGCACGGCGGTCATAGACAGCCGCTACAGCCCTCGGCGCTACCCGCGCGCCACCGGCTCACACCGCGCGCGCTTCAGAGTGTCGAGGCAACGGCGATCCTCGGCGCTCAAGGAAATCTTTTCGAGCAGGTCGGGCCTTCGCCGCCAAGTCTTTTCCAAGGCTTGCTGCCTCCGCCACAGGCGAATTTGCTGGTGGTTTCCGTTGATCAGCACCTCCGGAACTTTCCACCCGCGGAAGTCCGCAGGCCGTGTGTAGTGCGGGCAATCCAGAAGCCCGCCGGCTTCATCGCCCGTGCCCGCCGGGGGCGCCGTGAACGAATCCTGCTGGCAGGACTCCTCGTTGCCCAGCACGCCGGGCACCAGACGAGTCACCGACTCCATGACCACGGCGGCGGCCAGTTCGCCGCCGCTCAGGACGAAGTCGCCAATCGAAAGCTCATCGGTCGCCAGGTGCTCGACGACGCGCTCATCCACGCCTTCATACCGCCCGCAAATCAGGACCAACCGAGCATCGCGAGAGAGCTCCTCGGCCACCGCCTGGTTCAGCAGC
>Ga0187771_10001951_pt1 | contig 14178 bp, 14 predicted proteins | sample 0116_SJ02_MP15_1_FD_133139 | JGI IMG/M metagenome (GOLD analysis project Ga0187771, IMG submission 133139) | Tropical peat soil microbial communities from peatlands in Department of Meta, Colombia - 0116_SJ02_MP15_10_MG | ecosystem: Environmental > Terrestrial > Soil > Wetlands > Peat | place... | reverse complement strand
TCATCTCTCTAGGAAAAGGGACCGAGATTCACGACCTATTCGTGGAGGCGGACTCCTTCGCAGTGAACCTCCTCGCCTCTGACCAGAGACAACTCTCAGAGCGCTTCGCCGGAGAGTCGGACTTGGCAAGAAGGTTCGAGGGATTCGGGTTCCATGGCGGAACGACGGGGTCGCCGGTGCTTGACGGGGCTTTGGCAGTGGTCGAGTGCAGCGTCTGGCGCATCTACGAAGGCGGGGACCACTCCCTGATCCTGGGCAAGGTGGTGAGGGCATCGGCGTTGAGGAATGTCAAACCTCTCGTCTATCACGCGCAGAAATACGTAACGGTGTCGGACCACGCGCCGTCGCAATAGGCGGGGGATGAGTGTTGCGCGGATGGTGGGTTGACCTGGCGGGCGTCGACCGTGGCCCATTACTTCTGCAGGGATATCTTCACGCCGCGGCGACCGAGCTCGGACAGCAACCTTTCCACCAGCTTCCCCCGCACCGCCGTTTCTGGAGGGATGACGCCGGAGCCCTGGACCTCTCCTGAGCCCACCATCTGAGCGACGATCGATGCGGTGAATCCGGTGGTCTTTCCCATCGATGTGACCCCGTTCTTATCGTCGTACCTGTCCACCATGTCGTAGACCATTTCCTGCCCGGGAGACTTTGCGATCACCCGCATCACTGTGATGTCGTGTGGGTCGCCCTGGCTCAACTTCTTGCCCAGGACCGCATAGGAGACGTCCAGCGGCGATACGTCCGCCCCCGGAACCTTGACCTTCTCGCGGGAGAAGTAACCTGACTCCATCAGCAGGTTCATCTTCTCCACATGTCCGGGCCACCTCAGCGTCTTCTCGTCCAGGATTCTCATGCCCTTCATGGTGTACACGAGGCTCGCAAGGCCGTCTGTGCAGAAAGCCTCCAGGGTGCCGATTGGTTCAGGGAAGCGCACCCTCTCCACCTTTGAGAAGGGCATCACCTTGACAAGCCTTCCTCCCCTGAAGACCCGCGCCTCCTCGATGTACTCCCTCAGCAGGCCCACGATCGAGAAGACCAGCTTGTAATCGAATGGGCCGGCCGGGTGTTCCGGAATGCCCCCCACCATTATGTGCCCTTCGTCCGCGCCCCGGATGCTCCTGACCGCATGAGCGAGGAGGATTCCTCCCAGCCCAGGCGCGAGCCCGCAGCCGGGAACCAGCAGCGACCCCCGCTTCTTTGCCTCGCTCTGGAGAGCCATCTGGGCGTCTTCGAAGGCTATGTCCACCAGTTTGGCGCCGCTTTGGACCGCCGCCACGTCGACGAGGTTAACCACCCCGTGCGGGAGTGCCGAGGCCATGACGTCGAAGCCTTTCATGAAACCCACGGTCTTCGTCCTGTTCCTGAGGTCCACCGTCTCCACGGAGAGCTTTCTCCCGCCGGCGCGCCGCTTAAGCGCAGAGAGTCTTTCTGGGTCTATGTCTGCGACGACGACCTCGTCCACATCCTTGGAGCGCGCGAGGTCCCACGAGATCACCGAGCCCATCAGGCCAGAACCTAGGACACCAGCTTTCATGGCCGGGCCGCCTCCTGTGTTGGATTTAACGGTTGAAGCGGGGAACATCTATTAGTGGGAACGGGGCCTCCCGCGAATCGTGGAACTAAGGAAGAGCCTCGACAGGGTGGTGTCTGAGTACACCCTGACCGACTACGCGAAGGTCTCGGTCAAGCAGTCCGTCGCAGAAGCGGCCGCGGCAATGCGGGACGCAGGCACCACGGAGGCGGTCGTCACCGACGGCGAAAGGCTTGCCGGCCTCGTGACTGAGCGTGACATCCTCTACAAGGTCGTCGCCGAGGCGCTCGATCCCAAGGAGACCATGATTGGGAGGGTGATGAGCGCCCCCGTCGAGACGATAGAGGAAACGGCGAGAGCGGGGGAGGCTATCGCCAAGATGTCCAGGGCGGGCGTAAGCAGGCTCGGCGTAATGAAGAAGGGGAGGTTCGTCGGCCTGGTCACCCAGATGAGCCTGACCTCCGGAGGGCTGCGGAGGCGGGTTTCACTCCCGGAGCTCAGCGAGCCCGGTGGACTCAAGTGCCCCTACTGCGGCGCCCTCGAGAAGGACGGCAGGGAACTTTCGAAGCACATCGACCAGGACCATCTCGGGCTGGGGCTCCTCGAAGGGAACCTCAGCAAGTGGTAGCTCAGGCTGCCGCGAACCCTTCGATGGTGTCCGCTATCCAGAGCATCCCCTTCTCCAGGAGGTCGAGCCTCAAGTTCTCGTTGGGCGCATGGATGGCAGCGTCCTCCGCGGAGACCCCGATGTCCACTGACGGCATCTTGTAACGCCTGGTGAACACGTACAGGGGGCCCGTCCCGGGCGAGGAGAGCCTGACTATGGGCTCCTTCCCGTAGACCTGGCGGGCGGCCTTGATTGCGGACTGGGCGAAGGGGTCTGTGTACGGCGTGCGTGCGGCGGGTTCCATGCTCTCGAGCTCGATCTTGACGTCTGCGAACCCCTTGCCGACGAGGTACGCCCTGAGCTTCCGGAGGAGGTCCTCGGGGTCCTGGTCCGGCACGAGACGGAAGTCCATCTTGCAGTGAATCTCCTTGGGGAGGACAGTCTTCGAGCCGGGGCCCATGTATCCTGACCATATGCCCGCTATGTTTCCCGTGGGCCTCTGAACCAGTGCCTTCTTGGCCTGTGCGTCACTCATTCCTCCGAGGAAACCGTTGGCGCCGTAGGTCTTCCTGAAGGACGCGGCGTCGAAGGGCTGCGCGTCAAGAACCGCCATCTCCTGCTCGCTGAGGGCTTCGACGTTGTCGTACCAGCCAGGAACAAGAATCCTCTCGTTTTCGTCCTTCAGGAGGTTCAGCATCCTGACCAGCCTCCAGGGAGCGCTGGGGAGGGCGGCCCCGTAGCTGCTGTGCGCATCTTCGGAGAGTGACTTCAACACGAACTCCAGATAGATCATTCCCTTCACCCCCAGGCTGACTATCGGCCTGATCTCTGCGTCGACCTCCCCGTATTCCCAGAATACTGCGTCAGCCTTGAAGAGGTCGCTGTTCTTGGTAACGTATTGGTCGAGGTGCACGCTTCCCACTTCCTCCTCGCCCTCGAAGCAGAACTTCATGTTGCACGGGGGCTCGCCCCCCGTCTTCACGTAGGTCTCCACGATCTTGAGCCTGGAAACGAGCTCTCCCTTGTCGTCGCAGACGCCCCTGCCGTAGATTCTCCCGTCCCTTATCTCCGGCTTGAAGGGAGGCGACTTCCAAAGCTCCAAAGGTTCCTCGGGCTGCACGTCGTAGTGGTTGTAGAACAGGACGGTCTTGGCTGAGCGTGTCGACTTCAGCTCGCCGTAGATCAGGGGGGCCGCGCCGTCCAGTCTGAGGATCTTTGTCGTGGCCCCTGTCTCCTTAAGCATCCTTTCGACAAGCGCTGCGCACTCTTCGATTCCTTCGTGCCTGGCAGAGACGCTCGGCTGGGATGTCAGCCTCACCACCTCCTTCGCAAAGCCATTGAGATTGTCTTTCACGTATCGTTCAAACTTGGGATCGACCAATACTTGGTACGCCTTCCATCGGCAGTCGAACACCGTGAGTTAAACCTTGGAGGTGAACTGATGACCAGTCTCACTCCGGCGATCGCCCTAGGTGGCGCGCACGTACTTCTGCGGATTCCTGTCGAAGGCGGTCTTGCACCCCTGCGAACAGAAGTAGAATTTCCTCCCGCCCTGCACGGAGACGTACGCAGCCCTTCCTTCGTCGACGGTCATCCCGCATACTGGGTCTGTGGACAACTTCTCAGACCGCCCGCTCCCCAATTATATCGTTTCTTGTTTCTCGGGGCAAGATTCCTTTATCCCGCCCTCGGTCTGCGGTGTCGCCAGAGGGATAGGATTGGCGAAGGATCCAGTCTGCGGCATGTACGTCGAGGAGAAACCTGACTCTCTCCACGTCTCCCAACATGGGACGACGTTCTACTTCTGCAGCGACGTCTGCTTGCAGACCTTCGTGGCCCCTGCCATGGAGCTGAAGAGGCTGAAGTGGATGACCGTCTTGAGCTTCGTCCTGGGGGTTCCGATCCTCGCCCTGACCTGGTTCGTCACACTGCCAGCCACCGTTCCGCAGGGCGCCGTGCTCTTCGTCTTGGCGACCCCCGTGCAGCTCGTCGCAGGATGGGGGTTCTACCGGGGTGCGTGGCACGCGCTTCGGGCAAGGGTCGCTAACATGGACTCTCTTATCGCGGTCGGGACGACCGCAGCCTGGCTCTACAGCAGCGTGGTCGTGCTTGTCCCCGCGATGTTCCCTGAGGGGACCTACTTCGATGTCTCCTCCCTGGTGATTGGATTCATACTTCTGGGGAAGGTCCTGGAGCTTGCGATGAGGAGGAGGGCCTCAGAGTCGGTTCGGAAGCTACTGGGCCTCAGGCCCAACACGGCCCGTGTGATTCGCGGCGGGACGGAATCGGAAGTCCCGCTGGAGGAGGTGCAGGTCGGGGACCTGGTTCGTGTCAAGCCCGGGGACAAGGTACCCACTGACGGGGTGATAGTCGAGGGAAAGGCGGCGGTCGACGAGGCGATGCTTACGGGCGAGAGCATCCCCGTCGACAAGAAGGAGGGAGACGAAGTCTACGGTGCGACCATTAACAGGACGGGGTTGCTGACAGTTCGCGCGACCAAGGTCGGGACAGACACCGCCCTGGCGCAGATCATCAAACTGGTTGAGGATGCCCAGGCGGGCCAGGCGCCGATACAGAAGCTGGCTGACAGAGTGGCGTCCTACTTCGTTCCGTTGGTGATCCTCGTCGCGCTTGGCTCCTTGGCCGCCTGGTACCTAGCCGGGGCAGGCTTTCTCCATGGGTTCACCGCCTTCATCGCCGTCCTCATAATCGCGTGCCCCTGCGCTCTCGGCCTCGCCACCCCGGCGGCGATGGTCGTGGGTACGTCGAAGGGGGCCGCCAACGGGATTCTCATCAAAGGCGGGGAGGCCCTTGAGACAGCCGGTAAAGTGGACGTAGTGGTACTGGATAAGACCGGGACAGTGACCACAGGGGAGCCTTCCGTCACGGACGTGGCATCCGTCGGAGACCTGACCGAGGAAGAACTCCTGGGCCTTGCCGCCTCGGCGGAAAGCGGCTCCGAACACCCGGTCGGTGAGGCTATGGTGAAGGCGGCAAGGGGGATGAAGATTCTCGTTGAGAGACCCTCCGGGTTCGAGGCCGTCCCGGGGATGGGGGTAAAGGCGACCGTGGGCAAGAGGAGGGTTCTAGTCGGCAACAGGGGCCTCTTCGAGAGGGAGAAGGTCGGCGTCGGCCAGGCGGACACGACGGCCTCCGAACTTGAGGAGAAGGGAAAGACCTCCATGATGGTGGCCGTCGACGAGCGGGTCGCGGGGGTGATAGCCGTGGCAGACACGTTGAAACCCGGCGCCAAGGACGCGGTGGGCTCTCTAAGGAGCGCCGGCCTCCGAGTGGTCATGCTCACTGGGGACAACGCCAATACTGCAAAGGCCATAGCCACCGAGGCGGGAATCGACGAAGTGGTTGCCGAGGTCCTTCCTTCCCAGAAGTCGGAGTCCGTGAAGAACCTGAAGGGCGCCGGCCACGTCGTGGCCATGGTCGGAGACGGAATCAACGACGCCCCTGCGCTGGCACAGGCAGACCTGGGAATCGCCATAGGCAGCGGGACAGACGTCGCGATCGAGACGGCTGGAATCGTCCTGATGAAGAGCGACCTTCGGGACGTGGGGAACGCAATCAGCCTGAGCAGGGCGACGATGAGCAAGATAAGACAGAACCTCTTCTGGGCTTTCGCCTACAACGCGATTCTGATACCGGTGGCTGCGACGGGCTACCTCAACCCAATTCTCGCAGGGATTGCCATGGCACTGAGCTCTGTGAGCGTTGTGACGAACTCCCTCTCGCTTAACAGGATAAAGCTGACTTCAGCCAGTCCCATGGTCGGAGAAACCACGGCTCCCAGTCGCGTCTGAGAAGGGCCGCCGGGGCACACCAGTTCGTCATTGGCCGAACCTCCTTCCCCTTGCCCATGAGACATGCCTTCCACGCCCCACTCTTGAAGAGCTTCATATAGGGCCCACCGAGTCGGTGCCCCATTGAGGGAGGTCTCCGATAGCGAAGACGCCAAGAAGGCCCTTTCATACTCGAAGTTCTACGGGGGCAAGGTCGGGGTGGCCCCAAAGGTCCCGGTCAGGTCCCTCCAGGACTTCGGCATCTGGTACACCCCGGGAGTCGCTGCAGTCTCAGACGCCATTGCAGCCGACGTCGAACTCTCCTTCGAACTGACCGGCCGCTGGAACAGCATAGCGATAATCACTGACGGGAGCAGGGTTCTGGGGCTCGGGAACATCGGTCCCGAGGGCGCCCTCCCCGTGATGGAGGGCAAGGCCCTGATCTACAAGTACCTTGGGGGGGTCGACGCAATCCCCCTCCCTGTCAGAGCCCCCGACGAGGATCAGATCATAAGCCTGGTAAAGGCCCTAGAGCCGAGTTTCGGGGGGATCAACCTGGAGGACATCGAGTCCCCCAAGTGCTTCGAGGTCCTTGGCAGTCTGCGCAAAGAGCTCAAGATCCCCGTCTGGCACGATGACCAGCAGGGGACGGCCGGGGTATCGATAGCGGGGCTCTTCAACGCCCTCGAGCTCACCGGACGAAAGCTCCGCGGCTCGCGAATCGTGCTCTTCGGGAGCGGCGCCGCCAACCTGGCGACAGCGAGACTGCTGATTGGCGCGGGCGCAGACCCGAGGGACCTGATAATGCTCGATTCAAAGGGAATCCTTCAACCTGAGAGAGACGACATAGACCAACTCATGGTGAAGAACAAATGGAAGTACGAGCTCGCCATCAGGACGAACGGCGACAGGGTGAAGGGCGGCCTGAAAGAAGCCCTCGGCGGCGCTGACGCGCTCATAGCTGCGGCCGGGGTCGGGCCTAATCTCATCAAGAAGAGTGAAATCGCCGTCATGAACAAACGCGCGATAGCGTTCCTTCTCGCCAACCCCATCCCTGAGATGATGCCCCAGGAGGCGCTGAAGGCGGGGGCCGAGATCGTGGCCACCGGGCGGTCCGACTTCCCCAACCAGGTGAACAACAGCCTTCTCTTCCCTGCCATCTTCCGGGGAGCTCTCGACGTGAGGGCTAGGACCATCACTGACACCATGGTCATCGAGGCCGCGAAAGAGCTGGCCGAGCACGCCAAGGACAGAGGGCTGTCCAAGACCCATATCCTTCCGACGATGGTCGAATGGAGGGTCTACCCCGAGGTCGCGGCCACCGTGGGCTCGCAGGCGGTGAAGGAGGGACATGCCAGAAGGAAGGCCTCCAGGCAAGAGCTGCTGCGTACGGCCACGGATATGATCAAGCATTCGAGGAAGGCGATGGGCGCCCTGAGGAAGTCGGGGGTAATACTTGAGCCGCCGAAATAAGTCTAATACGAAACCCACCAGGACGACATCCGTGGGCACGCCAAGCATCAGGAAGGCAGCACGCGCCGACTCCAAGGACATCGTCGACCTGATAGTCAGGCTGAAGAAGCTGAACAACGAGTTCGACCCGCTGTTCGGAGTCGTCCCCGACGTCAAGCAGAGGGCGGAGAATTACGTTTCCTCGTCCTTCGACTCAGGCAGAAGCCTGCTGCTGGTGGCAACGGCGGGCGGCAGAGTGATTGGCGTCGCCAGGGCGGAGCTCGAGGAGCGATTGTTCTACAGGCCCAGCAAGGAGGGGCACATCACCGAGATGTACGTCCTGCCTGAACAAAGACGCATGCGGCTCGGGGAAGACCTCCTCGAGGCGATGACGAAAGAACTGAGGAAGAAGGGAGCGGAGATCATCGTAGCGGACCTCCCGGTCCGGAACGAGATAGGGGTGAGCTTCTACACCAAGCGCGGGTTCAGGCGACTCGCCGAAACCTTCGCACAGATGCCTCAGTAGTCGAGAAGGGTTCCGAGCTTGGGACAATCGCACTGCCCCAGTAGCATACCGCACCGGTAGCAGACATGGTTCCTTCCATCACACGCCCGGGGGTGCTTGTGCGACTTCAGGCAGTACGTCTCGTCCGGGACGGCCAGTATACGCATTTGACCCGCGCCTGCGGTTTGGGTATTTAACCATAGACAGATTAGAAACTGTGCTTCGTCGTTTGCCTAACTCTTTGGCACTGGCTGCCCGATCAGCACCCCGTCCCCTTCGACCTCCATGGTCGTCTCATACGACCGCGGGTCCTCAACGCTGATTCCTCCGCTGACGGACCACTCCCTGAACGAGTTCCCCCCCTCCGTGACGGCCCTGACCTCGTGACTCGACCTCAAGGCGAAAGTCCTCGACTTCCCCGTGTAGTCCCTATTGTCGACGAGCACCCTCAGGGCCTGGCCGTCCCTGCTGACGAACTGGACGACCCTAGTATACCGTCTGTAGAGCCTCCCGAGTACCGCTCCGTAGGCTAGGGTCCAGAAGACGAAGAAGGTCGTGGCCGTGACCCTGGCAACGAAGTCGAAGTCTATCCCTGCGAGGTTGAAGGCGACTAGGCTGATTCCCACGACCGCCCCCATTGTCAGTCCCTTCGGGGTCGGTCCGTTTCCCGGAAAGTGCTCGTACAACCTCCCGAACACTCCTGAGCACGCTAGGGCGACGAAGAACTGGAGGAAGGCAACAAACGGTATGTACACCGCCACGACTGAGGAAAAGCAGTCTTCCACTCCGATCGCAGTGGAGTTGGCGCTCACCGCCGTGGTGCAGAGCGTCGGGTAGGACTGGGATATGATAGCGAGCACGTCCGGCTTGAGCGCGTAGAGCAGGAGGACGTTGAACACCGCGAGGACACCAACGTACGCGGTCCCCGCCAGGGTGCCGGCCTTGACGCCGGCGAAGAACGACCCCAACTCGTGCCTGCCTAGGCGCCGAGAGCCTTCAAGACTTCCAGGTCATGGCCGTCGACCTTCACCCTTCTGATTATCCTTTTTATCCTCCCGTCCCTGTCTATGACGAAGGTCGACCTCTCGGTCCCCCAATAGTCCCTCCCGTACATGTTCTTCAGCTTCCAAGTGTCGTAGAGCTTGTGCACCTTGAGGTCCTCGTCGCTCAGGAGGGTGAAGTTGAGAGAATACTTGTCGATGAACTTCTTGTGCGATGCCAGAGAGTCTTTGCTCACGCCGAGAATCACGGCATCGAGACCCTCAAACTTGGGCATGCTGTCGCGGAAGGAGCAGGCCTCGCGAGTGCACCCCGAAGTGTCGTCCTCCGGATAGAAGTACAACACCACCTGGCTCCCCCGTTTGGAGCTCAGGCGGACGGGCTTGCCCTCGGTCGAAGGCAGCTCGAAGTCGGGGGCCACGTCGCCTTCGTTCAGGTCTTTTGGCGGGCTCATCTGGGCGCGCCGCCTCCCGGCCCCCAATAAAACTTGCCCGGGCTGGGCACCGCCCTGGCTACGCTTCGCATCTGGCCGGAAACGCTTAATGGCCGAACGGGGGTTGGCACCGCCGATTGTCCATCGACTTCCACGTCCACCCGTGGACGAGGAGCTTCATGAAGAAGAACCCACCCATCATGAAGGCATGCAGGTTCTTCAAGCTCGATGTCGCGGGCCTGCCCGCCTCTGTCGGGGAACTCCTGGCCGAGATGGACGAGGCCGGAGTCTCGAGAGCCGTCATACTCGGACAGGACGCGCACGCGACGCCCAACCGCAGCTTCAGGAACTACACATTACGGAACGAGGAGTTGGCCAGGATTTCGGCGAGGTCCGGCGGCAGGCTCGTCCCCTTCGCCGGGGTGGATCCGAACGCCAGCCCGGAGGCTGTCAAAGAGCTGAAGCGGGCGGTCGGGACGCTGGGCGCCAGGGGCTTGAAGGTTCACAGCAGCGCGAATTCTGTCTATCCGACCGACCCGAGAATGCAGCCACTCTACGAACTCTGTCAGGAGAAGGGGCTTCCTATCCTATTCCACACGGGGACGACCGGTCTCGGCGACTGCGAGATCAAGTACAGCAAGCCGGAGTACCTGGATGAGGTCTGCCAGAAGTTCCCCGACCTGAAGGTCGTAATGGCCCACTTCGGGTGGCCGTGGACGGACGTCTCCATCGCCGTAGCGCTGAGGAACCCAAACGTCTTCATCGACGTCTCTGGATGGAAGCCCAGGTACATCCCGGCGAGCTTGCTCCCCTACCTGAACGGAATCCTCAGTGACCGGTTCCTCTTCGGGACGGACTACCCCATGCTCAGGCAGAAGGAGTGGATGGCAGACTTCAATACTTCCCTGAGGCCCAAGCTGAAACACGGTGTGACGGAGAAGCTCCTGTTCAGGAACGCCGAGAGACTACTCGCCGACTAGGGCTGGATCAGTTGAGCCTTGAGGAGCTTCCTGCCGTTATAGCCTTCGCTCTCCCTGTGCCAGAACGACACCTCCGGCTCGCCATACCTCCAGCACAGCAACACCTTTTCCCCGTACCTGTCTGCGGGAAAGTCGATCAATCCATACTCCAAGTCCTTGACGACTACCCCGAAGTCTTCGAGCTCCGAGATCCTCCTCTTCATGTCCTCGGCAAGGGCTTCTAGCTGGGCGATCTTCTCCACCATCCCTGCCGACCTGAAACCGATCAGGCTGTACTTCTGGAGCTCTGCGTTGAGCATGTCCACCACGTTCCGGCGCTCGATTAGCTGCTTGACCTGGAGCTTTATGTCCGGGAGGAGCTTCGAAGCTTCCTGCGGAGTAAAGTAGTGCTTGGCCCCCTCGGAATCGAAAGACGTTTGTTACTCGCCTCTCGGAGGTCGTCTGGTTCGAATAAATGCCTTCGCAATGGAAGACATGCGACCTTTTCGTGTAATATTGTTCATTCCTTTTGCGGTCAGATTGAATGATGTGAGAATGCCTACTGAATGTTCAGCTTGATCGCGCCTACGCTTCCCTGATTGTTGGGGTCGCCCAGGTACGACGCCCCGAGCACGACCGGTCCTGGTCCCGACGGGGTAATCGTTATCGAGCACACCCCGGCCGATATGGTGCATGTCTTCGTGCTGAAAGCAATCATGCCCGTGCCGCTCTGAGCCCAGGCCACAATCCCTGTCGGGGAGTACCCTACCATCCTCGCTTTGCAGGTGATGGTCGTCTTCGAGCCTGCGACTAGGGCCACCTGGCCGCAGGATACCGTGGTCTTCGTCGTCTTGGCCGTCACGACCAGGTTGTATGATCCCGCGGACGACGGGTTGTTCGAGTCCCCCGCGTAGCTGGCGGTGAGGACTGTGTGAGAACCCGCCACCTTCGGGGTGAACCTGACCAAACATACGCTGAAGGCTATGTGCCTGGAAAGCTTGCACGAAACAGGTGAGAACTTCCCCGATGTGCTGCTCGACCAGGCAACCTTCCCCGTCGGCGAGGAGCCGGCGGCTGCAATCGTCGCCTCGCATCTGATTGACGCGCCGACCACGACGGTGGCATGATCGCATGCAATGGTGAGTGCACCGACCGGCCTTGTCAAGGTGGTGGTGAAAGTGGTTGGCGGGGAGAACGTCGTGGTCAGGCCCTGGGTCTGCGTGACCGTGGCCGACAGGGTCTGCGTCTGTGTCTTGGTCGTCGTCGAAAGCGTCAGGGCTGTAGCTGTGGTGGCCAGAAACTGAGTCTGGGTTGCGGTCGTCGTGGTTGCCTGAGTAGTCGTAGTTGGAGCAGTGGTTGTAAGCACGGTGGTGGTGGACGAAACAAGTGTCTGAGTCTCAGTCGTCGTGGTGGGGAGCGACGTGGTGGTTGTCGTCGTCGTGGACGACACCTGCGTCTGAATCAAGGTCGTGGTCGTGGTTACCTCCTGCAGAATCAACGCGGTCCCACCGGCCGCCTGTTCAGTGAGATAGGGTGAGCTGCCAGAGAGGACGTTGTCGCTGACGGTGACCGTGGTGGGGAAGCTGGGGCTGTCGGACACCGCTTCGATGTCCACGGGATTGCCCGAAAACGTGTTTCCGCTCACGGTCTGGCTCTCGTCGTAAACAAGGGCGCCCACGTACGTACTCCCTGCGATTGAGTTTGAAGTGGTGGTGACGTCGCCGGTGTCGTACGTCATGGCAATGCCTGCGTCATTTCCCGTTAAGGTGTTTCCTGAGATGGTAATCGGCCCGTTGGCTTGGTAGAGTAGTATCCCAGCGGAAGGACCCGCCGAGGCAATCATGTCGCTCGTTAGACAAGCAGGAATCATGCAGACATTGCCGCTGACTGTGTTGTCTGCCACGGTGCCCGTCGCGCCGAAGCCAAACTGTATGCCGTTGGGCGCGTTGGCTGCCGTAGCGGCGGGCAGGGGAGAGACGGTGTTGCCATTGACCGTACAGGTCGTCCCCGCCCAGTTGCACACGATGCCCCCCTTCTGGTAGTTGCTCACAAGGTTGTTGGAGACTGTGACCGTGGACGTTCCCGAGGCAGGCGTCTCGACATAGATCCCCGCCCCGGCGTCGCTCTGACACCCGTAATATGACGGGTTGGCCTGAAAGAGGTTCGTGACGTTCATGTCCGTCACGGTCCCCGAGGCCCCGTTGAGCAGCACTCCGATGAACTTCCCGAGGGTCGGTGTGCCGCAGCCGGTAAACACCGAGGAAGCCACAGAGCCATCAACCGTCATGCCCTCGATTGTAACCCCAGTGACGTTGTTCGCGTAGATGATGCCCTCCTGCGGGGAGCCCGAAGGCGAGATGGCGTTGTTGGTGACGTCCATCGGTTGGATGATCACGCCGCTCGGCACGGTTCCGGGAGAACCAGTCAGGGTGACGTCGTCGGCGTTGATCGTAATCTGAGTATCATACGTCCCGGCATTGAAGCAGTAGGTCCCGGCGCTTCCTATTACGAGCTGACTGGGCGGCGGATTGCCAGTCGGGTCATAGATGACGTCGCAGTTCAATGCGTGCACTGGTGCGGGTGAAACCACTACGCCAAGCAGCAAACTCCCGAGAAGAATCACGGCCACGACGACTGGCAGGCTGACACGGTTGGGACTTCCCAATGCCGATGCCGGTGGAGCAGGCGACAGCGCGTCATCTATAAGCGTTTGATGCTCCAGTCTAGGGCAGCGAGAGGTTAGAAATCCCATAGTTCGGCGAGCGTGCCCTTCTTCCCGACTTGGCCAATCTTCCAGTGCCAGACCACATGACTCTTGGCAGACACCCTTCGCACGGGTTGCTACTGTTTATTATCGGCCGGAGAGTCGCAGCTTCCGATGTACACCAGGAGAGGAGACAAAGGAGAGACATCCCTCTTCGGGCGGAGAAGGGTAACAAAGGACTCACCCCGGGTCGAAGCCTATGGGGCAGTCGACGAGCTCAACAGTCTCCTCGGGGTCATCATCTCTGACACGAATGACGCCGGTACGGTGGCGGAGCTCAAGGCCGTCCAAAGGATGCTCTTCGTTGCCGGAAGCGACCTGGCGACTGAGGACTCGGCGCAGGCGAGGGTTCCGAGGATAACCTCTCGAGATACCCTCGAAATCGAGAAGATGACCGACAGGGCGCTGGAGGCGCTTCCTCCCCTCAGGAATTTCATACTACCGGGCGGAAGCAGGGTTGCCTCAGAGCTGCAGCTTGCCCGGGCGGTCTGCAGGAGAGCCGAGAGGAGGATTGTGGCCGCTTCGAAGCGGGAGAAACTCAACAAGGAACTCATCCCATTCTTCAACCGCCTGTCCAGCTACTTCTTCAACGCCTCCAGGATCGCGAACATGAAGGCGCGCAGAAAAGAGGAAGTCTGGAAGGGGCGGGACTAATCCAGCTTCACTGACACGTTCTTCACGCGCACGTATGACGACATCGCGTCGATTCCTTGCTCCGAGCTGTTGCCGCTCCACTTGAAGCCCCCGAACGGAGTCTGGGGGAAGGTCACGGGCTCCTCGTTGACCGTCACTATGCCGGCCTCCAGGAGCTGCGCCATCCGATGGGCCCTGCTCAGGTCCTTCGTCCAGACGCCGGCCCAGAGCCCGAAATCTGTGTCGTTCGCCTTTCGGACCGCTTCGTCCTCGTCGGCGAAGGTGGTCACCGTCAGGACCGGGCCGAAGATCTCCTCCCTCGCGACTCTCATCTCCTGTTCGACTTGGTCCAGTATTGTCGGCCTGTAGAAGTAGCCCGACCCTAGCCCTTCCCCTTCGGGCGCCGAACCCCCGGTGGAGAGCTTCGCTCCCTCGCGGATGCCGATCTCGACGTAGTCGGAGACCTTCTTCCTCTGGGAGGCCGATACCAAAGGCCCCATC
>Ga0187771_10001950_pt1 | contig 14181 bp, 9 predicted proteins | sample 0116_SJ02_MP15_1_FD_133139 | JGI IMG/M metagenome (GOLD analysis project Ga0187771, IMG submission 133139) | Tropical peat soil microbial communities from peatlands in Department of Meta, Colombia - 0116_SJ02_MP15_10_MG | ecosystem: Environmental > Terrestrial > Soil > Wetlands > Peat | place... | reverse complement strand
TTTTCGTCCATCCTGGACCTGGACGAGCTGCTTACCAAGATCGCCCGTACCGTGCGCGGGTTGATCAACTACGACGCGTTCAACATTCTGCTGGTGGATGCCGGGCGCCGGCTGCTGCGCCATCGCTTCAGCATCCGCTACGACGAGCGCGTCAACCTCGACAACATCCCGCTGGGCCTCGGCATCACCGGCGCCGCCGCCACCGCGCGCGACGTGGTGCGCGTGCACGATACCACGGCCGATCCGCGCTTCATCGCCACCCACCCCGGAATTCGCAGCGAAGTCGCGGTCCCGCTGATGCTGCGCGACCGCGTGATCGGCGTGCTGAACCTTGAAAGCGAACGCATCGGCTTCTTCACCGAAGATCACGCCCGCACCCTCACGCTGCTCGCGCCGTCCGTGGCCATCGCCATCGAAAACGCGCGCCTCTATCAGGAAATCGGCGAACGCGAGCGGCGCATGCAGGAAGATCTGCGGGCCGCGTTCGAACTGCAGACCGTCCTTCTGCCCCAGGAAGCGCCCCAGGTGGATGGCCTCGAGATCGCCATCGGGCTGCGCCCGGCGCGCGAAATCAGCGGCGATCTCTACGATTTTTTCGAGCACGAACAGCACTTCGTCATCGCTTTCGGCGATTCGAGCGGCAAGGGCGCCGCCGCCGCTCTCTACGGCGCCATGGTCAACGGACGCATGCGCGGGCTCGCGCAGCGCCGCCGCAAACCGGCCGAACTGATGAAGGCCCTGAACGACGCGCTGATGCAGCGCAAAGTCGAGGGCCGCTACGTGACTCTCCTGCTTCTGCTCTGGCATGCGCATTCGAAGAGCTTCACCATGTCGAACGCCGGCGGCTCGCCGCCCATGATCTGCCGTGACGGCGAAATCCTCCGCGCCGAGGCGGAGGGCGTGCCTCTGGGTCTTTTGCCCGACCGCGAATACGATGAACTCGTGTTCCCCGCCAGACCCGGCGATCTGTTCGTGCTCTTCTCCGACGGCGTTTCCGACCACCTCAGCCCGGCCGGCGAGGAATACGGACGCGGGCGCCTCGCGAAAATCGTCAAAGTCTGCTGCGACCTGACGCCGCAGGAGATCGTGGACGAAATCTTCGCCGATCTCGAGCGCTTCAACACCGTCAAATTCGACGATCAGACCCTGATCGTGATGAGAGTCGCCTGATGTTTGAATACTTCGAAAACAACTTCCGCTGCGATCAGGTGGATCTCGCGGAAATCGCGCGCGAAGCCGGAACGCCCTGCTACGTCTATTCCGCGCAATCCATTCTCGACGCGTATCACGCCTACGACCGCGCCTTCGGCGACATGCCGCACATGGTCTGTTACGCGGTGAAGGCGAATTCGACGCTCGGCGTGCTGTCGCTGCTCGCCAGAGCCGGCTGCGGTTTCGATATCGTCTCGGGCGGCGAACTGCATCGCGTGATCGCCGCGGGCGGCGATCCCTCGCGCGTCGTCTTCTCCGGCGTCGGCAAAACCCCGGCCGAGATCGAGCTCGCGCTGCGCAGCGGCATTTCGAACTTCAACTGCGAATCGGAAGCCGAACTCGCCGAGATCAATGCGGTCGCCCAGCGTCTCGGCATGATCGCCCGCTTCGCGCTGCGCGTCAACCCGGACGTGAACGCGGTAACCCACAAATACATCAGCACCGGCATGCGCGAGCACAAGTTCGGCATCGACATCGCCGAAGCTCCCGCGGTTTACCGCCGTTCGCTCGCATACCGGAACCTGCGCGCCACCGGAGTCGATTGCCACATCGGTTCGCAGATTCTCGATTACTCCTCGATCCTCGAAGCCGCGGGGAAGGTGCTGGCGCTGATCGAGACGCTGCGCGCCGAAGGCCATGCCATCGATCATGCTGATCTCGGCGGCGGTCTCGGCATCACCTATGAGCCGGGCCGGCAGGCTCCGGCGATCCGGGATTTCGTCGCCGCCCTGCGCCAGTGCATCGGTGAGCGGAATCTCACCGTCATGATCGAACCGGGGCGTTCCATCGTGGGCAACGCGGGCGTGCTGCTCACGAAGGTTCTCTATCGCAAACGCACGGAGAGCAGGGAATTCGTGGTGGTCGACGCGGCCATGAACGATCTCATCCGCCCGGTTCTCTACGAAGCGCATCACGAGATTCTGCCGCTCAGAAAAACCGCCGCGCCGCACATCACGGCCGACGTCGTCGGACCCGTCTGCGAAACCGGCGATTTTCTGGCGCGCGGCCGGACCATGCCGGGCGTCTCGGCCGGGGACTATCTGGCGGTCATGTCCGCTGGAGCTTATGGCTTCGTGCAGGCATCCAATTACAATTCCCGGCCACGCGCCGCCGAGGTTCTGGTGGAAGGGGATCGCTGGCGGATTATCCGCCGGCGCGAAACGTACGAAGACCTGATGCGAGGAGAGACCGCATGACCGACCCGCGTTTTCCGATCGGGAAGTTCCACGCGCCCGAAACCATAACGCCCGAAGACCGCGCCGCCTGGATCGATGCCATCCGGGTGGCTCCGGCGCTTTTCCGTGAGGCCATCGCCGGCCTCGACCCCGCGCAGCTCGATACGCCGTATCGGGAAGGCGGCTGGACCGTCCGTCAGGTCGCGCATCATGTGCCCGACAGCCACATGAACGCCTTCATCCGCTTCAAGCTGGCGCTGACGGAAACCGATCCCGTCATCAAACCCTACGCGGAAGCTGAGTGGGCGAAACTGAACGACGTGACCGGTACGCCCGTCGAGACATCCCTCGTGCTGCTCGAAAAACTCCACGAGCGCTGGGTCAATCTCCTGCGCGGGATCTCCGAAGAAGGCTGGAAACGGCGTTACGTGCATCCGGAAATGGGGCCCGTGCCGCTCGAACGGGCTCTCGGCCTCTATGCCTGGCACGCGCAACACCACACCGCGCATGTGACGGAACTGCGCAAACGCAACGGCTGGCAGCCGTTCCAGTGAAGCGTCCTGGCGAAAACACAACCGGAACAGAGGACGCGCGGCGCTCGCCGCGCCTGTACCTGCGGCTTCAGAGACTGTGGGAACTGCGCTCAGGGCCTTTGGTCCCAAGTAGCCGCTGAGGAAAACCGGGACAGACTCCTTTTCGCGTTACAAAACTTCTGCGTGAGAGCCAGGACGGCGCGAAAAAGGTTGTCTGTACCGGATTTTCCGGACCACCCTCGCAGCCGGACACCCGTGAACCGGAGTTCTCACACAGACTCTTCAGCCGCGGCCTCCCGCTCCACGAGGACGGTAACCTTATGAGCGGAAACGCCTGCTAGTCTTCGTCGTGGTCCTCGCGGACCGGCTCTTCCATTTCCTCGTCTTCGTCCGGCTTCGAGTAGTAGTAGGTGTACTTGCTGTACAGTTCGCCGGCGCGCGCTCCGTTGGCCACGATCCCGAGCACGTTGTTTTCGCACAGGGTCTGCATGGCGCGGATCACGTTGTCGTAGGTCGTCGAGCCGATGCGCACCACGATGATCGTGCCGTCCGTCATGGTCGAAAGCAGGTTGGCGTCGGCCGAGAACAGCAGCGGCGGGGTATCGAGAACGGTCCAGTTGAAGATGCGGCGGAAGCCCTCGAACGTGTGCTTCACATGGCGCAGATTGAGGATTTCGAGCGGATTCTTGACCGCCGATCCCGCCGGCATGAAATAGAGGTTCGAGTTCCCGACGTGGCGGATGCAGTCTTCGAGCGGCCGCTGGGCGAGAAGGAAGTCCGAAAATCCCGGCGTGCGGTCGCACTGCAGAAGGTTGTGCACCGTCGGGCGGCGCAGGTCGAGATCGGCCAGAAGAACCGGCGTTTCCAGCTGCGCCTGCGCGAGGGCCAGATTCACGGCGGTGAACGTCTTGCCTTCCGCCGGTGACGCGCTCGTCACCACGAGCGAGTGCAGATCCTGCTGGCTCTGCAGGTGGTTGAGCCGCGTCCGCAGGCTGCGGAATTCCTCCGCCGGAACTTCGTGCGGCTTTTCCGGGTCGATCAGGTGCGTTTCGGGCGCCGGCCGGTAGGGAATCACTTTGCAGCGGTTCAGCAGGCCGCGCCAGTCGACGTCGAGCTGCCGCGTATCCGGAGTGCGGATGATGCCGCCGTCCGATCCCGGAACCGGGATATTCAGCGGCGAGGTTCCCGCTACGCCATTTTCATCCGCGACCACCAGGGAACCGGAATGACCGGCCGGCAGTGCGGGCGTTTCGCCCGAACCGGCATCCAGCAATTGCTCGGCTCTGCGAAGGGCATCGTGTACGCGGCTCATGAATTCCTGTCCATTTCCTATTCTCGGATATTCCCCGGCCCGCCGGCTATGTTGCCACCGTGTAGTGGTAGTAGAGCGCGGCGCTCACCGCCAGAATCCCGAGGATCACGGCTGCTGACCAGGCCACATAACCGATCCGGCGCTTCCTCCGCACCAGCATCGTGTTTTCAAGCAGCGGCACGCTGCACAGCACGGGAAGATTTGTGTAGGCACGGACGTCCTTCAGGTTCTTGAGCGACGTGTCCTTCGCCTCCTGCACCCCCGCCATGGCGAATCCGATCACCAGTGAAATCGCCGCTCCGCCGCCCACCCACAGGTAGCGGTTCGGTTTCGCGGGCTGTTCCGGAAGACTCGGCGAGTCCAGAACTTCGAGCTGCTCGCCGGCCTTGCGCTGCAGCAGTTCGTTGCTCTGCTGGGTGAGCTGCTGTTTGCTCTGCAGCTCGTCGTATTTCTTGGTCGCCGCCTGCTGGTCCCGGATCAGATCGGCATACTTGGCCTCGAGCCCTGTCGTGGCCGCCAGCTTTTCCTGGTAGGTAACCATCAGCGCGTTGATCCGCTGCTGCTCCTTGAGCAGGTTTTCATGCTGCATGCGCAGCGTTTCGATCGACGCCTTGGTCTGGTTGATCTGCCCCTGCAGATTGGTTGCCGTCTGCGCCTGGGCGAACGTCGTCGCATGCTTCACCGGATCGCGCGGCCTGGCTGCCTCCCCGGCTTCCTCGTCGGCCTGTTTTTTCACCAGATCGTCGCGTTCCCTGCGGAGAACCTCGATCCGCTTTTCCGCATCGCGAATATCCGGATAAGTGGGCTTGTACACCTGCTTCATCTGTTCCAGATTCGATTCCATCTGCGTGATGGTCCGGCTCAGCTCCACCAGCCGCTCGTTCTGCCGCCGCACCTGGACCGGCGCCGTCACGTTTTCCGAATCCCGGTCGAACGCGTCGAGCAGGCTGAGCTGGCTGTTCAGGGTTTCGAGGTGGGTATCCATCTGCACGCGCTCCTGCGCGATGCGATTGATCATTTCGCCGATGCCGGCCGCCTGCGACTGCAGCGCCGAAAGCTGCGCCATGTTCATGTTTGTCGATTCGGGAAGTTTGCCGGCGTTATCCACGCGGAACTGCGTCAGCTCTTCCGTCAGCCGGTCGAGATTGGCCTTGGCTTCCGCCAGTTCGTCGCGGACGAAGTTGGTGACAATATTCTGCTGGTCGCGCTGCGTGGTCAGGTTCACTTCCTGGAACTTGGTGATCATCGTCTGCACCACGGCCTGCGCCTTGTGCGGATCGCTGTACGAGAACGAAATCATGAACGCCGAGGCCTTGCGGTCCACCGCCTGGCCGGGCATGGAAATGATGGCGATCTTGATGTCGCGCGTGCGCATTTCCTCGATCACGTCTTCGAGCGGCTTGCTGGCGCGCTCGGATTTGTACAGGTCGAGGCGCGGGTCCTGAATGACGGACGAAAGGCTGGTGCGGCTCAGGATTTCGTTCTCCATCTGGGTGATGCGCTCGGTGAGATGCTGGTTGATCGTGGTCGGAGCAATGTCGGACGAGATCTGCTCCGGCGTGATCTGCATTTCCGCCGTCGAGACGTACGTGTTCGGCAGCAGGAACGCGACGACGATCGAAACGACGATCCCGAAGAACGTGGGCCCCGCGATCCATCCCGCATGGCGTCTCGCGATATCGATGTAGTCCTCGAGATCGAGAGGGCGGCGGGAAATTGCTACATAGCCTGCGGCTGTACTGCTCATGACACTAGCTTCTCCGATTACTGGGGAACGATGATTCTGTCCCCGTTTTCGAGGGGGATATCCTGCGCCAGGTTCTTGCCCTGGAGCACCTCTTTGTAGTTGAAGTTGAACCTCTTGGTGCCCCGCAGCACATAGATCTTCTTCTGGTTGGCGGTGTCGCGCATCCCGGCGATGGTCAAAGCCTCGAAGATCGTCGTCTTCCCGACCAGCGGATAATCGCCGGGGCGGCCAACTTCTCCCGTGACCAGATACTTCTTGCTGTTGACCTTCGTGACCTGGACGTCAATCTGCGGGTCGTTGAGGTATTCGCCCAGTCTGGTCTTCAGCTCGTCGATCAGCTGCGCCCTCGTCAGGCCGTCCGCCTTGACTTCCCCGATCAGCGCGAGTGAAATCATCCCGTCGGGACCGACGTCCACCATCCCGGTCAGGTTTGTGTTGTTCCAGACCCGAATGTAGAGGACATCGAGCGCGCCGATCACATAGGGTTTTCCGTCGGCTCCCTCGGTAACCGCCGGCCTGGGCAAGGGCGGATTGGTCGCTGCCTGCGCGGCTGGTGGTTTTTTCGCCGGAGGCGGTTCGAGAGTCGGATCGGCGGGCGCCGGAGCGGGTGCCGCTTCAGGCGCCGGACTCGCCGGCGGCGCTGCCGGAGCAGCAGGTGCCGGAGCGGCAGGTGCGGGAGCAGCAGGTGCCGGAGCGGCAGGTGCCGGAGCGGCAGGTGCCGGAGCGGGCGGAGCCGGCGGCGCCTTGGCCGGCTCGGGCTGCGGATGCGCCGGCGTCAGCACGGGCGCTTCGAGCGTCGCCGGCGTGGATTCGTCATGCTCGGCGGATGCGGGAGCGGCCGGAGCCTGGGCCATCGATAAAGCGACCGCACAGAACATCAGCGCCGGGATCCTGAACCAGAATCTCATCTCGTGTTTTTGCCTTGATTCCGCACTCCCAATGGTATCAAGTTGAGGGAAGGCCAGCATTATACTGGCATGGATAATGGATAAAGCCATGACCAGTACCCGCTGGTTCCTCGCCAAAACCGACCCGGAGACGTACCCGATCGAACAGCTCGAGAAGGACAGCCAGACGGTCTGGGACGGCGTGCGCAATCCAACCGCCCTCCGCGCCATCCGCGACATGAAGGCCGGCGACCGCGTTTTCATCTATCACAGCATGGGTGAAGCCGCCATCGTGGGTCTGGCTGACATCGTCGGAGGCGGACGGCCCGATTCCAAAGATCCCAAACTCGCCGTCGCCGACTTCCGTTATGCGGGCCGCGTCGACCCTCCCGTGACCCTCCGCGAAATCAAGGAATCCGGCCTGTTCGCCGACTGGGCTCTGGTGCGTCAAAGCCGTCTCTCCACCATGCCCGCGCCGGCTTCTTTCGTCGCCTGGATCAAGAAGAAGCGGCCCTCGGCCGGCATCTGAAACGCGCTCTTTTCAGACTGCGTAATTCGGTTTACCAGCAAAATCTGAGCCGCGGGATTCCAAAAATGGAAAGGCATTTTGAGGACCGTTTGCTAACCTGTTTATTTCTCGTCGGATAATGCGAGGAATCTTCGAATATTTGTGGCCCTTGAAGTGCACTAACTCGATGGGGATTCAGCAGTACCAAATCATCCGAGCCTGAACCGCGATGCTGCAGGAACTCAGATTCCAGCTCTCCACCGCTCTGCTCACCGTGCTCACCATCACGGCCGCGGTCGCTGTGGCGTGGAATTACCAGCAGATCCACCGTTTCCGGCTGCCCGATGACGGAGTCGTCTGGGCGGACCGGGCTGGCGACGTGCAGGCGGTCAAAGTCGTCCCCGAGGGTCCCGCCGACCGGGCGGGAATCCGGCCCAGGGACGTTCTTGTTTCCATCCAGTCGGTTCCCGTCAGAGACACGGCGGACGTGCCGCGCCGCCTCGCTTATATCGGCGCCTGGGCGAAGGTCTCTTATGTCGTGCGCCGCGCGGGCGTGGATGTGCCGGTCTCGGTCATTGTCGGAGAAGCGGTGCGCGGCTTCGCCATCGCCTGGCAGTACGTGGTGGGTGTCGCGTTTCTCGCCATCGGACTGTTCGTCTATTTCCGCCGCGGCAGCGCTTACAAGGCGCGGCACTTCTATATCTTCTGTCTCGTCTCGTTCATCGCCTACGGCTTTCACTACACGGGAAAGCTCAACGCTTTCGATATGGCGATGTACTGGGGCAACCTGGTGGCGGGCTGGCTCGCCCCCGCGCTGTTCCTGCATTTCTGCCTGACGTTCCCCGAGCCTCGCGAGTGGTATCGCCGCTGGCTCGCGCCGCTGATCTACGCGCCGGGCGCGCTCCTGACTCTGATCGCTCTCGCCTTCGCCTCCGGGTTGCTCGTGGCCCAGGGCACTTCCGCGCTCGACATCCGCAACGCGCTCGACCGCGTCTGGATGGCCCTTCTCACGCTGTCGTACGCCGCCAGTGGCGTTGTTCTGCAGGCCGGCTACCGCAAAGCCGACGATCCGGTGGTCCGCCAGCAGCTCAAGTGGCTGCGCAACGGCATGCTGTTCGGCTTCGGCCCGTTCGCCGTCATCTACGCCATCCCCTGGGTGCTCGGCTTCGAGATGAGCCCGTATCAGAACTACGCGGTTGCCACGCTGCCGCTCGTGCCTCTGACGATCGCCTATGCCATCGTGCGCTACCGCCTGATGGATGTCGACGTGATCTTCCGCCGCGGCTATGCCTACACGCTCGCCACGCTCGCGGTGCTGGCCGCGTTCTACGCGCTGGTCTTCTCGCTCGGCAGCCTCGTGCAGAAGAATTTCAAGGACCTCGGCAACGCGGGCCTCGTGATGGTCATGCTGATCGCGACCTTCCTGTTCCAGCCCATCCGCAACTGGATCCAGGAACGGCTGGACCGTTACTTCTATCGCGACCGCTACGATTACCGCCGCACCCTCATCGAATTCGCGCGCGAGCTGAACTCGGAAACCGATCTCGATTCCATGCTGCAGTCGGTCGCGGACCGGCTGATGCAGACGCTTTCCATCCGCCACGTGGCCTTCTTCATGGCGGATGAGGAAGCGCATTCCGAAGCCGCCGCAAACGCCGTCTGGCGTCTGCGCATGTCGATGGGATCGAGCGGGCGTCCGCTCTACTCGCGTTCGTCGCTCGATCTGAGCTTCCTCAACTGGCCCGAACGCGGACCCTGGATCTTCTTCGACCGCACCCGCTTCCGCATGGACGCGGTGGCGCAGAGCTGGCCGGCTTCCGTGCGCCAGACCATCGCCGATCTCGATCTCAACTACTATCTGCCCTGCACGGTGCGCGGCCGCACCATCGCCTTCCTCGGCGTGAGCCGCACCGAAACCGGCGAATTCCTTTCCAGCGACGACGTCGAGCTGCTGCTCACCCTCGCCAACTACGTCGGCATCGCCGCCGAAAACGCCAGCCTCTATCTTTCGCTCAAGCGCAAGGTCGACGAATACGAACGCCTCAAGGAGTTCAGCGAGAACATCGTCGAATCGATCAACGTCGGCATCCTGGCCGCCGGCCTCGACGATCGCGTGGAGAGCTGGAACACCCAGATGGAGCGGATCAGCGGCATCGGCCGCGCCGACGCCGTCGGCCGCACGCTGGCCGAGCTCTTCCCCGCGCCGCTCATCGAACAGTTCCGGCTGGCCAGCGGCGGCATGACCATCCACCATCTCGACAAGTTCACGCTCGATACGGGCAAAGGCGAAGCGACCATGAACATCGCCATCGCGCCGCTGGTTTCGCGCGACATGCAGCGCATCGGCCGCCTCGTCATCTTCGACGACATTACGGACCGCGCCGAACTCGAGCGCCGCCTCGTGCAGGCCGACAAGCTTTCGAGCATCGGGCTTCTCGCGGCCGGCGTGGCGCATGAAGTGAATACCCCGCTTGCGGTGATTTCCACCTACGCCCAGATGCTGGCCAAGCAGGTTTCCGACGACGAGCAGAAATCGCGCATGCTCGACAAGATCGCGCGCCAGACCTTCCGGGCCAGCGAAATCGTCAACTCGCTGCTCAATTTCTCGCGCACCTCGTCTGCCGAATTCAGCGAAGTCCGGCTCAACGTGGTCATTCAGGAAACCCTTTCGCTGCTCTCGCACCAGATGAAGAAGGCCGGGGTCGAAGTGATCACCCGGCTCGACCAGCAGCTCGAACCGGTGCGCGGCAACTCCGGCAAGCTGCAGCAGGTCTTCCTCAATCTCTTCCTGAACGCCCGCGATGCCATGGAGCCGCGCGGTGTTCTCACCGTGGCGACCTCGAACAACGGGAACGGCGCCGTCGTCGAGGTCATCGATACCGGCCACGGCATCGCCCCCGAACATCTCAGCCGCATCTACGATCCTTTCTTCACCACCAAGGCGGCGAAGAAAGGCACCGGCCTCGGCCTCTCGGTCACGTATGGGATCATGCAGGAGCACGGCGCGTCGATCGAGGCGCTTTCCCGCCCCGGCGAAGGCACCTGTTTCCGCCTCGAATTCCCGGCGATCCGCAAGGCCGTGAAGGCCGCGCAGCCGGACAGCGTCGAGTCGGGCGTATAACACGAAATGCTGGCAGTAAAAGAAAGAATGCAGACATCACTGAAGGGCCGCATCCTCGTCATTGACGACGAAGCGGACATTCGCGAAAGCCTCGAAACGCTCCTCGATTTCGAAGGCTATCAGGTCGACCTCGCTTCGAACGCCTCCGAAGGCGAGCGGAAACTCGAAACCCGCGCCTACGATCTCGTTCTGCTCGACCTGATGATGCCGGACAAGTCCGGCATGGAAGTCCTGCGGGACGTCCGCGAGCGCGACAAACACACCCCGATCTTCATGATCACGGCCTATGGCACGGTCGAAGCCGCCGTGCAGGCCGTCAAACTCGGCGCCAACGATTACCTCGCCAAACCCTGGGATAACGACAAGCTTCTGATCGAGATCGAGCGCGTCATCGCCGGCCAGCGCCTTGTCGACGAGAACACCCAGCTCAAGCGCGCGCTCAAGCAGCGCTACAGCTTCCCCAATATCGTCGGCAAAAGCGACCGCATGCTGCGCGTGCTCGATCTCGTCACCCAGGTCGCATCGAGCCGCTCCACCATTCTCATCACCGGCGAAACCGGCACCGGCAAGGAACTGATCGCCAAGGCCATCCACGCCAGCTCCCCGCGCGCCGATAACGCCTTCGTGCCGGTCAACAGCGGAAGTCTCCCCGCGGACCTTCTCGAATCCACGCTCTTCGGCCACGTGAAAGGCGCGTTCACCAGCGCCATCAACAACAAGAAGGGCGCTTTCGAAGTTGCCCACAAGGGCACAATCTTTTTCGATGAAATCGGCACGATCGGCCAGGAGACGCAGGCCAAGCTGCTGCGCGTCATCCAGGAGAAGGAGTTCACTCCTCTCGGATCGAACGAGGTCATCAAAGTGGACGTCCGAATCCTCGCGGCCACCAACGCGGATCTGCGAAAGATGGTGGAGGAAAAGAAGTTTCGTGAAGATCTCTATTACAGGCTCAACGTGATTGAAATCAATCTGCCTCCGTTGCGCGAGCGCCGCGAAGACATCCCGCTTCTCGTCCAGCATTTCATCGATAAATTCAGCCGGGAAAACGACAAGTTTCTGGACGCCGAGAGCCACCCCGTTCTCCGTTTCGAACCGGAAGCCATGCAGTTGCTGATGGATCACACCTGGCCGGGCAATGTGCGCGAGCTCGAAAACGTGGTCGAGCGCGCCGTCGTCCTGGCTTCAACCGCCGTCATCCCCCTCGACGTGCTGCCCGATACGCTGCTGCACGCGGGCGGCATCCGCCTGCGCAGGAGTGAAAACGACAAGCTGCCGCCCGACGCGTCGCTGTTTGAAATCGTGGCCGATTTCGAGCGCCGCACCATCGTCGAGGCGCTCGAACGCGTGAACTGGAGCCAGACCGAAGCCGCCGAAGCGCTCCGCGTTCCGCTCTCCACGCTCAATCAGAAGATCAAGCGTCTGAATATCGAAGTCCGCAGGAAGGGCGAGAAGCCGCCCAGTCAGTAGTTATTTGCCGTCGCAGACTTCGCCCATCGTCCCGCTGCCGCCGCAGTAGGACATGTCCTGCAGCTGGATCAGGACTCCGTCCGGATCGGTGAAGTAAAGCTCCGCCGTCCCGTTCGGCGCGCCGCCGCGATTCGGCATCCGCATCGAAACGTAATACTGCAGCGGACCCGCCGGTCCCTGGCCCTGGCGCGGCTTCAGCCCGTAATCCGACAGCGCCTTGAAGACCCGCTCCTGACTGAAATTCTTCATCCGCATGCAGAGATGATTGATCTCGGGCGCCCGGTTCCCCGCCGGAGCCAGCGTCAGGAACTGCCCGTTCGTGCCGGCCGCCAGCAGAGGCGTCGGACCCTGGTGCGCCTGGATCGGCATTTTGAAGAGGTCCTGATAGAACTTCTGGCTCGCCGCCACATCCTTCACGCTGAGCGTGAAGTGGCTCAGGTCCTCCACCTGCAGCAGGCCTTTGGAAGGCGCCGGCTCGGGCTTCGCATAGCAGATCTCGCCCAGATCGCCGCCGCCGCCGCAGTACGTCGCATCCTGCAACTGAATCGCCAGCCCGTCCGGATCGCCGATGTACAGCTCCGCCGTTCCGTTCTTCGCGCCGCCGAGGTTCTCCGGACGCATGCGGACGCGGTACTTCATCGGCCCGCCCGCGATGCCGCCCGGCCCGCCTTCCGCCTTGCTGACGCCGCTTGCTTCGAGCGTCTTCAGCACGTCGGGGAGCACGAAGTGGTTCATCGTCATGCAAAGATGGCCGATGCCCGGCTTCGCATTGGCCCCGCCGCCGGCAAAGAACAGGAACTCGATACCCGAGCCGATCTGCAGCGATGGCGACGTTCCCTGCCGCGCCGTGATCCCCATGCCGAACAGGCCCTGATAGAAATCGACCGACCGTTTCACGTCGGCTACGGTCAGCGTGGCGTGGCTCAGCGCCACCACCGGCAACTGCCCTCTGGTTTGCGCTTTCAGGCGCGAGGCAACGGCCATCGCGGGAATCGACTGCAGAAGAGTACGACGCGTAATGTGGCTCATGATTGGTATCGATTCTATATCAACTGCCAGGTCCGTTCTGGCTGATACGCGTGGCCCCGCGGGAAGCGCGGAAACGATCCGGCGGGATTACGGCACCGGCGCCGTCGAAACCGGCGATTCCAGCACCTCGCGGATCTTCTTCGAGAGCTGGTCCGGGCTGAACGGCTTCTGGATGAAACCGGCGCCCGGGGCCAGGCCATGGCGCTCAATGATCCTGCCGGTGAATCCGGACATGTAGAGAACCCGCACCCGTGGATACTTCCCCGTCAGCTTCGCCGCCAGTTGAGCGCCGCTCATGTTCGGCATCACCACATCGGTCAGCAGCAGATCGATGCGCCCTCCTTCGCGCTCGCACAGCGCCAGCGCTTCCTCGCCGCCGGAGGCCGCCATTACCGAATAGCCCTGTTTCTTCAGCGCATCGCCGAGGAACTCGCGCACTTCCTCCTGGTCCTCCACCAGCAGCACCTTTTCGCTGCCCCGCGCCTGCTGTTCCGGTTCCGGTGCGGAACCGGCCGACTCGAGACCGGCCAGCGCCGGAAGATAAATCCGGAATGTGGTCCCGAGCTCCGGCTGGCTCGACACCTCAATCTCGCCGCCGCTCTGCTCCACGATTCCCTGCACCATCGAGAGCCCCAGACCCGTCCCTTCCGGACCCTTGGTCGTGAAGAAGGGCTCGAAGATGCGCTCGCGCGTGGCCGCGTCCATGCCCGTCCCGGTATCGCTCACCGCCAGCATCGCGTACTTCTGCGGATCGCGGCCTCTCGTCAAAAGAGCCGTCTCGATCAGCAGCCTTCCGCCGCGCGGCATCGCCTGCCGCGCATTCACCGCCAGATTCATGATCACCTGCTCGAACTGGTGCAGGTCGGCCCTCACCGGCAACGGCTCCGCGTTGAGCGCAATCTGAATCTGCACATCCTCCGTCACCATCCGCTGCAGCAGGGACTTCATTCCCGCCACCACGCCGTTGAGGTCCAGCACGCGCGGCTCGAGCATCTGCTTGCGGCTGAAGGCCAGCAACTGGCGCGTCAGCTGGGCGGCGCGCTCTCCGGCTTTGTAGATCCCCTCCAGCCGGTGGCGGAGCACCTCCTCGCCGGCCGGCAGCGTCTCGAGCGCCATCTGGCTCTGGCCGTTGATCACGGTCAGAAGATTGTTGAAGTCGTGCGCCACTCCGCCGGCGAATCGTCCGATCG
>Ga0187771_10001949_pt1 | contig 14183 bp, 13 predicted proteins | sample 0116_SJ02_MP15_1_FD_133139 | JGI IMG/M metagenome (GOLD analysis project Ga0187771, IMG submission 133139) | Tropical peat soil microbial communities from peatlands in Department of Meta, Colombia - 0116_SJ02_MP15_10_MG | ecosystem: Environmental > Terrestrial > Soil > Wetlands > Peat | place... | reverse complement strand
GGCGCGACGGCGAGAACGCGGTGGCCGGGACCAGGAAGGTGCACGGCACCTCCACCTGCCCGGTCTGGTCGTCGACGATCCGCGCGTAGATGACGACCGTCTGACCCGGCGCGTAGGCGGCCGCCTGGGTGGCCACGACGACGGTGGTCGCGCCCCGGGTCTGGAGATCGGTGTTGCTGAAGCCGGCGGGCGGCCGCTCGGCAGAGGCCGCGGATGCCGGGATGGGCGCGGGGGCACACTGCGTGCCGGAGAACTCAGGGCCCGCCTCCGGCACCGAAGCCGCGGAGGGGGCCGCGCAGCCGGCGCAGGTGTGGGCCGAGCCGGCACTGGGCACGGCGCTCAGGCCAGCGCCGCCGGCGGCCACGGGCTCGGCCGGGCCGGCGGTCAGCCGACCGGGCAGGACCACCGCCAGCGCCACCGCCGCGGCGACCGCGGCCCCGGCCAGGCCGGCCGCCCAGGGATTGCGCAGCGAGCCGAGCCAGCCGAGGCGAGCCGCCCGCGCCCTGACCGGAGGGCCCGAGGGGAGCAGGACCGGTCGGGGCATCCGAGCCGCGGGGAGCTCCCTCACCGCGTCCACCATGGTGCTCATCTCCGTGTAGGCGGCGGAGCAGGTGGGGCACCCCTCGAGATGCCGGTCGAAGCGGCGCCTCTCCGCCGCCGACAGCTCGCCGTCGCATGCCGCCGAGAGAAGGTCCTGCACGTGCGCCTGGCTCATCGAGCTCCCTCCGCCTCCGGGAAGATGGCCGGGCAGCGGCGCAGCTGGGCGAGCAGGAGGGCCCGGGCCCGGGATATCCGGGACTTGACGGTGCCCAGGGGGACCCCCAGGGTCTCCGCCATCTCCTCATAGGAGAGTTGGTTCACGTCGCGGAGAACGACCGCGACTCGGAAATCGTGAGGCAGGGTCAGAAGGGCGTCGCGCACCGCGGCCGCCCGCTCCCGCTGGAGGATGGTGGCCTCCGGGCCCAGCCCCGGATCGGGAAGCTCGATGACCCTTCCCTCCTCGTCGTCGAGAGCCTCAGCCGGCCGCCGGCTGTGCTGGCGGTGGACATCCCGGGCACAGTTCATGGTCACCCGGAATAGCCAGGGCCGCACGGTGGCGCCGCGCAGGCCCTCGACGTTGCGAAAAGCGCGTGTGAAGGCTTCCTGGACGACGTCGGCGGCGTCCGCGGGGTTCCCGGTGAGGCGGAGGGCCATGGTGTAGAGCCTGTCCTGGTATCTGATGACGAGCGTGGTGAAGGCGTCCCGGTCACCGCGTCGGCAGCGGTCGAGGAGCGCCTCGTCGTCCATCCACCGAAAAATACGCGGGCTGAGGCGCCAGGTTCCCGCTGCGAGGAGGGCGAGCCCCTCACCGGCCATGCGAGAGTGGAGACGTGAGGTTCTGGCCCCTGCCGCGCCGTCGAGCCGCCGGCGAGCCGGCCGGCTTGCCGATCTCCGCGCTGGAGATCCGCAGCCTCCGCCCGGACGAGACGGACGCCGTCGCCCGGGTGCTCCGGCATCGGGTGATCGTCGCCGACCGGCTGGCCCGCCAGCGGCGCGGCGAATGTCTCTACCAGATCGCCTGGGGGGTGGGGCGCCCGGTTGGCCAGGTGCTCGTCCACTGGCGCCGCCCGCCCGCCGTCGCGGTGGCCGAATCGCTGGACGCGCTGCCGTACCTGGAGGATCTGTACGTGCTCCCGGAGGTCCGCGAGCAGGGAGTGGCCAGCGCCCTGCTGGCCGCCACCGAGCGGGCCGCCGCCGAGCGCGGCCACCCCGGCCTGACCCTGGCGGTGAGCCTCGACAACGCGGTGGCCCGCCGCCTCTATGCGGACCGCGGCTACGTCGAGGCTGGCCTCCCTCCGCACCCCCAGGCCACCTCGGAGCATGGGGCGGACGCGGTCGTCCGCAACCTGGAGGAGATGGTCGTCGACCTGGTCCGCTGGCTGCCGCCGCGGCACTCAGGCTGAGGCGGCGGTCTCCGCCAGGGGCACGCAGCTCACCGGGAAGTTCACCGAGCGGGCCACGAAACAGAGGTCGTGGGCCTCGCCGTGCAGCGCGGCGGCCTCGGCTGCCCGGCTGGGGTCCCCGAGGGTCACCCGCGGTCTCAGGGTGGCCTCGACGAACTCACCGGAACCGTCGGGGTGCTCGACCAGGGTGGCCTCGGGCATGTCCACGTAGCCGGTGACCACGATCCCCGCCCGGCTGCACAGATGCAGGTACCAGAGCATGTGGCACTGCGAGAGCGCGGCGAGCGTCAGCTCCTCGGGGCTCCATCGCCCCGGATCCCCCCGGAACGAGGGGTCCGACGACCCCGCGATGGCAGGCTTGCCCTCGCCGCTCACCTCGTGGTCCCGGGAATAGCCGGCGTAGCTGCGGGTGCCGGATCCCAGGTTGCCCGTCCAGCTGACGGTGAGGTGATAGCGGTGCCGCCGGTCGGGCCTCGATGTCGCCGCGCCAGCCGTCATCGCAGGCGGACGAACTCCACGTTGGCCCGGTACTCCTCCAGGCTGCGAGCGTCCATGTACGACATCGAGCTGCGCAGTCCGGCCATGTACCGGTCGATCACCCCGGTCACGTGACCCTTGTAGGGGACCAGGGTCTCCGCGCCCTCGACGTACTCGGGGTCCTCGACGCCGGCCTGCTGCTGCACCGAGAAGGAGGCGGCACCGCGCATGATCTTGAACTTCTTGCCGTCGACCACGATCACCCTGCCGGGTGCCTCGCCGGTGCCGGCCAGCGCCGAGCCGAGCATGACCAGGTCGGCACCGACGGCGAGCAGCTTGCAGAGGTCGGCGGGCGAGCGCACCCCGCTGTCGCCGATGATCAGGGCGCGGCGCCGGACCCGAGCCACCTCCGCGACGGAGTATGGCGTCGGGGCGAAGACGCCGGTCTCGGTCTTGGTCTCGCAGACCGAGCCGCCGGCGATGCCCACCCGGATGGCGTCGGCGCCCCGCTCCTCCAGCCAGGTGAAGGCCTCGGCGGAGGCAACGTTGCCGGCGATCAGGAGGACGTCGCCCGATTGCTCCCGGGCCCAGTTGAGCGCCGCCGCGACCTGCTGGTGGGCTCCGTTGGCGGTGTCCAGGCAGATCACCCGGCAGCCGGCCTCCACCAGTGCCTGGAACCGCTCCCGGTGGTCCCCGGTGGTCCCGACCGCGGCGCCCACCGAGGTGACGCCCAGGCCGAGGCTGGCCGCCCGGAAGTCGCTGACCTCGTCCTCGATGGTCTGGAAGCGATGGAGCACCCCGAGGGCGCCGGCGCCGGCCAGCGCCCGGCACATCTCCGTGCCGCACACGTCGGGCATCGGTGAGCCGAGGAGGGGGACCTCGAGGGAGATCGCACCCATGCGGACACCGGTGCGAGCGTCCGAGCGGTGCAGCAGGCTCGACGCCCGCCGCGGGATCAGGCTGATCTCGTCGTAGTCGAAGGCGGCCGGCGCCTCGGCCACCCGGGTCAGTGCCGAGCCGATGTCGCGATCAGGAAGGGGCAGAGCCATCGCTCTGATTGTGCCAGGCGAGGGCCGGGCGGGCTGTCCCAGGCGGGGATGCCCCGGCGGCGGGCAGACTGCGGCGGCGCCGCTGTGGTTCAGCCACGCCGGAAGATCGTCTCCGGGACGATCCGGACGATGATCCGCTCCATGCCCGGCTGACGCCACGGATAGCGGTCCTTGCCCAGGTACTTCCTGGCGAGCGCGTCGATGTGCGCCTCGGCGCCCTCTTCGATGAGCTCGGCGCGGCCGCGCACGACGACGGTGCGGTAGTCGTCCCCCTTGTCGGTGATGGAGACGGCCACCCGGGGGTCGCGGACCAGGTTGCGAAGCTTGACCCGCCCCTTGGCCGTGTTGACCAGAATCGCTTCGCCGTCGGTGTCGACCCAGACGGGGGTCACCTGGGGCGAGCCGTCGGGCATCACCGTTGCCAGGTGGGCCAGGTTCTTCTCCCGAAGGAGGGCCAGCTCATCGTCGGTGAGCTTGGCCGGCATCTTCTCCGCCATGGTGGTCACTCCAATCCTTGCTCGGGTCGCTCGAGCCGGTATATCGGATCGGGCCGCATCCGCGCGTGGAGGGCACCGATGGCTCGCCGCCCCGGCGGCATGCCAAGCTATGCCCCGCGCCGGGGTGGCGGAATGGTAGACGCAGCGGTCTCAAAAACCGCCGGGGGCAACCCCGTGGGGGTTCGACTCCCCCCTCCGGCAGGGTCCTTCGGGAGCCGCTCACCCGCCCCAAGTTGATTCGATCGCTGCGCACCCCCCAGCGGTCGGGAGCTTCCTCTCGTCCCGCGCGCTCCATCTCGCCTGACTCGGTGCGCGCTCGGTAGGATGGCGGTCAGGACGGTGATGGTGGGCAGAGCGGGTGTCCGCCGCCCACCGCGGCACGGGTCGGCTGATCGGTGCCAGCGGCCTCGACGCGGAGAGGAGAGCCCAGGGGTGGACCAGTCGGACGAACTGTGGACCGCACACGAGGCGGATGCGGATCGATCGGTGGTTACCAGAGATCCCGGGGAGGTTTCGACGGCCGGCCGGACGCTGCGTGCCAGCACCGCCGGATCCGCCACCGCCGAGCGTCAGGTGGCAACAGTGCCGGTGCCCTCGCCCGCGATCCCCGGCGCGTTCGGCGCCATCTGGGCTCCACGGCCGCCCAGGGCTGGGCGCCGCCTTCGCACCGCAGTCAGCCTGGTGCTCGCCATCACCCTGCTGGCCGGCCTGGGCATCGTCATCAAGGCCGCCTTCCTGAGCGACCCGGGAAGCTATCCCGCGGTCGTCCAGCCCGCCCACGAGCTCGTCCTCGACTTCCAGAACTCCGGGGTGATCACCTCGATAGATGTCCAGCCGGGCCAGCGAGTGACCCAGGGCCAGGTGATCGCCACCCAGGACATCCAGCTGGACCTGCTCCGGCTCTCCTACGACCAGGATGTTCTGGCCGCCGACCAGCAGAGTCTCGCCGCGCTCCAGTCAAGTGGCGCCGCCCAGACTCAGGCCTCACAACAGGCGAGCCAGACCGCCGCTCGCCAGCGAGGCCTGAACATCCAGCTCGCCCAGGAGCAGCTGTCCGCCGCGGAGAACGAGCTGGCCGCAGCGACCACGCCACAGCAGCAGGTGCAGGCGCAGGCCGCGATCACCGAGGCGCAGACGAAGCTCGCCCTCGCCGAGAACGCGCAGACCAGCGCCCTGTCGACCTCCGACGCGTCGGCGGTGTCGGGGGCCCAGGCGGCGGTCGCCCGTGACCTGGCGCAGGTCGCGGCCGACCAGCTCCTCATCCAGCAGGGGGCGATCACCGCGCCCACCGCGGGAGTTGTGGCCTGGGTCGGCGGGGCCGTGGGGGACATCGCGGGGCCCGACGGCGTGGTCAGCCCGGAGTCGAGTGGCACCTCCGTCCCGGTCGCCCCCGGCTTCTCCCTGTTCCCTCCCGCCGCGCAGGCTCCCGCGGTCAGGAGCTCGAGCACCTTCCCGCCGCTGGTCACCCTGTACGACGAATCGAGCTGGGACGTGGTCGCCGAGGTCCCGCAGTCCGACATCGGAGCGATGCACGCCGGCCAGCGGGCGACGGTGAACCTCGGCGGCAGGGGGAGCCTTCAGGCGACGGTGACCGACGTCGGGCTCAGCCCGGTGGTGCAGGACGGGGCCGTCTCCTACGACGTCTTGCTGGTCCTCGACGGCCGCGCGGCGAACGTGATCCCGGGCATGGCTGCCAACGTCTCGATTCAGCCCGCCAAGAGTTAGGCCACGTGGGAGGCCATCCGGACATGGCCCTGGGCAGGCACGAGCTGAGCCAGGAGGGCCGCGGCCAGGGCTGGGTTCTCGGGGTTGCAGTGAGGACAGCGACGGCCCGGCCTGGGCACGTTGATCCAGTACCCGTCGACCCGATCGTAGGTTCCCGCCACGCAACCGGCGAGCTGCTCGAGGCTGACCGGCGCCCCGGTCGGGTTGGTGCTCAAGCCGGCGGTCACGAGCACCGTGGGGCTGGCCTGGCGCGCCCGGCGCGCCACCTCCGCAACGAACGCGGAGTAGCGCTCCGGAACCCTCTCCAAGCGCTGGCTCTGGATGTGATAGATGCAGCATCGCGGGGCCATGCGCTCGGCAAGGCGGCAGGCCAGATACGCCAGCTCGGGGCCGGGTTGGTCGCGGGCCAGCCGGGTGGCCAGGCTGATCGACGGCGCGGCCATCAGCTCCAGCCGGCTGGCCCGGAGCAGATCGGCCGCCCGCGCGACGTAGGTCCAGGGATCCTCTCGCTCCTCGCGCGGGGTCAGGTCCCATGCCTCGAGGTCGTAGAGGGCGACCGCGCGTGTATCCGGGCCGGAGCGGGTCCGCAGCTCAGCGACCTCGCTGAGCCTGGTGCAGTTGACGGTGGGAATCCAGCGCAGCTGGCGCCAGGCGGGCGCATCGGGCGGCGGTCCCCCCAGCGCCAGCCAGGTCGCGCCGGCCATCTCCCCGGGACGGTGCCCCCGGGCCGCGACCAGACGCATCGCCCGGCCGGTCATCACCATGAGCGGCGGGCTGATCAGCTGGTCTTCCATGTTCCCGAGGCCGGGACACCATGATCTCAGGCAGCGCCCTCGCCGTGGTGGGCGGGCTCCTGGGCCTCCTCCTCTTCTGGATCGTCTACTCGGTTCGCCGCCACCCCACCGTGGACCGGGGCGACGGCCTTGGCCGGGTGGTGATCGATCCGCCTCGACCCACCAGGCTCATCCGGGTCGCGGTCTTCCTGGCCACCATGGTCGTCTACGCCGTGGCGGTGGTGGCGGCCCGCGTCCAGATCGCCACCATCTACGTCTCCGCGGTCATGCGGATGGTGCTCTGGATCCTGCCCGCCCCCACCCTGGTGGCGCCGTACGCCAATCGCTTCGAGACCGGCTACCGGATGATGATCGCCGGCTCGATAGTGGCGCTGGCGCTGGTGATCCGCGCCGGGCCGGCGCGGCGGCTCTCGGTGGCGCTGCACGCGGTGGTCTACCTGGTCATGGCCGCCCTGCTCGATTGCATAGTGGTGGTGACCTCCGCGGTCACCCGGCTGCCGATCGCCTACGTCGGCGTCGAGGGCATCGTCCTCAACATGCTGCTCTGGGCGATGGTGATGCTGCGCGTCTTCTTCACCACCTTCACCCTGCCCCGCCCCAGCCGGGTGGTGGCGCCTCGCGGCGGCTACTGGGCGGAGACGCTGCAGACCGCGGCCCTCGCGGTGGCCGTGCTGGGCACCCTGGGACTGACCATCGCCCTCGTGATCCAGCTGGGCTCCTTCGGCCACGAGGTCTACATCCTGCTGGGATTCATGACCTATGCGCTCTTCTGGACCCTGCTGATAGTCCTCTTCCGGATCATCGGCCGGATGCGGCGCCGGCCTTCGACGGGGAGGGCCGGGACCCCTCCCATCCACGTGATCATGTGCGCCTTCAACGAGTCGCCGGGGATCGTCGACACCCTGGAATCTGTCGACAGAGCCGCCGCTCACTATGCGGGCAAGGTCCGCGTGACCCTGGCCGACGATGGCTCGGAGGATGACACCGTGGCCATATCCCGGGCGACCATGGACCGGTTCAGGGCGGCCAGCGGGGAGATCATCGCCTGCTCTCACGCCGGAAAGTCGGCGGCTCTCAACGCCGCTCTGGCCCGGGTGACCGCTCCCATCGCCGTGCGCATCGACGCCGACGTGCTGATCAGTGCCAATGCCTTCGCCTGCCTGCCCCGCTGGTTCGCCGATCCGACCGTGGGCAGCGTGGGCGGCTCGACCTTTCCGCGCATGTCCAGGTCGTGGCTGCACCGCATGCGGCTCATCGAGTGCATCTACGGCTACCTCTTCGTCCGCCCGGGGCTGGTCGCCGTCGATGCGCTGCCCTGCGTCCCGGGCACCTTCCAGGCCTTTCGCCCGGAACCGGCTCGGGCAGTGGGCGGGATGGTGATGGGAATGAACGGCGAGGACGCGGATCTGACCCTGCAGCTGGGCAGGCTGGGCTATCGCGCGGTGATGGACCGGGAGATCGTCATCCACGAGGACGTGCCCACCAGCCTCGCCGCCTATCGGGAGCAGCGCCTGCGCTGGTACCGATCGGGCGCGCACCTGTTCGCGCGGCACAACCCGATCCAGGCCAGGTCGGCCGGACCGCGGGTCTGGCTGTCCCTGATGCGCGCGGCCATCTTCCGCTTCATGATGCTGGTCCGCCCGATCGTCTACCTGTATGCTGCCGTCTGGGCCCTGGGGCAGCCGAGCGGCACGCGCAACATCTGGTTCGTCTTCGTGCTCTTCGGTTCGGCGGTGGCTCCGATGCTGCTCAGCACCGCGGTCGAGGCGGTCGCCCACGGCTACGCCGGCTACCTCCCCTGGCTGCTGCTCTGGTACCCGACCTACGTCCTGCTCCGCCGCGTGATCATGATCGAGAGCTTCCTGACCCTCCCGACCCGCCCGGTCGTCGTGCCCTGGCCGGCCAGGGCCGGCGGAGCTTACCGCGAGATGCAGCCAGATGCGGTGGGCTGAGCGGCAGGCCCGGGCCGCCGGGGCACTGCTGGTGCTGGTCGCCCTGGCCGGCTGCGGCGGGACGGCGACGACGACGCTGAAACCGTCGGCGATCCCACCGCAGGCGGCCGGGTTGACCTGGCTGGTCACCGCTGAGGCGGTGAGGGAGATGTCGCGCTACGGAGACCTGAGCAGCTGGCTGGCCGGCGACACCGTGCTCGAGGTGGTCTCCCAGGGCGCGACACCCGTCCCCGGATTCGCCGCTCAGCCGGTGGTCAGCTTCCGCAGCTACCAGGCGTTCAGCGCCGCGGTCAGCAGCGGCGCGATACCGACCTGGGCCCGGCTGGCTCTGCTCGACCTCGAGCACTGGACCTTCACCCCTCTGACCGAGCAGGAGAATCCCTCGGATTACGAGACCGTGTTCGTCAGACTGGCCCGCAGCCACGGCCTCACCCCAATCCTCGCGCCCGGCCTGGATCTGACCCAGACGCTGGCACCCGGCTCGGCCAGCCCCGAAGCCGCCTTCGTTGCCCTGGGCCTGCCCGCCGAGGCCGCCCAAGCGCTGGCTGGTGGACCCGGCTACATCGACCTGCAGGCCCAGTCGCTGGAGGGCAGCTCGACCAGCTACTCGAGCTTCGTGACCGAGGCGCGCGCCCAGGTGACGAGCACGGATCCCTCCGCAGTGGTTTTGGCCGGGTTGAGCACCAACCCTTCAGCCGGACCAGTGGACCTGACCGAGCTGAGCAGCGACGTCAGCGCCACTCGCTCGCTGGTGGCCGGCTACTGGCTCAACGTCCCGAGCCCGGGCGCCGCCTGTCCGGGCTGTGGCCCGGCAAACCCTCAGCTCGGCGCCCTGCTGCTCCAGGCCGAGGTGGGCCACGGATGAGAACGACGACACCGAGCAGCAAGGAGGTCTAGAGATGTCGTTGGTCGCGATCCTCTGCAGCCCGACCCGGCAATCGGAGCTCAGCAGGCTGGTCATGGGCCAGGGGTACACGCCCTTAACGCCCCGGGGGACCCGGGGCAGGCTCAGCGCCCAGGTCGAGGTGGAGCTCGAGCGCCACCCCAACCTGGTCCTGATCGCGTCCACCGCATCCGGGGCGTCGATGCTCACCGAGCTCGACTCGCGTTCGGTGCGCTACTGGCTGCTCGCGGTCGGAGAGGTTCCCACCACCTGGCGGGCCAATCCGCCCCGGGCCCCGCACCGGACCATCCTCACCCTGGACCCGGCCGGCGCGGGGTACCTGGAGCAGCTCCTGGACGACTGGAAGGAGCGCCCGGTGCCACGGATCGACTGCTTCCCCTTCAGCTTCCGCGAGGGTCTGCCGGCGGAGGCCGACTGGGTGATCGACACCCGCTTCCTGGACAGCCCGTACTGGAGCGGTGACCTGCGCACGCGCTCCCCCTCGGATACGGAGATGCGCGATTACGTGGTCTCCCAGCCGGGGGCAAGGCTGGTGCTGGACAACTTCTCCACCATGCTGGTCGCCCTCCTCCCCCACTACAAGAAGCAGCGCCGCACGGTGCTTCGGGTTGCGGTCGGCTGCACCGGGGGGGAGCACCGCTCGCAGGTGATGACCGACGAGCTGGTGGAGCGACTCAGCCGCTCGGGTCAGGCCACGGCGCGTCGCCTCTCCGCACCTCCGCTGGCCGCGCCCAGCCCACCGGGCTACGCGGAGGAGGCGGTGGCGGTGGCTCTGTCCGGCAGATCCAGCCGCCTCGAGGCCACGGGCCAGGTCGTCAGGCCAACCAGGGGCGCCGATCCCTTCATCACCGAACCTCAGGCAATCGGGTGAGGGGGCCGCATCGGGACCCCGGCGGCCGGTCGAGCGTGGCTATGATCGAGCGAGCCGCACCCATACCCCACGCCGCATGCCGTGGGGCACAGGCCGCATCCTGAGGAGAGCCCGCGATGACGCTGACGGCGCCGGTCGATACCGACGTGATCGCCGGGCCTGACGGCCGAGCGCCGAGCCCGGATCCGGAAACCCCGGCGGTGCGTGACCGGAGGGAGCGTCCGATGCGCGACCTGCGCATCTCGGTCACCGACCGCTGCAACTTCCGGTGCCCGTACTGCATGCCGCGCAGCCACTACGGCCCCGGGCACCGCTTCCTTCCCCTGGAGAAGCAGCTCACCGCCCCTGAGCTGGAGCGGCTGGCCGGAGTCTTCATCTCGCTGGGGGTGACCAAGATCCGGCTCACCGGCGGAGAACCGCTGCTGCGGCGAGACCTTGTCGACATCGTCGGCCGGCTGAGCCGGCTCGGCGTGGAGGACCTCGCCCTCACCACCAACGGGGCGCTGCTCGCCCGCCACGCCGCCGCCCTTGCCGAGGCCGGGCTGCATCGGGTCACGGTGAGCCTGGACTCGCTGGACCCGGAGGTCTTCGCCGCGATGAGCGACGCCTCGGTTCCAGTGGCGGAGGTGCTCGCAGGCATCATGGCTGCCCAGGCCGCCGGGCTCAACCCGATAAAGCTCAACTGCGTGGTCAGGCGGGGCAACAACGAGGGGAGCATCCTGGAGCTCGTCGAGTTCGCCCGCTCCCACGGCCTCCAGCTCCGCTTCATCGAGTACATGGACGTGGGCAGCTCCAACGGCTGGCGCCGCCAGGACGTCGTCCCCGCCCTCGAGATCCTCGAGACGGTGGGCAGGGTGCACCCGCTCCTGGCCGAGGACCGCGAGCCCAGCGCCGTGGCTCGGCGCTACCGCTTCGCCGACGGCGCCGGTGAGCTGGGCATCATCGCTTCAGTGAGCCAGCCCTTCTGCGGTGACTGCAGCCGCGCCAGGCTGGGCTCGGATGGACGCTTGTACACCTGCCTGTTCGCGATCGCGGGCCTGGACCTCCGGGAGCCCCTCCGCTCCGGCGCCGATGACCGCGAGCTGCGCCGTCTGGTCAGCGAACGCTGGCTGCGCCGCAACGACCGCTACTCGGAGATCCGGGCATCCCTGACCGCGCCGCTGCGCCACGTGGAGATGTCCTACATCGGGGGCTGAGGGCACGCCGCGCCATCCGGCGCCTCGGCCGTCAGGGACGGCTCGGGCGGAGCGCCGGCCGCCGGGGCGGCTCAGGCGTGCCGGGTGTCCCCGGCCAGCAGGGCCAGGGCATGGGGAAGCGCCGCCCAGATCGCCTCCAGCCCCTCTCCCACCGCCCGGGGGCTGCCCGGCAGGGCGACGACCAGCCGACCGCCGGCGACGCCCACCACCTGCCGGGAGAGCATCGCCAGTGGGGTGGAGTCCGCCCCCTTCCGCCGGATCGCCTCGGCCATGCCCGGCACCTGGTAGTCGAGCAGCGGCTCGATCGCCTGTGGCGTCAGGTCGCGAGGTCCCAGTCCGGTGCCTCCGCTGAGCACCACCAGGTCCGCGCCCGCCATCGCCTCGACCGCCGCCGACCTGATCTCGTCAATACTGTCCGGAACCAGGCGGCGTGCCACCACGGTGGCGGGGAGCAGGGCGAGGCGTTCGGCGAGGAGGTCACCGCTCTCGTCGCGGGGAAGCTCGCCGCGCGCCCGGGAGTCGCTGACGGTGATGATCGCGGCTCGCCAGATCGAGGACATGGCGGCTGGGTCAGGCGGGCCGCTCGACGGCGCCGCTCTTGCCACCGCTCTTGCGCCGCAGGCCCAGCCACGAAATGGTCATCCACGGATCGGCGGACTTGAGCATGTCGATGACGGTCAGTGCGGCGACCGAGGCCGCGGTCAGCGCCTCCATCTCGACACCGGTGGAGGCCACGCAGCGGGCGGTGCTGAGGATGCGCACCCCGGGCACTGCGTCGTCGATCTCGATGGTCACGTCGACGTGGGTGATCGGAAGGGGATGGCAGAGCGGGATGAGATCGGGGGTCCGCTTGGCGGCCATTATCCCGGCGAGCCGGGCGACCGCCAGCACGTCCCCCTTGGGCGAATTCCGGCGCAGTGCCGCCACAGTTGCCGGCGAGCTGAAGCGCACCACCGCCTCGGCGGTGGCCTGGCGCAGGGTGGGTGACCGGTCGCTGACATCGACCATGTGCAGCTCGCCGCCCCCGTCCACGTGGCTGAGCTGGGGAAGGCTGGGCGGAGCCTCGCCGGACGGGACGCCGGCCCCTGGATCCCGGCTCTGACCGGAGGCCTCCCCGGCCGCGGCGGGAGAGGCGCCCGGGGACGGCTCGGGTTCCCCGGCCGCCCCCGGGTCCAGCTCACGAGCATCGACCCACACCGCCCCGTCCGGGTGGTGCTCCCGCTTCCAAACGGGAAGGTCGTGCTTGAGGATCTCGATCGCCTCGGCACAGGCGGCGATCGCCGGCCGGCGGTGGGGGGCGGCGGCGGCCACGGCGACGCTCACCTCGCCGACCGCCAGGGAGCCGACCCGGTGGACCATGGTCAGGCTGGTCACGGGGTGGCGCGAGGCCACCAGGCTGGCGATGCGGAACAGCTCCCGCTCGGCCATGGGCAGATAGGCCTCATAGTCCAGCCCCAGCACCGGGCTCCCGGCGCTGGCCGCCCTCACCACTCCCACGAAGCTGGCCACGGCGCCGTCCTGGTCGGTGCGGATCTCCGCGGCCAGGCGGCCGGCATCGATCGGCTCCCCGACCAGGCGCACCCGCAGCCGGGGTGCGGCCGCTCCGTCGGCGGCGCCCCCGGCGACCGGTGGCATGAAGGCGATCTCGTCACCCGGCTCGACCGGGGTCTGCCAGTCGCACCAGGCCAGGTTGCGAGCCGCCCTGACCCGCTCCCGGGCGTCCCGCAGGCTGGGGCTGTCTCGGGTCAGCACGGACCAGAGCTCGGCGACGGTGGCGACCCTCTCGGCGATCAGGGTCTCGGCACCGAGGCGCTCACGCAGGGCCCCGAAGCAGAGGACCCGGATCGCGCCGGCCCCGGCTGCGGCCATCAGCGGAGGTCCAGCGCGGTGAGCAGCTGCCCCGCCTCGACCCGGGCGACGCCGGCAGGGACGACCAGCAGGCCCTCCGCATCCGTCAGCGAACGCAGCATCGAGGACGTCTGGCCTCCGCTCAGGCTCGCCACCGGGATCCCGTCGGGGGCGTCGCTCAGCCTGATCCTGAGGTAGGTCTCCAGGGATCGAGGAGCTTCCACCAGCTCGCCGAGCCGGACCGCGATCCGGTGGCGGCGGGGATCCGACGCCCCCTGAAGCGAAAGCAGGGCCGGTCTGCCGAACAGCTCGAATGTGACCGCGGCGCTGGCCGGGTTCCCGGGCAGGCCGATCAGCGGCAGGTCGCCCACCCGGCCGATGAGGAGCGGCTTCCCGGGGCGCATGGCCAGGCGCCAGGCGTCGATGCCGCCCAGCTCCGCCACCACCTCGCGAACGTGGTCGTGGCGGCCCACGCTCACCCCCGCGCTGGTCAGGACCAGATCGCAGCCGGCCGCCGCTGCCAGGCGCTCCCGGACGGCCTCTCGGGAGTCGGCGGCGATCCCCAGGTCGACGACCTCCCCGCCGGCCTCGGCGACCGCGGCGGCGAGCATGGGGGCGTTGCTGTTGACCACCTGGTGCGGCGCCGGCACGCTTCCCACCGGGATCAGCTCGTCGCCACCGGACATCAGGGCGACCACGGGCCGTCGATGGACCCTGACGGATGCGGCGCCGGCGGCGGCGCAAGCGGCGATGTCCACCGGGCGGAGCCGCCGCCCCGCTGGGACCATGACGGTACCTGGTGGAGCGTCCCCCCCAGCCCGGCGGACGTGGTCCCCGGGCCGCGGTGCCTGAAGGACCAGGACGGTGCCGCGGTCACCTGGCTGGGTGTCCTCGATGGGCACCACCGCGTCGGCGCCGCGGGGTATT
>Ga0187771_10001947_pt1 | contig 14190 bp, 16 predicted proteins | sample 0116_SJ02_MP15_1_FD_133139 | JGI IMG/M metagenome (GOLD analysis project Ga0187771, IMG submission 133139) | Tropical peat soil microbial communities from peatlands in Department of Meta, Colombia - 0116_SJ02_MP15_10_MG | ecosystem: Environmental > Terrestrial > Soil > Wetlands > Peat | place... | reverse complement strand
GCTGCGGCACGGCCAGTCGGCAGGACTGATAACTCTTCCTCATCCTGAGCTTCCGTATCCTCTTGATCTTCCATCTCAGCTGCCTGGCCTCGCTGCAGCTCATCAATGAAGCTTACAAGTTCGTCCAAAAATCCTCTGTTCCGGTTCATTTGGAGATTCAGTACACTCTTTATTGCGGAATCGGTGGCTTCTTTCAGCCTAGACACAAAGGGCAGAACTTCAAGAGCTTCTACGGCAAGCGCGCTGAATGCAGAAGGCAGGGAGTTTTCGACCGCGCGATCTAGAATAGACGCTAGGCGTTGACCAAGGCCCTTTACTTCCTTGGCCTGTCCCTCGCTGAGGAATTGAGCCGCCTCACGCAACTCCCGCAAAAATGTGGCGCGTTGCCACTCGTCAAAATCGGAATACCACAGAATTGAGTGATCTGCCGTATCCGCCTTTAAACTTTGAATTGAGTCCTTCAGAATGAAGGTTCCTCCTCCTGAAGCAGTTCGTAGAACACCAAATACATTCTTGGCGAGTTCATGCCTATAATGTTGCCAGGTTCTGATATGAAGATCATCCGCAGGAACACCTTCGCGTGCAAAGGCTTCCTGGACATATTGCCTAAGTAGCTCAGTCGGCGTGAACATCAGCCAACTGCTTTCATGGGGGATTCCGCTCGTAGCCCCAGCGTTGTCAACAATACGTCTCTCGTCTTCATCAAGAAAGGGCATGTCCAGCTTCTGTCCGAGCCGACGTATCAGAGTTGTGGTTTTTCCGGTACCCGGCGCTCCGAGGATCAACAGACGTGTATCAAGCGGCAATCGGAATATCTCATCTTGATACTGGTCAAGAACCGGTTGATCTCTGAGCCCCATTTTGGAAATGATACCACGGCGAATCCCTTCAACGATGCCAGCTATAAGGTTTTCTTCGGCCAGAAGCTGTTCCAGAAGATTCTCGGTCTGCTCGGTCCCCGCGATCTCGTTAAGTAGCGATCTGAGTGATTCAATGGTGATCGGCCCAAAAAGTTCTGCTTCTACGATGGTATCTCGGGAATCCCAACCGTCAGGGCGCGACAATGGACGCAATTGTACCCGTTCCACAACTTCAACGATGTTTCCTTTAGGGAGCCTCAGCCTAGAACCTACCGGCATTGAAGCTAGGCGTCCGATGGGAGCACGATAACTGGCAAGATTTTGGAATCCAGTGACAGGCGTCGTTCGGCAGATGTAATATACTTTTTTCCCACCCTCATCATCTGTGACGACGACTCGGGCTATCGCCGGCTCCCTTGCCAGAATTTGATAGCACTCCCTGTTAGCCCGATCTATCTGGGCCAGCCGCTGAACAGCCAAGCCAGAAGTTAAGGTATTGATATTTACTAATACCTCTGGACCAAGGACCCGCGTATCGGATAGTTTGGTCTTGGCTCTTACTGCGACCTCCTCGAATAAATCTAGTGTTTCGGTAGCCACAACTTTGATGTGTTGTTTGGTTTCCTGCGTCAGATCCATAGTCAATCCCTAACTGTGCTTGGGATGCCCACCGAGTACCGTCGGACATAACGGCTAACTGTCACATTTTCCGGTCAACTCACGATGCGGGTTTTAACCAGAAAATCTGCGCGAAGAGTTCCCGGAGCTTGCCCCTCCTCATTGCTTTTCTTCTCTTTCATCACATGCCCGATGTCAAGAATCTTCGCACAAATTACGAAATCAGCTTCGTAATATGGGAGAATGGTCCGGGCTGAAAGCCTCATTTTGGGGATATATGCCCAGTCGGATTGTGAAAGTTTCTCCTGTGAGATGGCAGCCTGCAGCTTCGCCTGGGCTTCCTGCGTCCTCCCGATCGCATATCCCGGATGATTCCGCGACGAAGATCACTTCTTTCCGCCTGCTCTTCCGTCCAGGCCCCTGTGCTCTATAGCCATATGAGACCGATATTTCATTCTCCAGGGATCGTTTCCCGTCTCAATGATTTGGCGGTGGTGTGTCATTCTATCCAGCAGGGCTGTCCTCATCTTTGCATCGGGGAAGACACGGCGGCCGTTCATCAAAGGTGAGGCCGTTCCAGAAACGTATTTATCGACCCGCGAACAGCCAATGTTGTAACTCGGTAACACCCACCCTGGGACCAAGGGGGACCGGTCCCCTCATTTTGGTCGGTCCCATCGAAGTCGTTAGAATTATTAGCGTTTTCATCTTGGGACCGGGGGGACCGGTCATTTTTGGGGGGACCCCATATATTTTTTTTGAAGATTCCGATTCGGAGCACTCAAGCGAAAGAACTGTTTTCAATTTGAAGATTCGAGCGGCAAAAACGGGTTAAAAAACCCATCTGGTTACACTATGGTTACACCACAAGAATGGCCTCACAGAGCTATCTGTGTAAGTTCTTGATTTTCTTGGCACGCCTGGAGCGACTCGAACGCTCGACCTACGGATTAGAAGTCCGTTGCTCTATCCAACTGAGCTACAGGCGCGCTGTGCCATTTATAGACTCCGCGTGCGGGTTTGGCAACCTTTTCCAAATTCATCTTTTCTATATTCGGTCTCTAACCACTATGCATAGGTCACCACATACCTCACCCAGGCCGGCGCTTTGCGAAATTAGGCCGCGCCCCAGTGCTTGGAGTTCGATTCATGCAAAACGGGCAAGAACTGCCTGACATCACCCTGCACTTGTATCGTTAATGCCCTAACGACCAATATGCCGCCCACGGCCAATGCCGGTCCCGATCAAACAGTCAGCGCCGCCGCTCGACTCCATTATTTCCTTGACACTCCGGCTGTACTGGGCCAAAATCGGCTGCTGTAAACTGTGGGTGTGCCCGAAGGGGACATCAGGGAAAACGGTGTAAAGCCGTTGCGGACCCGCCGCTGTGATCGGGGACGAAAGCCGCCTGCATGCCACTGTCCGATTGGGTGGGAAGGCCCGGCGAGTAGAGCGATCCGAGAGCCAGAAGACCTGCCCATAGCTCCATAGCCGCGCGAGCTCCCGTGGATTGGACCTCGAGTCGGATGAACCGAGGATAAAAACGGATTCCCGGACCTGCGAGTCATGGTCCGGGTTTTTTTTGGAGACAAGCATGGTGGATGGTGAGATGTTTGAAGGCGGAAAGAAACCAGACGCTGCCGTGGAGGCTGTGATACTGCTCGGCCATGGAAGCCGGGTGCCCGAGGCCGGCAGGGATATGGAGAAGGTTGCCGCCCGTCTGCGGGAAAAATACGGATATGGACTCGTTGAAGTTTGTTTTATGTCAAGGCTCGGACCTCATTTCCCGGAGGTTTTTGAAAAATGCGTAAACCTTGGGGCTGGGAAGGTGCTTGTGATTCCCTATTTTCTGCACTCAGGGATCCATCTGGTTCTTGACATTCCGGAAATGCTTCAGGAGCAGGCGAAGAGATTTCCGGATGTTTCTCTGCAAATGGGCCGGGGGTTCGGCTTCGATGAAATGCTGGTCGATCTGGTCCAGACAAGGATCGAGGAGGCGAGAAGCTTTGAGGATGTGAGGCAAATGGTGCTGCCTCAAAAGGAAATGTACCCCGTTCCAAAAGGCCAGTGCGAGTTCGTCCCGGTGCCTGCGGATGAAAAGGGAGACCTCTGTTCGGCCTGCCGAGGGACGGGCAGGACGTTTTCCCGTTGCTGATGAGAGAAAGAGTCTGTCGTCCATGAAACATGAGCACCGTTTCATCACAATAGTTTTCGTAATCACTCTGTTGTTGGTGCTGTCCGAGGCCTCCGCGTTCGCCATGCACATCTCCGAGGGAATTCTGCCCCTGCCGTGGGCAATACTGTGGTTTGCGGTGTCGGGGCCGTTCCTTTTGGCGGGGCTGCGGGAATTGAGCGTGCGAGGGCGGCATAATTTGCACCTCAAACCCATGATCGGCCTGGTTGGAGCGGCTGTGTTCATAATATCCTGCATGCCGATCCCGGTGCCCACAGCGGGTTCCTGTTCGCATCCCTGCGGCACGGGTATTGCGGCCATCTTTATCGGTCCGCTGCTGACCGTTGTCGTGACCAGCGTTGCTCTGCTGCTTCAGGCCCTGTTTTTGGCGCACGGCGGGCTTACCACCCTTGGGGCGGACCTAGCCTCGATGGGGGTCGCGGGCGCATTCGCCGGCTACGGCACATTCATCCTGGTCAGAAGACTGTCCGGCAAATGGTGGATTGCCGCTTTCCTGGCAGGGGTTCTATCGGATTGGGCGACATATGCCGTCACTTCCATTCAACTTGCCACCGCTCTCCATGGCAGTGCTTCCCTTTCCAAGTTCTTTCTGACGGTGCTGCTTGCGTTCGTTCCCACGCAGCTCCCCCTGGGAATTCTCGAAGGATTTCTCTGTGTAGGGGCCTACAAATTCATTTTGACGCGAAGGCCCGAACTGCTCCAACTCTTTTCCGGTCAGGTGCATTTATGAAAGTAGCACTTACGGGTTTCCTTGTCTTTTCCCTGGCCCTTGGCTTGTATATCGGCCTGCGGGTTTCAGAGAGCAAATGGACCGGGGTCGATGAGTCTGTAATAGAGAAACTTGCGGTGGAGGCCAACCACCCTCCGATTGGTCCTTTGATCAACATCGAACGAGGGGATTTGCCTCTGTTGCTGTTTTTATTGGCGGGTGCGGCAGGAGGTTTTGCAGCCGGTTATTATTTTAGGGGTTTATTTCCCCCGGAATACAAGGGCTAACGCCTTGCGACCGGTATTTGAGCTTTTTTCGGACATATTCGCCTACCGGGACAACACGCTGAGCCGAATCGATCCGCGAGTAAAGCTCGTGCTTGCGGTTCTGGCTATTCTGGGCGTTATACTATCCACCGGATTTGGGTTTCCGCCCACAGTGTTTGCGGCGTGCGCAGCCGGAATGCTGGCAATCCGGATGCCTGCCAGGATCGTGTTGGCCAGACTCGCGGCCCCTTTTGGAACTGTTCTGGTAGTGATCCTGCTCCAATCGCTGCTTATCGGTTCCACGCCGCTTCTGAGCCTGTCCCTTTTTGGATGGAGGGCAGCCTTGATGCGAGAGGGCGCCCTTCACGGCGCTATGCTGGGGACTCGCATTCTGGGGGCTGTCAGCGTGTTGCTTCTCCTGAGTTCCACTACCAGGGCGCACCAGATATTCCACGCTCTGCGCTGGATGGGTGTTCCAAAGGGCTGGGTGGAAGTGGGCATGTTCATGTACCGATATGTTTTCATGCTCATGGATCAGGCCGGGTGCGTCATGGAAGCTCAAAGGGTGCGGCTGGGCTATTCCAGCCTCGGACGCTCTTTATCGTCTTCAGGGCTGCTGGCCGGAACGGTGATAAAAGCTGCACTGGAGCAGGGGATTCGCACCTGTGAGGCGATGGAGCTCCGGGGCTACAAAGGATACATGCCCTTCGGCGATCTGCCGCGCATCTGCTCGAAGGACCTCCGGATATTGTGCCTTACCTCGGCGGCTCTGGCGGTTGCATTCATCTGGCTTGGAGGACGTGTTTTATGAGTGAAGCATCTATGGCGGTCGAGGCTTCAGGCGTATGCTTCACCTACCAGGAAGGAACGCAGGCGCTTACCGAAGTGGACTTCCGGGTAAAACCGGGCGAGTTTGTCGCCATGCTTGCCTCGAACGGTTCAGGAAAGACTACTCTGATAAAAGTGCTTGTCGGCCTTCTAAAGCCGCAGAAAGGACAGGTCCGCATCGCCGGGCGCGACATTTGCTCCGTTTCGCCAAAAGACCTCTATCAGCGCATCGGTCTGGTATTCCAGAATCCAAACGACCAGCTTTTCGCAGCCACGGTTGAAGAAGATGTGGCCTTCGGCCCAAGAAACCTCGAATTGTCCGAATCCGAGGTCGAGCGGCGGGTCTGCGAGGCGCTTGACCTGGTCGCAGCAAAGGATTTGCGACACAGGGCCATCCATCATTTGAGCTTTGGAGAGCAGAAACGTGTCGCGATGGCCGGCGTGCTCGCCATGAAGCCGGCGATTTTGATCCTCGATGAACCCACCTCCGGCTTGGACCCCGCAGGAGAAGAAGCGATGATGCGTCTGCTTAACGGCCTCAATCGCCGGCAGGGGATTACGGTGGTGCTTGCAACCCACCTCGTGGACATGCTGCCGCTTTTTGCAGATCGAATTTATGTGCTTAACCGGGGGCGGGTCCTCAAGCACGGGCCTGCCGAGGAGGTATTTGGCGATTATGACATGCTGGGCAGGGCAGGGCTGCGTTTGCCTTACATTTCCACCCTGCTGCACGAATTGAAACGCTATGACGGAGTGCCCATTAACGGTCTGCCGCTCACAGTGGGGGAGGCGCGAAAGCGCCTCATGGAACTTATACCTGATGAGCTTATCGTCAAGCGTATCGAAGGAATCTAGGAAGGTGAAGCTGGGAGTCCTCTATGGAATAGGAGTCGGCCCCGGAGATCCGGATCTGATGACCCTTAAAGGGGCAAGGGTGCTTAAGCGCTGCAGGCATGTTTTCGTGCCGAAGGCGCGGAGCGAAAACGGCAGCATCGCTCTTGCCATCGCAAACCGGTTCCTGAGAGGAGATTGCCGTACCTATGAACTGGTCTTCCCTATGAGCGCAAACAGCGCGGAACTCTCACGGCACTGGGAGCAAGCCGCCGGCAGAGTTGCAGAGGTGATCGCAACGGGGGAAGATGCGTGCTTCCTGACCCTGGGCGATCCTTTGCTGTATTCCACTTACGTTTACCTCGTCAGGTCCCTGCGCAGACAACTTCCTGCACTCGAAGCGGTCACCATCCCGGGAATCACTGCTTTTAGCGCTGCTGCCGCTTTGGCCGAATTTCCCATAGGCGAGGGCAATCAACGAGTGGTGATCATTCCTGCCTCCGATGACCTGGATGTAATCGGGGAAGCCTTTGCCGGGGGAGGGACGGTAATACTGATGAAGGTGGGCAGGCGCCTGCGGGCGGTCCTTGATTTCATAGAGCAGGCGGGTTTTCTGGACCGCGCGGTGTATGTGGCCCGTGCCGGACTCGAAGGCCAGCAGGTCGAAGTCGACCTTCGCGAACTTCGGCGCCAAAAGCAGCAGGCGGATTACCTCTCTATCCTGCTTGTGCACACGGGACAGGACGAACAGGGCAACCACATCGACTAAGACAATGATTCATCTACTCCGGTTCGATCCTTACCGGCGTCAACATTTCCGGGTTCTTGCAGTCCTGCGCCATAAGTTCTCTTAGCCGCATGAAGAAGGGACCCGGGCTGCCGGTCCCGATCTTTTTACCATCATATTCCACCGCCGGGAGGATATCGATAGTAGTGCCGAATACTATCATTTCAGCCGCATCGTAGGCCTGATGGGGAGATATGTCCGCTTCGGATATCGAGGTAATATGAGAGCCTGTCAATCCCCGGGCCAGCTCCATTGCGCGCGTTACGGTAATCCCCCGCAGGATGCGTGTGAATCTCGGAACAAGGAATTCACCCTTTTTGGAGACGATGCCTATGTTTTCGGTCGCCCCCTCAGCAAGAAATCCCTTCTCATCCAGAGAAACCGGATAATCCGCGCCCCGGTCCACAGCTTCTCTTTTCATCAGCGCATTCGGGAGGTAATTGCAGTTTTTCATGGTTGCAAAGTGGTTCTTCTTAATGGGGACGCCGGTGGTTACGAGCTTGACGCCTTTTTCATATTTTTCAGGAGCCGCAGTCTCGTGAGCGGTCACTATTACATAAAGCTGGCTCCCAACGGTTTCATAGGGATTGGCGGAAAAACTGCCGGGGCCTCGCGATATGAAAAGCCGCACCAGACAGTTGCCGTTGTTGCCTGCAAGTACGGTTCTGCGAATTATCTCTGTAAGACGCTCGTCATCGACCGGCGGTTCCAGAAAGGATGCCCTCATTGAACTTTTCATCCTGTCGAGGTGCCCTGCAAGAGCGTAGATATTCCAGTCGACGCACTTGAAAACCTCAAATACTCCGTCCCCCCTGTGAACCATATGATCGTCAACGGGCAGCAGCATAAGGGCGGGATCGGTAATGACGCCGCCGTACCAGCTTGAGTAGAGGGCAAGATACTGGGGGAAATGAGTCCGCTTCATGGAAAGCAGCCTGTCGATAACCTGGTCGAAGCTCAATATGGGTAAAGACATTTTCGCCTCCTGTGCATATCTCGGTGCTATCCCTGGTCTTGTTTAGGTTATAATATTACGATCTTTGCGTCCAGAACAGAGCGTCGGCCCAATTATTCACGAATTAGTAATTAGTAATTATTTGAAACCACTCGTAATTAGTCAGACCGAGTCTCAATTGAGAATAGAATCTTTCGTTTTCGACTTTGACGGCACCCTGGCCGTATTGCGGCTGGATTTCGCAGAAATGAAGCTGCGACTGAAATCACTTGCCGGGCGCTATTTTGCTCCAGCGCCCCCGTCGCCGCTTCTTCCGGCCCTGGAATTGCTTGCCTGGCTCGAAAAAAGCATTAGCGAATCGGGTGCAGACGGCAGCGGGTTTCACCAGAAGGCCATGTCGCTAATCTCTGAAATGGAGTTGGAGGCTGCACGAAACGGGGCGCTTTTTCCATTCACCAGGCCGCTGCTCGGGACGCTCAAAGAAAAAGGCGCAAAAACTGCGATCATAACCAGAAACTGTGAAGCTGCGGTTCGGCTGGTTTTTCCGGACATCTCCGATTACTGCCCGGCTTTTTTTTCACGCGATCACGTCTCGTCTCCCAAACCCGATCCGGCCCACCTCATGCATGCCCTTGACTGCATCGGAGCGGATTTGAGGACGGCGATCATGATAGGAGACCATCCCCTGGACATTCAAACCGGCAGGGCGGCAGGGGTTATGACTGCCGGGGTTTGCAGCGGCAACAGTCCTAAAGAAGAACTGGTCAGGGCAGGGGCCGACTGGGTTGCCGACGACTGTCAAAGACTGATAGAGGTTTTGAACAGTGAACAGCACCTCGTTTTGTCGGGATGAATTCCCAGTTAACAGTGATCGGTTAAATACGGAGTTGCGTTCAATTCGTTGCCTTCGGGAGGGCGTAAAGCCCTCCCCTACGTAGCGGCGGGGTTTACCCCCGCCCAATCTTGAACGCAACTTGGTAAAAGACATTATCCGCAATTCCGGAAATTAAAAAAATAGGAGGAGAATTCACCCATCCACCCGCGCACCCATTCATCCATCCATTAGTCCCCATCCATCAGTCGTTGACCGGGTTTTCGCCATCTGTTATCGTGTTTTGGAACGGATGCCCGCAACAGGCAGGAACGCAATGGACCCTCCGAGCGAAAAATCTAAAGGTCTGCATGGGATAGCCGCTCCGTTCGATGATAGGGAGCACAAGGACCTTTTCCGCTACAAGAGCCGGCTGGCTGAAAAGCTCGACCTTGTAATTCTGGAAGACAATACGGTTTTGAACACTTCGGGAAGGCTTCCGGTAAAGGGGGCGAAATTTAAAAGGGCCGCCCTTCAGCTCATGCCCGAAGCGCAGGGCGAAAACAAAACCGCCGAGAACAAACCCGGCGAAGGCCCCCGCGCTGAAGCGATTCCCCGCCCCGGCGATTGAAACATGAACCGAACCCTTAAATCTTTTCCAGCGCGGGCAGCCGACTACATCAGAAAAAACAGCCTTATATCCGCCGGGGATCACGTGCTGGCAGCGGTCTCCGGAGGTCCCGATTCAGTCGCCCTGCTGGCCGTGCTGACCGATCTGAAGGATATCCTTGAAACAGGGCGGGTCTCAGTCATTCATTTCGACCACCGGCTGCGCGGCGAAGAATCCGATGGGGACAGGGAATTTGTGCGCGCTCTGGCGATTTCAGCCGGTCTCGATTTCCATTGCGGGGCGGGTGACGTGCGCGCTTTTGCAGAAAGCCGGAAAATTTCCGTCGAAATGGCCGCCCGCGAGTGCCGGCGCTCTTTCTTCATGCAAACAGCCGCAGACCTGGGCGCCGATAAAATTGCCCTCGGACATACAGCGGACGATCAGGCCGAAGAGGTTATCCTGAGGATTCTAAGGGGGACCGGACCTGCCGGCCTTCAGGCTATGGCGCCCGGGACTGCTCAGGGGATAATCCGCCCACTGCTTTTCGCCACCCGCGATGAGGTCATGGAATACCTGCGGGAACGGGGCGCGGACTTCAGGATTGACTCAACCAATTTCACTTCCTCTTGCCAGAGGAATTTTCTTCGTCTGGAGGTTTTTCCACTCCTGCGAAATGCCTTTCATCCGCAAATAACTCGAACCATTACGCGCTGCGCCGACTTGGCGCGTGAGGAAGAGTCATGGTGGGCCCCGCAAATCCAAAAGCTCCGGGAAGATATATGCCTTGAACTGTCGGAAGGGTGGTGCAAGCTCGATTGCGGGCAGATGAATCGGCTTCATTCCGCCCTTGCGCGCCGGGTGCTGCGTTCGACTATCGAAAGAGTTGCGGGCGGCCTCTCAGGGGTTGGCCTGGTGCACATCGAACCCCTGCTCGAGCTCGTTTTTTCAGGCAAGAGCGGTAAATCTGTCGAAATTCCGGGAGGAATCGAAGCAGTAAGACGTGGGACCGCCCTCATCATCAGGTCCAGGCGATACGCTCGATCGCCGGAAGGTCCGTTGGGGGAAACCCTGATCGTTAACGACACCGGGAATTATTTTATCGGCAAATTCGGTTTCGAGTTCCGCTTTTGCGATGAAACCGCCTGTCGCACACCGGATTCGGGCCCCGACAGCGTTCGCATCGATTCGAACAAGCTCAAAAGGCCGCTCCGGTTGCGGTTCCCAAGGACCGGGGACCGATTTCGCCCTCTTGGAATGAGAGGTTCGAAAAAACTTCAGGATTTTTTTACCGATTGCAAGATACCCAGGGAAGAAAGACGAATGGTCCCGCTGTTATGCGACAGTGAAAAAATATGCTGGGTGGCTGGAATGAGAATGGATGACAGAGTCAAGGTGGACGCCGGGACGAGGCAGGTCCTCGTGGTGAAGCTTCTCCGGGATACGCCTGGATTTCTCCAGCACTGAGCGCGGGTAACTGACGCTCGGTAGATATTGGACGATCCCCGATCACATAATTGGCCGGTTGAATTTTTCCCTGCCGGGTCTTAAATAAAAGAATAGACATCAGGCGCTTGTGACTGGCATGCGTGTCATATGGAATCGGAATGCCTGATTTATTTTCTGCCGGGAGAATTACGATGAACCTGCTCAAACATCCCGGGCTGTTACGCCTGGTTTTGTTCTCGATGCTGGCGGCCGGACTGTTCTTTATCCTCCAGGCCGAGATAGATAACGGCTCGAAGGGAAAGTCGATTCTCTCTCCGGGCGCCATAGCTCCCGAAGAGGAGGAAGGTGGATTGCCTTCAATTGTTCCCAGCGACGGGAAACCAACCAAGATCGAATACAGGAACATCATCTTCAGGCGGGACGGTTCTCACAAAACATTCGGACCGGCGGCAGCCCCCGGCGCGGAATCCCCTGAGTTATAATCTTCCTGCCGGCGGCGCATTTGCCCACATTCCCAACTGCTGTCCAGCGCTTGGGGGGAGTGTGATTGACCTCGCTCAGACCCCAATGGGGTCTTGACTTCCGCACCGTACATTAATAAAAGCGATCCAAAAATCTGAAAACGACAAGCGCGGCCTGAAGCAAGAGGGCTTTTTCGTTTTCCCGCTGTCCGTTTCTTGCTCCCCGCTGCCTGTTTTGACCCAGCGAAAGGACCTTTTTAATGAAGAACTGGGCTTTCCTTTTTCCCGGGCAGGGATCGCAATACGTGGGAATGGGGCGTGAATTTCATGACGACTACCAAGAAGTGCGGGAGCTATTCGGGAAGGCAAACGATACACTCAAGATGGACATTGCGAAGCTGTGCTTCGAAGGACCGGAGGAAATGCTCGTGCAGACCGAAAACGTCCAGCCGGCCATTATTGTGGTGAGCCTGGCGTGTCTTACCGTTTTGCGGCTGCATGGAATCCATCCGGCTGCGGCCGCCGGCCACAGCCTGGGAGAATACGGCGCGCTCTATGCTGCGGGGGCAATAGATCTGGAAGATACTCTCAAGCTTATCAGGCACAGGGCAAAATTGATGCAGGAGGCGGCCATTATCCAGCCTGGCGGCATGGCCGCCGTCATGGACCTGGAAGAGGAAAAAATCCGTCAGATTTGCCGGGTGGCCGGAGCTGAGGTGGCCAACATAAACTGCCTCGAACAGATCATAATCACGGGGCCTGAAGTCGAGGTAGGCAGCGCTGCGATGATGTGCGAAAAGGCTGGCGCCAAGAAGTGTGTTAGGCTCAATGTCAGCGGGCCATGGCACAGCCGGTGCATGGAATATGCGCGCGAAAGGTTTGTCCCTGTCCTTCGGGAATGCGCTTACAAAGATCCCAATATCCCGGTTGTAAACAATGTCGATGCAGAGATCCTCAAGGAGGGTTCGGAGCTTCCCGATAAACTGAGCCGCCAGATATGCAGCCCGGTGCTGTGGCGCCAGTCGATGGAGCGTCTGATCGCGGAAGGCTTCGATCATTTTGTCGAAGTAGGCCCTAAAAAGGTATTGCGCGGGCTTATGCGCAGAATCGACCGCAAGGCGAAAGTGTTGAACGTGGAAGACAAAGCGAGCCTGGCGGCTTTTCTTCAGGCTGACTGATCTTTGGGATCAATCCGCCTTTTCCTTTTTTCCCATTTTTTCTAAAATCTTGTCGTAGTACACTTGTTTTTTCTCGAGATCGAGCACGCTGCGGCGGGACATGTTGAGCTTCATGATCAGGTAGTTTAACCTTTTGATCTGCCTGTATTTTTCCTTCGTGTCCACGACTCCGCCGAGCATTTCCTCGATGGAGAAGATTTCTTTTCTGAGTTCGAGCTCAGGCGGGAGACAGTCGGCGTTTTTCAAGATTTTGTGCGCCAGGCGGATGTCTTGTGGGATATGCCTGTCGTCCTCCAGCTGAAGGGGCCTCCCCCGGCCCGGCAGATCGTCGAAATCGCCGTTGTCCATTGCTTCGCGGATTTTTTTCTCCGCGATTTTATCGAATACTTCGAATATGCTCGCCATCATTATTATTTTAGCACATGTGAGGGCAAACGAAAGTGTCTTTATACGATTTGGTTTCGGACTATTTCGGAGATATTTTCCCGCCCCGGCGTATAAAAGTCCTTGGCGCCGGCCGGTTTGGGAGGCTTGCCGCCGAGCGGCTCAAGCTTCGTTTTCCCGATGCGCTTGTGTCGGTAACCGACCGATGCGCGGCAAGGGTCGATGACATAATCCGGGACCTGGCTATTGCCGGTGAAGTGCAGGATTTTATCCGGAGCATTGGCCGAATCGATGCCGCCGATGATTTGTGGCTGATCCCGGCAGTGCCGGTGCATGTTGGATTTGAGTGGGTCGTAAGCGAGCTTGAGAAGGTCGCAAAGGTTCGAACGATTTCAGTCCCGCAGGAAGTCGACTCAAAAGTCCCCAACCCCCTTCGAGGACCGGCGGGGACCCTTTACGCGAGTTTCGCGACATTTATATGTCCCGACTACTGCAGCGAGCCCGAAGAGATTTGCACTTTCACCGGAAAAGGGCGCTTGGGAAACCTCTATGATATTTTTGGCGAGGTCCCTGCGCCAGGATTCGACGTAGCAGTGTTAAGAAGCTGGCAGCTTGCGCCGGGAGTGGGCGGCTACCCCGCGCGGGGCCTCCGAGAACTGTTTGCCGGCATTGTTTTGAAGCCGGGCCGATATCTGATCGCAACAAGCTGCCGCTGTCATGGAGTTATGGACGGGCTGGAATGGGAGGACTAGTCAGATACCTCCGGTAAAACCGGAGGCGAACCGCTCAAAGCGGTTTGGAGAGCTGGCACGCTTCATATTATCCATTATGGATAATACGCCACATTCGTCACCCCGGCAGGCTTTAAGCCGGGGTCCAATGCTTTTGAGTTCAACAAGAAAACTGGATTCCGGCTCAGAAGCACTCAAACACGGAATGACGAGATGAGGGTCCTGTTCTTCTCATGAAGTTTAAAACAGGATCCCGGGGCAACACTTTAATGGATTCCGGGAACTGTCAAACTTTGGGAGTCCACTGGCAGAGCCGGAGGTTTAACCCGTTTATTAACAAGCCGGGATATATTTTCCCATCAGGGATTCCCGTTACGGTTGACTTTTATCGGGGAATATCGTTAAATTCGCTCCTTTGATTTAAAGTTAAGATTATGCATATTGAATGGGAGCGGTAGCTTCAAGATATTAAAATCCAGGAGGAAACTCATGATTTTCGCTGGTTTGGCATATGCCGCCG
>Ga0187771_10001946_pt1 | contig 14199 bp, 6 predicted proteins | sample 0116_SJ02_MP15_1_FD_133139 | JGI IMG/M metagenome (GOLD analysis project Ga0187771, IMG submission 133139) | Tropical peat soil microbial communities from peatlands in Department of Meta, Colombia - 0116_SJ02_MP15_10_MG | ecosystem: Environmental > Terrestrial > Soil > Wetlands > Peat | place... | reverse complement strand
CCCCCTCCGTTCCCGATGTTGATTTTGTCCGTGGGCTCGGCCTCTTTGACTCCGTGATGATCGTCGTGGGAGTGATGATCGGATCGGGGATATTTATTGTCTCCTCCGACATGTCTCGAGATATCGGGAGTCCGGGCGGACTCCTTGCGGCTTGGGTGTTCGCGGGCGTCCTGACCATTGCCGCAGCCCTCTCCTACGGCGAATTGGCTTCCATGATGCCGCGTGCCGGCGGGATGTATCTTTACCTCCGCGAAGCGTTTTCGCCCTTGTGGGGATTCCTGTACGGTTGGACATTTTTCACCGTAATTCAGACTGGAACCATTGCCGCCGTCTCGGTGGCCTTTGCGCGCTTTCTGGGCGTTCTGTGGCCTGCAATCGCGGAGGACCATTATTGGATAGCCCCGCGACATCTCTCGACCGGCTACGCTGTCTCTCTTTCCACAACTCAGGCCATGGCCATCGTCGTGATTACTGTGCTCTCCTGGACAAACATGCGAGGGTTGCAATATGGCAGATGGGTTCAAAACGTCTTCACCGTGGCCAAGACTGGCGCGTTCGTAGCGCTGATTATCGTGGGCTTGCTGCTGGGTTGGAACCACGATGCGGTGGCTGCGAATTTCCACAGCATGTGGACGGCGCGCGGATCGCAGCCCATGGCGTCGGGAATTGTTGCCTCATCGGCGATGGCCGTGGTGGTGGCGATTTGCGTTTCTCAATCTGGTGCGCTCTTCTCGGCCGATTCTTGGCATGACATCACGCTTGCCGCCGATGAGGTGAAGAATCCTCGCCGCACTTTGCCGCAGGCTTTGGCGATCGGCTCGGTGCTTGTAATTGTGCTTTACTTGTTGGCAAATCTGGCCTACCTCGTCACGCTGCCTTTTCCGGCCATCCAGGCGGCACCCAATGACCGGGTGGCCACCGCCATGATTGAGCGGATATATCCAGGACTGGGGCGAAACCTCATGGCTCTGGCCATCATGGTCTCGACATTTGGATGCGTTAATAGCCTGGTGCTGGCCGGCGCGCGAGCGTATTACGCCATGGCCTGCGATCGGCTGTTCTTCCAGTGGGCTCGCAACCTGAATCGGGCGCACGTGCCGGGCTGGTCGATTCTGGTGCAAGGGATTTGGTCTGTGGTACTTGTACTCCCGAGAACCTACGACCCGCGGACTAGGGCGTATGGAAACCTTTACAGCAACCTGCTGGAATACATCATCTCGGCCGCACTCATTTTTTACGTCATGACAATTGCGGGCCTGTTTCGATTGCGGGTCAGTCAGCCGAAGGCGGAGCGGCCCTACCGCGCCTTGGGTTATCCGGCCCTGCCTGCTTGTTACATCCTGGGAGCTACCGCGGTTTTGGTCTCGCTCTTCGCCTACCGTCCCGCAACGACTTGGCCAGGCTTGGTCATTGTGCTCGCGGGGGCGCCCGTGTATTGGCTTCTCTCATGCCGGGTCTTTGTTTCGTCGAGACGTTGACCTCTCGCTCGCGGTCGGAGTGGCAACTTTGGGGATTAGGGCATTATTGAGGAGCACCCGCGCTCCCCTCTGTTGAAAGGCTAAACAAACCGGAGGGCTTTCAGCCTATGTCTAAAAAGATCTCACGTCGGAGGTTTGCGAAGGGGAGCGCAGCAGTTGCCCTTGCTTCGCTCTTGCCGCAGCGAATCGTTGCTGACGCATCAAACACACAAAAAGTGGTTATTCACGGTGACTCGGAGGCCGGAATAGTCCGGCCCGAGTTTCATGGCCAGTTCGCCGAACACCTCGGATCTTGTGTCTATGGCGGGCTCTGGGTGGGCAAAAGCTCGCCTATCCCCAACGTGGATGGATACCGCAAGGCGGCGATCGATTATCTGGCTGCGCTCGGAATTCCCGTGCTGCGCTGGCCGGGCGGCTGCTTCGCCGACGACTACCACTGGCGGGATGGAATCGGGCCGGCCTCCAAGCGTTCCCGCCGCGTGAACATTCACTGGGGCGGTTACGTTGAGGACAACAGCTTCGGCACACACGAATTCATCGGCCTGTGCCGCAAAATCGGCGCGGAGCCTTACCTGGCAGGGAATGTGGGCAGCGGGTCTCCGGAGGAATTGCGCGACTGGATTGAGTACTGCAACTATCCGTCCGGAAGCACGCTGTCGGACGAACGCGCCGCCAACGGCTCGCCCGAGCCCTTTCGCGTGCGCTACTGGGGAGTGGGCAACGAGAGCTGGGGCTGCGGCGGCAACATGCGCCCGGAAGAATACGCGGATGCCTACCGGCGCTTCACGGTCTACATGCGTGAGTTTGAAGGGACCAAGCCCTTCCTGATCGCCAGCGGCCCCAACGGCAATGACGAGCGCTGGACGCGGCCCTTTATGGAGGGACTCCGCTGGGAGCGGCCGGACGGCATTTCCATGCACTACTATTCCGGCGGGCGAAATCCAGCCACGAAGTTCACAGTGGAGGAGATGAAAAAGCAATTGTCGTCGTTCGCCCTGATCGAAAAGTCGGTGATTCAGCAGCGCGCGCTGCTCGATGGTTTTCAGCACGGCTCCGAGGTCGGGCTAATCGTGGATGAGTGGGGCGTATGGGATCAAATGGATCCGAAGGAAGAAGAGCACTACGGCCGCCTGTGGCAGCAGAGCACGATGCGCAGTGCTGTCGCTGCCGGGCTCGGCCTGAATCTATTCAATCGCCAGGCGGACAAACTCTACATGTGCAACATCGCCCAGATGGTCAACGTGCTTCAGTCCCTGTTGCTCACCGACGGGCCCGAAGGCCAACATTGCGTGCGGACCACAACTTACTATGCATACGAGCTCTTCAAACCACATCGTTCAAAGACATCCTTGCGCGTGGAAACCTCCGATTCCTCCCCGCTCAGTCTTTCGGTTTCCGCATCGAAGAACGATCAGGACCTGGTGGTGTCTTTCGTCAATCCGCAGCACGACGCAGACTTGGAAGTGGACTGCGCTTTGAGGAATCTCTCAGTTTCGGAGGGTTCGGCGCGCATCCTGCATGACAACGACTTCAACGCGTACAACGGCTTCGACAACCCGGAACGCGTCACGCCCAAGCCGCATCCGGTGACAGTCGAGGAATCGAGGGTGCGGCTGGAACTTCCCAGGCTCTCCGTGGCCACCGTGACACTGCGACGAAAGGCGTGACAGAGGGTGCGGGCATGAAATCCCCTCACCCCGGGCCCCTCTCCCCTTTAGAGGCGAGGGGAGAAAAGGATCGGCCTTCAAGGCAACTCTGCCTGAAAATGGGAATATAATGCCCCATGAGCTTGTCTAGCCTAGAGAAGGGTTCGGTTAAGATGAAGCGCTTTCTTGTCGCCACCCTCGCCGCATTTATTTGTGGAAGTCAGCCCAGCGCATCCTGCGCGCAGGCCATGAAGAAGACGCCGGCTGTCGAGTCTCCATCGGCAGCAGCTGAGCACGGCATCGAACTGGGCACGCGCGGGCATTGCGCGGAGGCCTTGCCGATCTTAAAGAAGTCCATCCCCAAGATTCAGGACAAAGACCTGCTACATGACGCTGCTATGGCGAGAGCGCAATGCGGGATGGCGACCAACGACGCGGAGGCGGTGGTCGAGTCGCTGCTGCTTTTACGGCGTGAGTTTCCCGGCGATCCGAAAGTACTTTATGTCACCACTCGCTATTACTCCGAATTGGCCAATCGCACGGCCCAGGAGCTGATGGCAACCGCGCCTTCATCCGCCGAGGCTGAGACTCTGATCGCGGAATCTTTTCAAGCCCAGGGCAGATGGGATGATGCCACGGCCGCTTTTCGCAAGGTGCTGGAGACGAATCCCAATCAGCCCGGCATTCACTACCAGCTCGGGCGCATTCTCCTCTCCAAGCCCATGGATCCAACCGTGGCCGAAGAAGCCAAGAAAGAATTCGAAGCGGAACTCAAGGTCAATCCCACGTCACCAGCGGCTGAGTTCATGCTCGGCGATCTCGCCTGGCGCCAACAAAACGCCAATGAAGCCATCGAGCATTTTTCCAAAGCCACCCAATTTGACGCTGGCTTGGCCGAAGCCTACCTCGGCCTCGGCGTGGCCTTGAATGCTGCGGGAAAATTCGCAGACGCGATCGCGCCCCTCAAAAAATACACTGAACTTGAACCCGCCAATCCTGCCGGCTACTACCAACTCGCTATCGCTTACGCGCGCACCGGCAACAAGCCGGAAGCCGACCGCCTGATGGCCCTCTCGCGCGAAGCCGAAAAGAAACAGCAGAAATCAACACCAACTGCCCAGGACATTACTCAACCGCATTAAATGACGATTTTCAACTGACGATTTAGAGCACTACCGAACCCAGGGATTCCGAATCTGGAACTCCCCGGCATCGCAAGCAGTAAAGGAGGCTAAACATGGGCGGTTCGCTGATGAGGTTCTTCATCGGTTTGCTTTGCGGTGTTGCGCTGACGCTGGTTGCTCTGGACCGGTGGGGCGCGCACCTCGACTATATCATGGGCAAACACGACCCAATGCGAATGCTGGCGCCGATAGAACAGCTCCGCGCCGACGTGGTCATGCCCAAGTCCTCGACTGACCTTCCCGCACCGATCCTGCCCGGTACGCTAGTTTCCCCCCCAGACCCGGACTGGTCGTTCCGGCCATTGAACGGCCAGCCGCAGAGCCTGGGTGGGCTAACGGGTAGCGTGGTGTTCATGAATTTCTGGTCAACGAGCTGCTTGCCATGCATCGCGGAGATGCCCGGCATCGAACATCTCGCCGACTCGCTCAAGCACGATCCCGTGACCTTCGCACTCGTGGACACCCAGGAGCCCCTCAGCCGGGTGAGCTATATTGCGAGGCATTTCCACCTCAAACTTCCGGTATACGTCTCGGACTCTCCGCCTCCGCTCGGCCTGGAGGCGAACGCCGTGCCTACGACTTACATCATCGACCGCAACGGCTCTGTCGCATTTCAGCGGCTCGGCGCCGCGAACTGGGACAGCGATGCCGTGCGGGCGTTCATCCGTCGGCTTGCCGCACAGCCGACGAGCCGGACTAACTGACGATTGTCGACTTTCGATTGACGATTGCCCGGTCGCGGCGAACGGAAAGTGGAAGCGGGAAAAAGCGCACGGTCAGTGTGGCAATCGCTTCCCACGGTTGAGCCCCCGTCATCGTCATCGCCACTTGCCTTCGCCTTCTACGATGGAGACGTATCGGTCGATGGGTGGATTCAGAAAGCGTTCGGTCACGCCGCTGGGTTGCGGCCATTTCACTTCCAGCCAATCGATTTTCGTTCTCTGTCCCAAGCCCAGAACCAGGCGCGGCTCGGAATAAGCCAGGTAATTGCAATCGGCTACTTTGAACAAATGGCGCTCGAAGCCGCCGGAGCGATAGGTGACCTTGGCGCCGATGGCATCGATGTTGCACTTTCGTCCGGTCAAATGCACGCCCAGCCAATGATTTTGCCGCCCCGCATTGTTGCGCAACAAAACGGGAGTGGAATTGCTGACGGAAACCAGCACGTCCACGGCGCCATCGTTATCAAAATCGCCGAGGGCCAGACCGCGGCCGGCGATCGGCCGAGAAAAAATCGGGCCGCTTTTCTTACTGATGTTCTCAAAGCCATTGCCTGTGTTGCGCAACAGGAGCATCGGCTCCTCATAGGTCACTCCCGGCACCATGTGAGCCACATTCAGTTCCGGATGTCCGTTGGAAAAGATGAGGTCGAGGTTGCCGTCGTTGTCGTAATCGAAGAACTTCACGCCCATGCCGCTCAGGTTGAACGTTTGCGAGGCGATGCCAAATCGCGGCGCCACGTCAGTGAAAGTTTCGCCGCCGTCGTTGTGGTAAAGCGAGTACATTTCGCGATCGATGGTGGTCAGGAAGAGATCGATCAAGCCGTCCTGATCGTAATCCGCGGCGTCCACAGCCATGCCGGAGCGCGCCGCGCCGAACGTGCTGAAGCCCACGCCAGCGAAAGCCCCAATCTCTTCAAACTTGCCCTTGCCGCGATTAGCGAAGAGGAAGTTGGGCTCGGTATCGTTGGCCACAAACAGGTCGATCCAGCCATCGTTGTTGAGGTCCGCCGCCACCACTCCCCAACCTTTGCCCAATGAACTCGCGATCCCGGTTTCCTTGCTGACGTCGGTGAAAGTGCCGTTGCCGTTGTTGTGAAATAGCCAGGAAGGTTTCGGCTTGTAAACGCTGGGTCGGCAATACCAGCGCTCGTGAGTCAGATTGTCTCCGCACCAAATGCTCTCGTCGAGCTCGGCGAATTGGACCACGAACAAATCCAAGCGCCCGTCGTGGTCGTAATCGAACCAAACCGCGCCCGTGCTCCATCCCGGAGTGGTCACGCCGGCCTTGGCCGTCACATCGGTAAAGGTGCCATCGCCGTTGTTGTGGTAGAGAATGCCGCGAGCATATTGGGTTACATAGATATCTGGAAATCCGTCGCCATCGTAGTCGCCCACGGCGACGCCCATGCCGTAGGCATTGCCCGGCACGCCGGCTTTTTGGGTAACGTCCGTGAATGTCCCATCGCGATTATTGCGGTAAAGCGCGTTTCGCAAGGGCGGCTTCGGATGGTAGAAGTCGCATTCGCCGCTGTTGACCAGGTAGATGTCCATCCAGCCGTCGTTGTCGTAATCCAGGAAGGCGCAGCCTGCGCCGTCGGTCTCCGGCAGATACATGGTGGACGAAAGTCCGGCCTCGTGCCTCCAAGTGAGTCCGCTTACCGAGGGCGGAATCTCTTCAAAGGCGGGCTTCGCATCGACGGCGAATGGGGTCTCGCTGCCACGCGACCTGAGCGTCGCCGGGCTGATCAGAGCGCCTGCGCCCACTGAGGTCAGCGTTTTCAAGAATCGTCGGCGTGAAGCAAAATTCGGCAACTTGCGGGATTTACCTGTCCGTCGCATCCTCGCTATTATACATTCCGAGCGACTCAGCCATTGTGTGGCTCGGCCGTGACCCTGCGTTCATATGCGCGGAAATATTTGCCGGCGGGACTTGCTGAAGTTTATGGGCGCGTCGCTGTTTGCGGGCTGGCCCGCGAGGTCCGCCATCCCAGCGCCAATTCCTGTGACCTTTGTGGACGCGGTTCCCTCGGCCGGTATCACCTTTCGGCACGACAACGCTGCTTCGCCACAAAAATACCTGATCGAGACGATGGGCTCGGGCTGCGGATGGATCGACTACGACCAGAACGGATTGATGGATTTGTACCTTGTAAACGGCGCGGAGACGCGAGTCTACAAGCCAAAACACTCGCTGCGCAGCGCCCTCTACCGTAACAACGGCGACGGAACTTTCACCGACGTGACGATTCAAGCGGGCGTGGGCGCCGAAGGCCTGTTCGGCATGGGGGTCGCGGTCGGCGATTACGATAACGACGGATATCCCGACCTCTTCGTTCTCGGTTACGGCCGCTCGATTCTTTACCACAACAACGGCAACGGAACCTTCACGGATGTTTCAGAGCGCGCGGGCGTGGCCAATCGCGGACGTTGGGCCTCGAGTGCCGCGTGGTTCGATTACGACAACGACGGAAGACTGGACTTGGTGATCGCCAATTATGTCGACTGGACGCCGGAAAGCGATTACTGGTGCGGCGACCACGGCGCGGGCATGCGCAGCTACTGCCACCCCAATGACTACAATCCGCAGCCGCCCAGCCTGTTTCACAACAACGGCGACGGCACGTTCACAGATGTCAGCCGGGCGTCGGGCATCGGGTTAAAGGCCGGAAATGGTTTGGGCGTCCTCACCTTCGACTTTGACGACGACGGCTGGCAGGACATTTTCATTGCCAACGATGCGTTGCCCAATTCGCTGTTCCGCAACAACCGCGATGGAACCTTCACCGAAATCGGCTACATGGCCGGGGTCGCGGTGAGCATGGATGGGTTGCCGGAATCCGGCATGGGCACCGACGCCGCCGACACCACGGGAAGCGGCCGGCTTGACATCGCTGTAGGCCATCTCGAGAACCAATTGGCCAGGCTTTATCGCAATAAAGGGAATGAGTACTTTGAAGACGCCACGCTGCTCTCCAAGATCGGCTACGCGACGTTTAACATGAGCGAATTTGGGCTGTGCTTTTTGGACTACGACAATGACGGCGCCTGCGATCTTTTTATGGCTTCGGGGCACGTGCTGGACAACATTCATCTTTATAACTCGCAGGTGTACTACGCCGAGCCCAAGATGATGTTCCGCAACCTCGGCAACGGCACTTTTGAGAACATCAGTGGCAAACTGGGCGCCGATTTTCGCGCGCCGCGCGTGAGCCGTGGCGCCGCAGTGGGAGACTTTGATAACGATGGCGACCTGGACATCCTGGTGAATCATTGCGGAGGGACGCCGCAACTGCTGCGAAACGACGGTGGCAACGCCTATCACTGGCTGGAGATTTCCTTGATCGGCACCCGCTCAAACCGCGATGGCGTCGGCGCGCGCCTGAATCTGCATGCCGGCGAACTCGTCCTGCACGGCCAGCGCATGGGCGGAAGAAGCTATCAGTCGGCGCAGGATCCTCGGCTGCATTTCGGCCTGGGCGGGCAAAGCAAAATAGATGCCGTCGAAATCCGCTGGCCCAGCGGAATAGTGACCAAGCTATCAAATATCGACGTTGATCGAATCATCGCCATCAAAGAGGGAGAAGGAATTGTGGAACGTCCTTTTCCGCGAGTCTTCGAAAAATGAAATCCTGCTGCGGACAGCCGAATCGGCGGGAGGATTAAAGGATGGCAAGCGCTATACTGAGGATCGTGAATGGCCAGGAAATGCTGCTGCCCACACGTAGGGCGGGCGTCTCGCCCGCTGTGGCGTGGTCATCCCTTCGCGGCGCACAGGGCAGGCTATGCCGGCCCATATTCTGGGGCGGGACGCCCCAGGGAAAGCAGCCGGGACGGCCGCGCCACAGCCGACGGCGTCACTTTCTTTTGCATTCCTCAATAATCATTCTGGCCATGACCATTCTCCGCCCCTGTCCTGCGGCGGGAGCGCAGCAATCGCCACGGCCTTCCGCGCCCCAGGCTCGCACGAGTGAGAAGGCCCAAGACGCCGAGACCGGAGCCGAATCTGAACTTCAGACGGGCATCGCGCTGACGCGCCAAGGCAAATTCGCGGAAGCGATTCCGCACTTTCTTGTCGCGCAAGGCAAAGTCGCCGACGAATTCGCGCTCCAATTCGACCTGGCCTTGTGCTATGTCGCCACGGATCAATTCACCAAAGCCATTCCGATCCTAAACTCGCTGCGCAGCGGCCATGAAAGGTCAGATCTCGAGAATCTGCTCGCGCAAGCTTACTTGGGCAACGCCCAGCCTGCCGAAGCTCTGGAGGCCTTCAGGCGCGCCGCGGAACTGAGTCCGCAAAGCGAGAAGCTCTACCTTTTTGTCGCCGACGCCTGCATAGACCATCAGTACTACGCGTCCGGGCTTGAGGTCGTGAATCTCGGACTCCGGCAACTTCCGCGCTCGTCGAGGTTGTTCTACCAGCGAGGCGTGCTCCACTCCTTCATGGACCAGCCTGATCTCGCAAGAAGCGATTTGGAGCAGGCCGGCTCACTGGCTCAGGGAAGTGACATCTCGTATCTGGCCGCATCGCAGAAGGGAATGCTCGATGGAAACCTAAGCGAGGCCATCCAGGCGGCGCGACGCGGCGTCCAGAACGACCCTAACAATTATGTCCTGCTGACCATCCTCGGCCAAGCTCTCATCCGGTCGGGGGCAGCGCCTGGGCAATCGGAGTTTGCCGAGGCTGAGTCCGCTTTGCAGCGTGCAGTTATCCTGCGGCCCGGATTTGCGGCGGCACAACTCGCCCTCGGCCAACTTTGCCGCATGGACGGCCGGCTGGATGAAGCGGTGAAGCATCTTGAGACCGCCCGCCAACTCGCACCGAACAACGCTGCCGCGTATTCCAATCTCGCGCTGGTCTATCGGGCGCAAGGAAAGACCGGTGAAGCCCAAAAAATCCTGGCGGCCTTGGCCGACCTGAATCGCCAGAGCGCCGCAAAATACAAACTGGGGCCGCCCGATCAAAAGGCAAGTTACATGGGCACGCCGACCCAGAAATAGGAGCGCGAGAACGCGACTCAAAACCAGTGTGCCGCACTCACGGTGTAATTCCGCCGGCGTCATCACAGCGCCATTTCCGGAAAAATCTCAAAATGCTGCGCGAGGGAATTATTGAAGCGTCAATCAGTGCAAACAACCGCGAAACAGTGGGAATTTCGATTAAAAAGACTCTTGACATGCGGCAGCGTCCTAATGTAATTTTCCGCTAGCTGTTCGTATACGTAAATGTATACAAGTCGAGGGGGACGATAGTAAAGCATTTAACCAAGAGCGATTAACTGGCTTATTGCAAATCTGCTTTTTTCATTTGCTGCAGCTATTGCGTCGAAGTGGTGGGGCGAAATTCTGGCGTTGCCTGAGCGCGGTGCGCAACGCAATTGTGAAATCGCCGGCGACTTGGTGCGCCGTTCAAGGATTTGGGTGATCGAAAAGGAGAAACCAAATGTCATTTAATATTTCTCACCGATGGCTAGGGAGTACGCTGGTTCTTCTTTGCACTGTTCTCGGCCTGTCCGGTCTGCCGGCTTTGGGACAGATGGGCTCGGTGGGCAGCATCAGTGTCACGGTCTTGGATCAGACTGGTGGAACGGTTGCCGAGGCGACGCTGACGTTGAAGGACCTATCTACCAACGATGTTCGAACGGCCGTAACACCCAATGAGGGCACCCACACTTTTTCGGGGCTTTCGCTCGGGAGCTACTCATTGACCGTCGAAAAGGCCGGTTTCAAAACCGAGGTTTTCGACAAGGTCGTCGTCCAGGCGGCGCAGGTCACGGACGTGAAAGTGACGCTGACCGTCGGCGCGAAAGCCGAACAAGTGGTGGTTAGCGAGAGCGCCGTGCCGATCATCCAAACCACCTCGAACGCCATTTCCGGCACGATTGACCTGAAACAGATTGAGGACTTGCCCTTGTACGGACGCGACATCTCCGCCATGGCGGACCTGGTTCCCGGTTTCACATACACACCCGGGGCTGGGGGTACGTGGAACGGCCTGCCCATGGCAGCGCAGGGCAACAACATTGACGGAGTGGTGTCCTCACCAAGCCGCATGAAGTTCGCTGGTAATGGCTTTCCGGTGGTCAGCGCGCGCCTGGAGGACATGGCGGAGATGACCGTGCAAACCGACCAGCTCGACCTGAACACAGGGTTCGGCCAGTCCAATATGCAGATCAACTTCGTGACGCGGCGCGGCACGAACGCCTTCCACGGTCGCCTTTTCGAGGATCATCGCAACTCCTGGTTGAACGCGAACACATGGGGCAACGACGCCGTCCCGGTGTCCGGCGGCGGCCCCTTGCCCAAACCTCCGTTAATCATGAATGATTTCGGGGGCAGCGTGGGCGGGCCGATTATTCGGAACAAGCTGTTCTTTTTTGGCAGTTTCGCCATGTTCAAGCAACCGGGATCGTTCGTCGCGGGGCCCTCGCCCGTCCTGACGCAAAGCGCCCAGCAGGGCAACCTCACCTTCACCGACAACAGCGGCAAGGTGCAGACGGTGAACGTGCTGACGCAGATTGCCGCGCCCAACGGCCTGCCCTCGACCATCAATACGATGGTCAGCTCGGACCTGCAAGCCATCAACAGCTCCTTATCGAGCGGCGGCGTGGTGCCGACTTCCGATCCGAACATCAACAACATCACTTGGCTCAACAATTCGCCCACGACAACATATTTCCCGGCCATGCGTTTTGACTATAACGCAAGAGAAAATTTCAGAATCAATTTTGCTTTTAACGAAACCAAAGACAGTTGGCCCAATAGGAGCCCCGCCGAGTTCCCAGGAACGTTCACCAACCGTCTCGGCTCCAATAAAGACAATAACTACACTGAAAGCTTGGGCATCGAATGGACCATAAAGCCAAACCTGCTCAATGAATTCCGCGGCGGATTCCTATATAACGCCGCTTGGTACTCCTACGATGCCGCCCCGCTCTATGCTACGCAGCCGCAGATTAATTGGGCGCTCGCGAGCTCGGGCCAATGGTTCAATCTGCCCATCTCGACCTACTATCCCTTGTTCAACCTGGCGGACAGTGTGAACTGGCAGCATGGCGCGCACACGATGATATTCGGGTTCTCGTTTTACCGCGAACAAGACCACTATTGGAACGCCCCTGCGGGATATCCCCAAATCACCTTGGGTCTAAGCTCGGTGGATCCGGCTTACAGTGTTTTTACTACCTCTCCCTTGCTTGCCAATGCCCCCAACACCGCGCTGAGTGAAGCCGAAAACCTTTACGCCACATTGGTCGGCCGAATCAGCTCCGCAGGCGGGCAATATGCGCTGGACCCGAAGACAAAGCAATACCTCAACGGCGTCGGCGCTTACAACCTGGACGAACTGCAAAAAGCCGGGGGCCTTTTCTTTCAGGATTCCTGGCGGTTCAGGCCGAACCTGACCTTCAATTACGGACTTCGTTGGGACTTTACCGGCGACGACTTTGACCTGACGGGCGCTTATCACAGCGCGACGCCGGACGGCATTTACGGGCCTTCAGGGGTTGGCAACATCTTCAAGCCCGGAACTCTGACCGGGAATAACAACCCCGCTTATATAGGAAGAACCCACACGTACAGTCCGTGGAACGCCAGCCCTCAGCCGGCAGTCGGCTTCGCTTGGAACCCGACGAAGACGGAAGGGTGGACCGGGAAGGTGCTCGGCGGCGGTAACACGGTGATTCGCGCCGGGGCTTCTCTGCGGGACTACACGGAGCCTCAGCAGTTCCTTTGGGACGCGGCCTCCAACTACGGATTCGCGTTCTATCAGAACTTTTCCCTGAGCGGAGTGGCGCCGGGCCAACCGCTGGGGGTGGGGCAATTTACGGCGGGCAGCCTGGCGCTGGGCAATCCCCTGCCGGCTTACTTCCTGACGCCTTCCGCTTATTCGACTACGATTCCGGAATCAACCCAGACGTTCTACGGCGACTACTGGGGCGTCAGCGGGATTCTTCCCAACATTAGCCAGCCTTACGTGATCTCCTGGAACATCGGCATTCAGCGGGCCTTGGGATTGAACCACGTGATCGAAGTGCGATACGTGGGGAATCGGAGCGTCCACCAATGGATTCAAGTCGATCCCAACGAAGTAAACATTTTTGAGAATGGGTTCCTCAAGGAATTCCAAAATGCGCAAACCAATCTGACTATCAACGCCGCTCACGGCGTGACGTCGTTTGCCAACAATGGTTATGCCGGTCAGCAGGCGCTGCCGATCATGACGACCGCGGGGGTGAGTTTCACGGACGGCGGATTTATTCACGACCTGCAAACCGGGCAGGCCGGGGCCTTCGCCTCGACGCTGGCAGGCGCCAACGGCGCCGGGGGAGCCTACCTCTGCAACTTGATTGGAAGCGCCAACTTCTCTCCCTGCGCGGCTGTCGTTGGCCCCAATGTGACAGGAGCCTACCCCATCAACTTCTTCACGGCGAACCCCTATTCCGTTCAGTCCTACGGAGTCGGAAGCGTGGAGGGCCAGATGACGGATCAGGGGTTCGGCAATTATCATTCCCTTCAGGTCGATTTCCGCGAAAAGCCATGGCACGGCGCGCAATTTGACGTGAACTGGACCTGGAGCCACACTTTAGGCGTGCAGCCGGGCAATAGCTGGACCGGTAACTTCAACCAGTTTTCGATGCGCGATCTGAGACTTAGTTACGGCCCCACGCTGTATGACCACCGGCATGTTGTTAACGCCAATGGAACTTACGACCTTCCTTTTGGGAAGGGCAAACGGTTCGCTAACCAAGGTGGCATTTTGGACCGCGTCGTCGGAGGGTGGAACCTCGGAACCATCGTGACTTGGCAGACGGGCCCTCCCGCTCAGTCGATGGGGTACTTCAACACGGCCAACGATTACGACGGCGGGATCGTCCTCAACGGGGTGACCGCGGCGCAGATTAACAGCTCGGTCGGCGTTTACAAGACCGGCTATCCCTTTGCCGATGGGATTAATCCCAAATATCTCGCCAGTCCTACTGGCGGCGGACCGGCCCCCTCCATTGGCCCCAACACAACCCCAGGGATAATCGGCTATCACCCTTGGCTTTACGGGCCCGCAAACTTCTCCCAGAACTTGGCGATTACCAAAGCCATTCCGATCCGCGAGAATATCCGGTTCAGCCTTCAGGGTGAATTCTTGAACGTGTGGAACCACCCGACGTGGGGTTAT
>Ga0187771_10001945_pt1 | contig 14202 bp, 14 predicted proteins | sample 0116_SJ02_MP15_1_FD_133139 | JGI IMG/M metagenome (GOLD analysis project Ga0187771, IMG submission 133139) | Tropical peat soil microbial communities from peatlands in Department of Meta, Colombia - 0116_SJ02_MP15_10_MG | ecosystem: Environmental > Terrestrial > Soil > Wetlands > Peat | place... | reverse complement strand
ATGCCTTCTGGAAGGCTAACCATCACTTTCTTCATTGAACCGTCACCTCGACAAATCGCTCGACTCGCTTTTCTTCTTTCTTCGCCATGTTTTTGGTTGCGTCTTTCACTAGGTCGTACCAATCATTCTTCACGTTCAATCCTGAAGCTTGTGCTGGAGTCATCTTGAGAGTTTGGTGTTTTCGGACGTAGTTGTAGTGTACCACCCATCCTTCAAGTAATGTTCTTACTGTTTCTTCGTCTTTCAATCCTCTAGTTGTTTTCAAGCGATCTTTCAACGTGCAATGCAAACGTTCTACGCAATTCTGATTATGAGGAGCTTGGATACCGACTCTTCGGATTAGCTCTGGTCTTGTTTCTTTCTTCATTGTCCAGAAAACTTTGTTGTATGCGTCATGGTAAGCTGGTAAACCATCGCAGTAGATCGAGATTGGATTTTTCTTCGCTATTTTGACGCTTTTCTCGAATAATGCTACTGCATCCTCCGTGGTTCTCGTTGCTGAAAGGTGAGAGCTTATAAGGAATTTTGAATTTTCGTCTATAATCTCCCAGAACCATTTTTGAACTCCCTTGCATTTTATAGCGGTCTCATCAACGTGGTAAACTCCTAACAGTTGAGGCTTCAGGGTTTCAACGTATTTCGAGACTAATGCGGAGTATTTCATTATCCATTTCCAAACTGCCATTTGGCTAACATCATAGCCAAACAGTTTCTTGATTTGAGTCTGAATCTTTCGGACGCTTAACCCTTCAAAATACATGTCTATACTCGCAGAGATTATGCGAGCCTTCGTTCTCATTTTTGGGAATTCTGAGCCTAAAGTGAATCTGTGACCGCAATCTTTGCATTTCATTATCGGCTCGCCTTTTGCTGAGCCGTCTTTCACGACGTCTTCCGAGCCACAATATTTGCATTGCATTACTTATCTCTTCCCTATAAGTATACTATAATATAGATATAGCTTATAAGTTTTGCGCTAACATGAAAAAAGAAACTAACTAGAACCATCACAGATAAGTTTACAGTATCCTGGTGCTACTTATATAGCACTCAGAACTTTTCAAATAAATAGGCGAATAAAGATGACTGTGGGCTCCCAAAATGTTAACGCTAGCCAGTGGAAACAATTGTTTGCATTGTACAAACTCGCGGAAATGGGTGCCCACCAGCGTACAGTTAAAGTCAGTACAGAATTCTTTGCCCAAAAAATGAACATGTCGCAACAAACCGCCAGCCGCTACCTCATACAGCTCGAGCGAAAGGGATGGATAAAACGCGCTATCACGCCTGAAGGATGTCTAATCCGCATAGCTGACACAGGAATGAACCAACTAAACATGGTGCATGCCAACCTGCAAATGATGATGGAAGCCAAACACCCCGCGTCAGTAACACTCGAAGGGACAGTGTTCACAGGCATAGGCGAAGGTGCATACTACATCACCAAAGACGCCTACAGAAAACAATTCATAGAAAAACTCGGCTATGACCCATTCCCAGGCACGCTGAACATAAAACTCACAAACGATTATGACATGAAAGCCCGCGCCGAACTAGAAGCCTACCCGGCCATAGAAATTCAAGGCTTCAAAAACGAAGACCGCACTTACGGTTCAGTGAAGTGTTATCCAGTCCTAATAAATAACAAGGCGAAGGGCGCTATACTATTCGCCATGCGAACACATTATGACGCTTCAGTGATAGAAGTAATAGCGCCAAACTTTCTTAGGAGACAACTGAAGCTAAAAGATGGTCAAAAAGTCAAAATTGAAGCATTTACATTGCCATAAGACTAATCAGCGTACCTTGACTTCCTTGTCTCAAGTCTCTTGGTGCTCGCCAAACCATATCCAAGCGCGAGTCCTGCGATTAAGCCGCCAAAATGAGCAAAAAGATTAGTCTCAATCGAGATGCTCATGATCAGAAACATGAAGGCAAACATCAAGGAAACAAAAATCGACTGTCCAGTCGATTTCCGTAAGAAAATAACGTCCGCGCCAAAAACGCCAAAAATAGCGCCAGAGGCACCAGCTGACACAACGTTAGGACCCGCCAGCAGACTCAGGACATTTCCTGTCAAGCCTGATGCAAAATAAATCGCGTAATACTCCACCGAGGAGAACAGGTCCTCTGCTCTCAAGCCAAAAATGAAGAGAAAGAGCATGTTACTTGCAATGTGCGCTATGCTGATGTGAACGAACATCGAGCTTACGAGCTGCCAATAATAGCCATTAAAAACCGCCAGATTCCATTGTCCATAATAGGCAAGCACAGTTGGGCTTATTGCCACGAAGCTGTTGCTCAGCAAGGACGTGTAGATGTACATGGCAACATTAGCGAAAATCAAAACAAGAGTAGGCGCAGCCTTAAACTCGTATTCCTCCAACTATCCCTCAGCTGTGGCGCTCGTATTCTTCAATTATCTTTCTCTTGATTTCCGAAGAACTGTCCAATTCATCTTCTCCGAACTTGCCTATCCTCACGACTCTTATTTTTAACCCTTTCTTGGCAATCGCTGTCTCCACTGCTCTGGTCATGTCTTTTTGATCGTATCCCATTGCGATAATGTCCGGCTTAATCTTGTCAATCACATGGTCCATGCTAAAGTTTTCATAGCCAAGAATTGCTTCGTCGACCACCTTGAGGGATTCGACTAACGCTCTGCGCTGGTCTTCGTGCATTATGGGTTTTTTGCCCTTCCGTTCTTCCACCGTGCTGTCACGGGCGACTATGACGACTAACTCGGCGTTTTTTCCACCAGCTTTTTTCGCTTCTTCTAGAAACCTCACATGTCCTAAATGGAGTAAATCGAACACTCCCGAAGCCAGGACGATGGTGCTTTTCTTCTTTATTCTCTTGTGGGCCATCGGAATTCTGCTACTCCGAGCAGTCTTAAAGCGTCTAGTAGTCCTTCGCAGTAGGCAATTGAAGTTAACGCGACCTCAAATTTCTTTTGGTCACGATGATACTTGGCGTCTTCAAAATAGTTTCTCGCATGTTCAATGACTTCAGATATCTTTTCCTGATTCAACCTCACTTCTTCTGCTACTGAGGTTTTGATCTCTTGAAACACTTGACCCGTGTTGTTAATGTACCTCGCCACCAGATCGCTCGCGCTCACTCAAACCATCTCCAAAATCTTCCTTGGCGCGTCTGCCAAAACAACCAGCGCTTCTGCTTCCATAAAGTGCAACTCACCAGGGAAAACCAACGTGTGCGGCGGATTTCTAAAATTGTAATTTAGCAGGTTCTTTACATAATCAGCCTTTACGCAGCAGTCTGGTGCACCTGCTCTTGCAACACCGATAACAAGCGTTTTATCGGTGATAATGTTCTTTCTCTTTTCTCTTTCTATAGCTAAGAGGGTGGTTAACCCGTCCTTCACTGTCATATAGCGTCTTTCTTCTGCCTTGATGTCCAAGAAGCAAAGCGTGTGTTCTCCGCGTTTCTTATTTTCCATAATAACCTCGTAGGGCGTGTCAGTTTTCACTCCGTCTTCAGCAAAAGGCACGGTCACGCTTCGTCCGAACTTGTAATTCTGCAGGCCCGTCAAACCCACTACAGCAGAAATGATCGAAGCACCATGCAAAATGCGTGTTCTTATGCCCATCTTGCTTGCCCTTATCTGCAAATCCACGTGCGTGGTCGCTATCATAGCGTCGCCAGGCACGAGAAAAGCAACCTTCACTTTTTTTGCCTCCTGCAAAATCTGTTGTCCTCTTTCTTCTTCCAAGTTTTTTCTAGACATTACGGTCACATGTCTTCCTAACAGCTTCTCTAATCGTGGCATTTCTAGAGCAGGCATTAGGTTGGTGTAGAGTTCTGCAAAAACTCTGTCTGCAGTTTTAACCTCTTCCACGGCTCTTAATGGGAGGTCTTTTTCGTCATACAAGCCCAAGCCCACAAAAACTAATTCGCCCAAAGACGGATTTCTCCTAGCAACGGAAAAATATTAGCGTGACCGTGTATAGAAGATTAACGGTTCCGCAGAACGTGGGCCCGTAGCTCAGTAAGGCAGAGCGGCGGACTCTTAATCCGTTGGCCACGGGTTCAAATCCCGCCGGGCCCGCCACCATTTTGAGTTGAATCCCTAGGGACTATGACCTAAACGGGTCATATTCCGCCTATTCTGACCGCATAAAATTTGTGAAGCATGTAAGATGGACCAAATTAATATCTATGAGAGTTCACGCCGTGGTAAAGCAGTATTTCATAGATCTGTCAATTTCTTAATGTGAAAAGCTGCCTAGCTTGTCCGATTAAATATTGCATTGCTATTATCATGTGGGTTTCCACTTGTGCCCTCTCTCAACTCCGAGGTTGGTTCTAGAGTTGCGTTGTTCCTCGCCAACGGTGCGTATCCTGAAAGTTTGTTGAGGACATTGATAAATCTATCATGATCGTAGATCCATTTTCCTTTTTTGAAGCATTGGTACGGAATCGTTTCCCTGATTGAACTCGACAAATCCTGAATTGCATATTGATAGTCTTTCAAAAAGCCACTTCTTACAAGTTTAGATAAAATCCCTAGAAACCCTCTGAATTCGGATCTTGGAAAGTACAAATATCCATACAGTTGGTTCTCGCCCGAAATTTTGCCTAGTGTTATCACGAAAGGTTTATCCAGCAGTGAAGATGCAAACCTCGCTAGGTTACGCTCTTCGTCAAAGCTGAAAGTAAAGAAGGAAGATTCTGAATCTTTTCCGAAGTGAAACGTTGTTACCTCATAGCTTTCTAATAGGTCTCCATTTATGAGGTGATTATAATAATGATATCTCACCAATTGAGGGGAAATGCCCAACTTTTCGGCCAAGCGCTTGAAACTGATAGTAGCATCCTTTTCAAGCTCTTTCAAGATAAATACATCGATCTCATCAGCCTTAACTGGGAAGACCTCAGGTTCGACTAAACTATGGGGCAAATTCGGGTCTTCAGTTTCAATCTCCTGAACCCATCCGTCCAAATCAAAATTCCACGTTTTGGTTTCTGGGCTAAACCATTCACATTTCGATGGAACTGAATAGAACCGAGTTGACCAAAAAATCTGAGATTTCCTAGATAGGCCAATTCTTTCCAATTCACTAATAAAATGCTTAAATTCACTTCGACTTTCTTCAGGAACAGCGAATATTCCGACGCATCCTTCGAACATACCATAACATTTGCTCAAAAATGTCCAGAAATCATTAATTTTAAACGCGTCAAGAAGGGCATTTTCGTATCCAGGAATCGCCTCAGCGAATACTATAGCTTTCCTAAGTCCAAGATTTGCATGGTAAACATTGACGTTAAACCTCAAAAAAGTTTGGGAATTAAGGCGTTTGAGCTTTTTCCGCAAGGTTTCGGCCGGCATGTGTAGTTTTCTTGAAACCTCGCTCAAATTTCTAGGACCATAGATCACTAGGGCTTCCAGTATTTTCAAGTCAACTATGTCAAATGGCCTGTGCATTGTTAACCCTACCAGTCAGCCATGACAGTAGTAGTTCTCTCTTCCTTGCTTTTAAAACTAACTTGGACGTGGGTTGTCGATAGGGTCTCCGCCATTTGGTTGAACGCTACCAAATCTTAAGGTATATATCGCTGTCCTTAAATTGTTTTGGGCAATGCTTAAGTTCACTAAAGCAATTGCACCGACTGAGGCAAAGAACAGAAGGAACAGAAGGAACAAAGCTTTGAAATTCATTCGCGTCACCTCCTTTGCTTTTTCATCCAAAAAGTATCTAATTAAGGTGGGAAGCAAAAAACTTATATGAAATTATCTTCTAGAGCTTTGTTTCATGGTTAAAGGGGGCAAGGCGTCAGGCGAAGCTTCCAATGTTGATCAGAAAATAAGTGAGTGCGTTGATGCAGCCCTCAAAAAACTTGGAAAAAACGCTGGTGAGTCTATATACTATTACCTTGAAAAGGATTTCAACTTGAAGAAGTTTGAGATGTCCAAGAAACCCGAGATTTTTGAAAAGGCGCTGACCAAGATCTTCGGAGAGCAGGGAGCAAAGACGATAGAGAAACTGATCATAATTGAGATTAGAAACACTTTCCAACTAAAGAGAAGCTTCGCTTTCACGTTCAAGGAAGCTGTTAAGGTTATTAAGAATTCTAGCATTCGCATCCGAAATAAGCATTAACGCTTCCATATGAAAATACGAATTTGAAGAAACTCACCATTTAGACAAGTATTTTATTCCGTTAGTATATTCCCGATCGCGCACGAATTGACCGACGATTACGAGAATAGAGACGCTAATGCCTTTCTGTGTTACAGACTGCCCTTGAGCAAAAAAGGATTTTCAAGATACAATGAGATGAGCAGAAGTGCTAGAAAAAAGGGATTTCGGAGAAGTTTCCAACGGCCGTTGCTTACGCTGCCCCAAAAAACGACTTGAAGATTGGACGATCTCTATGAAAGACAAAGTTGTGATCGTGCTGACTGGTTCAGGCTTGACTACCTTGCAACCGCACGAAGTCCAGAGGAGCGAAAAAAGTGAAGGACCTTACAAGAGCATGTGTATGAAGCAACTGGCAAATCCAGCGATTTTTGTACGCCGATCGAGTAGAGCTATCTGTTGTGAAAGCAAGGGCAACAGATTTTTGCAAAAATTCAAGAGCTTCTTCGAAGAAAACAAGGGGTAGAAAACGAGAATCGAGTTGAATCATCATGGAAGAATACATCCAAGTTTTTACGACGACCGAAAAGAGAGAAGACGCCGAAAAAATAGCACAAACCTTGGTACGAGAAAGGCTTGCCGGTTGCGTTCAAATAATTGGCAAGATATCAAGCATGTACTGGTGGAAGAATAAGGTCGAAAAAGCCGAAGAATGGCTGTGTCTGATCAAGAGTGAAAAGCGTCTCTACAGTGAGCTTGAAAAAGCTATCAAAGGAATGCACCCTTACGAGACACCTGAAATCACGGCGATTACCATCGTGGCCGGAAGTAAAGAATACCTCGGATGGCTTGATAAAGAACTTAGGGAATCATAGTGTGCGCTTTTAGTGCTCCATTTTGTCTATCCGCTTGGCATGCTTTAGTTCTCAACGTGAGAACATGCTGCCTTTAGGCTTCTTGAACTGATCGGTGAATCTATTGCTCTCGTCAATCTCCATCCGGAGACGGAGGTATTCGGCTGTCTTTTCATCCAGGTGCTTTCGGATCGTCTCTAGTAATTCTTTCGGTTTGAAGGGTTTCAAAACGTATCCATCGGCTCCTTCGTTGACTGCTTCTATGGCATTTTGTAAAGATGGAAAACCCGTGACGATTATTTTGACCATTTTAGGGTTCCTGTCCTTCAGTTTACGGAGAAGCTCCGTACCTTGGATGTCAGGCAGCTCAACGTCGATGAGGGCTGCGTCAAAATACTCTTTTTCAGAGGTCTTGAGCGCTTGCTTGCCATTTTCCACGGTTACGACTGAGTATCCATTTTCAGAAAGGATTTCAGAGAGGACCTTTCTCACTGCAGCATCATCGTCAATAACCAGGACGCTTTCGTTCAATCACTGCACTCAGCCTAAGCGCACACCTTCTCTTCCGTTTTTGTTAACCTTCGGTATTGCCATCGTGAACTGTGTTCCCTTGCTAGGCGTGCCGTTCTCTTGGATTGTCCACCCATAGACTTCCACTATTTTACTTATCAAGTATAACCCGTAGCCAGTGCCCCCGCCCGTGCTGTATCCCTCTTTGAAAAGCTTCGGTTTTTCAGCTGCAGAAATGCCAACGCCATCGTCTTCGTAGACGAGCTTCAGATTGTCTTGGTCAGTTTCTTCGTAGTAGACTCTTATCTTAGTGACTTTCTGGCCGTACTTCAGCGAGTTGTCTATTAGGTTGTAGAACAGTTGTCTTAGCAACGGATCTGCCAGAACGACCAATCCACGACACTCATTAATCACTTTCACGTCTATCGAACCTGGGAACAGTGATACTGCCTCGTTAAGCGTTTTAGCCACATCAATGTAACTCAGTTCTTCGACGCCCAACATTTCATACGCTCTAGCAAAATCGAAGATTCTGACCGTCTGCTGTACAGCGTTTTCTATATCTTTAAGCTTGTCAAGAGCATCGCTGTTATCGACCAATCGTTTCTTGAGCAGGTAGACGTTGCCTGTGACTGTGGAGAGCTTGTTTCGAACGTCATGCCTAGTCAATCCCCCGGTGACGCGTAGCTTCTCATTCACAAGCTCGAGCTTCTTCTCGGCGTTCTTCAACTCAGAAATGTCCTTGTAGACAGCCACATAACCCAAGAATCGACCCTCAACAGTTATCGGAGCGGCAGACACAAACACAGGAACCAAAGATCCGTCCTTCTTCCTTCTCACAGTGGCTCGACTAACGTGTTTGTCTTGTTCCGCTATTTGATCTAGCGTCTGCGCCTCATCAATCTTGTCCTTCGGCACCACCACATCGTTTATGTTTCTGCCCTTGACCTCAGCGAGTTTGTATCCGAAGAGTATCTCAAATCTAGGGTTAACATTCAAAATAGAGAAGTCAGGCCCCACGTGAACTGCAGCTTCGGGATTAGCCATGAATAAGCCTTCGAATTTCTGTTGACTTTCTCGGGTCTCTTGCGTGTAAGCTTCCAAATTCTTTGCATACTCTAAGTTACTCATCGCGGTGGCAGCGTGTGACGCTAGAATTTCAAGCAACTGCTGGTCTTTTTCATCGAAAGCATTCAATTCTTTTCTTTCTGCGTTCAGTACTCCGACGACTCGGTGACCAATCTTAATCGGTACTGCAAGCTCAGAGTGCATTCCTAGTCCAACATCGACATAAGCACTGTCCTTATCTGCGTCAGGAATGAAAACTGGCTTGCCTGTCCTTGCAGCCCTAACGGTTATACCTTTATCCCCATCTAATGGTAACTCGAGTGATAAAGCACCTTGCCCACCATTTTCAGGGTATCCTAGGTGACTCACTAGACGGAGCATTTTTTCCTCCACCATGAGAATATCAGCAAATTCAAATCCCAAGGTTTTCTGCGCTGCATCTAGGGTCAGTTCATAAATCTCTTGCATGCTCTTTGCCAAGTTCAAGTCACGCGCGTGAGTGTTCAATGTCGAAATGTTTTCTTCGTAGCATTTCTTTTCTGTGATGTCTCTGTACACTTCAACATAACCTGTGATTTTGCCTCCAACTGCAATTGGCGCGGCAGAGATGGAAACAGGAACCAATGATCCATCTTTCCTTCTTCTGACAGAATTGTAGTAAACATACCCTTGACCAGCTTTCTCATTCAGCATTTTTGCCTCGTCAATCTTTCCGTCTGGAACTACTACGTCGTCAATATGTTTGCCTCTGATCTCAACAACGCTATGCCCGAAGAGATCCTCAAACCTAGGGTTAATGTTCAATATGCGAAAATCTGGTCCAAGAAAAACTGCAGCTTCGGGATTAGCCATGAATAAGCCTTCGAATTTCTGTTGGCTTTCAAGGATTGCCCGTTCTGCCTTCTTGCGTTCAGTTATGTTGCGAACGATCCCGAATTTCCCCACTATCTTTCCTTTCTCAATTTGAGGACCGCTTGTGAACTCTCCTACTAAGTATTCACCAGATTTTGATAGGATGCGTAGCTCGTATGGTGGCATTGTCCCTCCGTGTATTGCCTTTTGAAAAGCTTCTATTGCAAGCGGCAGGTCATCCGGATGTATGAGCTTCTCAAAGGTTTTTCCAATCCATTCTGAGCATTTCCATCCCGTAATCTTCTCAAAAGCAGGATTCAGCGATGTGATTTTTGCGTCTTCTGCTGAAATAGTGTAGATCGTCAAGGGCAGCTGTTGGACCAGGCTGCGATATTTTGCCTCTGAATCCTGGAGCTCAAGTTCTGCTTTCTTGCGTTCAGTGATGTCAATTACCGTTCCAAGAATAGCAGTTTCTCCTTCGTATATTATCAGTTTTGTAGCAAGTACTGCATCTATTATTCTTCCTTCTTTTGTGGCAAGTTTGTATTCGTATGGGGCAACGTCTTTGCCCTTCATGTGCTCGCTGAATGACGACTTTGCCAACTCTTTGGATTCTTGCGCAATCAAGTTCAAAAAGTTGAAGTCAGGAGAGTAAAACTCTTCTCTCTTATACCCCATAGCATTCTCTGCTTCTTTGTTGGCATACGCAACCCTTCCCTTACTGTGGATGAAAATCATGTTCGGAGATTGTTCTGCGAGGTTGCGGAATTTTTCTTCACTTTCTCGCAGCCTCTCCTCAATGTTCTTCTGTTCAGATATGTTTACGATGACGCCCCTCACTCCAGCTTTTCCATCTTCACGCACGATTCGGTTTGTAAACGCAATGACAGGAAATGTATCGCCGTCTCTCCTCAATAACCTATACTCATTGCCGTGTAACGGTTCTCCTTCTAGTACTTTCTGAATATTTTCCTTCGCTCTGACTCGATCCTCAGGAATCAGAAACTGAAGAATGTTCATACTTCTGATTTCCTCGTGAGAGTAGCCAAGGATCTCAGATGCTCGTCGGTTGAAGAATGTCACGTTTCCTTTCTCGTCGAGTTCAAAAGCAATTTCAGGCAGTGAATCAGCGAATTCCCGATATTTCTGCTCGCTTCTCTTCAACGCTTCCTCTGTTTTTTTGCGTTCAGTGATGTCCATGAATGTTGCCTGCACGGCAGGTTGCCCGTTATAATCTATTCTCGTAGAAGCAAGCTCAAGCCAGACTATTGCCCCATCCTTTCTGATCCCACGCACCTCGTAATTCGGCTGTGCTGGTCTGCCTTCGAGCCTATCTTTGAAGCGACCGAAAAAGAGCTCGCGGTCTTCAGGATGCACAAGACTCACCGTCTGCTGAGGCGAAAGCGATACCAACTCTTCAGGCGTGTAGCATAAGATCTTGGCCATGGCTGCATTAGCAAAGACTATATGAGGAACAGATCCCTGAGCGACTACAATTCCCTGTAACGATTGCTCCACAAGCATTTTGTACTTCTCTTCTGCCTTCTTGCGTTCGGTAATGTCTCTGATTATGCTGACGATTCCGATTGGTTTGCTTTGGCTGTCTTTCAGAAGTGTTACGCTAATTTCGGCGGGAACCCTTTTGCCAGACTTGGTCATAGCCGTGTACTCCTGCCTCTTGAGGCTTCCTCCTTTCAGAAGCTCCTCCAGTCCTTCCATGCCTCTGTCTCGTTCTTCAGGAGCTAGAAAGTCAAAGGTGCTTTTTCCAATCAGCTCACGTTCGTTAGTGCTGCCATAGGTTCTAGTAATCGCATCGTTTACTTCAATGATTCTTCCGCTTAGGTCGCATATTATGATGCCGTCGAGAGAGGATTTTACAGCGCTTGAAAAGCGCCTCAGTTCTTCTTCAGTCTTGTTCTTTTCGACCGCTTGTCGTATGCCATGTGCCAGTTCGCAGTAGACTGTTGCTGTATCGCCCGTTTTGTTCAAATACTGATTTGCGCCTAGATTCAACGCTTCAATCGCAACTTCTTCTCTACCCTTCCCGGTGAAGATGATGAAAGGAATGCTGTTCCTGCTCGACCTAAGCTCTCTCAAGAATTGCAAGCCGTCTTTACCCGGCATTTGATAATCAGAAACCACCGCATCATACGCCTCTTCCTGCAGCTCTCTTAGAGCTTCTTCAACAGAAGACGCCGAATCCACGTGAAACGGGCCCTGCATCTCCAAGCACTGCTTCGCAACCTTCAGGAAGCCAAGCTCGTCGTCAACATGCAAAACCCGAATCATCGACTTCTCAGTAGAGTTTATTACTATTTCAGTTCGTGACTGAGCAACAGATTCAACCATGCGAATCACACTTCATACTAGCCACTATAGCACGTTAGGGACATTGTTTGGAATGTCTTACTCCTGACTAAACACTTATGAACACAAAATCAATATTCAAAACAACTTTCTACGAAACTATGCTGGGTAGCCAAAGCAACATTCGCGTTCCATGAAATGGTACAAAGAAGAGTGTCATCACCAATGCGGTAAAGGTTACGCGTGCGCTGGTTGCAATGAAAGTGCTCGGAACATCTGCCCCACCTCTTGTCAGAAACTATCAAGCATCAATAAGATCAGTTGCCCAACTTCGCTTTGTGGATACCATGGTAATCGGCATGAAAAACCTTAACCAAGTCAAAAAGAACGTAAAGGTCATTCTCTAGCGCACGCTAGTCAGCCATGGTTCTTTCGTAACTTGCTTATATTCCCCGTCTTGCAATTTCTCCTTTGGATGGAACATGAGTAGTCTAGACTTGTTCGGAAAAATCTCTTCATTCGTCGAGACGCATTTGTTAGAAACTGGAAAAGAACAAGTTGCGAGTCCGATGGGACCACGGTCTGTTTTTGAGCATTCCTTGCGCGTTTCGTTTTGGTGCTGGCGATTAGCTCTAGAAATGCATGCTGACGTGAGTACTTGTGTAGCCGCAGGTTTGCTTCACGATGTCTCTTATTTCGAATCTGCAGTTTCCAGCGCAGAGACCGCGAGGAATTTTATGGAGAAAGAAATGTTTAAGCGAGAATTCGTAGCTGCGGTGGCTCACGCCATTGAAAATCGTGGGCAACATGGAAAACCGAAGACGGTGGAAACTAAAATCTTGGAGGACGCGAACAAACTCGACGAATTTGGCTACCTTAAGCTGTTACTCTTCGCTAAGACAACCCCCGACTCATTCACACAACTGGAAGGAGAAATAAACTCTCTCTTGATGGAGATTGAAAAACTCGAGAAAAGCGAACATGGTGAAACGTGGACAAGCATGGCAAAACCACGAATGCAGGCGCAGATAGGTCTTTACAGAAATTTTCTGAAAGGGCTCTTGGAGGAAATCGAAAACACAAGAACGACGATGGGTTAGAAGGATTCATTTTGATGAGATCGTCTTGCTTAAAGATCCCAAAAACCCTTGGCCAAAGGGCCATAGAAATGACTTATAAACTTGGACTCTATGACCAAAACCTCAGGATTGAGCATGAAGGCAACTGTCTGTACGTTCCACTTTCTCGGCAGCCAAGTGAGAAAGAAAAGGAAACTTTGGGAAAAAATCTTCAAAATATGGAAGTTTGCGTTCACGATTTTTCTACGTTAGTTTCGAGACCTAAAGGGTTTGTTGACTTATTAGCCGAATGGTTACCACCCCATCTTGTGACTAGTCTTCCACGTTCGGCTGATTTTGTAGGAGACATTGCCGTGATTGAAATTCCTGCAGAATTAGAGGCATACAGGTACAAAATTGGCGAGACAATATTGACAGCCAACAAACGTGTGCATACGGTATTAGCCAAGGCAAGTGCGATCAGTGGAGTTTACCGCACAAGAGAATTCGAAATCATTGCTGGTGAACCCAAAACTGCCACGGTGCATAGGGAGTATAGCTGCGTTTTCCATGTAGACCTCTCTAAAGCTTACTTTTCTCCACGCCTATCTAGCGAACACGCACGAATAGCAAAACTAGTCAATGAAAGGGAAACTGTAATCGACATGTTCGCGGGCGTGGGTTCTTTTGCAATTCAAATCGCGAAGCAACATGAAAAAGCGCGTGTTTATGCTGTTGACATAAACCCTGACGCCATAGAGTTTTTGAACAAAAACATCATTGCAAACAGGGTTTTGACCAAAGTGACTCCTGTGTTAGGTGATGTCCGAAAAGTTGTGAATGAGCGTTTTGTTGGAGTTGCTGACAGGGTCATTATGAATTTGCCTGAAAAAGCGCTAGAATATGTAGACGTAGCATGTGAAGCGCTCAAGCCTATAGGCGGTATTATACATTATTATGCATTCACGGAAGCATCTGAACCAAAAAAAACAACAGAGGTTCGACTGGTCGAAGCCATAGAAAAAACCCAACGCAAGATCGACGAAATCTTAACTTCCAGAATTGTGCGCGCCACGGCGCCATACACGTGGCAAGTGGTTGTGGACGCCAAAATCAGATAGGTGCCTTGACGACTAGTGTTATTGTTACTTCTTGCTTGGAATTTTGCAATTTCTTCACGAGGTCTCTAGAAAAATCTCTTGCCGCGCTGTCTGCTTTTATCGCCAAAGTTCGATCACAAATAAAGTCACTCTTGCGCACCACCAAGTCCGTCAAATGTGCGAGGGACAATTGAAAGCTTCCAAACGCGTGTGCAACTTCCTTTTTCTCATTTGCTTCTATCGCTATTGTAAGTTCTGCATTTTTGTTACGTATGGCCGTCTTAAACTCAGGGCGCAAATCTGCAGCCGCTTTGTCACTGTTGACTGCGATTATGCAATCGCCGCGTTT
>Ga0187771_10001944_pt1 | contig 14204 bp, 14 predicted proteins | sample 0116_SJ02_MP15_1_FD_133139 | JGI IMG/M metagenome (GOLD analysis project Ga0187771, IMG submission 133139) | Tropical peat soil microbial communities from peatlands in Department of Meta, Colombia - 0116_SJ02_MP15_10_MG | ecosystem: Environmental > Terrestrial > Soil > Wetlands > Peat | place... | reverse complement strand
CGTGCCCTAACGCCCGGACTCCGGCGTGCAGACACCGACACGGTCAGGATAATAGGGATATTCCAAAATGAAGGTGGAAAAGGTTACGTTCCAAAGTGGGGGACAAAGAATCTCAGGAGCCCTCCATTTGCCTGAGAAGGCGAGTCCTCCGTGCGTCATTGCCTCTCATGGCCTTTTGTCCAGTAAGGATAGCGAGAAGTATATTGCTCTTGGCGAACGGATTTCAAGGGAGGGAATGTCCATGCTTCGCTTCGATTTCAGAGGAATCGGCGAGAGCGGAGGGAGCGAAGAAGACAATACGGTCAGCAAAAAGGTCGACGATCTGAGTGCGGCGGTTGATTTTACAAGAAGTTATCCCGGGCTGGGAGGGGGGATAGGGTTAATGGGTTCGAGTCTTGGAGGTTTTGTTTCACTCATCAAAGCATCGATGGATAAAAGGGTCAAGGCCACAGTGGTCTGGGCCACCCCTCATCACCTGGATGATCTTAAGACGAAAGAAAGGAATGAGGCTACCCCTTTACCTCCTGAAGCTTTTTTTGAGGATCTTCCACGACATCGATTATTGCCTCTTCTGAACAAGGTTTCTCACTGCATGATCATTCATGGAGAAAAGGATGAGCTGGTCCCTGTCGAACAGGCATGGGAGATCTTTTATCATTTGGCGGAACCTAAGGAGATCCATGTGATGGAGGAGGGGAATCACCGCTTGACCGATCCGGGGCATCGCCAGCGGGCCATAGAGCTTAGTTTGGAGTGGTTTAAGAAATACCTTTGGATGAACAAACTCTAAACTCCAAACCCTAAGTAATTCCAAAATTAGCCCCACCAAACCTCCCGCGAGTTAAGGGGAGGAAGGAAGGGGTTACCTCAAAGGTTGTGTCTTGGGTTTTGAGTTTCTTGTATTTGGGTTTATTTAGGGTTTAGGGTTTTGAATTTGGGATTTCTAAGAAGATTGTTCCCAACACGGAATGAGAAGGAGTTGGAAATTTGCGGTCCGCTTGTAGTAAATCATCTTGTCGCGTTCAGTTCTTTTATTTTCCACCCCCCTTCTTCTTTCTTAAACAGCACGTTGAAAACGGATTTGTTCTCCTGTGACCGACCTCCCGCCTTTGGGGAAGTTTTGATCAACCATTCAACTTTTCCCCTGGCAGTAACGCCTGATATCGAAGCCTCCCTCAAATCATAGGATAGGTCGACGTAATCGAACCTTTTCCAAAAGCCAAGTTGCGCGTTCTTCTTCCCTTCTCGGTCTTTGAAATCCGTAGCGTAACAAGATATGAAGAGGTCAATGTTCTTCTCTAAATTTGCCTCGCGGATGTCCTCGAGGAGGGTTTTAATGTTTCGTATCTCTACGGCTTCTGCAGAAGATGCTTGAGAAGCGTCCGAACCGAAAAGAGAAGGGGGAATCGCTTCTTTAGTTGGACTTTCCTCTGTGTTTTTGAATCCTCGTGATTCGGTCGCCGTCGTACCTGGATCGGAAGTGGAAGAAGAACTGGGAAAGTTTTGGCTGACGGCGTCTTTAGAGGTGAGTGACTTTCGCTCAGGTCCCTTCGCGATTAAATGGAGGTAAACTGACCAAATGAAATATCCTCCCGCGAGGACCATGACTGTGATGCCCCCTACTTCCAGGAATAAGCGGCGATAGTCTCGTTTGGGCTTCTTCGCAGAACTTTCCCTCTTTTCGACTTGATCCGTCTGTTTCTTAGCGGACTGCTGCTCAAGGGATTCATTCTGGAAGAACTCTTCTAAGGGCGTTGCGATCTTTTTTCTTTTGACCGGCTGGTTGGCCCCCGAGTCTTTCTCCTTCGGACTCGGGAGAGGAGGCCGCATGGTGGCACCCACGAGGTCTTCGTCGAAGTCCATTTTAGAAATCTCCTCCGGGGCCTTTGGAGGCGACGTCGCAGCGGGGACCTCGGTGTCTGGCGACTTAAGCTTTTGTTTTTCTTGGGATGGAGTTTGAGGAACGAGGCTTGAGCCGCATCTTACACAGGAATCTCCCCGTTCGTAGATGATTCCGCAATCGGGACAGATCAGTTTCTTACGGGGTGCTTCGGCCATTTGTTCTTGGAGTGTCTGTACCTGTTGGGGTTTTCCTTCGGCTACGGATTTAAGAGGTATTTCGGGTTCTTCTTTTGCTTGAGAAGGAATTCCTTCGGATGTTAGAAGCGGAGATTCTTTTTCTCCGGATCCGGTTCTATGGGATGTCTGAAATTCTTCCTTTCCCTCGGAAAGCATTGGACGTCCCAGGGGGGCTCCACATTGTATACAAGAGCTTCCGAATTCGTAAACGATTTTACAAACGGGGCAGATCAACTTCCCGTCTAGATTTTCTTCCTCGGCCCTTTTTATTTTTTTGGGCGTTGTCAGGGATTCTTCTTTCGGGACAAGGGGGTCGCCGCAATGCTTGCAAAACTTCTTGCCTTCGTCATATTCGATGTTACAATTTTTGCAGACCAGCATCGATGCCCCTTCCCTTGGAATTGGCGTTTTTGTATCACATGGGTGTTGGGATGACAGAGGGCGTAGAGTGGGAAGGTTTGGGTGCCTCGGAAGTGGCCGACTTACTGACCCATGCCGTGGTTCCGTCCTCGAGTCGAACGTGCAACCAATCTCCATCGATCTCAAGAATTTTCAAGGAGGTCCCTTTCTTCACGCTGCGAATCACCTTATAGTCCTTTCCCGGTCCTTCGCGGAGATTCGCAGAATCCCACGCAACTTGGGTGGTACGAAGAGGAGGTGGTGAAGTGACCTTCGGCGGGGTAGTCTTTGGGGTCTCCTTTTGTGCCGTAACAGGGGCAATCCTATAAGCGTCAGGGGGCGTCTTCGCCACTACGATACTCGCCGATTCCTCAATGGTCATCCGTATTGCCTTCTCCATCAGCGTTTTTGAAAAGCCTTTGAATACTTCTGGCAGTGGACCGCCAACCCTTCCGGTGGATCGTCCAAATTCCGTCGCCCTTATTTTCACTCGTTCGGCGGCGAGAGTCTGTTTGGTCCTTGGATCGGTCATCGTGACGATGACGGTGACATACGATCCCCCCCCCGATTCATCTCCCGCCCCTGGGATACCGGGTTTGAACTCTCTGATCTCGCCCTCAACAAGAAGGTCAGTCTCTTTTTCTTTATTCACCCGACCGTTATTCCCAAGACCCTGATCTCCGTTCACGTCATCCGCAGACCTCCGGGCTTGAACAATATACCGATTCGTGGCCAACAGGGCATGACGTAACATATCGGCCATTCCATCCCCGACTTGGCTTATCTCTTTATCCCTCGCCGATCTATCGGCAAATCTTACGACGGCCACTCTCGCTTTTGAACCCTTGTAATTTTCTTTTAAAATCTGCCCATAGGTTAAGCGTGTAGAGGAAGGAGATTTTGTCGCAGGCTCCACGCCTGCACAACCTACTAGGAAAGATAGGGTTGTGACCAATAACAGTAAGTCTCTCATAGGCGTTTTACCTAGTGGACGGCGTCAGACACCGTAGAGATTAGCAAAATAAGTGCCAAATTTTGCATATTATAATTAGTTGAATTTACACGATTTTTCTGGAAAGTGTTTTGATTTAACCCTCTAAAAGTGCCAAATTATTGTATGTCCGTTACACAAAATGTCTTGTTTTCTTAAGGAATTCCCAGGAATGAACCAAAAGGCGAGAATGAACACAGAAAGGGCGTATTGGCTAATTGATCATAAGCGAACAATTCCAAAAGAGACGATGCTGGGAAAGGAACTTGAAGGAATGCCCAGTCTATTGGGCTCCCCAATTCAGATCAATCCTTTTCCTTTCCATCGAGCGCGTTGCCATCGAAGGAAGGGGGTACGGTCGTCCTTGCTACGCGGCCCCCAGCTCCTTTTTGACAGACTCTAAAATGCTGGCCACAGTGGAACCAGCCTGACCATGGACGACCGCATCTGCTATGCTATCGTAAGGAGTTGGGTCGCGGTTGATGATCACCAGCCTCGCTCCGTTTCTCTTTGCTACCAGAGGCATCGAGGCAGCGGGTTGCACGACCAATGAGGAACCGACCACGATGAAGAGATCGCAGGTTGAGGATCGCCGATAAGCCTCTTGGGTCTCTCTTTCCGGCATGGATTGGCCGAAAGAAATGGTGGCAGGTTTGAGAGCGCCGCCACACTCGTCACAGCGGGGTGCCTTCTGTCCTCTTTGGATTCGCTCTTGGATTTCATCGCGATCATATCTCTTGTTACAATTCAAACAGGAGACGAAGATGGCTGTCCCGTGAAGTTCAATCACCCTTTCTTCTGAATTTCCCGCCTTGAAGTGAAGGCCGTCAATGTTTTGAGTAATCACGCAGTCGAGCCTACCGAGTCTCTCCAATTCGGCAATGGCAAGATGGGCCTGGTTAGGCCGGGCCGTCTTTATCGGCTTATAGAGTTCAGTTGCCATCTGCCAATATCTTTCACGGGAGGCTTCGCTTGCAAGGAAATTCTGGAAAGCGAAATCCTCCGGATCATACCGGTCCCATACCCCGCCAGGGCTGCGGAAGTCCGGGATCCCGGATTCCGTGCTGAGCCCAGCTCCCGAAAACACGACCACCCTCTTAGAAGTCACGATCCATTGGGCTATTTGTGTTAGTTTTTCTTCCATGTCGGCCTCCCTTTCTCACCCCATCTCCCGATCGCCTTATCCCCCCACGAAATCTTTCCTGATTGTCTATATCACACGGTTCGCATGACTTGCAAGGGAAAGAGGGCATGTGATAAAATTTCTTGATGAAATGTAACTTAATCAAACAAGGATACCCACAGGGAAACTGTTTCATCGAAGTCGATGGAGGAAAATCTCCTGCCTGTGAATCTACCCTCAAAAAGACAGACGATGGCCTCCTGAGGCTGATCTCTGCTGTCCACCTTTCTCGTCCAGAAAATTATCTCTCCATTTACCAATCCGGTTGTAACTTCTCCTGTCGAAAATGTCATTCCTGGAATTTCACGAGAATTGCCAAAGGCGATTGGTGGTCCGCTGTGGATGTCTTAAAGGCCTGCAAGGAGTATGAGAAAGACGTGACGGTTCGTGAGCCTCGAGACCGAGCGACTGCCTTTCACGCCCACGACTCCTGCCGCGGTTGCGGGGCGTGTGTGATGTACGGGAAGCGATCCCCCCTCTGCCCAAGAGTGATCCAGAAAAGGGATATCGTTTTAAGTCCCCAGGGATGGGGTCCCGCCCGGAATATCGTTGCCTTCACCGGGGGAGACTTAACCTGCTGTCCTGAGTTCTATGTTGAAAGTACTCGCCTGATCAAGGCAGAGACCAAACTCTGGGTGCTGGTCGAGACCAATGGCTACGGCCTTACCCCTCAGAACCTCGACGCGTTGAAGGAGTCGGGGGTTGACTCCTTCTGGCTCGATATCAAGGCTTATGAAGGGACCGACCATAAATGGCTGACCGGTTGTTTCAACCGGAACATCCTCAAACTTCCCGAGGAGATCGTTAAAAGAGGTTTTGTTCTGGAAGTGCTTTCTCTCTACATACCAAACCTGGTGGAGACGGTTCAATTGAAAAAGATTGCTCAACTGATTTTCGACGTCAATCCAGAAATCCCTTTTACCATTTTGGCCTTTTTCCCAGAATATCAAATGAAGCGCTACAAGAGCCCAAAGGTTTCTGAAATGATTGAGGCCTATATGGGGGCCAAGGCCGCCGGGTTGAAGAATGTCAGGCTTGGAAACGTTGGTATCTTTGCTTCAACCGAGCAGGACTATGATCTCCTGAAAAAGAAAGTCGGCGCAGGAAACTACTAAGACCCGTTGCAAATTTCAAATTGCAAAAAATTGAGGAAGAGAAAGCTCGATCTGCAATCCTGACCTACCGGCCAGGCCTTGAACCTATCATGGTACAGGGCAGGCAGGCGCGATCTGAAACCCGGCATTGGGAGTGAGGGGCAAGATGGAACAGATTAAGAATTATGTCAACGGGAAGTGGGTTGATTCTAAATCAGGGAAGACTTTTCGTTCGATCAATCCGGCCAACAGGGGTGAAGTGGTTGGAATTGTCCCGAAGTCGGACCGAGAGGACGTGGATCGCGCAGTGAAGGCGGCCCGGGAGGCTTATGAAGGCTGGCGGTTTACGCCGGCCCCTCGCCGGGGCGAAATCCTGTTCAGGGCCGGAGAGATTCTTTTGAGAAATAAGGGGTCTTTGGGAACGCTGGAAACACGGGAGATGGGCAAGATTCTTTCAGAGGGTCTGGGTGATGTCCAGGAGGCCATTGACATGGGTTATTACATGGCAGGCGAGGGACGGAGACTTTCCGGAGAAACCGTCCCTTCCGAACTTCCGAATAAAGACATGAAATCCATTCGCGTTCCCGTCGGTGTTTTCGGCTTAATCACTCCCTGGAATTTTCCGATTGCCATCCCGGGATGGAAGGTCTTTCCAGCCCTCGTCTGCGGCAATACCGTTGTCTTCAAGCCCTCCAGTGATACCCCGGTCTGCGCAACCAGGTTAGTGGAAGCCCTGGCGGAGGCGGGTTTGCCCAAAGGGGTCTTAAACCTGATCCATGGGCCGGGAGGGGAAGTGGGGGAATATCTGGCAAGCCATCCGGGAGTGGACGCTGTCTCCTTCACGGGTTCTTTTGATACCGGCAAGCGTCTCGAAGGAATTTGTGGGGCCATTCATCGAACTATCGTAACCGAGATGGGCGGAAAGAATGCGATCATCGTCATGGACGATGCGAACTTAAATTTAGCCGTCGAAGGGGCCGTGTGGGGCGGTTTTGGGACGACCGGGCAACGCTGCACTGCCGCCAGTCGGATCGTTGTGCACAAGAAAGTTTACAGGAGGTTCGTTGAAAGGTTCCGAAAAGCTGCCTCCCGCCTCAAACTGGGAGACGGTCTTCAAAGAGACACGGACGTGGGTCCCGTGATCAATGAATCCCAGTTCATCAAAATTTTAAGGTATATTGAGGTTGGAAAGAAAGAGGGAGCAAAACTCGTCTTGGGCGGGAAAGCCTGTCAGAAGGGCAATTGTTCCAGGGGATATTTCATCGAACCCACCATCTTCAGCGATGTCACTCCGCAAATGCGGATCGCCCAGGAGGAAATATTCGGGCCGGTGGTGTCCGTGATCAAAGCAGAAGACCTTGAGGATGCCATTCAGATCGTCAACCGGACCCCGTATGGACTCTCCTCTGCCATCTACACTCAAGATGTCAATTCATCGGCTCTTGCGGAGAGAGATCTCGAGACGGGGATTGTTTATGTCAATGCTTCGACCATCGGGGCGGAGATACAACTGCCTTTTGGCGGGATCAAACATTCGGGTTATGGAAGGAAGGAGGCAGGAGGTCGAGGGGGGGCTCTAGATACCTACAGTCGGTGGAAAGTGATCTACCGGGACTTCAGCGGGCGGCTTCAGAAGGCCCAGATCGACAAGTAACCGATGACTTCGAGACGCGGAGAACGGGAGACGCGGTGAAAAGGAATTGTTTCTTCGTGTCAGATGATTCTTTTATCTGATATCATGACCTCATGGTATCGTGAGAAATTGCCAAAAGAGCTTTTATTTTGTTGATAATTTAAGAACGTTATGATATTGGAGAGTCAAGAGCTTCCCTGGAGGACACATGATGGAGAAGAAAGTCCTCGTCGTAGATGATGAGGAGAGCGTTGTTCAATCGATTGAAGGCGTTCTGGAGGACGAGGGGTTCCGAGTCGCCAAGGCGAGGAGCGGAGAAGAGGCGATTAAGGTGTTCCAGGAGGAAGAACCGGACGTCACCCTCCTCGATATCTGGCTGCCGGGCATGGATGGCATAGAGGTATTGAAACGATTCAAATGGATGGTCCCGGAGTGTCAGGTGATCATGATCTCCGGTCATGCAACGATCTCAACGGCCATGACCGCCGTGAAATTAGGCGCGTTTGATTTTATTGAAAAACCTCTTTCTCTCGATGTCCTTCTTATGACCATTTATCGAGCCCTCGACCACCAGAAAGAACTGGCGGTGCAGAGATTGGGAGAAATTGTCTTAGAAGAATCCTTCCGGCGTAAGAAGATTTTCCCAAAGGAGACAGCCGGGGAACTCCGCGGTCCTCCTTCTGATTCCATCCGGGAGACTGTCCCCTTGGCCTTGAAGGCTGCAAAGAGAAAAGGGATTTCTTTATTACCTCAGCGCACCCTGAAACAGAGCATGGTGCTTTACGGGACGGGACTTTTTTCTGGGAAAAAGACTGGGCTTCTCCTCCAGCCCCTGCCCCCTCATAGCGGTATCCTTTTTGGAAATATCTCGTCGGACGAAGTGGTGCCCGCACATGTCGATTATGTCGAGACGACGGAATTCGCCACTTCGCTGAAGAAGGGGAGAGCCATTGCCAGGACGATCGAGCACCTCATGGCCGTGTTGCATGCCTATCGTATCACCAACCTGATGGTGAAAATGATCGAAGAGATCCCGGTGATGGACGGTTCTGCTTTGGAGTTTTGTAAGATTGTGGAAGAGGCGGGTGTAGAGGAACAGGAAGAGAAGGTGGATGAATTGATCATCGATCGCAGGCTGGAGACCGTCCAGAAAAATAAATCTCTGGTCATCGAGCCTGCCGAAGCCTTCTCCATCCACTTCTTTTTGGACTATCCTCCTCCCATCGGGCAGCAGACGTTGGACTTTATTTTAGAGGACGAGTCAGCCTTCAGGGATCAGATCGCTCCGGCGAGAACCTTTGGCTTTGTTAAAGATGCGGAGATGCTTGGACGAATGGGAAGATTAGGGGGCGGGCGACTCCACAATTTTATTTTGGTCGACGAAGAGAAGATCGTCAACACCGAGCTCCGGTTTCCTGACGAGTTTGTACGGCATAAGATTCTTGACCTGATCGGTGATTTCTATCTCCTCAACCGCCCGATTCGAGGAAGAGTGACCGCCCGTTTGACCGGCCACACGGAAAACATCACTCTGGTAAAAAAGATCCAAGAAGCGGCAAAAGAAAAGGAGCGATAAAGGATCGCCGCACTCGATATCCTAACAGTAATCGCTTTTGTCTATAGCCTGAAGCGGAGTGGTGAGAAGATTAACGGTGGTTTTATGCGACACTGAGGCCGATCCTTTGGAGGGAAGAATGGTACAGGAAGAATACCGACCCCCGGTTAAAGAATTCATGGATATGCTGGCTGACTTACTGGCGGAAAAGTATTTTGAACGGATGGACAACCGGATGAAGAAGATTCCCGAACTCCGGAGATTGATTACCGCCAAAGAGGCGAGTCAGTTTTTGAGCCTCTCCACAGACACAGTCTACCGAATGGCTTCCCTGAAAAAACTCCCGTACCTCAAAATTGGGGACCGCGTTCTTTTTGATGTGAAAGCCCTTGACCACTGGATTGAGAGAAATATGATCCGGGAAAAGGGGTGGAAGAGGGAAGAATTAAAGCCATCGAAGGAATCCGACCTTCCCGACCTGCTGAAGAAAAAGGGAAAAGAATAACATCCGGGCCGCGTTTTTATCGTCGCAACAAAGCTTCTGTCCAAGTCCGGGTTTAGAGAATAAAACATCTTCGCTATCCAGTGATTGCGAACACCTGAAGGGCGGATGGTTGCACGCCGCAGTGCCCCGTCAAAAGGTATCTGATAAGTAAGAGTTTCGCCTGCCTGCGCGAAGCCCCGCCTGCCAAAGTACATGAACGGCGGGCAGGCGCTTCGGCGAAGGCAGGGCACGCAGGGTTTCATCCGCAATGACCATTTCCCAGACCGGGATCTAGCCTCTGTTTTCTCCTTCCTTTTGGTATTCTTATCGGATAAAATATTCTTATCGTTGTATGGAACTCGGGAATAAGGGAGTGAGAGTGATGATGGATTATTTTCAGGTGGAAGGATTGTTGAATGAGGAAGAGAAAAGGTTCAGGGACAACGTCCGGAGATTCGTGGATGAAGAATGCATGCCCCTCATCGCCACCCATTTCGACCGTGGCACCTTTCCTATGGATCTCATTCCCAGAATGGCGGAAATGGGACTCTTCGGCCTCCATGTGGATGGCTACGGATGTGCCAGTTCAAGTCATACGATTTATGGTCTGATCTGTCAGGAACTGGGCCGGTGCGATAGCGGTCTCAGAGCCATGTTTTCAGTTCAAAATTCGCTGGTGATGTATCCCATCTATGCCTTCGGGTCCGAGGAACAGAAATCAAGGTGGCTTCCCGTGATGGCACGAGGTCAGGCTGCGGGCTGTTTCGGTCTCTCCGAACCCGATTTCGGATCGAATCCTTCCGGAATGGTGACGCAAGCCGTAAAGCAAGGAGACCATTATCTCCTGAACGGGACCAAGATGTGGATTACCAACGGTTCGACTGCGGACGTGGCACTGGTTTGGGCGAAAATAGACGACGAAATCCGGGGGGTCCTGGTAGAAGCCGGGACTCCGGGATTTCAAGCCACCTTGATCCAGAAGAAGTTTTCTTACCGGACTTCTCCCACCTCGGTTCTTATCTTCAAGGACTGCAAGATTCCCGAAAAAAACCTTCTCTCAGGAGCCAAGGGTTTGAAATCGGTCCTCAGTTGCCTGAACTATGCTCGTTACGGGGTTGCTTGCAGTGCCTTAGGCTCCGCCATCGCGTGTTATGAAGCAGCCGAGGCCTTTGCCCGCCAAAGGAAAGTCTTTGGAAAACCCATTGCCTCTTATCAGCTTGTTCAACAGAGGCTGGTCAGGATGGCATTGGAAATTACGAAGGCCCAGCTACTTACCTTCCATCTGGGGAGATTACTGGATCGGCATCAAGCGAGACCCTCCCAGATCTCAATGGCCAAACTCAACAATGTTCGGGAGGCGATGAAGATCGCTCGAACGGCCAGAGACATCCTCGGGGGCCGGGGCATTCTGGCCGACCACCATGTCATTCGTCATCTCTGCGATCTCGAGGCCGTGAGCACACTCGAGGGGACCGAGAGCATTCATACGCTGATCATCGGACAGGACCTGACCGGAATTTCAGCCTTCCATTAGATCTTTACATTTATTGGCATCAGGCAAAAAGTTAGAGGGTCTAATATCGGATGTCCTAACCCCAGAGAGCTTTTTTTCTTGACACAGGGGGGAAGTAAACTTAAAATAAGATAAAAAGAAGGAGGTGAGGCCAATGAGATGGATGTTTCCCCATGCAACCCATTGCTCGACCTGCGGTTCGTTGCGTTGGTCCTGAGCAGGACGTTAAACGGCTCAACAGAAAGCAAAAGATAAGAGGAATAATTGAAAGGCCAGCGTTCGTGCTGGCCTTTTTGTTTTGGGTTGCCGGAGTAGGTGCGTGCGCCTTGACTTCGTTTCGCATATCTTATAAACTCCTGCACAAATCGACATTCGTATCATCCTCCTGTCATGAAAAATGTCCCGTTCCCTCTGCCCGAGAGAGCCGTAATGGTGACCAGTGAAAGTTTTGTTGGAGCAAGCAATCAGGTTCCTCAGCTTTAGAATGCAGGCTTTAAATATTGTCGTGAGCTAATACAAACGCATTAAGTCTTATTACGTTTCACTAGATTGCCCCTCACCCTATCCCTCTCCCCGGCGGGGAGAGGGATAGGGTGAGGGGGTTTCTCGTAAAAAAATTAAATGCGTTTGTATTAGATTTAGCGAAAAGATGGACAGAAGCGAGAGGAGGTAAACAGCTATGCCAGAAGTGGAACTTCCAAATACAGAAGAGCTTGAGGAAATAAAGGGTAAGGCCTTTACGAAGCGTGTGGCGCTTACCACAGCGATCTTTGCGGTCGTATTGGCGGTGACCTCGCTGGGTGGAAGTCATGCGATGAAGGAGATGCTTCTTGCCCAGCAGCAGTCCTCTGACCAATGGTCCTTCTACCAGGCCAAGGTCATACGTGAGCATCTTTACCGGAACCAAAAGTTGCGACTGGAGATAGACTTGATCGAACGAGGAAGCGGCATGAAGCCCAAGGTGAAAGAACGGGTTGAGGGGTTACTCAAAAAGACGGCTGAAGAGGAAGCGCGGTACAATGCCGAGAAGAAAGAGATCGAGAAAGAGGCAAGGGAACTCGAACACGAAAGGGATGTGAATCGGAATAAAGATCCCTATTTCGAGTACGGAGAGGTTCTGCTCCAGATCGCAATTGTCATGGCCTCTGTTTCCATCCTTTCAGGATCCAGGCCAGTTTATTATTTTGCCATTATCAGTGCCTGCTTTGGGACCCTTTCGTCACTGAACGGCTTCCTTATGGTATTTCGAATCCCTTTCCTCCATTAAGAACAAGGGCCGGCGGGAGGCATTTCTTCGAGGAGGGTAGTATCTTAAGGAGGGACGCTTCTCGTTGGATATCTGAATCTTGCTAAATCACTTCCTGCCCTTTCTCCCCTAGGAAGGGTGTTGTAAACGTAGCTATCTTCTTCGGCTGCGGCCGTTGACTGCGGCTCGTTCCGTGGGGGGCTCCCGATTTTCCAAAATCACCGGATCGATGATCTCCCCGCAAAAAATACATCGCCACCCCCAAAAATGTTCGTGGGGTCCATAGAATTTTTCGTAAACCATATGGTTTCGACAGCGACGGCATTTCATGGAAACCTCCTACTTTTCTTAAAGCCCTTTGGCATCGTGGGAAAGGGCACTTGCCGGTCAGCCCGTGATTGACGGGAATAATTGTTTCCTGCTCGGCGACTCGTGACAAAGCGTAAAGGTTTTCCTAAATGCCCCGTTAAAAAACTCCCCTTTCGCGAGATCCTCAAAACGGTCGCCAAGGGAATGTTTAGTTGGGGTCTTTTTTGCTATCTGCTTAGTGATTGGACCGGAACCCTGGAGCATTTGGCCACCCCCTTTCTCCTGGTTTGTCGTTTGCCAATCTTGTTTGCCGTTCGTCCAACCCACCCCGGCTGTATTGTATTTCCAGCCCATAAGCGCTCGCGTGATTCTCCGCAATGTTAAACAACACGTCGTAAGCTTCCGGAGGAGCCCAGTCACGATGCAAGGCCAACAGCATCTGGAGCCACGTCATCGGCACTGCCCCTTCGCGGCAGAGGCGCTGGATGGCAATGGCGTGGGCTCTGAGGGTTATGTCTCCGCAGGCGTCCACGACCAAAAAAACTTCGTAACCTAACTGTCGTGCCTGCTGCACGGAAGCCGCGACGCCGAAGTCCGTCCACAATCCGGCGATGACAAGCCTATTTCGCCCGATCCTCTCCAAGGCAGCGAGCACCATCGAATCTTCAAAAATGCTCAGGGCAGTTCGGTTGATGGGCTCCCGGTCGGGAAAGATTTCTTGAAATCCTGAGACGATAGGGCCGCCAAAGTTTGCTTGCCCGATGGTCGTCAGAAGAGTGGGAACGCTGAATGTCTTGGCGGTCTTCGCAACGTTGATTCCATTATGGATAAGGATATCTGCGTCAGCCGAGTCAATGCTTACGGCAAACTGCGGTTGATAATCCATCAGGATGACCGCACAGTTCGTCGGGGTCAGCCGACCATGAACGGTTTGAAGGATCATGTGCGTTGTCGAGACCTCCTTTGCTGTTTCCTTTTGAGCAGCTGAATTTGCCATTTCATTACCTGAATTTTGATCCTTGTCATCATTGTTGAGATTTCTTCCTTTTCGTTCAGCGGGCCTTCGGGTCCGGAATCAATTCTTCCAGATAGTGTTCCGCCGTTTCGGTGAGGCGTGTGGCATTCGAGAGGACCTCCCTTATCTTGTCGGCCGCCTGCTCATCCATTTTTCCGTAATAGCCACGATTCAGCAGCTTCAGGGTTGACACCATGGACATAAGGGGTCCTCGGATATCATGCGATATCGTCCTCAACAGGCTCGCCGTGTCCTCGTCTACGCCGGATTTCGACGCTCCGGATGTCGAGTCCGGGCAACCGCCCATCTCCCGGAGACTTTGGCAGTCGCCGTACGCTGTCAAGATCTTGTAATCTCTCATCCGGTTGCCTCACCATACGTAAGGGCTAAAAAGCATTGTGATGTAAAACCGTATGAAAAGTAAATCAGGTCAACCCCCTATTTTGTGTGGAAAAAAGCAGTATTTCCTTTCCGAAATTCCCCGGAGCTCGTGCGGTATGGGGGACAAACTTCATCGTCCCGCCAGAATAGACTGCACTAATGTCAGGATACCCTCTTTGCTCGAAGAACCTTTGGAGACAAAATGATCCGCTTTGACTCGATCCGCCGCCTCTCTGTATTCCGGGGTGTCATAGCTTGTGAGAATGATGACGGTCACGTCAGGATACTTGGCTTTGATCTTTCCGGTCAGTTCGAGACCGTT
>Ga0187771_10001943_pt1 | contig 14205 bp, 15 predicted proteins | sample 0116_SJ02_MP15_1_FD_133139 | JGI IMG/M metagenome (GOLD analysis project Ga0187771, IMG submission 133139) | Tropical peat soil microbial communities from peatlands in Department of Meta, Colombia - 0116_SJ02_MP15_10_MG | ecosystem: Environmental > Terrestrial > Soil > Wetlands > Peat | place... | reverse complement strand
CACGAAAGCCCTTCCCTTGTTCGTGATGAAGTATTTCCGTTCGAGCGGCCTGAACTCCAAGGCCCCATGAGAAATGAGCTCCTCCAGGTACAGGTTCAACTGCCTCAGGTTGAGCCCTGTCCCATACATGATGTGCGTCTTCCTATTCCCAGAATTGGAGTTCACGAGAATCTCGTACCTGATTTCGGTTGAATCCCTTCGATGTCTATCGCTCAATTCTAGCGTGACAAAAGTGACAGAAATGCGTTAAGCGTTGTTGTCCTTCCCCAAGACCGAAGTGCCGATCTTCAACTCGAACGGTTGAGGGCCTCCTATGCGTGTCACGGCGCCGTCTCTATTCGGTCATTCTATCTGTGGTTTTTCGCCACCTCTCCTCTGTGGTAAGGGCAGCGGAAATGCTATTGCAATTTATAGAACCACCAGCGTCAACGTCGTTTTCGTTGGCCTTCGTCTCCCCATGTCTGACGACGAAAAGGTTCTCCATATAGAGCTCAGAAGGCCAAGAAGAACGCCTGTTGATTAACAATAGGTTGTTACCGATTCCTTGCGACACATGTCATGGAAGAGGGCGTGTTGCTGGACGGCTCACGCCTCAGGATTTTGCGCTGTTAGGCGCTGGTCACAACTTGCCTTTTTGGTCTAGGGCGTCCTGTGTCAGATCTGAAATTAAGGCCCCCCGAATCAGCTTTCCTAATACAGTTCGTGCACCTGAGTCCCCTGGGAGTCCGGTACAGACGACCCACTTCACCGCAGCCGGGACATTGTCCGACCGGAGACCTTGACGGTGGCAATTCGGTTCGCGAGAGATGCTGGAGGCCCATGATTTAGTGCTAGTGTTGAGAACACTTCGGTTTGCCGCCGGTAAAGTATGACTCGTCGTTACAAATCCTGCAACTTGGTGGTGAAGGAAGAGCCCGCGCTGTCCAATTTGCTTCTCGTCACTACCGACTTCGAGTACCTCTTCCCCTTCGTGCTCAGCACCGTCTAGGACATGGGGAACTTTTCCTGGAGTATTTCTTGGAGGCTATCGAAGCAAGCAGTAGCTCGATTTCGACATAAGCTTGACTCGGTCTTGTACCCGTTATACGTTCCCTTTCCAATGAGGGACACGAGAGGGCACAGCCACGACGTAGACGTTGTTCAACGACGCTACGGTGTGGACAACCCCGACGGCGACGAAGAGAAAGACAAGAGTCCCGGAATAGGCCGAGATCCACGCGGCGACGAGCGCCACCATCGCTAATTCAGTAGCGATGGACAGTGTCGTTCCCCTTGCGTACCCGAATCTGGCCGTCATCATTCTTGGGACGAAACTCGATTCCTCAAGGTGGGAGAGACGGCTGGCGCTGTGGCTCGAAGCGATATCTGCGCAGATTCCTGCCAGCATGACCAAGAGTGCCACCGTAGGGGTCAAGATTCAGTCTACTCAAGATTCGTCGTGGCAATTAGGAGTTCCGAACCAGAAATCAATCAACATGAATGTCGAAACTATACTAGGAAGCGCTAGAAATCTATGATAGCCGTGGTAATACCTTCACTGGAAACACTAGTCTACCTTGGTCTTTCCTCGCCTCTTACGACCGGGCGGTTCATGGCACTGGAATACAAGCAGGAAGGCGAGGCTCTAGCGCGCCAAGTAGGACCTTGCGTGCTAAAGCCGGGTTTCGACCTTATTCAAAGCAGGCCAGGTGGGACCCACGGCGCAGGAGTTGTCTACGGCTTTTCCAGGAAGGCCCAGAACACAATGTTGTCTGCCGATTGCAACACTCCGCCTTCCTTGATACTGAACCCCTCCTTCGCGGATAGGTTCAGGATTTCGCTCCAGTCCTCGGCCTCTCTTACTGATTGGGCTTCGGCGGCTGCCTCATCTGGCTCATCATCCCTGTATCTCACTTTTCCAATGAGTTGAGCGTGACTATACGCCTTGTAGATTGCTTTGTATTCCATACAGACGATTCTCTTCACGTTCTTCTCTTTAGGCAATATGGAGGAAGTATACGGATTCACACGGTGCAGGACTGGTTGGGTTCCGACTGAGCCGGCCGAAGTTCAAGAGAAGTGGCGGCTATCGAGAAATGGGACGCACCAGAGTCACACCGTCATGAGCGAGATGGCCCGCCTCAAGTTCAGCTTCTCAAGGAAGCTCGGAGGAGGGGAGTTCCTCAACGTGGCGGTGTGGCCCGGGAGGTCGAACCCTGCGTATCTCTCTCTCTGTCTTGCCGCCATTTAGGGCCGTAACGGAGCCGTCACTTCTTATGGCTGATGCGGCTGAACGTTTCTGCGAGACCGCAGGTGGCTGATCACCACTCGCACCTGTGCAGTGCAAGTGCCCCAAAGGAGGGAATGATACTCCTTCGTCTCAAGCCGCACCAGCAGCTTTTTCATAGAAGGCTACAGCCTGCCAAGACTTGCCTAGCCCAGTGGCACGCAGGCGAGTCACAGAGGAACCACTCCATCTGAGCATTGTCTGATCCTAGCTCTGTTTCAACAATCCGAGCGAACTACACCTTCGAATTCAAGAATGAAATCGGCGCCATACGCTCGCGAAGGGGTTTGGAAGCCGGGTGGAGCGGATCCCGAGAGAACTCTCTTGGCTATCGCTGTCGCGGTCAACGAGGTGAGCAAATAGCTGTCGGGTGTCTGGAGCCGCGAACTGACTCGATTACCTTCCTTGTCCTCCACTTCGGCCCAGACTACGCCTTTTGCGTTGGCACGTTCCTCGTCGGTCGGGCCGATAGACTGCGCCCGAATACGACCCTTGAGGAACCCCTGAACCGTTGTCGTCCCTAGAATCCACCCTGTGTAACGACTCAGAACCATCATCCGACGTTGCGACGGAGTGACCGTCGCGTAGACTTCGATGTTCGGGATGCCAGTGCTGAAGTAGGCGGTGGATACATCAGCCCAGGGAACCAGGACTGCACTGACAGGACCTTTCCCAAAGTCGATCATCCTAGTCTTCCATATGGCCCGCACAGGCGTCAGGCTCCCATCACGTCGCACCATCCCGCCACGATGGATGTTCTCGACCACTGTCGTCGCCGTTCCACGTGACATTCCGCTCGTAGAGCTCAGGCCCAACGTTAGTCTCTCTGCAGATGGCAGCCGAGTTTTGAGGTGCGCGGCAAGACAATCGGACGGCACGACGTCGAAACCGACCGCAGGGAGGACCATGATACCTGCCGATTTTGCCTTTTGATCATAAGAAGCGAGAGCCTCTAGCACAGAGATTTCCCCAGAGACGTCCAAGTAGTGCGTCCGAGTTTGCAGGCACCCTTCCACCATAGGCTTGAACGTGCGGGAGAAGGGGCCGGCGCAATTGAGCACAGCAGCGGCGCTGGAAAGGGCCGCTTTGACCGATGAGGAGTCATCCAAGGCGAAGCTTTGGTAGTCCAATCCCAGCTCGCCAGCCAGCTGTGCGACAAGTTCCTGATTCCTTCCCGCTAGGATCGGCCGAAGTCCCTGTGCGATCGCAGCGCGGGCAATCAGGGTGCCCGTGTAGCCATTGCTGCCATAGATCAAGAGGTTACTCGAAGGCATTTGGTTAGTTCAGGCTGGGACGTATGATTTGGCTCTTTGCGGAGCCCGATTGTCACCATCTCTGACCTTCACCAGCGTCACTAGGAACGGCAGGTCCGAGTTCAGGACCTTCCAAGCCTTTAGTGTGACTGGCTTCGTCATCGCGACCATCGCAATCTTGCTCCTCTTTCCCTTTCTCTGCGTCCGGCTCATCCCCGGGCTGGTACTTCTCTGGGGGTGATCACCGTCCGCTCTTCTGCCGGCTTCTGATAGACAGGCTTCGCAAACGCAATCTTTAGCCAGGGAAGCGATTTGTTTCCTTTTTTGCGCCGATACCACAGTGGATGCGCACCAACATCCTGGGCCCCCGCCACATTCGAAAGCTGTCCCGCACAATTCGCACTTTATGACCCGGGTCATTCTAGCCCTGGCTCGTTCTGCGGCTAACCACGCCGTTCCGATTTAACCTTAGCACAGAGATCCGGTGTGTTAGACGAAGGAGATTTCGGACCTCACGTAGACCCGCGTTGCCATTGCAAGCACAACAACTGTCTCCACTACAAGCAGGGGTATTTGCCATGAGGAGGCCGCGGGCAGAGCTCCATCGAACCCTCCTCTAGCCGTGTTCGCAACGTATGTCAACGGGTTTACCTGGAAAAGGGCCTGAATCGGGAGGGGCAGGCTGGTGCTGAAGGAGTAGAACACCGTGCTAGCGAAGTTAACGACGAAAATGATGAGGATCTGGATGCTGTTGTAGGCATTGTTCGACTTCACCAAGCCCGAGATCAGGAGCATCAGCGATCCGAAGAAGATCGAGCCGATGGCAATGGTCCCGAAGGCCGTAAGCGCCCCCCAGAGGGTTACATGCAGCGATGCGCCGATTATTGCAAACGCGCCGATGAGCATCACCAATGCACCTGCGAGGCCGAAGATCAACGAAGTGAACATTATGCCCAAGAGGTACTGAAGACGTGTGAACGGACCCACGAGAAGCTGTGCCAGCATTCCCCATCTGCGATCGGCCCAGAGCATGCTTCCGCCCACCGTGCCAGCCATGACGCACTGAAACGACATTATCCCTGGAGTCAGGAATGTCAGGTATGCCGTTGCCCCGCCCCCTGGTATCATCGTTCCAAACCCGAAGCCGAAGAAAACGAGATACATTGCCGGGAGCCCGATGAGTATTATGAGGGTGCCGGGGTCAACGTTCACCTTCACGTTCCTGTACATCAGCTTCACGATTCCAGGGATTGCCATGTTACTGGTTCTCCGATTTCGTTACCGAGCTGATGAACACGTCCTCCAGCGTGTTCTTCCTTATGTTCAGCCAGTCCATCTGGACTCCTGTCTCCTGAGAAAGTTCCAGTATCCGCTGCAGTGTTCCCTTCGGGTCGTCGGTTAGAATCACAGCGGAGTTCCCCTCTGCCTTGAGTTCACCCCCATTGAGTTTCTTCCTCAACCTCTCGAAGAACGCTTGGCTGTCACCTCCAGCAAGCGTCACCTCCACGGTCTTCTTCCCCCCATAGAGTCTCTTGAGGTTCTCGACGGTGTCCATCGCAAGAATCCTGCCTTCATCCACGACTGCCACCCTGTCGCAGACGTAGTCCGCCTCTTCGAGGTTATGTGTCGTGAACACGACAGTGAGCCCCTGACGCGCCCTTTCCCTAACCGAGTCGAGCAGCTCACGCCTCATGATTACGTCAAGCCCCGTGGTGGGCTCGTCAAGGAACAGGACATCCATGTCGTGCATCAGTTCGCGGGCGACCTGCACGCGCCGCTTCTGCCCGCCAGAAAGGTCGAATGCACGCTTCTTTCTAACGTCTTGCAGCCCGAATAATCGGATCAGCTCATCCCTGCGCTCCTGCCTGATTTTCTTCGGGACTCCCCACAAAACCCCATAGATGTCGAAGTTCCCCTCCACGGTTGCGAAGTCGAACGACTCTCCCTGCTGCACGACCCCTATCCTTCGCCTGATCTCCTGCCCGTCTTGGGCGGGGTCCAAGCCCAAGATGCTCATCTTCCCAGATGTCGGCCTGATCAACGTCGTGAGCGCCTTAATCAAGGTCGTCTTGCCGGCCCCGTTCTTCCCTAGGAGACCGAATACCTCTCCCCTCTCTACTCCGAAAGAAACATTGTCGAGGGCGAAGTGCTTGCCGTCGTAGGTGTGCCTGAGATTCTCTACGGCTATCGCTTGCTGGGTGGCTGAGTTAGGGACAACCGGGTTCATCTTAACTCTCTCACTTGGAGACTCATGTAAACTCACCGACCGTGGCGGTGTGGCCTAGCCCCAGGGATTCAAATCCCCAATCGGAATTCTTTCTTAATTTGCCGGTAAAGTCAAGCTCAAATCCGAGCTAGAGCTTCTTCGAGCCGTGTACAGGGTTCATTGCGCCTCCGCCGGGACAACTACTCATCCTGCGTTGGGCTCTTAGCGAATGGCCCTAATGAGCCAGAGCCTGCGAGCTTTTAGGGAAATAGCGTATCCAGAGTGCCGTTCCATGGGGGACCTAAGGACAGACAAATGGAAGGCCGAGAATCCGTGATAGAGGAGAGTCAGTACCGCTCACTCGGTGCCTCGGGAATAAGAGTCCCACCACTGGGCACGGGGACCAACAGGTGGCAGCAGGGCAAGAATGACGAGCCCGTCTTCCAGGCTTTTCACTCTCTTATGGACGCCGGGCTGAACTTCTTCGACACGGCTGAGGTCTACAGTTTTGGCAAATCCGAGCGCCTGCTGGGCGCCTGTCTCAAGCGGGAATCACGGCCTGTGGTGGTTGCTACCAAGTTTGCGCCCTACCGCCTGCTGCGGAGCCAGTTCATGAACGCCCTGGATGCCAGCATGCGCCGCCTCGGCAGGCAGACGATAGACCTGTACTACGTCCATTTCCCCTACTCTTTCTTGAGCGTTGAAACGATGATGGACCTGATGACGCAGGCCGTTGCCGCAGGCAAAGTCCGCGCGGTGGGTGTAAGCAACTTCAGTGCCAAGCAGATGCGCGAGGCCGCGGCTCGCCTTGGAAGTCACGGTATCCCTCTGGCCGCGAACCAAGTCCGGTACAACCTGTTGCATCGCCAGCCAGAATGGAATGGCGTGCTGGATGCCTGCCGGGAACTCGACGTCGCTCTGGTGGCCTACCGCCCTCTCGAAAGAAGACGACTCGTGCCTGCGACCAGTCAGGGAGAGACATCTGGCTCACCTTCCCCGACCAGTGGGAAGGGAAGACCGGCTTCGCGGGAACTGGCCATCCAAGAGACGCTGGAGACGATCGCACGACAGCGCGGGAAGAGTGTCAGTCAGGTCGCACTGAACTGGCTCCTGCGCAGAGACACACATGTGATACCTATTCCGGGCACAACGAAAGCGTCTCATGCGATGGAGGACGCCGGCGCACTCGGGTGGCGACTCAGCGACGAGGAGTTTGCTGCGATCGATCTGGCCTCTTCCCCCGGGAAAGAGGCTGAGCAGCCGAGGGGTTAGCGCGCGGAGTGGAAGGGGCACAACCACCGGTTTAACGAGAAGTGCGGCCCTCATTGCCCCCGAAACGAGAAGTATACGGGTCCTGAGAAGAGGCCTGGCTTCCCTGTTCAGGAAGAGGCGGTAGTCAGCGTTGTCATCGCCGGTTCATTGCACCTCCGCCGGGGACAACTACTCATCATAGCGTTGCGCTATAGGTGCCGGACAGGCTAAACTAGTCGTCCTAAGACTTCTAGCGTACACATCCGGTCCATCAAACCAGTCTTCTACTGGTGCGTTCCGGAGCCCGCTCCTCCCCAGAACGTTCTACGGGAGTGAAAGCTCGTCTCTCGAGTGCAGCCACTCCCTCATCACCCTAGATGTGACGTTCAGGGTGAACCCAGCCCGGACGGAAAGGTGAAGAACTTCTTGCTGACCCAAGGATGAGGGGGACAACACAGGAATTGACATCTGGCGTGGCATCCGCAGGGAGCAGGGACTTCGTGGGGTACGGGATGAACCCACCGAAAGTGAAGTGGCCGGGAGGGGCGAGGCTTGCGCTCACGATAGCCGTCAACTATGAGGCCGGAGGGGAGCGGTCTGTGATTAACGGCGACGCCGGCCCGGAGACCTACGGAGAATTCGCATCATACGGTACTCCTCCAATGAGGGACCTGGGGATTGAATCGGTCTTCGAGTACGAGACCAGGGCGGCCGTCTGGCGGCTCTTGGAGCTGTTCGACAGGTTCGGAGTGAAGGTCACATTCTTCGCAACGGCCAAGACTCTCGAGGCAAACCGGGAGGCCGCAAGGGAGATCGTAGGGCGAGGGCACGAGGTGTGCAGTCACGGCCTCCGATGGGTGGAACACTACACCCTGACCAAAGAAGAGGAGAGGAAGGTGATAAGCGACGCCGTCAAGTCGATCACCGAGACTACGGGCAAACGCCCACTGGGATGGTACTGCAGGGAACCAAGCGAGAACACAATCGAGTTGATCAGCGAGGAAGGAGGTTTTCTCTACGATTCTGACGTGTACAATGACGACCTCCCCTATTTCGTGAAATGCGGCAAAGGCAGGCGCCTGCTACTCATACCCTACACGCCTGATGTCAACGACTTTCACTACTTCTCCAACAGGTTCGCGAACTCGGAAGAGTTCTTCGGTTACCTCAGAGACTCCTTCGACATACTGTACGGCGAAGGAGCGAAGCATCCCAAGCTTATGAACGTGGGAATACACGTGAGAATCAGCGGGCGGCCAGGGAGGACCAAGGCGGTCGAGAAGTTCCTGAGGTATGTGTCGAAGAAAAAGGATGTATGGGTCGCCAGGAGAGTTGACGTGGCGAATTGGTGGATCAAGAAGTATGGCTAATCGCCCGCCCGAAAGGGTTCACCAACCCTCCGGTCTTGAACTTCGGTACTACTCACTTGCCGACTAACTACTAAAAGCAGAAAACGCGAAGACTACAGCGGGCGCTCTCTTGATACTTTACTGGTTGTGCGCATTTCTGTGTCCTGCCTTTTTCGCCCTGGGGAACCTCATCGACAACCACGTCCTGCACGCCCGCCTGAGGGACCCCGTCTCCTACGACATACTCACGATATGGCCTCTCATTCCAATCGCGGCGCTGATTTTTCTCGTCATGCCAGTTTCCTTCGGGTTTGATGCCGTCGTCGTCGGTGGTGCTGTAGGTCTTGCTTCAGCATTCCTCTCCATAGTGTACTGTATAGCGATGATGCGAGAGCAGGGGACAAACGTAATCTCCATAGTCTACACCAATCCCCTCTTCGTCGCGATTTTCGCATCCGTGTTTCTTGGTGAGTCTCTGACCTTGGCAAACTACATCGGAATCATCCTCCTCGTGGGGAGCGCAACACTGGTCCTCTACAGGAGGGTGAGTATGAGGAACCTGACGCTGGGTGTTGTGTTGGCGTATGCTGTGGCCGCCGCCACCACGAGGGTCGTGACCAAGTCGGCTCTGGGGGGCGTCGATGTCGGGTCCTACCTGTTCTGGTTCATCGTAGGACAGTGTCTGGGTTCCGTAGTGCTCGTCGCCTTGCGCAGAAAGGACTTTTCAGGTTCGTGGCACAAACTCGATTCCCGACTCGTGCTGCTTATCCTAGCGACCACGTTTCTCTCTTTCTCCGGGCTTGTCTTTCTCTATTCCGCCTTTTCGTTGGGATCCGTCACTCTGGCTTCAGGGGCGGCGGCCATTCAGCCATCGGTGCTTCTCGTCTATTCTACCGTGGCCTCCAGGTTTCACCCTGAGGCCTTTCCCCCTGAAACCATCGAGGGAAGGTGGGTCAACCTGCGCAAGGTTGGAGCGGTCATCCTCATTATTGTAGGAGCCCTGGCCCTGATCGGGACATAACAGACGCCAGGATCGAGGACCGCCAAGGAGCTTGGAGTCCCCTGCATCCTTCATGACATAGATTCTAGGAGGTGCGGGTAGTTGATGACCCTGTCAAGAAGTAAGGTGACTCGACGCCTGATTACGTCATTCCTCAGGTCCTCCTCGAGTACGAATGGAGCAGGTTCAGGCAACCCCAAGGGAGTGGCGTTCATGAGAAGGGCAGTCGAGAGACTCTCTGGTAACTGCTGGCTGAGCCTAAATACCTGGCCAGGAATGGCGGTACGTGCCAAGTGAATCCCTCGACGCTCTTTACACGAAAGTCGTGATGAAGACCCTGACCGAGACCCTTCATGTCCAGAAGGGGGAGTCGGTCACGGTCGAGGCATGGGATAACGGACTCCCCTTCGCGAGAAGAGTGCTGGCTGAGGCCCGAGCGATGGGGTGCAGGGCAATCCTGGTCTACGAGGACGAGAGGGCCTACATCGAGGGGGTCAGAAGGGCACCAAAGGACTCGATCGGCGCAATGGGGAAGAACGAGTACGGAATGTTGGCAGGCACGGACGCGTACGTCTTCGTCCCCGGACAGGCATTGGGACTCTATTCCAAGACCCTGAAGCCTGAGGAACGCGAGGAGTCGACAAGATACAACTCCTCCTGGTACGAGGCGGCGGCGAAAGCCGGGCTCAGAGGGGCTAGGCTCACCTTCGGGTACGTAGGCAGGGACATGGCCAGGCTTCTTGGGAAGACTGTGGAGGACGTAGTCAGGGGACAGCTGAGGGGAGCGCTCGTGGACTACGACGAAATCGCAGGCTACGCGAGAAGGATGTCTCCGCTGCTTGTCGACGGAGCCGATGCAGACCTGAGGTCTTGGAAGAATGAGCTGAAGTTCACCCTGAAGGGAGAACTCGAGATAGAGGACGGGATCGTGGACGACAAAGACAGGAAGACAGGGTACAACATGACGTACGTGCCCCCCGGGTATGTGGCCAAGGACGTCGACCCCCAGAGCGCAAACGGAAAGGTGACCCTGGCAGACACCCTGACGAAATATGGAGTCATAAGCCGCGCCGAACTGGAGTTCAGGGACGGCGTACTGGTCGAATGGAAGTCGGAGGACGGAGCCAAGCTCGGGAAATTGGTCGGTGCCCTGGCTCCTGAAAAGAGGAGGCTGACACTCCTTGCAATCGGGCTCAACCCTGCGCTGAGGTACGGCTACGGCCAGGACAGGCTCGTCAGAGGGGCGGTGACGCTGGTCGGCTTCGGATTCACCGGCTTGGTCAGCGGGGGAAGTCTGAACGTAGGGTCCTCGAGGATTCCCTAGTGGATCAAGCCGGCGCAGTCTCGCTCCGATTATTGATGCCTTACTTCCTGCAGCTCTGACAAAGCATCTCCTTCGAGCTCAGAGGCTGAACGAAGAATGAGTCCCCGTTCGAACAGAGGAAGAGCGCGGGGCGCTCCGGGTCGTCGCTCTTTGTCCTCCTGTAGCCCTGCGTCCAGTACGCCTCCCTCAGCACAAGTTCGTCTGTCCTCCTGTCGAGCCCCAGGTCCCAGGCGTAGCGAGATGCGACTCTGATGTCAGCGTCTTCGACCTCCCCCATTTTCGAAGTGATGCTTCGCAGGTACTCCCTGAACCGCTTCAGGTCGAGCTCCTCTCCATAGGTGATTATCCTGGACACATACCTTCCGGGGCAGACGTAGCAGGAGACAGTGCCGTCCCCTATGCGCTCGAGACTGGCAGTCTCCCCGCAGTGACCGTAGCACTTCGTCTCCACGTTCAGCAGATTCTGTGCGAGGTCCCGTATCTCTTCGTCAGCCATGGGTACTGGCTCTCGCGAACAGGGGACTCTTCAGTAGGTTCGCAACGGCCCGTCGTGTCAGCTCCACGCCCTCGGAGTATCCCGTCAGGACGTGGCGTATCTCTCCATCGTTCATCTCCACGAAGACCTGTGGTACTAGATAATCCTCTGACCAGTCGCCATACTTGCGGACGAGCTGATCGGCTTTGCGCTCCTGCTCAGGATTGTCGATGTCGTACAAGAAACAGGGGACTCCGAGCCCCTCGGCTGCCTTCTTCATTGTCTCCACGGTCGTTGAAGTGCAGTGCGGACACCACGTTGCGTACACGACGTGCAGTGCCTTGATGTCTACCATCGTTTGGGTCGCCAGAGAGCCATAAAGTTAGGTGGTTTCCTATTAACTTCGCTAATCCACGTGTCTTAGCCCAGGCTAGGCTCAAGCAATTCATCGACCCGCCTCCGCCGGGAAAGCCGACCTCACGTCCCAGTTGAGTTAATTGAATGTGCTCTAACCCTGGACTGCGATGGTAAAGCTTGAAGTTCGCTTGTCGATGATATGGGGAAGGCCGTCGGTTTCGGGGATTGGTGGGCGACCCATCGCTGGAGCGAATGGCAATCAGTGGAGCAACAGTTCTTGAGGACAATCGGCCTCTAGTTTAGCGAAATTAATTACGGCTGTTGGATACTTCGGTGCCAACTCTCTAACACGCTCTAATCGCGCCTTTGTTGGAGGGTGAGTCGACCAAAATCTCGGAGTTCTTCTCTTCAAAGTTCTGAGTTCCTCTTCTGTTGCGTCAGCTCCAATGTACCTCACGGCGGCCTCGTCAGATTGATATTCCGAAGGCCAAACGAGCGTTCTGAAAAGAAACCGCGTTCCGTATGATTCGAAGAACAGCAGGGCGGCGAGGAATAACGGCGCGATGATGTAGCGTGTCCCGGTAGCCCAACCGGCACCGTAGCCAACCAGAACGGCGAAAAGCGGCCAACCAAGGAGGATCATGAGTTGGACGAACTGCAGAGCAGCGGTCGATTTTATTCGAGTCTTTGCGTGCCATAACTCGTGTACCAATGCCGCACATCTCGCCTTGGGTCCGAGTGAGTAGAACCAGTCCTTCTCAAAGATAATCATATGGGAGAGGTATCTCATGCTGGCTTTGACGCCGTATTTCTTTTTGAATTCGTACCTATTCTTTCTTCGGAGACTGACATTCATGGCTTCAGCTATCTTGTCGAATTGTTTACATTCGAAATACTCTTTCCTGGATCGTAGTAGTCGCGCGAGTTTCAAGTCTTGCAAAAATGAAAGTTTCTGCTCTATTAAGAGCGTGCCATCTCGTCACCGTGTATAGGGTTCATTGCGCCCTCGCCGGGAGTCGCTCATCCCGCGTTGCGATATGGGCGACTCTTGGGAGTTCTTCGAGTACGCACGCGGTGAGACGAGGAGGATAGGGGGAGACAGTGAAGGAGCTCCCGCATGGGCTGAGCTCTCTCTCTCAGTTGGCAGTAGGAGAGGAGGTTCTGTCACGAACGAACATGCGTACGAGACAGTGCAAAACAGTGCGTTACCTGCTTTAAATGCCTGTTACAGATTAACTGCTGCAAAATTTTTCAGAAAAAAATACAGCAGTCAGGTCAGGACAGGCTTCCCTACCAAGATGAAGCCGAGCGGCGGTCTCTTCAGGGCTCTGGGGGAGAACTTCCTCTACGACGCCTGGGACCACGATATTCTCGCCGTTTCGGACTACGTTAAGGTGAACCCGAGAACCCTGGAGAAGTACATCAGGCGCAGCTATGAGAAGTACAGGCCGGTTTGAGAACCATTACACAGTATGAGCCTTGTGAAGGACACAGTGTGGTCAGGTCGTCTCGACATCGTCGCCGGGGCCGTTCCTAGGCATCAGTGGCCATCCACATCGCCAGTCCTAACAGCACAAGCATCGCTCCAAGGACTGAAAGCACCGTAGCCTACGCGTGGGAGGAGTGCCTCAGGGCCCTACTGCGCGCGCAGTATGGGTTCTAGTCTACAAGCCAGGACAGATTCAGCTGGATATGAAGCAGCCATAATGGCGGTGCTGGACACATCCACGTTACGTCGAGACGAAGTGGTCACATGCGCATCCCTTTGCGCCACACCCGTCTTTCGATAAACGGTCCATTCCAGCATGTGACGACCGGGGATGCCCGCAACGAGAGCAGATGTCTGCGCTGAATGCCACGAATCTGATAGGGGAATAATCCTTGCTTTCAGCCTTTCTCTGTTGGACGATGAGGTGAACGAGTGGATAGCGCCAAAAGAGAATGCCAAAAGCAAACGCCATTGACCCGTGTGGAGTGAATCCAACTCCCCTCAATACCTTGGTCTTTGGTTCCTAGAAGCAGGAAACGTGCTACACACCTATGTTCAATCGAGAGAACTAATCTTTGACCAATCAGAAGGATAGAGAATCTTGGGAAGAGAAGGGAAGAAGAAAAAGAAGGAGAAGGCAAGGCAAAGGAAAGAAGAGAGGCAGGCGCGAAGAGGAACGCAACGCTCTTGAATGTCAAGCCAAAGGAAGAAAAGGAGAGCAATTCGTCATAACTGCCGATCGAATGGGTATGGCCAACAGCAGTTGATCATATCGGTCGTGACGTTCCGCGGGCATCTTTAACTCACCAATCACACCGTTCATCAGGCGTTGGGCGCGCCGTACTATCCGTCGTCTCCACTCTCAATCGAGAAAATGCTCACACTGGCGGGCGTAACTTCCGAGTCGATTGTCTACGACCTTGGTTGCGGAAATGGAGACATCATTGTCGCGGCCGCCCGCGATCACAATGCCCGAAAGGTAGTGGGCATGGAGCAGAACCAGAGGCTCTGTTCCATCGCACTCAGAAGGATACGGCATCTCAAGAATGCTGTCATAATGAACGCGAACTATGACGACGTGGACATATCTGAGGCCAACATTGTGACGCTCTACCAGAGTGCGAGTGAGAACGCGAGACTGAAGCGGAAGCTCCTCGAAGAACTGTCGGAAGGCTCCAAGGTAGTCTCGCACGACTTCGGGATTCCGGGGTGGCGCCCTAAGGAGTTTCAGACCT
>Ga0187771_10001942_pt1 | contig 14206 bp, 14 predicted proteins | sample 0116_SJ02_MP15_1_FD_133139 | JGI IMG/M metagenome (GOLD analysis project Ga0187771, IMG submission 133139) | Tropical peat soil microbial communities from peatlands in Department of Meta, Colombia - 0116_SJ02_MP15_10_MG | ecosystem: Environmental > Terrestrial > Soil > Wetlands > Peat | place... | reverse complement strand
TTCCGCCACTGCCCCGCCGAATCGGTATCATCACTTCTCCGCAGGGAGCCGCGCTGCACGACATGCTCAACGTTCTGGCGCGACGCCATCATTCCGCAAATGTGCTGATTTATCCCGCGCAGGTACAAGGCGATGCGGCCGCGGGCGAAGTGATTGCAGGCCTGCGTTACTTTGGTGGCCGCGCACAGAAGAACGACGGAGTTGACGTCATCGTCATTGCGCGCGGCGGCGGATCGGCCGAAGATCTGGCGGCATTCAATCACGAAGGGCTTGCGCGAGCGGTCGCAGCCGCGACGATTCCGGTGATCTCGGCCATCGGGCACGAGACCGACTTCACGATCGTCGACTTTGTTGCCGATCTGCGCGCCCCCACACCTTCGGCCGCAGCGGAACTTGTCATCCGGTCACGCCAGGAGATCGAAGCCGGGGCCGAAGAGATGCACCGTCGGCTGGAGCGGGCTGTGCGTTACCGATTGCTCATCGCGCGGCAGGAATTGACCCAACTCGCGCAGCACGGCGCGTTCCGCAGCATGATGGACGCCATTCATCGCGGACAGCAAACACTCGACGAGCGGCGCTTCCGGCTGGAGAAGGCCCAGCGCCTGCTTCTGGAACGGTGCCGGAGGCGACTGGATACCACATCGGCCGCGGTCCGCCACTATGATGCGAGGCAACGCCTGGCTGCTGTGCGACAGCAGTTAGAGGCGCAGGTTGCGAACCTGACGGCCGCGACGCGAGCACGCTTGCTGGCGAGCCGTGCGGCGTTGGATCGGCAAACAGCCAGCCTGGAAGCGCTGTCGCCGGTGGCAATTCTCAACCGCGGATATGCGCTCGTGTTCGACGCAAACGGGCGACTGGTTAAGGATTCGCAGCAGCTCGGTGTTGGAGACGAACTTTCAGCGCGTCTGGCGCGCGGCAAGATTCGTGCGCGGGTCACAAGCGCCGAACAGGGCGAATCCCACTGAGAATAACGTGCAACAGGCCGCATGAAACGTGCAGCGGCTGCATTAGAATAAGGTCAATACAACTCCAACGCGAGGGTGAAGTGACCGCGTCTGTCACATGGCCGCAAATCACGGTGATCTCGGTCGTGGACATCGTCTTGGTCGCGATCCTGATCTATCAGTTCCTGATGCTGGTGAGAGGCACTCGCGCGGCGCCGATGCTGGTGGGAGTGGCGACGCTCGGCCTGGCGTTCTATCTGGCGCGCCTTGGCGAGTTGCGCACGCTGAACTGGCTGCTCAGTACTCTTCTCCCGTATGTGGTTTTTGCGCTGATCGTCGTCTTCGCGCCGGAGTTGCGGCACGCACTCGCAAACCTTGGGAGCCGGATTTGGCGGATGCGCACCTCGACTTCGGCCGCCGATGTTTATGACGATATCGTTCTGGCGGCCAATCTGTTCTCGCAGAATCAGACGGGCGCGCTGATCGTGATCGAAAGAGAGATCGGCCTGCGCACCTACATCGAAAGTGGTGTGGCCATGGATGCCCGGCTTTCCTACGATCTGCTGGCGACGATCTTTCGACCGAGCGCACCCTTGCACGATGGCGCGGTGATCATACAGCGCGACCGCATCGCCGCTGCCGCTTGTTTTCTGCCGCTTTCGATGAACCCGGTGCTCTCGACGCAGTTAGGAACGCGGCATCGCGCCGGGATCGGCATCACCGAGGAGACGGATGCGGTAGCCGTGATCGTTTCTGAAGAAACGGGCGCCATTAGTCTGGCGGTCGGCGGCCACATCGAGCGGGATGTGACGGTAGAGCGCGTGCGCGAACGCTTGAGCAATCTGCTGCGCCGCTACGCTCCGGCGACAAGCCTGCCGAGCGGGATGGAAGAGAACTTTGTCGAGGACGAACCTCCCAGTTCGCATTCTTCCGCAGGGCGGCAGGATTCGGGCGCGCATTCGGGAAGGGATGACTGACGATGGCAGACTGGTCCCGGCGTTTGTTCCTCGACAACATCCTCTATAAGGTGATTTCCCTGCTGCTTGCGGTTGGACTTTGGCTGGCGGTGGCGCGCGATCCGATGGCGGAAGTCGAAGTGAGGGTTCCGATTGAACTGAATCTTCCCGACAGTATCGTGATCGACTCCGGGAGCTTCGCGCAGGCGCAGGTCCGTCTGCGCGGGCCAGAACGCTTGATTCATCGCCTCGAGCCGGGCGATGTCCGCGCGGAAGTCGATCTTGGCAACGTCCAGCCAGGGGAGCGTACGTTCGACCTGACGGCGCGTCACGTGCACGTGCCCGACGAGATCCAGGTCGAGCAGATCATTCCGGGGCAATTCCACCTTTCGTTCGACAAGCGCGCTACCCGCACGATCGAAGTTCATCCGCGTGTGACCGGAAGCTTTGCGAACGGCATGCGGGTAGCTCAGGCGATTGCCGACCCCTCGACAATAACGGTGACAGGGCCAGAGCACCGCCTGGAAACCTTACAGGCGGCCACCACCGATCCGATCGACGCCAGCGGAACCATGGACCGCGAGACGTATGTGACGCAAGCCTATGTGGCAGACCCTTTGGTTCAGGTTGTCCATCCACGGCCCATTCGCGTGACCGTTATTATGGAACGTGTGGGAGCGGAGAAGAACTGACGATAAACTCTGCGCTCTGGCCAGGTCGTGGGTCTCGCTAGTTGTGCGTTGATCCTGGGTGACAAGTGTAGGAGTTAAGAACGGGGTAGTTTGCTTCGGCAAGATGTTTCTTTCCTAGTTTCATGACACAAACCAGGCAACTTTTTGGCACCGACGGGATACGGGGCGTAGCGGGAGAATTCCCCCTTACTCGCGACAGCGTGTACTGGATAGGGCGCGCCTTGGGCCACGATCTCGTGCGTGCAAACACTAAAGCACAGGTCGTCATTGGCCAGGACACGCGGGCTTCAAGCCGGTGGATTGGAGACAGATTTATAGAGGGCCTGGCCTCAGTCGGGGTTTTGACACGGAGTGCTGGCGTAATAACGACGCCTGGTGTCGCATTTCTAGCGCGTTCGAGCGGCTTTGACGCGGGGGTCGTGATTTCTGCCTCGCATAATCCGTGGACGGATAATGGAATCAAAATCTTCTCCCGTGATGGATATAAGCTCCCCGATGCGCATGAGCTCGCCATCGAAAAGGAGATCTTCGCGTTGCTGCAGGATTCGAATGCGACCCCGCCGCCAGAGCCGAAGGCGGAAGTTGCCAGTCTGCCCGGAGAGGAGGCGCTGCGACAGGCCTATGTTCGCTGGCTGGCCGGGGGAGTCTCGACCGATCTGAGCCGACTTCGTGTTGCCGTCGATTGTGCGAACGGAGCAGCCGCGGCCGAAGCACCTGAATTGTTCCGTGCATTGAAGGTGGACGCGACTTTCTCCCACGCCTCGCCCAATGGAGAAAACATTAACGAGAATTGCGGAGCGCTGCATCCCGAGGTCGTGGCGCGGCTCGTCGCAGGGAGTCCGGGGAAGTTTGATTTGGGTGTGACCTTCGATGGCGACGCTGATCGTGCCCTTTTTTGCGATGCCCAAGGGCGCGTGGTGAATGGCGATGCGGTTTTATTGCTGGCGGCACGCGAGATGCACGCGCGTGGAGCATTGGCGAATGCTACGGTCGTCGCTACGACCATGTCGAACATGGGCCTGGAGCTCGCCCTGAGGCGTTCGGGGATTCGCATGCTTCGTGCCAATGTTGGGGATAAATACGTGCTCGAAGAGATGCTGCGGTCGGATGCGACTTTGGGCGGCGAACAGTCGGGACACATTCTCTTCCGCGACGGAGATGCCACGACGGGCGACGGTCTGCTCACCGCGTTGCGTGTGCTGGAGATCATGGTGCGATCGGAAAAGCCGCTGGCCGATCTGGTCAGCGATATGAAGGTGTTTCCGCAAACCATACGCAACGTGCGAGTACGGGAGAAAATCGCCTTCGGGCAGATTCCAACCGTGCAGGCGGCAATTGCGTCGGCCGAACGCGAACTCGATGGAAATGGCCGCGTCGTTGTGCGCTACTCAGGGACCGAACCGCTGGCGCGCGTGATGGTCGAAGGGGAATCGAAGGAACAGATTGATCGTGTCTCAGGATCGATTGTGGGCGCGCTGCAAGCGGCTCTGGGAACATAGACTCGCACTAGCCTGACAGTGCCGCGCGATGCACGCGCCTCTAGTCGGGTAGCCAATACCGCGAAATCCCGAACAACAATCTTCAGTGACAATTAGGCTCCGCCAGTGAGCGTTAGGTCGCACCGTTATGGGTACGTCCGGAAGTGCGAAAAGGTGATCTTGTCGGAGCGGACGGATGGTCGGAGAATGAGAATCGGTTCACAAAGACCCGGGTTAGAAGAGACTCATGAGAATTCTTATCGTGGAAGACGACGCGGCACTCTGCAACTTTATTCGGAAGGGGCTGGAAGCGGAAGCTCACGCAGTCGATACGGCGAAAGATGGGGAACAGGGCCGGGCGCTCGCTCTTGGGGTTGACTATGACCTGGTGGTGCTGGACCTTAATCTTCCGAGCATAGACGGACTGACGATCCTGAAGAGCCTGCGACAGCGCAACGCGAATTTGCCGGTGATCATTCTGACAGCACAGAGCCGCGTGGAGGACCGAGTGCGATGTCTGGATTCGGGCGCGGACGATTATCTGGTAAAGCCGTTTTCGTTTCTTGAGTTGTCAGCTCGCGCTCGGGCACTGCTGCGGCGCAGCCACCTGCCTTCGGAATCGGTGGTCACGGTTCGTGACCTGACGCTTGATCGCGTCGCGCGAAAGGTGGCACGGGCGGGGCGTCCGATTGAGCTGACGGCCAAAGAGTTTGCATTGCTTGAATATCTGATGCGCAACGCAGGACGGCGATTGACGCGAGCGATGATCATCGAACACGTATGGAACCTGACGTTCGATTCGGCGACCAATATCGTCGATGTGTACATCAACTATCTGCGGCGCAAGGTAGATGATGGATTTCCCCAGCGGCTGATTCACACCGTTCGCGGCGTGGGTTATGAGCTCACTCCCGACAGGGCGCAGGCCTGATGGCAAGCGCAGCTCCAAACCTGTTCCAGAACCAGGCTGTGCTGCGAAACCTGCTGCATTTCCTGAGCCAGCCGCTCACCACGCTGCATTGTGCCCTCGAATGCTCGGTCGTGCAGAGCGACGCGGAGGGTTCAGAAGACGTCATTCTGGCACTGGAGCAAACGGACAAGGTTATCGAAGCCGTGCGTCTAATGCGGGAATACTTGGAGGCCGAGGAAGGCTGCTGTTCCGCGGCCACAGCTTCTGTTAGTTCGGCGATTGAGAGGGTCTTGCATCAACTTTCTGTGGTGGCCGAAGCCAGCAGTGTTCGCCTATTCGCGTGCGGCGCCTCGGGAGCGGTGATTCGGATGCGCGATGCCTGGCTGCAGCGCGCGTTGCTTTATCTGGTCGGGACTTTGGTCGAAAGCGAGCCGGCTGGCGGGGCGATCGCGATTGTGCTCGAGGACCATGCGTCGCAGTCGATTCTCAGCGGGCACAGTCTTTCCGACAAGTCATCGCCGGATCGCGCGGGCGGGCTTTTTCCTGCCTCAGAAACTCTTCGGCACGTAAAGCTGGCGATTGCTCAGCGCGTGTTCGAGTCGTCAGGCGCGACCATGGAATTGCACCTCGATGACAAGCCTGGTTTCACCATTCGGATACCTCGGTCGGGATCAGCACTCAGTTACATTTCTGCCTGAGTTGGGGGCCTTGTGTCGGCTGGCTCGAATTGTAAGGAGTACAATCCAGCCTTCGCGGACTGCGCTCGAGCAATAGGATTCCATGAAGAGTGGCAAGGTGTTTAAGGATGAAACCGGATCGAAAGGCAAGTCGCCAGATTAGCGATTCAGCCACCTTTTGAGCTCAGGTTGCTACCGTGGAGAACCGTCCGTGCAACGTGTCTACCGAAATGCTGCGATTGCCGTTCTAGCACTGGTGGTGCTGATCCTCGCGCTCTCTCCGCTCCTGCTGGAACGTCTGGAACAGGCCATGATTTCTACTGGCCCGAATGGCCCAGAGACGCCAGCAAGCATCGGGCTAGCTTATGAGCGACTTAAGATCCCGAGCGGCGCCCGTGCCTTGGATGCCTACCTTGTCGAAGCCGCCTCTACTTGCCCGATGCGAACTGCGCTACTCATCTTCCACGGTGTAGGCGAAACGATTTCGCAATGGGTCGGCGTACAGCGCCTCCTTTATGACCACTGCATTTCATCAGTGGTTTTTGACTACTCCGGCAACGGCGATAGCAGCAAGCCGGGAACAGTGCGAAATCTCCACCAGGACGCCATCGCCGCCTACGTGTTGTTTCACGAGCGCTTCGCGGTTACAAGCCGCCTCTGCACTGTTGGTTTCTCCATGGGCAACGCGGTTCTGCTTGATGCTTATATCGAGTTCCATCCTGCACCAGCGTGTATGGTTGTTGGCGGCGCATTTTCTTCCGGGCGTGATAGCGCCGTGAAAGGCTGGGGAATTCCCGCGTGGATGGCGCGCGCGCTTCCCGACCAATGGAACAACATCGTGGCCATCTCTCACAGCCATCCTCCGCTTCTGGTGGTACACAGTGATGCCGACCACACGAATCCACTCTGGATGGGCGAGCGCATTTACCAGGCAGCGCCGGAACCGAAGCAATTCATAATGCTGCACGGCCTCCGTCATAACGCAGCCTACAAAGGCCCGATCGACCAGTGGTGGGCACCTGTGATCACATTTATACAAGAGGGCCAAACTCCCCGCTGATCACTTGCGCGTCGCCGACAATGCGTCCGTTACCCTACTTGATGAATTCTGGCGTTCCTCGGGCAGGGCAATCCTGAATCGTTTATGTGAGGAGCGGACATCTCGGCCGGCATCGAATCGCTCATCGAAAGCTGCGGCGGGCTACTGGTGGGCGTGAGGGCTCTGTGCCGGGTTGGACTGGTGGGGCGGCGGGGCTTTGGCGATCTTCACGTCGAAGCTGACGGGCAGGTTCTTGGGGGGATAGCAGGCCGTATTATCGCAGGCTTGGTACTTGAGACTTCCCCGCACAACGTATTTGCCGGGTTCGACCGAGCGCAAAGGGTGAACGACTACGTCCACGGTGAAGTCTCCTGTGTAGACGTTGAGTTTCTCGTCGGGAGCGAAAGGAAAGGTCATATCCTGACCTACGGGATAAACGACCTTGCCCACGACGATGTCGGTGGTGGCTTCGATCTTGAGAGCGGTAGGAATGAGGTACTCAGAGTTGGGGTGGTTGGAATTGATGTGATAGCCGTTAACAACGTTGAACGAAAGCGGAACGGTAGTCGGCTTGGCCTGGACGGCGGTGATCACGGGCGGGGGCGCGAGCTTGACGACGGGACCTTTGGGGCCTCCGAATTCCTCCTGGGCGGAAGTCAAGCTGGTTACCAGAAGCGCGCTCGCCAGAAGTATGCGTTTCTTCATTCACCACCTAAGTTTGCGAGAGGTCCGCTAGTCTTAAGAATAACCAACAAATAAGAGGCGTCACAGGTTACTTCTGAGCCTGTACCGTTCCCTGGCCGAGAGCTTCTTTGATGTGATCGACGAATACGCTGCGGCTTTGCAGCCCGAATTCGCGGGCGATCACCTTGCCGCTGCGATCGAGGAAAAAAGTCGTCGGGAGGACATTGACGCCGCCGTAGCTGTTGCCGACCGATTCCTTGCCGAGCAGAATCGGGTAATTCACGCCCATATCTTTGGCGAACTTCGCAATGTCGCCTGTGCTGGCGTCGTCCATGGCAACGCCGATCACTTGAAAACCCTGCGGGCCGTATTGATTCTGCAGTTGAACAAACCACGGCATCTCGAGCTTGCAGGGCTCGCAGTAGGTGGCCCAAAAATTCAACAAAACGGCTTTCCCGCGCAGGCTGGAGAGTTTTAAATTGCTGCCGTTGATAGCCTGCAACTCAAAATCGGGGGCGACCGAGCCCATTAACTGCCCATTTGGGCGGCCATTCGCGCGGTCCCGGGAGATGCGGACCGCGGCAAACAACATAACCGCGACCAGGGCGCCCACGAAGAACAGAACTAAAGGACTTTTGTGCACCTAAAGCCTCGATTTCCGGAAGCGAAAGCAGCAGCGTTGGGGCAATTATATCTTCATTAGATGCCAAGCTCGCGCTCACGTTACAGGGCGAATCGATTCAAGAACGAGAAATAGCCCGAGATCAGTGTGAAACGGCCCAGTACGAGAAGGATGCCCAGGCCAATGAGCAAACATCCACTGGCCACTTCGACGGCGTGCATGAAGAACTTGAAGCGGCCGTAAAACTTCAAAAAGAGCTCAATCAAAAACGCGGCGGCCAGAAACGGCACGGCCAGCCCAGCCGAGTAAACGGCTAATAAGAAGATACCCTTCCAAACCGTATCCTGAGCGGCGGCAAATCCAAGTACGACTGCGAGAATCGGCCCAACGCAGGGCGTCCAGCCAAAGGCAAATGCGAAGCCAATGACAAATGCTCCCCAGGCGGAGGAACTCCCTTTGAGGCTGTGTAGGCGCGCATCGGCGAGAAGTGCCTTGATCTGGAATACACCGGTCAGATGAAGCCCGAAGAGAATGATCACGACCCCTGCGACACGGGCGAGGAAGGACTTGTACTGCGCGAGAATCTGTCCGACTTCGGTGGAGATGGCGCCGAGCGTAATAAAAACGATACTGAAGCCAAGGATGAAGGCCGCGGAATTGAGCATCAATTTTCGGAGCAGATGGCTTTCGCTGGATTTGAGTTCTTCAACGCCAGCGCCGGAGATCAGCGACACATAGCCGGGCACGAGCGGAAGAACACAAGGCGATAAGAAGGAGATCAGGCCGGCAAGGAAGGCCGCGATCGGTAACGGCAGATTCGACATAGGTTCTATTCTAACGGCGAGCAACTAATGTAGTGGCGGCCACGCCTTCTTGCCTTGGTATCTGCGCGAGCCCGGTTACCACGCGCGGCCGCATGGAGAGATATTCCTTTGGACGGGTGCGGGAAGAAAAGGAAATCACGGTTTCTTAACCTTTGGTGAATTCGCCGGAGGTTGCACCGGCGCGGCCTGCTCGATCGGCGGCGTTTCATTGGCGGGAACTTCCGTGAGAATCTTGCCGATCAATGCGAACGGGACGGTCGCGGTGAGAATGGCACGATCTCCAGAGCGATCGACTTTAAGGCTATCGAAAAACGCCTTTACGTCCGGGTCGGTGCCATGCGTGCCGACGCTTCCTTCGGCTGCATGAAACAGGCTCAGAAAGGTGCCGGCCTTCTCGGCGAGGGCCTGGGCATCGGCATCGGTGTCGGTGAAGGCCTCCGCCCGCAGATGCAACGCGCGAATAGTGCGGGCAGAAATCACGACCACGGCTGGCTTCGAAAACAGCAGAGACCAACCGGCAAGGCCGCCGAGCGAATTCATTTCCGCAGGCTGGACGCGCAGGATGGCAAAAGCCAGACTTGCCAGCGGCACCTGACGATAGAACTTCCTGAGAAGAGACGGCCCGCCGAACGGCGAAGCGAGCTTGCGCGAGCGATCGATGATTCCGCGAATCACGCTCGGATCCGGATGATTCGAGACGGCAACGCTGTCGTAGCCAAGAACGACCACCCGCACGGTGCGGCCTTCAAGCGGAATGTTGTAGATATCGAAGCTGCGATAGGTATCGATGGAAGAGGCGAGTTGTTTCAGGTAAGGAATCATCCGGCTGGGATCGAATTTGCCGACGAATATTTCCGAGAAACGCGGCTCAGGGGAGGGTCCGGCAGTACCGTTCCCCCAGTTTTTGGGGTAATGAACGGCGAAGGCCGCTTCGTCGAGGTCGCGCTCGAACTGGAAGCCCGTAGCGTCGACAAACTTCTGGTATTCGGGATCGCGTGAGACTGGTGGCAGGTGGCTGGCTGCGTTGAAGGTTCGAATCCACTTCAGATTCACATAAAGAAACCCGTCGGCGCCCGGAAGCAGGCGTGCGGCTTCGGGAGGGGCGTGCTTGCGAAGCACCACGACAAAGATGATCGCAGCCGCAATCACCAGGAGGACGATCAGAATGGGGAGGCTGCGTCGAATCCGCATCGGGTCGGCAGGTGCCGGGCTCATCCGCGCTGGGCGAACGAGTTTTTCTATGATAGCACCCGCGTACGGGGAGCCAACTTGAAGGCCAGAACCGACACGAGTGCGATAGCTTCAAACTCGCTCGCTGCAGGTTTGACCCCAGTTGACGCTTCTTCCAATCGGCGCATACCATATACGTTTGATTTCTGTGGAATGAAGCTGCCGTGACGAGGGCTTCAGCTTCACGGCAGGCGCGAACATGGATAAGAAGAAACTGGAAACATTCAAGAAAAGGCTGGAACTGCGCAAGCAGGAATTGCGTCACATGGTGACTCGCAACCAGCAGGATGGACGTACGGCCGACGAGGAGGCGACGCAGGACGTCGCCGATCGCGCGGCCAGCTCCTACACGAAGGAGTTTTTGTTCAGCCAAAGCAACAACGACCGCCAATTGCTCAACATGGTGGAAGGCGCGCTGGCGCGCATTCGCCAGGGGAGCTTTGGAGAATGTGTCTCCTGCGGCAAAGAGATCAATGCCAAGCGCCTGGAAGCCGTCCCCTGGACACGCCACTGCATCGAGTGCCAGGAAAAGGCCGAAAAAGGCCTGCTCGAAACAGCCCAGTAGGTTCGAACCCCGCTAATCCTTTCGAGTAAAGCGCAGACTGCCGTGCGTCTTTGCGACACCGGGATCGAACGGTCTTCAGTGCCTTTTTCAACCATCCATTCGGAATCGGGAAAGACAACAATTTTACAAGCCCCTGACTTCGGCCTGACAAACGCACCCACGGTCCTTGGGTAGCATCCGTCCGATGCGGCCTCGATCTCTTCAACTTGATTTTGCAGGCTTTGATCACAGGCATTTTTCGCCTGGAAGAGCCGAGTCGGTCTGAGCCGCCATCAACACATCGCCTCAAAGGAGATTGTTCGTTATGTCTTTCCCTCGAAACTTGATCACTCTCACCCTCGCGCTGGCCATGGCTTCCAGCATGGCAACGGCACAGTACGCCGCGACGGTGCTCGTGAAAAACACCGGCACGAAACCCGATAAACAACTGATCAATCCTTGGGGCCTCGTCTACGGTCCGGGTGGCCCGTTTTGGCTGAGCGATGAGGGATCCGGCCTTTCCACGCTGTACGATGGCAAAGGCAATAAGCAAACTCCAGTGGTGACGGTTCCATCCGCGTCCGGGAAGGGCTTGGGAACGCCTACGGGTATCGTCTATAACGGATCGTCGGAGTTCCAGATCGATAACTGGGTATCGGCATTTCTGTTCTCAACGTTGGATGGCACCATCAGCGGGTGGTCGCACTTCGATCCGAACAATGCGCTGATCGGCGTAAATAACTCAGCCTCGGGAGACATGTACACCGGGCTCGCGATCACCAGCCACGCCTCCGGCAACATGATTTATGCGGCCGATTTCGCACACAACAAAGTCGATGTTTATGACGGCACGTTCAAGTTCGTGAAGTCGTTTACCGATACCGGCCTCCCAGCCGGCTTTGCCCCGTTTGGCATTCAAGATATCGGCGGAAAGATCTATGTCGCCTTTGCCGCCCAAAACGGTGGAGCAGGCGGATACATCGATATTTTTGACGAAGACGGAACGTTCGTGAAGACTCTGATCAACGGCAAGCCGCTCAATCAACCCTGGGGATTCGCGGTCGCGCCGTCAAACTTTGGTTCTCTCAGCAATACGCTGCTCATCAGCAACAACACCAACACCGGCACGATCAACGGCTTCAATCCGACGACGGGCGCTTTTGTGGGTACGATCACGAACTACCACACAGGCAAGCCAATCGTTATTAATCAGATCTGGGGAATCGAGTTCGGCGGCGGCACCTCGAGCAACGGCAACACGAACCAACTGTTCTATACTGCCGGCCCCGACAACAATCTGGATGGAGTGTTCGGCGTGATTAATGTCAAGTAACAGGATTCAAACTCATTCGGTGTCACTCGCTCCTCCTTTCCTTTCTTTGCCCTCGGCCGATTCGGCTGAGGGCTTTTTTGCGTTGGCTTCGAGTCCCGCCAAGCATTTGAGTCCAAACCGCGACGCTATTGCAGCCAGAGAGAGCGGCTCCGCCGTCCACACCGTTTACTTTGACGCTCCCGAAATCCCCCTGCTAGACTTGACTCTTGCCATCCTACCTATAGGCGAAGAAGGAAGCTCGTGCGCGCAGAAACCCGTCATCAACTGAAAGAAGACCGTTTTAGCAAAGTCACACTCGAGGCGGCGGAAAAAACCGTCACCTGGACCCAGGAGCATCAGGGCAAGCTGACTGTGGCTGCAATCGCCATCGCAGTCGTGGCCGCGATTGTGTTCGGCGGCTGGTATTACGTCAACACGCAGGACGAAAAAGCGAGCTTCGAACTCTCGACTGCGGTTCGCACGTTAGATGCGCCGCTGCGTCCAGCCGGAAGCCCCGAACAACCCGGGTATCCGAGTTTCGACTCGGTCACGGCGCGCGCCACAGCAGCTCGCAAACAGTTCCAGGAGATCGCCGACAAGTATCCGCAGACGCGCACGGCCAAGATGGCGCACTATTTCGTTGGCCTGACAGCCGCTCAGCTCGGCGACAATGCGACCGCCGAGCGCAATTTGAAGGAGGCCGCCGACTCGTCGAATGCGGACTTGGCGTCACTTGGCAAATTCGCGCTGGCTTCGCTCTACGCCTCGGAGAACAAGGACTCGCAAGCGATCGATCTTTATAAGCAGTTGATCGATAAACCGACAGTGCTGGTGGGAAAGACGACGGCGCAGTTCGAACTCGCGAACCTCTACACGCAGCGCCACAATCTCACAGAGGCCAAGAATATTTACACGCAGATTCAGAAAGAGAATCCACAGACCGAAGCTGCGTCACTCGCGCAACGCAAAGCAGCCGATCTAAAGTAGTGCGGCAGAGGTGCGACTTACTCCCACTTAATTTGCCGCAGGCAGGCAATTAACCGGTCGCAATCTTGCGCCGTGTTGTAGACATGCGGCGTCACACGCATCGAAGTCCCACGCACACTGACAAAGACCTTCTCGCGCGCCAGCACATGGGTCAATTCTGGCGGAATCGCGACGTCTCTGCGCAAGCAGAGATAATGCGGAGCGCGCAACGGCTCGCGCGGGGCCGAAAAACCAAGCTCCGCAGCCGCCTCAGCGAGAGGACGATTCATCGCGCCAGAGGTGGCCGAAATCTCGTCAATGCCCCATTCCAGAATTTGTTGCATTGCGCGAACGGCCGCGGGCAGGAGCGCGAAATTTGAGCGCTCGCCCATATCGAAACGCCGCGCGCCCGCGTCGTAGTCGTCGCAATAGAGAATGAGGCTAGAAAAATCCTGCGCATTCGCGCGCTGAATCCAACCTTCTTCCAGCGGCACGCCGTTATGCCACTTGGGGGCAACGTAGAGCATGCCGACGGTATAGGGTCCGAGAAGCCACTTATAGCTGGCGGCAACGGCAAAGTCGGGCTGCACTTCGCTGACTCGGAACGGCAGCACGCCGAGCGATTGCGTTAGATCGAGTGCGAGCGCGGCGCCAATCTGGCGGCAAGCGGCGCCGATGCGAACCAGATTGAGCTGCCCGCCGCTCGTCCAGTGGACATGCGGCAGAGCGGCGATGGCGACCTCGGGAGTGAGCGTCTGGAGGACGGCTGCGGTCCAGTCGTTGTCCGCAGGCCAGGGAACGATTTTGAGCGCCGCGCCGTTTTTTTCGGCCAGCCGTTGCCAGGCATAGTAATTGGACGGGAACTGCTCGGCGAGGACGAGGACCGTTTGCCCTTTTCGAACGGGCAGATTCCGCGCTGCGGTCTCGACCCCGTAGCCGGCGGAAGAGACGATGGCGACACAGTCGGCGGTAGTGCCGAAGATTTGCGCGGCAACCGTGCGAAACTCTTCTGCGCCGGTGAAAAACTCAGGAGCCGTAAGGTCCCAGGGGTGCGTTTTTCGCGCCAGACCCACGCGGCCGGCCTCGAGCGCCGACCTCATCAGCGGCGACATATAACCGCAATTCAGGTAGGCGACGTCATCTGGGATATCGAAGAGATGGCGTTGGTTCGGGAGCATGGGCTAGGTGAGGTTAAGTGTATCAGCGCCTGAGAACGCCTGCTTACAACACCAGAACCGGCACCTGCCCGGCACGTCCAATGTATACGTACATTATTATACGTACAAAACGGCGCGAAATATTTCTTCGGTGATTACGAACGAAGTAAT
>Ga0187771_10001941_pt1 | contig 14208 bp, 16 predicted proteins | sample 0116_SJ02_MP15_1_FD_133139 | JGI IMG/M metagenome (GOLD analysis project Ga0187771, IMG submission 133139) | Tropical peat soil microbial communities from peatlands in Department of Meta, Colombia - 0116_SJ02_MP15_10_MG | ecosystem: Environmental > Terrestrial > Soil > Wetlands > Peat | place... | reverse complement strand
GCAATCACGCGGCTGCGATCACACCTCGTCGAGCGCGGTGATGATCCGGCCTCGCGTCTCCGGCAGCGTCCAGATCATTATCGCGCCGGCCGCGGCGAACACGCCTCCGAGCGCGAGCGTCGGAGCAAACCCCACGTGCGCGCTCATCGCGGTGATGAAGATCGGCGTAAAGAACTGAAAGCCCCGGGTCACGTTCAGGATCATCCCGAGCGCGGTATTGCGCACCCGGGTCGGCATCAGCTCGGAGATCATCGGCGCCACTCCCGACCAGATTCCGGTGCCGAATCCGACCGCCATCATCGCTCCCTGGACCATCCCGGGCACCCGAATCGCCTGGTCCCACAGGATCGTCGCCGGCAGCAAGCCCACCGCCATGATCATCCCGAATACGCAGAACACCGGACGGCGCCCGTACCGATCGGCGAGCATCCCGAAGAGCGCGTAGCCTGCCACGGCGCCGATCTGCATCCCGATCATCCTGCGCCCGGCCGCAAGCTGCGTGAGCCCTCGCGTGAGCTGCAGGTATCCCGGCATCCAGCTGTAAGTGAACCAGTACGCCTGCGAATCGAGCAGGGTGACGAGGAAGACGAGCGCGATCATCTGCCGGTAGGGCCTAAGCGCCCCGAGGTCATCGCGGCCGAAATGTTGGCCGCTGCCCGAGCGCATCCACACGTCGCTTTCGGGCAGCCATCTGAGCACGGCGAACATCACCACCACCGCCGGCATCGCCGACAGCGCGAATGTCCATCGCCATCCCACCGACGGTTCGACGTATGCGCTCACCGCGGCAGCGAGCAGGACTCCGAGCGGGGAGCCGGTCTGCACGAAGGCGGCGAAACTTGCTCGGCGCTCAGGCGGTGCGGTCTCCGCGATGAGGCTTTGCCCGGGAGCCCATCCGCCGCCGATTCCCAGCCCCGTGATCGAGCGCCAAACGATCAGCTCTGGGAGCGATCGGCTCGCCGCGCACATCAGCGTCCCGACCCCGTAAATCGCAACCGTCGCGGCGATGGTCGGCCTTCTTCCGTAGCGGTCGCCTACGAAACCGAAAAGGACGCCGCCCGCCGCGGTCATCAGGAACGATGTCCCCAGCGCGAGCGACGATTGCGCGGGCGTGAGGTGAAGCTCGCGCGCGACCGGCACCAGCAGGAAGGAGTAGAGGATGAGGTCGTAGAAGTCGAAAATCCAGGCGGAGAAGCACAGCGCGGCAATGCGCCGGTGCGCTCGGCCAACCGGCATCTGGTGGAGCAACGTGTCGGCTTTTCGTTCGGGCATCATCGCGGTTTCGGCCGCCGCCCCGCTCCTGCGGCTGGCCCCATCATGGAAGGTATGGTTGGCTAGCGCTGCGGATGGGCGCCTGTCAAGCAGACGCCCGCAGCCTCCTTAACCCGTGCAAGGGAGATGGTCGGATGATTAGAAAGTTTCTTCGGTGGATCGGAAGGGCGTTGATCACGGTGGTGGTGCTGGTGCTCATCGCGGCGATATCCGATTTCTACCAGCATCGCGTACCCGCCGGATCGGTGCTCGAGATCAGGCTTACCGGGCCGGTGGTTGAGCGCGAATCGCCCGGCGTGCTGGGCCTGCTGACCGCGCATCAGACTCCGCTGAACCTGGTGCGCCGCGCCCTTTACCGCGGCGCGCGCGATTCGCGCATCGCGGGCGTGGCGGTGAAGGTGATCGATCCCGAGATGGATTTTGCGCAGGCGCAGGAGATCGCCGCGATGGTCGCGGCGTTTCGCGCGCGCGGGAAATGGGCGGCCGCCTACATCGAGACCGCCGGCGAGGGCGAACCGGGCAATCTGCCGTACATCGTCGCGGCCTCGGCCGGCGAGGTCTCTCTTATGCCGGAGGGCGAAATCGGCGTGGTGGGCGTCGGGCTGCGCGAGATGTTCGGCCGCGGCACGCTCGATTGGCTCGGGATCCGTCCCGAGTTCGCCGCGATCGGCAAGTACAAGCGGGCGGCGGATGTGTTTATGGAGAAGGACTTCACGCCGCCGGCGCGCGAAGAGGATGAGGCGCTGGTCACCGACCTGTATGACCAGCTCGTCGGCACGATCGCGTCGCAACGCCATCTCGATCCCGCCTCGGTGCGCGCCTTGATCGATCAGGCGCCGCTCCCCGCCAGCCAGAGCCTGAAGGCGCACCTCGTCGATCGTCTCGAGTACGAAGATGAGTTCACCAACCGGATCGAGGAGTACGGCGGCGCTCATCATTACCGCCTGGATTACGCCGACTACACGCGGCCGCGGATATTTGCCGGGCTTGGCGGCGGCGATCGGATCGCGGTGATTTACGGGCTTGGCTCGATCGAGCGCGGGCAGGCTGGTTTCGATCCTTTGTCGCAGAGCTCAGATGCGATGGGATCGGACGAGATGGTCAAGGCTTTCAAGGAGGCGCGCGAGAATGATTCGGTGCGCGCGGTTGTCTTCCGGATCAACTCGCCCGGCGGATCGGCGATCGCCTCGGAGCTAATCCGGCGCGAGGCCGAGATAACCGCCAGCCGCAAGCCGGTCGTCATCAGCATGTCAGGCTACGGCGCCTCCGGTGGCTACTGGATCGCGACTGCGGGCCAGAAGATGATCGCCGAGCCCGCGACCATCACGGGATCGATCGGCGTTTTGGGCGGGAAATTCAACATCACGCCCGCGGCGCAGAAGATTTATATGAACACCGGCTCGATCGTTCGCGGCGCGAATTTCGAGATGTTCGATCTGTACTCCGACTTCACACCGGCGCAGATGAAATTGCTCCAGGAGCAGGAGCTCGGCGGGACCTATCAGCACTTTATCAAAATCGTCGCGGCGGCCCGCCACATGAGCGTCGAGCAGGTGGAGCAAGTCGCGCAGGGCCGCGTGTGGACCGGCAGGCAGGCGCTCGATGCAAAGCTGGTCGATTCGCTCGGCGGATTCGATGACGCGCTGGATGCGGCCAAGGCGCTCGCGCGAATCCCGGTCGAGGAGGAAGTGAGGATCGCCGAATTGCCGGTGGCGCCGGGACTGCTCGAGAGCCTGTTCATGGGCAGGTTTCCCGGCGCCAGCTCGATGCTCGGTTATGCGGGACGCGCGTTCGACCCGCTGGCGAGCGCAATCCGCGCGGCGATCAAGGGCCACGGCGCGTTTCTCGCCGCGTATTGCCCGGTGATCGCGACGATGTGACTGTGCAGGCGGCGCGGGCCGGGCGCGAATGGGCCGGCCCGGTCGCTTGCGCGGCGGCGGACGATCGCCTGAAAATGGTCACGGAGAATTTTCCGTGCTCCGGATCATAATCGGCCTTGCGATGGTTGCGCTGACCGCGCTCGGACTCTGGTGGGCCGGCCGGCGGCGTTACCGCTGTCCGTCCTGCGGGCGAATCGTACGATGGCAGGACATCAACTGCCCTCACTGCGGCGCCGACATGAAGGGCCGCCATCGTGCAGGCCCCGAGATGCTGGCGCGCCTGGGTGCTGAATCGCGGGCCGGGCGGCGCTCAGAGCCGCGCGGGCAGCGCCGCTGACGTCAGGCCTCCACCGCGCGCCTCGCTTGGCGCACGAGCATCGCGATTTCCCGCTTCGAGTTCACCGGAAGGCGGACGAAGTCATCGCCGACCCTGAGATCGGCAAAGAACCCGGCGGGATCTTCGTGAAAATGCAGGAATGCCCTGCCGGCGTGGTCGAATAGGCCGCGCTTGCGCTCCTTGAGCCCGGGCAGATTGCGCAGCAGGACGAGGACCGGCTCGAGTTGATTGAGAGCGCGCTGCCCCGCGTGCTTCACGGGTTGCCCGATACGCTTGCGCAAGCAGCCGGCTCGATCGCGCGCCGGGATACGCAACGCCGGGCGCGGTTCATGCGCCCTCGCGCCTGAGACAATCCGCACAGCTCCCGTAAAGCTCCATCTTATGGCGGTGGAGTTCGGCCTTGAGCTGGCGTGCGACGACCTGCTGCAAGCGTTCGATTCCCTCGTTTTCGAACTCGATGATCTTGCCGCATCGTTCGCAGATGAAATGGTCGTGATGGCGCTCGGCGACCGCCTCGTAGCGCGCCTGCCCGTCATCGAAGTGGCGCTCCTGCAGCAGCTCGCATTCCTTCAGCAGCCGAAGCGTGCGGTAGATCGTGGCATACCCGACGTGCGGGCTGACCTTCTTGACCTCGTTGTAAAGCTCCTCGGCGCTTATGTGGCGGCCGAACTCGAAGAACACGCGCGCGATATCATCGCGCTGTGCGGTGGATTTGAGATTGCGATCTTTCAGGCGCGCATGGAAGGTCGTCATCCGCTCGTCGGTGTTGACCTGCGGCTTACGGTCGAAAATCGTGCGGCCGGTTCCTGCCTCTACGTCGGCGCGCGGCATCGCGGCACCTAGGGTTGCCCGGATTGAGCCTGGATCATCCGCCGCGCGGCGGGTGAAAGATAGACCGATTCGAGGTCGCGCGAGCGGAGCGCCTCGGCCAATACTTCGAGCTGCTCGGAGGCGGGCTGCTCGCGGTCGAGAATCACGAGATCCTTCTCATGAAGGCGGCATGCGCCGCCGCGCGCGCGATAGCCGACCTCCCGCAGGATCTTCTCGCGCCTGACTTCCAGGCCCAGGCGCACCGCGGCCTCGGCCAGTTCCTCGACCAGGCTAAGCAACCGCGATTCCTTTTGCTCGCTCATTACCCTCTTGAGGCATCCCCGCGGCCCGTGATACCGCGGAAGCCTAGACGGAGGTCAGGCCGTTGATCAAAAAACTCCTGGTCGGCATCGATACCTCCGAACATTCCCGCAACGCGCAGGCATACGCCTTTTACATCGCGCATCGGTTGGGAGCCAGTCTCATCGGGCTTCACGTCGTCGATATCGTCTCGATCGAAGGGTCATTTTTCCATGATATATCAGGTTCGCTCGGACTTGAACCATATCTGGATTTTTCCTCCAAGATGCGCGAGGTGCTCACCGCGCGCGGGCGCGAGGTCCTCGATCGGTTCGCCGAGGAGGCGCGGCGCGAGAAACTCCCGGTCGAGACCGTCCTCGACATGGGAATCGTGCCCAACCAGATTTGCGAGCGGGCCAAGAGCGCAGACCTGGTGATGATCGGCCATCGCGGGATGAACGAGGGCTTCTCCACCGGCCTGTTGGGCTCCACGGCGGAAAGTGTCGCGCGCAAGTGTCCGCGGCCGGTATTTATCTCGCCGCTTAAGTTTCGCGAGATCACCAGCCCCGTGCTCGCCTACGATGGCAGCGAACGGTCATCGCGCGCGATGCGAGCGGCGGCGGAATTCGCCAGCGGATTCGGCATCCCGGTGACGGTCGTGACCGTCGCGCGCGACCCCAAACTCGGCGAACGCACGCTCGATGAAGCGCGAAAGTATCTCGAACCCTACCGCCCCGCCGCCACCTTCCACCTGCTCGCCGGCCACGCCAACGAGGAAATCAACCGCTTCATCAAGGAGCACGATACCGACCTGCTTTTTATCGGCGCATACGGCCATAGCCGCATAATCGAGATGGTGATCGGCTCGACGACCGAATATGTGCTGCGCAACGCGCGCTGCCCGGTGTTCCTCTCGCGCTAGCGAGGCGAGTCTGCTGCCGGTTTGTTCTGCAGCATCCGTGACGCGCGGGTGGGGGGTCGTACTCTGATATTCAGGGATAGCGCCAGGAATCAGCACCCCCTTCCTAACCTTCCCCTGCAACTGAATGCGGGGGCAGGGAAAGAAAAAGAGGCGCGCGCTGCCCGGTGTTCCTCTCGCGCTAGCGAGGTGCGTTACGCCTGGGGCTCGGCGAGGCGCTGGGTGATGAATCGCTTCAGCACCATGCGCATCGTCTCGATCGGCTGGATTCCGGTGAGCGGAAAATCGCCGAGGATGAACGTCGGATAGCCAAGCGCCGAAAACTCGTCCGCCTCGCGCTTGTGCTCCTCGATTCGCGGGGCCATCCGCCGGCTTTTGATATCGGCCTCAAATCGCGCCCGCTCCATCCCGGCGCGCTCGGCGATCTCGCCAAGCACGTCGAGCAATGCGATATCGCGGCGCTCCTCGAATGCGGCCCGGAAAACCGCGTCGTGGTATGCCCTGAAGACCGCAGCCTCGCGCGCAAGCTCCGCACCTTCGATTGCCGCCACGGAGTCGAGCCATCTGGCCGGCGGGACGACCGGAACCCCGGTCTCCGCAACGACCATGATCACCTTCTGACGCTCTCTTTCGCCGAACTCCCGGCCCGCCTTCGCGCGGTAATCGCGAAGCGATATGGGTATGCCCTTCCAGAGCGCCTCGAATCCGAGTTCGGGCTCAAGCTCGCGCACGATTCGCCAGGCGATGTAACAGAGCGTCGATGCGTAATCGAAGTAGATGGGAATCAGGATCGCAGGCATATGCAGCCGCTTGGCGCCAGGCCGACCGGAATCTTGGCGCGTTTCTGCTCGCCGCGCAATTCGCAATCGCTTGCGCCGCGCTGCTCCAAAACCGCATCCTGTGACCCATGACCAAGATCCGCCGGCCCGTGCTCAAGCTCGGGGTCGTTGACCTCGGAGTGGAAACCGCCTCGCTCCCCAACGGAGTCGAGGTGGACCTCGCGATCGTCCGCCATCCCGGGGCGGCGGCGGCCGTCGCGCTCGATCGCGACGGGACGGTCGTGATGCTCTCGCAGTGGCGGCACGCGATCGGAGGGTGGATGTGGGAGATTCCCGCGGGATGCAGAAACGCGGGCGAGGATGCCGATGCGTGCGCGCGGCGCGAGCTGGGCGAGGAGGCCGCGCTGGCGGCCGGGCGATGGGACCATCTCGGATCGATTGTCACGATCCCGAGCTTCTGCGATGAGCGTATCGAGCTCTACCTCGCGCGCGACCTCACCACGGGAGGCGGCGCGCTCGATCACGACGAGGTCATCCGCGTGCGCCGCATCCCGTTCGAAGAGACATTCGCCATGATCGCGCGGGGCGAAATCGTGGATGCGAAGACGATCGCGGCGCTCTACCGTGCGCGTGACTTTCTGGCGGCCAACCCGCGATAGCATCGAGCCAGCCGAGAATCGTGGAAGGTTTGCAGTCGGAGCGATGGCGACGGTCCACGGCAGCGGGCAGATTTGCCCCCAGTGGGTTTGCGCTTCGATCCGCCGGCGAGCCGCTCGACCTATTCGAGTACGACCTCGTCCGGAAAGAGGAACGTGGTAGCGCCGTCGGCGAACTGCACGAGATACATGCGCCGCTCCAGATTGTCGATCTCGCGCAGGATCCGAGGTTTCTCAGTGAACCGACTGCGCCCCTCGCGATCGCGAACGGGCTTCAGCAATCGGCAATTCCGCCCCACCACCGCCTCGACATCTAAACTAACCATCGTGTTTCACGCCTTTTACGGTAGCCAGGTCACCCGGAGAGTTGAGCATTGTGTTCCATGTTAGCAATGATCGCGCCTAACTCTTAGACGCTAAATCGACGCGGAGGTTTCATCCGGCGATTCGGATATAAGCCAATGTTCATAGGGGCTTGCGTGGCATCCGCGCGAATTCAAACATCGATTCGAAGCGGCAAGCCTCCGGCGATTTGCGGTTTCGTAACCGAATCCGGTCAGTCGAGCGCGATTCCAGTGGCGCCGCTGCCATAGGGACCAGGGTTACATCCAGGGACGCGGCGGCCCGCTCGGACATCCGCCATCGATCAGCGGCGATGCGTCGATGCCGGTTTGCGCGGCAGATGCCCGGCACTCGGTCGGCGCAGCCGGCAATACGATCTCGCCCGACCGCATCGCGATCGACTATTGCAGGTTCGTGACAATCCGTTGCATCCGCGTGAAGACTGGCCCGGGATGCGGCGCTGCCGCGGGACTCATCGCGGTTCTGCTCTGGCCTCTTGTTCCGTATGCAAGTCCGTCGATCGTCGGGTAGAATATCCGCAGGGGTTTCGACCTGGCAGCCGGAGAGGAAGCTCGCGCTCGGCGGAACTGCTAAAATTTTTCGCGGGTTTCTCGCGCCAGCGAACAACTGAAACAGGAAAGCGAGACCGGGTAACGTCACGAGGAGGATGATCATGCGAAAATATGCAGTAGCAACGGCTACGCTTGCACTGGCTGGGCTGTTCCTGCTCGCGGGATGCTCGGGTTCCCCGCTATCGACCCGTGAAGAAGGCACGCTGGGCGGTGCGGGTATCGGCGCCGCGACCGGCGCAATTGTCGGTGCGGCCGTTGGCGCTCCGGGCGCGGGCGCAGCCATCGGCGGCGCTCTGGGCGGCGTCACCGGATTCGCGGTAGGCAACGCGATGCAGAATCAGGAGACCCAGCAGCAGCAGACTCAGGCCCAGATGCAGCAGCAGCAACAGGAACTGGAACAGCAGCGCCAGCAGATTCAGCAGCTCAAGCAGCAGAACGAGACCGAATAGCACCAGCACGAAACTGAATACGCCCGCCTTCGTACCTTAGTTCGGTAAGGAGGCGGGTTATGCGCAAACACGTGTCAGTTGTCGCGGGACTTGCGCTTGCGGGTTCGTTCATCGTCGCTGGATGCAGCGGGCAGCCGCTTTCCACGCGTGAAGAAGGGACGCTTGGCGGTACCGCGGTGGGTGCAGGAGCCGGCGCGCTAATCGGCGCGGCTGTGCATCATCCGCTGGCCGGCGCACTTATCGGCGGTGTGCTGGGCGGCGGAACCGGCTTCGCGGTCGGTAACGCGATGCAGAACCAGGAGACGGCCAACCAGCAGACCCAAACGCAAGTCCAGCAACAACAGCAGGAAATCGAGACGCAGCGCGAGCAGATTCAGCAGATGCGCCAGCAGTACGAGACCGAATAGCGCGCTGCTCCCGTCCAACGGCGAGCGGAGACAACCGCATCGCGTCTCCGCTCTTATTCCCTCAATCCTCCGCCAGTCGCGTTAGATCGGGCGACAAAGTTTGCACGCTCTGAGCCCGGCCCGCCGCGCGTGCTCAGGGTCCGCGAAGATGAGCATCTGCGAGCTGTCGGCGCGCCGCGCCGCGGCGCATCCGGGGCGGCAGAAGATGTGCGTCTTTCGGTGGCCGAGCACGGCTTGGCCGGGCAGCCGCAGGCCATTCTCGATCTCAAAGCCCTCCGCGCGCAGGAGCCTGATCTTACGCTCGACGCCGCCGCCGTAATTGCCGATCGAGCCGTCGGACCGGATCACGCGATGGCACGGGACGAAAATCGGCACCGGATTCGACGCCATCGCATTGCCGATCGCGCGCTGGCTGTCCGGCTCTCCAATCGCCGCGGCAAGCCCGCGATACGTGATCACCGATCCGGGCGGCACGTTGCGAAGCCGCCCAAGCGCGCGCCGTTGGAACTCGCTATCCACCAGGCTGAGATCGACCGGCCGCGCAAGCGCGTCCCGATGGCCTGCGAAGTGACGCTCGATCTCGCGGCGGATCTCCTCGGCCACACCCTCGTCTTCGACCAGATCGAACTTGCGGCGCAGGGCGTCGAGCGCCGGCTCCGCCGCGGTTCCGCCGAGAAATTGCACCGCGGCCAGGCCGCGCGGGCTCTGGGCGACGAGCAGCCGGCCAATTGCCGAGCGAACCACACCGATGCGCGCCTCGGGCCTGCGGATGAACCTCATCGCGCGGCGGATTCGGGCGTGCGCAGTTCGCACCATCGCGTCGATCGTGCGATCGTCGCGCCCGGCGCCGGTTTTGTTCTGATCGCGATGCGAACTCCGATTCATTGTCGTCATCGTGCCGCCTTCAGTTTCTTGAGCGCCTGGTATACCGATGCGCGCGCGCTCTGAGGCGAACAGTTGAGCGCGGCGCCGATTTCCGCATAGTCGAGGCCTGCGAGTTTTCGCATCGCGAGCGCCCTGCCCTGCTTGCCGGGCAGCCGCGAGATTGCAGCTTTGAGATTCAGCACCCCATCAGGGGAGCCGGGCGCACCCGGCGCGATTCGGTTCGTGCTTGCCGCCGGCTCTCCGCTCTCGCTGACGAATACGCGCTCGCGCCGCATCCTGTCGCGCGCGCGGTTGCGGCATAGGTTCGCGGCGATACTGAATACCCATGGCCGAAGCCCCTCCGCCGCGCGCAGCTTCGGATAGGAACGGTACGCGCGCAGCCAGGTCTCCTGAAACAGGTCGAGGCTGTCCTCGCGGTCGCGAGTCGTCCGGAGGAGAAAGCGCATCAAATCGCGCTCGACCGTCGCCATCGCCTCCTCGAAAGGCGGCGGGAGCCGGAGCTTGCCGAATGAGCCCATTTTGATAGGTATAACCCCGCAAGCGGCGATTCGTGAATCGGCGAGATCGCAACGGGGCTGGAATTTCGTTCCCGAAGGTTGCGGCAGGCCGGGCTCGGTACAACGATGTGCGGATCCGGGCGGCGAGCGTCCAATTCGACGCGCGCCGCCTCGTCAGGAGGACATTATGAACGCAGTGGGGGCGATCGCATTGTGGGCGTTTCTCTTCCTGGCTACCCATCTTGGAATCTCGTCGGGCTATGTGCGTCCGCGGCTGCTCGCGGCCGTCGGCGACCAGGCATACCGAGGCATCTACTCGCTCGTGAGCCTCGCCACGTTCATCCCGCTCGCCGTCATGTTCGGTCGTCACAAGCATGCGGGCGCGATGCTGTGGAATCTGCGCGATGTCGCGGCGTTTCGCGGGTTCGCATGGCTGCTCATGCTGCTTTCGATCACGTTCATAGTTGCCGGCTCCATGAATCCAAGTCCGGCCACTGCGGGCGCGTCAGCGGCCGCCGCCGGTCCGCGCGGCGTTCTCAAGATCGCGCGTCATCCGGCCTTCACCGCATTCACGTTGTTCGGCGTGGCGCACATGATGATGAACGGATGGCTGGGCGATGTGATCTTCTTCGCGACGTTCCCCGCGCTCGGGTGCCTGGGCGCTGTGCATCAGGACAGCCGCAAGCTTCGCGAGATGGGTGCGCCTTACCGGAAATTCATGGATGAGACTTCGCTCATTCCCGGCCAGGCGCTGATCAGCGGCAAGCAGCGCTGGGAGGCGGGCGACACCCCCAGGGCGGCAATCCTGATCGGCGTGGGGGTGACGCTCGCCCTCGTCGTATTGCATCCCTACATCTTCGGGGGACATCCGCTCGGCTGACGGGCGCGGGCTGGATTCAGGCAGGAAGGCGGAACAGGCGCGCGGCGTTCGCTGCAATCCGCACGCTCAGCACATCGGGGTCGGCTCCGCGCACCTCGGCGAGCACTTCGAATGTGTGGCGCACGTAGGCGGGCTCGTTGCGCTTTCCGCGATACGGTTCGGGCGCCAGATAGGGCGCATCGGTCTCGATCATCAGGGAATCATCGCGCACGACTCGGGCCGCCTCGCGAACCGCGCGCGCGTTCTTGAACGTCACGATCCCGGAAAACGAAATGAACAGGCCAAGCTCGAGGAACTGCACTGCCGAATCGGCATCGCCGGTGAAGCAATGAATCACACCGCCGGCGGGCGGAACTCCCCGCTCGCGCAGGATTTCGACGAGCCGGGCCTCCGCGTCGCGGCAGTGAATCACGATTGGAAGATTAAGTTCGCCCGCCAAGTCCAGATGGCGGCAGAGCGAGGCCTCCTGCGCATCGCGCGGCGAATGCAGGTAGTGGAAATCCAACCCGCTCTCGCCGATCGCGACCACTTTTTTCGATTGGGCAAGCTCGCGGAGCTCGGCGATCCGATCGGCGGTGCAATCCTTCGCGTCGTGCGGATGAACTCCCACCGCGGCGAACACGTTGTCGTGGTGCTCGGCGATTTCGACGGTCAGCCGGTCGATTTCGATCGGGCCAATCGCCCCGACCGAAACGATCTTGACGACTCCCGCCTCCGAAGCGCGCGCGAGCACGGCTTCCAGGTCGCCGTGCAGGCGCGGATCGGCCAGGTGACAGTGCGTATCGACAAGATCGGCCATCTCATCGAGCGCTTCGGCGCGCCGCCTGTCAGGCGGGCGGCTTCTCGATGCGCGGGAAGAGCGCCGTGGCCGGCTTCACCCGATGGCCGGGCTTGAGGCCCTGCCCGAACGGGAGATGGGCGGCGCGCTCGTCGATTCCGAGCAGGTCGAAGAGCCGCACTGCGGTAGCGGGCATGAAAGGCTCAAGGACGCCCGCGATCACGCGCAATCCCTCGAGCAGATTCGAAAGAATCTGCGCCACGCGCGCGAGCTTCGCAGGATCTTTCGCAAGCGTGAATGGTGAGGTCGCGACGACGTACTTGTTCGCGGCGTCCAGGGAAAGCCAGACGCGCTCGAGTGCGCCCTTGAAGTTGAGCATCTCGATCATCTTTCCGACCTGGTAATCGAGGCTCTCTCCAGGCTGTGAACTGGTGAAGGAGGCGACAAAGCCCGCATCGTCGCTGTCGGCGGCGGCCGGCGCAACGGTTATCTCACCCTTGAAGTAGCGCGCGGCCATCGCCAGGACGCGGCTTGCGAAGTTGCCGAGATCGTTTGCAAGATCCGCGTTGTAGCGTTCAATCAGCCGCTCATCGGAAAAGTCGCCGTCGAGCCCGTACACGACGTCGCGCAAGACGAAGTAGCGCAAAACGTCGTGCCCGTAGGTCTTTTCGTATTCGAGCGGGTCCGCGATGTTGCCCGAACTCTTCGAGAAGCGCCCGCCGCGGAAATTGAGCCAGCCGTGCACGTTCAGGCGGCGGTAAACCGGCAGCCCGACCGCCATCAGCATCGCGGGCCAATACACCGCGTGCGGCTTCAGGATGTCCTTGCCGATGAAGTGCTCGGTTACGGGAAGTATCTCGCGCAGCCCGGTGTAGTCGTTCCCGGGCAGCTCGCTTAAGTAGGCGCAGAGCGCATCGTACCAGACGTAGGTGACGTACTTGTCATCGAACGGCAGGTCGATTCCCCAATCCAGCCGCGCCTTGGGACGCGAAATGCAAAGATCGTCGAGCGGCTCATCGAGCATCCGAAGCGCCTCGTGGGCATAGCGCTCGGGGCGGATGAAACCGGGGTTGGACTCGATGAGGCGGCGGATCGCGTCGCGATATTTCTCAAGCTTCAGAAAGTAGTTCGATTCGCTGAAGTGCTCGACCGGGCGATTGTGAACCGGGCAGATGGTTGCGTCGATCAATTCCTTGTCAGTGTAGAAGCGCTCGCAGCCGATGCAGTAAAGCCCCGCGTATTCCTTGAATACGATGTCGCCGGCCGCGTGCGTGCGCGAGAGCATTTCCTGCACGAACTTCTTGTGCGCCGGGTCGGTGGTGCGCACGAAGTAGTCATAACTGACATTGAGTGCGGCGTGCGCCTGGCGGAATAGCGCGCTGATCTTGTCGGCAAACGCCTTGGGCGAAAGACCGTCCGCGATCGCGGCGTCGCGGTTCTTCTGGCCGTGTTCGTCGGTGCCCGTAACGAAGGTCAAATTGGCGCTGCCCAACTTGCGCCGCCAGTGCCGAACGTAGGTATCGGTTACGAGGTACTCGTAGGCGTGCCCGACGTGGGGCGGACCATTGCTGTACGTGATCGCGGTGGTGATGTGGATGCGCTCAGCCATAGGAATTCGAAGATACCCCGCCCGCGCGAACAATTCGACTGTCCCTGGCGGGGGGAATCGCCGCGGAGTTACTGCGGCGGCTCGCGCGGAGCGACCGGCATTCCCGGCGGGCGCGACGCGACCAACTCTTCGAGCGTCGCCTCGACCGCGCCGCCGTCCTCGTCGAGCTGAATCAGCACGGTCTGCTTGAGAATGTTCTGGCGGAGGACTTTGCCGTCGCCCTTCACGGACTGCACTCTCTTTCCGATCCCGGGCAGAGTGCGCTTGAGCTCGACGTAAGTCGCGTACTCGTAGCGCAGGCAGCACTTGAGCCGCCCGCACATCCCGGCCAGCCGCGACGGGTTGAGGGCGAGCCCCTGCTCGCGCGCCATCTTCACCGTGACCGCATCGAAGTCGCGCAGCCACGACGAGCAGCATAGCTCGCGCCCGCACGGCCCCAGCCCGCCCGTCACCTTGGTCTCGTCGCGCGCGCCGATCTGCTTCATCTCGACGCGGGCGCGGATGGTGTTGGCAAGATCGCGCACGAGATCGCGGAAGTCCACGCGGGCCTCTGCGATGAAGTAGAAAGTCACTTTGCGCCCGTCGAGCGTGTACTCCACGCTGACGAGCTTCATCGGGAGCGAGCGCTCGCTCACGCGCTGGAGGAAGATTCGGCGCGCGCGCGCCTCGCGCACCAGGTCTTCCGCTTCGCCGTGCAAGTCGTCATCGCCGGCGATTCGCACGATCGGCCTGAGCGCCGACAAATCGAGCGTGGCCGGGGGTTCGCGCGGCTCGATCTCGATGGTGCCTATGCGGGTGCCCGCATCGCCTTCGACCAGCACGCGGTCGCCGCGCTT
>Ga0187771_10001940_pt1 | contig 14211 bp, 14 predicted proteins | sample 0116_SJ02_MP15_1_FD_133139 | JGI IMG/M metagenome (GOLD analysis project Ga0187771, IMG submission 133139) | Tropical peat soil microbial communities from peatlands in Department of Meta, Colombia - 0116_SJ02_MP15_10_MG | ecosystem: Environmental > Terrestrial > Soil > Wetlands > Peat | place... | reverse complement strand
TCTGGATGCGGACATCAAGGCGGAAAAAGTAAAAAACGAAATCGAAAAGACCATGCAAACGCTCAACAAGCCGCCCGCCAGGTATTCCCAGGCCAATGCCAAGCTTGCGGAGCTCAACTCGATTTACCTGAACCTGTACGCTCTCAAGAGCTCTCCGCGGGGGAGCCTGGAAAGCTACAACAGTTCCGTCAACAAGGCCAGCTTGGGCTTTCAAAAGGCGTCTGAGGAGCTTAAGGCCGGTCTGCCCGAAAGGCTGTCGAAAGAGCTGGAAAGTGCCAAACAGAGATATCATGCTTTGGCCAGTTTCTGAGGCACACCCAGGGATGACGCCTCCTCGGTTGGAAAAAGATGCTTGCAGCCCCGGGAAACCGGGGCTTTTGTTTTTTTACTCCCAATGTTGCCCCGATAATAATCGGAATGCACGGCATGTCCTATCCCCGTTTTGCCGTCGAATGTAACCCGTGAACATAATTTGTTCTGATTGTGCACGATTGCATTGATATTTGCTGCCCAGTGATGTAGAAGGTATATGGCGCGTCATGGGTGAAAAGGGGTGCGCCGGGAGGACATTTGGGCGGCAGGCGCCGTTTCCGGCGAACGCGATCTGAAACGCCCGGCGGTTTCCTTCCCGTCATGATGCATGGCGGGTTGAGTTCTCCTCCCTTTGTTGTTCCAGTGTGCATTGCAGTTTATGTTGCTCTTGTGATTCCTGTATTGCAGGTATTGATATGAAGTTACTTCAATTACTTTTTCTCCTTTCGGTTGTCATGACGACTGCGTGCAGCGACCTTACCCAGTCCTACAGCCAGACGCTCCTGGCAGACAACAGGACATCGGAGAACGAATTCCCCATTGACAACAAGCTCTATTACCTGTCGTTCAATCAGGATGTGTGTATTGCCGTAATCACCGGCAAGCTGAAGATTGATGACAAGTATCAAAGTTACGACGGGTACCGGCAGTTTGCCGATACAACTTCAAGCGAACTTGTTACCGATTATGAACGTCATCTGGTCGGTCTTTCGAAGTATTTTCAAAAACATTCCTTCAAGCTGATGAAAAGGCATGATGTGGATATGCTGCTTGAAGAATTTGATACGGGCAGGTTGTCTTTCATACCGGATGACCTGCGACAGAAGTTTGCCAGAGAAACCCCGGTGACACATATCCTGTTGGTTAATTTCTCGCGAGGTTTCGACGACAGGTCCCATTCGATCGATATCACTGAGCGCCAGCTTGTCTGTGTTGCAACGGGATCCGTCGAGGCGTCGGATTATGTGAAGGTGAGAAACTCCATCTCTCCCTTTTGACAGGTTGTTGAAAATGTCATGAGCAAGCCCGAAGATTGACGCCGCATGGCGGACAATTCGGCCAGCCGAATTGGACAGCGAAGGCTGCCCGAAGGGCGAGGACGAAGTCCGAGTCAAAAGAACCCTTTCCGGATGGAAACTATTGGTTTCCGATTCGGAAAGGAGGGCTTTTGGGTCCAGGCCAGGAAATCGAGGGATTGCGCGGAGGCGTACACCGGTACGCCGCACAAGCAAGACCGAAGATTGACGCCGCATGGGCGGAAAAGAACCCTTTCCGGATGGAAACCAAGTAGGGATTGACAGCTGCCGCTGTTTAGGGTAGGTTTAACCCTCTGAAACATTACGGCTTAGGAAGACCGCATCCTTCCCGGCCCTGTCGGCACGCGCTCCGTGCCGACTGTCAGGCTACCGGCCAATAAATATTCAACAGCCTGCTGAGAAACATGTTGATGCCACCTTAGCTCAGTCGGTAGAGCAATTGATTCGTAATCAATAGGTCGCCAGTTCGATTCTGGCAGGTGGCTCCAGTGTGAACAAGGACTTATGTTTCCCCCATAAGTCCTTTGTTCAATCTTCGATACGGCCGGCGGCGCAGGCATGGGGAAATAACGCAATTTGCGGGCGCTTGGCGTCCGGTCCCGCTTTTTCGGCTGCCGCCTACCTTCCTTGATATTTTCCTGCTGTACCCGCATCTTCGCGCCCCGGCACCGAAACAGCCCGAATTTCTGCCCTTGACCAGCCATACCGGACCATGACAGGTAGTGTCGAAACATTTTGACCGGATGCATGCATCTGCAAGGAAGTCCCCTGATAAGACGAATATTTTGGTGACGGGAGATGACGATGACGGCGTTGAAAATAACTATTTCCATTATGGCAACTTTGCTGATTTCTTGTATGTTGATTGCATGTACCAATAAGGAGTCCAAAATATATGGGGAGTGGTCGACAATAAGCAGAGAGACGAGAATATCTTTTAAGAAGGATCATACCGGCCTTGTAAATATATTCGCAAACGTTACATCAAATACTAAGCCCAAGACCAGTATTGATTTCAAGTGGAAGTTTGTCAATGACAGTACGTTCAAGCTCACGGATGCCAATAATAACATTTTGATATTCAAGGTGAACAAGGATAAGATCGAAACGGAGTATAACGGAAATATTCTGGAATATTCAAAAGTTTATGAGAATCCGAAATAAGTGTTCCGGAACTGTGGGTCTGGTCCCGCTGCGCGGGACGCCGTGGGCGTGTTCAGGCGGTGCGGTGCGGGTATCATGAATCTCGGCGGAAAGAGCGTTTTTGCGGGCGATTCTCAAAAAAAAGAGTTGCTTCTTCATGGGTTCCTGTGATATACAAGTGAAAAAAACGTTCACTAAAAGTGAGCTCGCAAGGCTCACTTTTTTATTTTGCGAGACAGCGTATGACAATGATCAAGGGTGATGTGTGCGGACAAGTGTCCGGTTTCGCGCTGCCGATTCTGGAGTCGCTCGGCATGGAACTGGTCGATATCGAGTTCGTCAGGGCTGGGCGTAACAGCGTTCTGCGTCTTTTCATCGACAAGGAGGGGGGCGTTACCCTGGACGACTGCGCTGATGTCAGCCGCGAGTTGTCGGCCATCCTTGATGTGGAAGACATCATCCCCGGTCATTATTCGCTGGAGATTTCATCCCCCGGCCTGGACCGGCCGCTCAGGACGCCGGCCGATTACGAGCGTTTTGCCGGCCATTTGGTGAAGGTGCGTACCTACGAGGCGTTGCCCGACGATGCCGGCAACAAGCGCAAGACCTTTATCGGACATCTTCTGGGGTTGGCGGACGGCGTCGTTGCCATGAAGCTTTCCGAGGGCCAGTCAGCCTCGATTCCGCTGGAGAAGATAGCCAAGGCCAACCTGGAATTGGAATTTTGATCTGATTTCCCATATACAGTGACTGTAAGGAGAAGCAATCGTGGAAACGAACATCAATCTCAAACATGCCATCGAGCAGATCGTCAAGGAAAAGGGCATCGACCGGCAGGTGGTTATGGAGGCCATGGAGCAGGCCGTGCTGACCGCTGCCAACAAAAAGTACCGCAACACCCGTGATCTGGAGGCCCATTACAATCCCGATTCGGGCGAGGTTGAGCTGTTTGAGTTTGTGGTTGTTGTGGAGGAGGTCCAGGACTCCTATAAGGAAATAAGCCTCGAAGAGGCGCGGGAGATCGACCCGGATGTGGAAATAGGCGACTCGTTGGGAGAAAAGCTGGATGCCAGCGGATTCACCCGCATTGCCGCCCAGACCGCCAAGCAGGTCATCATCCAGAAGGTGCGCGAGGCGGAACGGGAAACGATCTTCAACGAGTACAGCGACCGCCAGTGGGAGATCATCACCGGCATGGTGCGGCGGTTCGAGAAGGGCGAGTTGCTGGTTGACCTGGGGCGCGCCGAAGCGGTCTTGCCGGCCAAGGAACAGATGCCGCGGGAAGTCTACCGTCCCGGCGACCGTATCCGCGCCATTATCACCGAGATCCGCATGACCACGAAGGGGCCTCAGATCATCCTTTCCCGCACCCATCCCAGCATGCTGGCCAAGCTGTTCGAGCTTGAGGTGCCCGAGATTGCCGAAGGCATCGTGGAGATCAACGCCGTGGTGCGCGATCCGGGCAGCCGCGCCAAGATTGCCGTATCCTCCAACGATTCGGATGTGGATCCGGTCGGCGCTTGCGTCGGCATGCGCGGAGCCCGCGTGCAGAACGTGGTTTCGGAGTTGCGCGGCGAAAAGATTGACATCATTCCCTGGTCCGAGGATATTGCCCGCTTCGCTTGCAACGCCCTTTCGCCGGCCCAGGTTTCCAAGGTTTTCGTGGATGAGGAACGCCGGGTGCTGGAAATTGTCGTGGCCGACGACCAACTCTCCCTGGCCATCGGCAAGCGGGGTCAGAACGTCAGTCTTGCGGCCCGTCTGACCGGATGCCGCATCGATATCAAGAGCGAATCCAAGGCGGCCGAGGCCGAACTGAGCCAGTTCGCTTCCTTTGACGGCACCCAGCGGGAAGAGGACGAAGAACAGGCGGCCGATGAAGCCGGGAGTGGCGATGGGGCGGGCGACGTAGATGTTGTTGCCGCGCCGGTTGGCGAAGAACAACAGGCGGAGTAACGTTCAGGAATGTCCCATCACGACGGATCGGGAAAACCGCAGCGCAGTTGCCTGGCGTGTCGCGAGACCAGGGATCGGGATCAACTGATCCGCTTTGTGCTTTCCCCGCAGGGGGAAGTAGTGCCTGATCTGGATGCAAAACTGCCCGGCAGGGGAGCCTATACCTGCATCAGTGCCACCTGCCTGGCCGCCGCGGTCAAGCAGCGCCAGTTCGGCCGCGCCTTCAAGCGCGAGGTCAGCGTGCCGTCCCCCGACCAGATGGCCGGGCTGGTGGCCAAGCTTTTGCTTGGCCGGGTCATGGGGTACGTAGCCCTGGCCAATAAGGCCGGCAAGGTCATTGCCGGCGGTTCGCTGGTGGGAGAGGCGCTGAAGGGAAAGAACAAGCCGGGGCTTGTCCTGGTGGCGCAGGACGTTTCCGAGGCAATCGGGGAAAAGATCGAGGCCCAGGCTGCGGGTAACGGCGTCGGCTGCCTGCGGATTCTGACCAAAGATGATTTCGGCGCCCTGCTGGGCAAGGCGCCGCGCAGTGCCGTTGCCGTCAAAACGAGCGGCTTTGTGGCACAACTTGAAAAAAACATTGAACGATATAGAAACTTCCTGGGGGAGGTGCAGTAAGTATGAGCAAGATACGCGTGAGCAATCTGGCAGAGAAACTGGGTATCGATATCCGTGAGACCCTTGCCAGGCTCAAAGAGATCGGGGTTGATGCCAAAGCGGCTGCTTCCCTGGTCGAAGAGGATGCCGTCAAAAAACTGTTGGCGCCCCAACCCAAGGAAAGCAGTGCCGGCACCAGCGAGGTGCGGGTCACGACCAATATTATCAGGCGACGCGCCAAAGTCGTTCCCGAGGCCGTTGCCGCGGAACCGCCCCTGGCCGAAGTTGCCGTTGAACCGGAAAAGAAGCCGGAGCCGGTTGTGGCTCCCGCCGAACCTCCCGTTGTCCCCGCTGAGCCGGCGACCACTCCCGTGGAGGCGCCGGCCCCGGCGCCGGTCAAGCCGGCAACTGCGGAACCGGTTGCCCCGGAAAAGCACAAGGCTCCGCCCGAACCGGTAAAGGCAGGTCCCAACCAGGCTCGCATCCTGGGTCGTATGGAGATTCCTGGCGTTACTACTCGCCCGACCCGCGTGGTGACCAAGGAGACGCCGCCTGCGCCGCGCACCGTGCCGGCCAGGCCTGCTCCCGAGCAGGCGCCCAGGGGCAGCGCTCCCGCTGCGGCGCCCCAGGCCGATCAGGACCGCTCCCGCATGAAGCAGGTGCAACTTGCGCCGTCGGCGCCTTCCGCCGCGGACAGCCGTCGTCCCGGCGGGAAAAAAGAGGGTCCGGGCCATGGTGGTCCCGACGCCGGGAAAAGCGGCAAGAAGGGGGGGGCTGCCGGGAAGAAGAAAGAGCAGCCCAAAAAGCACGAGATCCTGGAAAAACGTGAGCGCACCTTCGATCCGGTCTACAAGGGGGCGAAGAAAAAAGGGAAGGAGCGGGTGGTTGAAACCCGCAAGACGGAGATCACCGTTCCCAAGGCCATCAAGCGTATCATCAAGATCACCGAGAGCATCAGCGTCGGCGAGTTGGCCAAGCGCATGGGCATCAAGGCCAATGACCTGATCAAATCCCTGATGAAGATGGGGATGATGGTCACCATCAACTATCCCCTGGATTTCGATACCGCGTCCATACTGACCTCGGAGTACGGTTATGAGGTGGAAAACGTGGCGGTTGACCTGGACGAGATTCTGGAGTCGACCCCCGATGCGCCTGAAACCCTTGAGAAACGGCCGCCGGTGGTCACCATCATGGGCCATGTCGATCACGGCAAGACCTCTCTTCTGGACGCCATCCGCGAGGCAAACGTCATCGCCGGCGAGGCGGGCGGCATTACCCAGCATATCGGCGCCTACGACGTCGAATTGAACGGGCGCAAGATCACCTTCCTCGATACGCCGGGACACGAAGCGTTTACCGCCATGCGCGCCCGCGGCGCCAAGGTGACCGATATTGTCATTCTGGTCGTTGCGGCCGACGACGGGGTCATGCCCCAGACCCGCGAGGCCATCAACCATTCCAAGGCCGCCGAGGTTCCGATCATCGTGGCCATCAACAAGATCGACAAACCCGACGCCAAGCCTGAACGGGTCAAGCAGGAATTGATGGAGTTCGGCCTGGTTGCGTCCGAGTGGGGCGGCGACGCCACCATGGTGGAGGTGTCGGCAAAGAAACGCCTCAACCTTGAGGATCTGCTGGAAATGGTCCTGTTGCAGGCTGACGTGATGGAACTCAAGGCCAACCCCAACAAGCTGGCCAAGGGGACCATCGTGGAGGCCAAGCTGGACAAGGGGCGCGGCCCTGTTGCCACCGTGCTGGTGCAGGAAGGCACCCTCAAGGCCGGCGACTATTGCGTGGTCGGCATCCATTCCGGCCGCGTGCGGGCCATGCAGAACGACCGTGGCGAGAAGGTGCTGGAGGCAGGCCCCTCCAAACCGGTGGAATTGGTCGGTCTCTCCGGCGTGCCCGACGCCGGCGATGTTTTTGTGGCCATGAAGGATGAAAAGCAGGCCAAGGAGATCGCAACGTTGCGCCAGATCAAGCTGCGCGAGCTTGAGTTGGCCAAACACTCCAAGCTGTCGCTGGAAGACCTGTACCGCAAGATACAGAGCGGAGAAGTCAAGGATCTGAACGTCATTGTCAAAGGCGACGTGCAGGGGTCGGTCGAAGCGGTGGGAGAATCGTTGCGCAAACTTTCCACCGATGCGGTGCGGCTCAATGTCATCCACTCCGCGGTCGGCGCCGTTACCGAGACGGACGTCAACCTGGCGTCCGCATCCAACGCTATCATCATCGGCTTTAACGTGCGTCCGGAAGTCAAGGCCCAGGGCCTTGCCGAAAAGGAAGGCGTCGATATCCGCGTCTACAACATCATCTACGATGCGGTCGAGGATGTGAAGAAGGCCATGGAGGGACTCCTGTCGCCGACCTTCAAAGAAAAATACCTGGGTCGCGCCGAGGTGCGCGAACTTTTCTCGGTGCCCAAGGTCGGCATGGTCGCCGGCAGCCACGTTCAGGACGGCAAAATGCTGCGCAACGCCCAGGTGCGCCTGCTGCGCGACAACGTGGTGGTCTACGAAGGGAAGATGTCCTCGCTGCGCCGCTTCAAGGATGATGTCAAAGAGGTTGCCAGCGGCTACGAGTGCGGCATCGGTCTGGAAAATTACAACGACCTCAAGGTCGGCGATATCATCGAGGCGTTCGAGATGGAAAAGATCGCCGCGAAATTATAGGGTAGTTCCGTCATGCAGAGCAAACGTTCCGACAAAGTCGCCGAGACCATTCACGAGCTGATCTCGTCGATCCTCTCGCGGGGACTCAACGACCCGCGCATCGGGTTTGTCACCATCACCGCCGTGGAGGTTACGGACGATCTCCATCTGGCACGGGTGTTTTTCACGGTCATCGGAGACGACCAGGCCAAGAAGAATACGGAGGCAGGCCTGAACAGCGCCAAAGGATACCTGCGCCGGGAGTTGGGCAAGAGTCTGACCATGCGCTATACCCCTGACCTGTTGTTCAAATACGATCATTCAGGGGAGTACGGCAACCGGATAGACTCACTCCTCAAGGAGATTGAATCAGGGCATGAATGAGGTCATTCAGGATATCGTTTCCGTAATCCGCGCCAACTCCTCGTTCCTGGTCACCAGCCACGAAGGGCCGGATGGCGATGCTGTCGGCTCCACTCTGGCTTTGGCCTCGTTTCTCCGGCAGATCGGCAAAGAGGTCTGCATCTATCTGCGCGACCAGGTGCCGGAGTTGTACGCTTTCATGCCGGGCGCCGACAGTGTTGTGTACACCATTCCCGACCGCGATTTCGATGCTGCCTTTGTTCTCGACATCGGCAGGTTCGACAGGGCGGGCGAAGAGTTCTGCTCCTTCAAGCGTATCGGCACCCTGGTCAATCTCGATCATCATATGGGGTGCGAAAATTTCGGCGCCCATAACCTGATCGATATCCAGGCAGCGGCGACGGGCGTACTGGTGTACCGTGTCATCTGCGCCTCCGGGTATGCCATGGACCGTGAGACGGCGCTCTGTCTGTACGTCTCCGTCATAACCGATACCGGTTCGTTCCGCTATTCCAACGCCAATCCCGAGGCCTTCGCCACCGCCGGCGAGATGGTCGGATACGGTATCAACGCTTGGGACGTGGCTGAACAGCTCTACGAGAACCAGCCCCGCAAGCGGCTGGAACTTTTGGCCAAGTGCCTCCCCACCCTGGAGGTGCTGAAAAACGGCCTTGCCGCTTCGGTTACCGTGAATCTGGACATGTATGCCGATCCTGCCAAAGACTCCGAGCTGACGGACGGTTTCATCAATTATCCTCGCTCCATACGCGGCGTCGAGGTGGCGATTTTTTTTCGCCAGATGTCCCCGCAGAGGTACAAGATCGGCTTCCGTTCTAAGGGGAAGGTCAATGTGGCCGGCTTTGCCGCCCAACTGGGGGGCGGGGGGCATCATAACGCGGCAGGAGGTACCATGGACGGGACGCTGGACGAAGTGAAGGCAAAAGTCTATGGCATCGTGGAATCGTCCCTTTGCTAGATCGCCGCAGGCCTGCGCATGCCCGGCCGCATCGTCCCGATTGCCGGCCCCTCCGCGCCCCGGCCGCCCGGTCATTGCCGGGGACATGTCTCCGTAACCGTATTTCCCCATGAACGGTTTTGTTGTCATCGACAAACCGCCCGGCATGACCTCCCATGACGTGGTCAGCCGCGTGCGCCGGATTCTCGGCACCAGGAAGGTGGGACATACCGGCACCCTTGATCCCTTTGCCACCGGAGTTCTGCCCATAGCCGTCAACGAGGGGACCAAGGCCATACCTTTCCTCGACGAAGGACGCAAAGGGTATGACGCGCTCCTGCGTCTCGGCGTGACGACCGATACCCTGGACATGACCGGCCGGGTGCTCACTGAGACGGACTGGACAGGGGTGAACCTCGCCCAACTGGAGGCCGTCGCGAAGGGCTTTACCGGTGAAATCAGCCAGGTGCCACCCATGTTCTCGGCCATCAAGCGCGACGGGCAACCGCTCTACAAACTGGCGCGCAAGGGGCAGGAGGTGGCGCGTCAGCCGCGCCGGATACTGATCGACTCCCTGGAGATCCTCTCCGTGAGCCTGCCGCTGGTTGCGCTGCGCGTGGTCTGTTCCCGCGGCACGTATGTGCGTTCCCTGGCGGACGACATCGGGACTGCCCTGGGGTGCGGCGCTGCATTGCAGGAGTTGCGCAGGACGGCCAGCGGGCCGTTCCATATCGCCGCGAGCGTCACCCTGGAAGATCTGGAGGAGGCTGTGCTGGAAGGGCGGGCCGACGCGCTTTGCCAAACGCCTTACGCCGCGCTCGGCCACCTGGACGATATTCCACTGAACGACGCCGGTCTGGCCAAGGTCGGGCACGGCAGGGCGCCAGGGCTGGAGGAGACGCTGGTTGCCGCCTGGCCTGCATGCGGCTCTCCCCATCCGGTGCGCCTCTCCTACGGAGGGAGGCTCGTGGCGGTGGCGGAACTCGCGCCTCGCGAGGGGGAAGGGCTTCATATTGCTCTGAAACGTGTCTTCTGCTGAGTTATTGCTTTACAAATACGCACTTATGTGCTATTTAAACAAATCCTGGATAAAGTTGGTATGCTGCGGCATACAGATATATACAGTAACGAAGGGAGGTGTTGACAGTGTTGGCAACCGAAAAGAAACAGGAAATCATCAACTCGTTTAAAACCCATGACAGCGACACAGGTTCTCCGGAGGTGCAGATAGCCATCCTCACCGAGCGGATCACCTATCTGACCGAGCACTTCAAGATCCACAAAAAGGACCACCACAGCCGGCGCGGGCTTCTGAAGCTCGTCGGCCAGAGGAGGCGCCTTCTGGACTACCTCAAAGGCAAAGAGCTGGACAGGTACAAGAAGGTCATCGAACGACTCGGCATACGCAGGTAATGGAAGGCAGTATGCCCGCATTTTTGCGGGTATATTGCCTGCTCCATTTTTGGTATGCTCGTTTCAGAAGAGGGCTTCACAGCCCTTTTATTTTTTGTTGGGGACGTGGGTAGAGCCTCCCTGAAGCCCGCAGGAGCACCTGCGGCTGATGACTGTTTTTCAGAGAGGCTGTAGCGACGGCCCCAACGCAACCAAACAGGAGAATGACACATGGAACAAAAAGTACAGGTTGAGTTTGGCGGCAGGACCGTTACCATTACCACCGGGAAGATGGCCAAGCAGGCCAGCGGCGCCGTGGTGGTCAGCTGTGGCGACTCCATGGTGCTGGTGACCGCCGTGGCAACCAAAGAGGCCAAGGAAGGGCAGGATTTTTTCCCCCTCACCGTCAACTATACTGAAAAAGCATATGCCGGCGGCAAGATTCCGGGCGGCTTTTTCAAGCGCGAGGCGCGTCCGTCCGACGCTGAGACCCTCACCTGCCGGCTGATCGACCGTCCGATTCGCCCGCTTTTCCCCGAAAATTTCCTTAACGATACCCAGATCATGGCCACCGTTGTGTCGGCCGACAAGGATAACGACCCCGGCATTCTTTCCATGCTGGGCGCCTCGGCGGCCTTGATGGTGTCCGATATCCCGTTCCAGGGCCCCATTGCCGGTGCCAAGGTCGGCCGTGTGGACGGCAGGCTGATCTGCAATCCGACCGCCGAGGAACTGGAGCAAAGCGATCTGGAGATCGTGGTTGCCGCCAGCCGCGACGCGGTCATCATGGTGGAAGGGGAGGCCAAGTTCGTATCCGAGGCCGACATGCTGGAGGCCATATTCTTTGCCAAAGAGGCGATGCTGCCGCTGATCGAGGCGCAGGAAGAGCTTCAGAAGAAGGTTGGCGTTGCCAAACGCGTAATCCCGCCCCCCGAGGTGGATGAGGCTCTGCTGGCGCGGGTGCGCGGGGTGGCCTATGATCGCATCGCCGAAGCGGTAAAGGTCAAGAGCAAGCAGGAGCGCCACAACCAGATCGATCTGGTTACCGCAGAGACCGTAGAGGCCCTCAAAGAGGAGTTTGAAGGCAAGACCAAGCAGATCAAGGCATTCCTGGGCGATTTCGAGTACGAACGCGTCCGCGCCGACATTCTGGATACCGGCATCCGCATCGATGGCCGCGACACCGCCACGATCCGCCCCATCACCACCGAGGCCGGCCTGTTGCCCCGGGCCCACGGTTCGGCCCTGTTCACCCGCGGCGAAACCCAGGCCCTGGTCGCTGCCACCCTGGGCACCTCCATCGACGAGCAGCGCATCGACTCCCTGTACGGCGAGTCCCGCAAACGCTTCCTGCTCCACTACAACTTCCCGCCGTTCTCCGTGGGCGAGACCAGTTTCCGCCTGGCTCCCGGCCGCCGCGAGATCGGCCACGGCATGCTGGCCGAGCGGGCGTTGTCTGCCGTCATTCCCAAGCACGAAGATTTTCCCTATACCATCCGCATTGTTTCCGAAATCCTGGAGAGCAACGGCTCCTCCTCAATGGCCTCGGTCTGTGGCGGCAGCATGTCGCTCATGGATGCCGGCGTGCCGGTAACGGCCCCGGTGGCGGGTATCGCCATGGGCCTGATCAAGGAGGGGGACAAGGTTGCCATCCTGTCCGACATCCTGGGGGACGAAGACCACCTCGGGGATATGGACTTCAAAGTGGCGGGCACGACGGATGGGGTTACCGCCCTGCAGATGGACATCAAGATCGGCGGCGTGACCAAGGAGATCATGCAGCAGGCGCTGAAGCAGGCCCGCGAAGGCCGGTTGCACATCTTGGGCAGGATGGCGGAGACCCTGTCCGCGGCCCGCACCGAGATGTCGCCTTTTGCCCCGCGCATCACCACCATCTGGATCAAGACCGATCGCATCCGCGACGTTATCGGCACTGGCGGCAAGAACATCCGCAATATCACCGAAACCACCGGCGTTACCGTGGATATCGAGGATACCGGGCGCATTAACATCGCCAGCACCAACAAGGAGGCGTGCGACCTGGCCATCCAGATGATCCGGGGCCTGACCGACGAGGCCGAGGAAGGCAAACTCTACATGGGGACGGTCCGCAAGATCATGGATTTCGGCGCCTTTGTGGAGATCATGCCGGGTACCGACGGTCTCGTGCATATCTCCGAACTGGACACCAAACGGGTCAAGACCGTTACGGAGGTGTTGAACGAGGGTGACAAGGTCCTGGTGAAATGTATCGGCATCGACAAGAATGGCAAGATCAAGCTCTCCCGCAAGGAAGCCCTCGGCCTCAATCTTGACGGCACACCCGTTGCTCCGGCAGAGGATGCCCCGTCTGAATAATGCCTGCCGCATCCTGAATGATTAATGTCAGGGTGCAGGGATGAAGCGCCGCCCCACGATGGCTGGCGGCATTCCCGAAACCTGAGGACAAACAAAAGGCGAAGTCCGCATCGGCGGCTTCGCCTTTTGTTTGTCATGTGCCCGGAAACCCCCTGTAAACGAATTCTTCAATCCGCCTCCTTGCTGCCTTCCGAAATTTGCATTTCTGCAAAAGAATCCCTAACACTGTTTTGCAATTTTGCAAACATCGTTGATGTACTGCTTGCCAAATATAACTAGCTGAATTTATGACGATTTGAATAAGATATTTCAAATCATTTTTGCCGGTGTTGTGGTGTGTTCCGGTTCCAGCGGCGGTCCGCGGGTTTTGCATGACTGCAAAGAACCACTAGTGACCGGGATGGCGTAGAAGCGCTCTGATCGCGCAACATGCCGTAATTAAATATAAAATATTATTATGCCGGATTGGCACATCCTATGCGTATACACTATTGAACGCAATAAGCGGGGGAATCAATGAGAAAAACGAACATCTGTCCGTTTTACGGGAAAAACGATGATTACTGCGACGTGGGCTGCGGCTACATTTCGCCCCATGATGTGAATATGATCATTCGTTACTGCAGCTGCCGGTATGCCGACTGCACCAAGTACCAGGAATTGGCCGACCGCTTTCCGCACGAGCTGGTTCACCTGATCAAGTGTTGACTGATGCGCATATGACCATTGGAGTAAAAGGAGAACTGCCATGCTATACAATCTGACGCTTCATCTGAACGGATTTCATTTCCTGCTTTCCCTGACGGTTGCCATGCTGTTTATAGTCATTACACTTGCAAAGGAGAAACGAGATGAGCGAAAGAGAGCTTGAACTGTTGTCGCGGATCGAGGAGCTGGAGCGCCATACCTGGCGTAACAGCGCCATCCTGAGGGCGGTTGCCATGGTGTCCTTCACGACCATGGTGGGATTCGTGATAGCCTCGGGGGTTGTGGGGGGCGGCCACGGCAGCCACTGGTCCGGCCCTGCCTGGAACACCATGTGGCTTTACGGGCTGTTTGCAGCCAATGCAGTATCCATGTTCTGGACAACTCACAAAGAATAATTACGGGAGGAATACTGCCATGCCGATGAAATTATCTCACGCGATCCTGCTGCTGGTGGTCTGCGTTGTCTGCGCCGCCTTCAACATGCAGCTATTTTCCGGTCTGGACGAAATGATGGGTGACCAGTACTGGGTCATTGATACCGCCCAGGGAGACCATGGATGGTATGCCATGGGACTGTTGCCCCATGTGAAGAAGGTGCCCAAGGATGTGGTCAAGGCGGCCAACACCGACCCCAATACGAAAGAGAAATATATCATCTACGCACAGAGCGGCGATTTTGCCGGTAATTCGGTCTACGGCATCTGCTTCGGCATCCCCCTCATCATGTACCTGATCTGGT
>Ga0187771_10001939_pt1 | contig 14213 bp, 18 predicted proteins | sample 0116_SJ02_MP15_1_FD_133139 | JGI IMG/M metagenome (GOLD analysis project Ga0187771, IMG submission 133139) | Tropical peat soil microbial communities from peatlands in Department of Meta, Colombia - 0116_SJ02_MP15_10_MG | ecosystem: Environmental > Terrestrial > Soil > Wetlands > Peat | place... | reverse complement strand
TCTTCTTCGCCATAGGTCGGTTCGAGGAGACCAGGGTCACCACGGACGGGATTGACGTGATAGCCGCCACTCGTCCTGGACAGTCGCAGAACTCCCGGGTCGCCCTTGAAATAGCCGCCGACTCGCTGTCAGAGTACCAGCGCTACTTCAGCGTCCCCTACCCTCTGAAGAAGCTGCACATCGTCGCGCTCCCCGAATACCAATCGGGCGCCATGGAGAATTGGGGCGCCATTTCCTCCAGGGAGAGCTACGCCCTGATTACCGAGGATACGAGCTTCACCCAGAAGAACAGAGGGGCCATGTCCATGGTGCACGAGGTGGCGCACCAGTGGTTCGGTGACCTGGTGACAATGAAGTGGTGGGACGACCTCTGGCTCAACGAAAGCTTCGCCACCTTCATGTCCTACAAGATGACAGACAGGCTCCGACCAGATTGGGAGATGTGGGGCACCTTCCTCCGCGACGAAGGTTTCCGTGCACTGAATATGGACGCCCTCTCAACCACCCACCCAGTCCACGGGCACGTCAGGGACGTGGCCGAGTCCATGCACACATTCGACGCGATAAGCTACGGGAAGGGCGCCTGCGTTCTGAGAATGCTCGAGGCCTACTTGGGAGAGGAGGCCTTCAGGAGGGGGGTCTCCGACTACCTGAAGAAGTTCAGCTTCTCAAACGCTTCGGGCAAGGATCTATGGGATGCCCTCGGGAAGGCGTCCGGTCTCCCTGTGACCAGGGTCGCGAGGGATTGGCTCACAAAGTCGGGCTATCCGGTGGTGACGGTCACAGCGAAGAGGGGAAAGGTCGAGCTCCATCAGAGCCGTTTCACTCTCGCAGAGGGGAAGGCCCCAGGGGTCTGGCCGATACCGATTAGCATGCGCGCAGACGGGAAGGAGAAGTCCGCGTTCCTCGACAGGAGAATCGGGAAGCTCAACACAGGAGGCGACAAGGAACTCCTCCTGAACCTGAATCGCACAGGGTTCTACGCAACTCTCTATGACGCCGCAGGCTACAAGCGCCTCGCCGACACCTTCTCCCGGATACACCCGCGTGATAGGGCGGGAATCTTGTACGATCTCTACCTCTTCTTGCAGGCGGACCTCGTCAAACCGGAACTTTATGCGCGCTTCGTGACACTCTGTGGGGCGAACCCCGACGCCATCACTGCACAGATCGTGACCGAGCAGCTGATGCACCTGACAGCAATCGCGGCCGAGTCCAGCCTTATTCAGGGCGTCGAACCCAATTTCTACCCGCCGCTCCTCAAGGCTTTCGGCGAGGAGCCCAAGCCGGGGGAGCCGCCGTACGTAGGAGCGACAAGGGAGTACCTCACCTCCCAATACGCGTCCGAGAACGAATCCTACGCCAAGAAGATGGCGCTCCTCTTCGAGCACTTTGAGGATCTTGACCCCAACCTGAAGTCCGCAGCGGCCATAGGCTACGCCATGACAAACGGCGCCCGCGCCGAGAAGAGGCTCCAGGACATGGCGAAGACGTTTCAGGGTGAGGTGGACAGGGCGAATGTCTACGAAGGCCTCTGCGCATTCAAGGAGCCGCACCTTGTAAAGCACACGCTCGACCTCGCGATGAGCGGCCAGGTGAGCCGGTCGGACTCGGGGTATCCACTCTACTTGAGCGCGTACAACCCCTATGCGCGGGATGCCCTCTGGGACTGGATCACGAGGCGATACGACGCGATGCGCGAGATGTACGCAGGTTCCCAACAGTTCTACCTCTACATGGGCCGCGCTATACCGATGTGCGGGGTAGAGCGAGAGGCCGAGGTTAGGAGCTTCCTCTCCGGGAAGAGGTTCAAGGAGGGCGGTTCGAGCGTCACGAGGATACTGGAGTTGCTGCATGTCAACGCGAGGCTGCGGAAGCGGCTCCTAAAATCGGGGAACTAGGATTAAGAGGGCGGCCCCGTGGTCCCGGTTGGTTGGACCCGGACGACATCGCCTACAGGAAAAGCGTGAGGAACATGTCGATCGTGCTGGCTGCCATGGTGGTCGTAGTCTTTGCAGCCATCTTCATCCCTCCCTATCTCTCCCCTTCCCACAACGTTTTCCCGAGCTCGGTGTCCTACGACTCGGGATCAGGGTTCACCATGTACCTAACGCTCAACTCGACGACTGTCGCACCACTGGGTCACCTCCTCATCACAGGCTGGCTGAACAGCACCTCCGACTCGATCGAGAACTTGACCGCTGCGGACTCCTGGGCGCTTTCCGTGGGAATGCTCTGGGAGCGTCAGTGCACCCCCGGGTGGCCCATCGGTATAGGCTTGATGAGCGGGCACTACGACCAGTACAACTATACAGTGGGCACTCTGCTTCAGCCTGCAATGCCCGATGTCGGATGCCCTCTGTCAATGTCGCCTCAGTATTTCCTGTTCTACCCGCACTCTACCGAGGCGTTGGCAAGCGTGAACGGCAATCCTCTCCGCTGGACGATAACGATGAACGTCACCTTCTGGCAGGGCTCCCTGGGTCCGAACGCTCTCCCCGGAGTCCCGGGCCCGGGCGGCCTCCCTGCGGGGGTATACACGCTTGTCTTCGCTGACGAATGGGGGGACGTTCTCACGGCTAACTTCCGCGTGTCGTAGCGACCTCCTTAACTAGCCAGCGTTCCTCTAGGGCTCCCGTTGAAGGTCGACCCGTCGCTCATCCACAGGCTGTTCTACCCACAGGTCCCCGCAGTCCTTTCTGCCATGGCTGGAAAGAGGGTCTCCGCCATGCCTGTCGTCTCCTACACCTCTGTCTCAGATTCTCCTCCCATGGTCGCCGTATCGAGCGTGCCGTCGCACTACACCTGTAGGCTGGTGCTGGAGGTAGGGTGCTTCTCACTATGCGTCCTTGACAGGGACCACGCTGGCGCCATCGCAAGGCTCGCGAGCGTGAGCGGCGCCAAGGTGCAGGACAAGCTCGCGGACGCCGGATTGGAGTACTCAAGGGGGGAGAAGCTGAAGGTCCCGATAATCAAGGGCTCGGCCGCGACCCTCGAGTGTTCGCTGACAGCCAAGCGAAGGTTCGGCGATCACCTGCTGCTTGTCGGAGAGGTCAGGGCGGCCTGGGCGACCGAGGCCTTCGACGGGTTCTGGGACTTCGCCAGATACAGGCCTCTACTCTACACCGGCTGGCGCGAAGGCCTGACGACCCTGCCGGGTGCCTAGGAGAAGGACCTTATCACTTCGGCCGAGAAGAGCTTCAGGTCTGTGACGATATCCCCCGCCGATGGGTGGTTGATCGAAGCACAGTAGTACTCGAGCCCAACGTTCGCGTAGGCCTCGATCTCCTTCCTGATTTCAGATGGACTCCCGGACACCACAATCCTCTTCTCGTTGTTCGGTCCCACATAGGGGGGCCTTCTCTTTCTGACGTCTGTGGTCATCCTCATGGAGAGGGTCACACTTCTCTTCGAACGTCTGACCTCCTCCGCCCCCGTCCTGAAACCCTCGACTTCCGGGCCCACCGGGTGCCAACCGTCCCCCATCCTGATTGCCCGCCTTACGGCGGATGGGCCGTTTCCCCCGATCCAGACTGGGATGTCCCCGTTGACCGGCTTCGGGAAGAAGAGTGCTTCCTTTACGTGAAAGAACTTGCCATCGAAGTTGACCACCTCGTCCTTCCAGAGGGACTTCATCAGCCTGATGCTTTCATCCATCACCTTCCCCCTCCTGGAGAAATCAGCGTTCAGGAACCGGAACTCGGGCTCGGCCCATCCGGCCCCCAACCCCATTATCACTCTCCCTTTCGAGAACACGTCGAGTGCGGCCGCCTGCTTAGCAAGCAGTATAGGGTTCCTCTGGGGAAGGACTATGCAGGAGGTGCCGACCGTCAGCCTTTCTGTTGCCGAGGCGATGGACGTCAGGGTGATGAGGGGCTCCAGCAGCTGGCCGTAGGGTTCTCTGAGTTCGGTCGGCATTATGATGTGGTCCGTGGCCCAGACGGAGTCGAATCCGACCTCCTCGCACGTTCTGGACAGCTCCACTAGCTGCTGGGCACTTATCCTGTCGCCGTAGTTCGGAAGTATGTACCCGAACCTCACAATTCATTCATCCCTTGCGGGTGACGAACCGGGTCGTCAGCGCCTTCGTACCGTTGAGGTTCGCGAGGTTGAGCACCAGAGGTGTGATCTCCTCGACGATCCGCGCCTCGGCGAGGGGACCGGCGTAGAGGGGGCGCATCTCCCTGATGCTCGAGACCAGCTTGGCAGCCTCCTCGTATGTTTCCTTCGAATCGGTTGCGACCAGGATGTCAACCGGGGGGACGAAGTCTTCCTTCAGGAAGCCGAAGGGGACGTTGTTGAAGGCCGTGGCCACCCTGCTGTGGGGGAGAAGACGTGCGAGTTCCTCGGCTGCCGAACCATCTTTCAGGGCATACCTGAGCAGTCCCCCTTCTATCTTCATCGGGTTTATGACAGAGATGACAAGCTTCGAGGACACCTCTCCGGCCAAATCTGCAACAAGGCCCATCGCCTCGTAGGGTATCGCGAAGATCACTGCGTCTGCCGCCCTTGAGGCGCCCTTGTAGTCGGCCCCCGAGGCACCTCCTATGTCCGCGGCAGCGGCGGCAGCCCTCGACGGGTCCCTCGAACCGATTATCACTTCGTACCCTCTGGAGAGGTGCCTGGCGAGCGCCCTCCCCATGGCTCCGCTCCCTCCTATGACTGCGACCTTCATTCAGATTCGAGCCTCGCCTGGGCAGCGCCCTGCTGGTGTTTTGTGAACGTTGCGTCCATCATGTTCTTGATTCTTTCCGCCTTCTTCCATCCGATGCCCTGTGTCATAGCGAGCTCTCCGGCCGTCAGGCTCATGACCCTCCTCGGCGACCCGTACTTCGAGAGCAGCTTCTCTGCGAGCTTCCTCCCTATGCCGGGCATGGCTGAAACGAGGTAGAGCTGCTGCTGGGGGACGCTCTTTGCCTTGGGAGGGAGTACAGCCGGCAACCTGGCCAGGGGCTTTGCCCTCGCGTGGCTCAGCAGCTCCGCTATTGCCGTCGCTGTCTCCCTCGGGCTGGCGGTATAGAGCACCCTGAGTCCGTAGGCCAGGGTCACGTTCGCTATGGCGCCATAGAACGACTTCAGATTCTTGGCAAGGGACTCCACCTCCTTCGAGTCGCCTTCAACCAGGAGGAACGGCTTGGCGTAGGCGTCCGAAAGCTTCGCAGCCTGGTAGAAAAGCCGGGAGTCATACACTGAAGAGACCAAGTCCTTCACCGACTTCCTCTCGACGGCCAGCTCAGGGCTGAGGACGTAGTCTGCCACTGGCAGCCTGCTGAAGTAGACCCTCACGTTCAGCTTCGACAGTTCTTCGGGGACTCCGCTCGCCCTCTCCCTCTCGTCAGCCACAACCCGTGCGGGTATCACAGTATCCGAGCAGGAAGGACGAAATAAAAGGAGTAGGCGGCAATTGCGAAGACGACGACCGCCGCCACGGCGACCATCTTGTCCGTGTTTTTCGCCCTGTACTCTACCAGGGAGGTCGGCCTCGGGACGGCACCGTAGGCCCTGGACTCCATAGCCTCTGCCAGCTCCCCGCTCCTTACCACGGAGTTGACGACCAATGGGATAAGGATGGGGATCATGTTCCTGACCCTCCTGAACACGTTTCCCTTTTCCAGCTCCAGCCCCCTTGACTTCTGGGCGTCCATTATCTGGATGGTGTCCAGGAACATCACGGGGATGAACCGAACTGCCGTGACGAATGCGAACACCACGTCCCTGGGAAGCCTGAACGTCTTCATGACCTGCTCCAGCTCGTCGGGGGATGTGGTGATGAAGAAGAGGCTTGTCGACACAACGATGGCGACGAACCTCGCCGCGTAGAGCAAGGACGTCTCTAGGTTCCTTGTGATGACGAAGTTGAGCACGAATATGATCAGGGAGAAGGCAGCGGTGAAAAGCATGGTCCTGGCGACCCTCCTCAGCACAGTCGCGATGGCTGCCACGACGATCATGAAGGCGAGAACCGTAGCCAGCTCGTAGAGGGACCTCACGAGCAGCGTTGTTGTGAACATGAGGACGGAGATGAGGAGCTTGACTCGGGGGTCAAGCCTGTGGTAGACTGATACGCCCCTTCTGAATACGAACCCGCCGCTCAGCCACATCATCGCGCTCTTCCCTCCAACCAGCGCCTGGCCTCAAGGGGGTCGACGAACGGCGCGTTGGGCTTATGCGTCAAGCGCGCGTAGAACTCGACGAGCTGCGGCTGTGCCACCCGGGCCGAATCGAGGAGGCCTCTGTCCTGCATCAGCTCGGCCGCGGGACCGTCCCCCAACACCCTGCCCGCCTTCATCACCACCACCCTCGGCTGCATCGGCCACAGAAACTCTATGTCGTGAGAGACGACCACGACTGTCTTCCCTGACGACGTCAGCATCCCGATGGTTCCAACCAGTTTCTCCTTCTGGATGGAGTCCTGGCCCACCGTCGGCTCGTCAAGGATTACAACTTCGGGATCCCAGGCGAGTATGCACGCCAGTGTCAGCCTCTTCTTCTCCCCCCCGCTGAGAACGAGCGGGGAGGATTTCCTGTACTCTTCGAGCCCGAAGAGCTCCAGCCCCCACTTGACCCTCTGTTCCACAAGCGCCGGCGCGAACCCGAAATTCCTCAGGGCGAACGACATCTCCTCCTCAACACTCTCCGAAAAGAGCTGGTGGTCAGGGTTCTGGAAGGCCACCCCCACCTTCCTGGAGAGCTGGGCTGTGCTTGTCTCCCGTGTGTTCTTCCCGTCCACGAGGACGTTCCCCGTCACCGGTTTCAGGAGCCCCGTAACGTGCTTGACGAGGGTCGTCTTTCCTGCCCCGTTCTCCCCCACGATGGCCACCGTTTCGCCAGAACCGATCCTCAGGCTCACTCGGTCCAGCGCCTTCACTCCGTTCTGGTGTACGTAGGTCACGTCCTGGAACTCGATCACAGGTCTCTCCCCTCAACCGCCCGGGCAAGCTCACCCGGGCTCAGCAGTCTGTCCGTCGCAAGTACGCCGTCCGTCGCGAGCATCTTCTGCACCTTCGTGACAGAGGGGACGGAGACGCCGTAGGCCTCGGCCTCGTCCCCGAACAACACCTCCTTCGGTGCGCCTTCCAACGCCTTCTTCCCCTCATTCATAACGACCAGCCTGTCCGCCACCTTCACGAGCAGGTCGAGCCTGTGCTCCACCACCACGAACGTGGTCCCGAGCTCCTTCCTCAGCCTCCCGACGAGGCCGACCAACTCTGCGGCAGTCTTCGGGTCAAGCAGGGACGTGGGCTCGTCGAGTATGACCAGCCGGGGGTTCATTGCGAGCACCCCCGCCAGCGCCACCCGCTGCTTCTGACCGTCGGAGAGCTCATGGGGTGCCCTGACGGCGAGATCCTCTATCTCCAGCAGACGCATGGCCTCGTCCACCCTGTTCCTCATCTCTGCCCTTGGGACTCCGAGGTTCTCGAGGCCGAAGGCGATGTCCCTCTCTACTGTGAACATGAATATCTGGTTCTCGGGGTTCTGAAATAGGAAACCAACCTTCTGCGCTAGGTCCCGCATGCTCGACTCCTTCACGTCGCTCCCTGCGACCCGGACTTGCCCCGAGTAGTCCCCAGAGTACATGTGAGGGATCAGCCCGTTGACCGCCCTGAGCAGGGTGGACTTTCCGCATCCTGACGGACCCGCCAGCACCACTATCTCCTGCTCGGGGACAGAGAGGTCGAAGTCTGACACCGCCTTCTTCGGCGAGTCAGGATACCTGAAGCTCAGCCCTGACATCTCCAGTATGTTCGTCATTGCGGGTCGCTCAACTTCTCCTGGCCAAGTCCTTGGCCCCGGCCTCCCCAGTTCCCACGAATACCCTCCCGTACCTCGACTCGATAGCCCTCGCCAGGGTGTATGCGAGGGGGACTGTGTACAGTGCGACCGTGAAGTTGAATACGCCAATGGGGGCCAGCAGTCCGGGGACGTCGGCCTGCGTGATCGGGAAGAGGCCGGAACCAAAGCCGATGGGATAAGGGAGGGGGAGGATTATCCCGTTGACCACGGTCATCACAGTCGTGCGCAGTGCGGCCCCCGCCGTTGTCGCTACTGGAACCAACTTCCTCCCCACCCATCCCCTCTTCCGGGCTGTCCTGTCCACAGGGAGCACGCCGGCGAACATGGAGAGCTGTGCGGCCAGGTTGTACAGGGGGGCCACAGGCAGTGCGCCCGGCCTGTACGCTTCCAGCAGGAGAGTGTTGAGCACCGCCACCGTCGTCCCGTCCCAGAAGCCGAGTATGAGCACGCCCAGCAGAATGGGCACCTCCCACACCTCATAGAACAGGAAGGGCTCGTAGGGCGCGGGAACGGCGACCACTAGATTCAGGACCACGGCGAGCGCAGTGAACAGAGCAATCAGGCTCAGGCGCCTCGACCGTGAGAACCTGGCCATGTTTGGGCCCGATTCCGGTATCCTTTTAATGGTTTGGTAGCAACCATCCTCCTTGTAGATGGCCAAACGCAAAAAGTCCGGCGCCGAACGACTGACGACTCTGCTTCATCTCGTGAGACTGGGGGCGGGAGCTTCCTTTGCGAAGATTTCGACGAAGGAGCTCGGAGATTCCATCGACCTCAGTCAGCAGGCGGCCTCGTTGAGGCTCATAGAGCTCCAGAAGGCCGGCCTAATTGAAAGGGCGCACTCGGGCAGGGGGCTTGCGATCAGACTGACCGAGTCTGGCCTGAGGAATGTGGAGACTTTTCTCTCCGAAGCGAGCATCGGTTTCGAGCGTGGGAAGAACGAGTTCCTCTTCAATGGCACTGTGTTCACCGGTCTGAACGAGGGTGCGTATTACATCTCGCTGAAGGGGTACGCGAAGTCCTTCCGCCGAGCACTTGGGTTCGAACCGTTTCCAGGTACGCTGAATCTTAGGCTTGCGAACCAAGCTATGATTGAGCAGCGCCGATTGCTCGATCTCAAACAAGGAATCATCATTCCGGGTTTCACCGACGGCAAGAGGTCTTTCGGACCCGTGAAGGTCTTCAGGGCGAAAATTGAAGGAAGTCTCGCCGGAGCGGTTCTCGCAATTGAGCGAACGCACTACGACAGCTCTGTCTTGGAGCTTATCTCCCCTGACAACCTCAGACGGACCCTCGGCCTCAAGGACGGGGATGAATGCTCTCTTGTCGCCTACTCCGGGTAGTAGAAGGCTCGGGAGTGGCCGCTGGTGCCATTCCTCCATTGTGCAAACCCTCTCAAGGAAGATTCTACATTGGACGAGGAGGGGACTTCTCCTCTCGCGACGCCCCTTGGGAGCGTGGGAATCCTGTCCTGTTCCGGGAGGCCTACCTTCTCCGAATGGCTGTTGCGGCAGATATCTGGGTAGCCTGCTGTTCCTGTCCGGCGATGGTGACTCGGGCGAGAGTCGTGTTCCTGTCGCCTCAGGGTAGCTGAGGCCCGCAGTCATTGAACGAGTCCAACGATTTCCTTATCTAGAATCGGTGGAGTCGGGGTCTCGTTGGCAGACCAGGAGATTCTTGTCCTCGTGGACGACAACGACAACGAGATCGGGACCGACACCCGCGAGGCGTGCCACGCGGGGAAGGGGAAGCGGCACAGGGCCTACACCGCTCTGCTCTTCCACAACGGCAAGATGCTTCTGCAACGGAGGAGCATGAAGAAGCTCCTTTGGCCGGGGGCCTGGGACGTGTCCTTCACGAGCCACGTCTACCCGGGCGAAAGCTACCAGCAGGCGGCGTCCCGACGGGCACTCCAGGAGCTGAACGCCCGGGTGGGCGAGCTGAGGGACGTGCACTCGTTCGTCTACTTCGCTCCCCAGGGTGCAAACGCTGAAAACGAGTTTTGCAGGGTCCTGGTGGGCGACTTCGACGGGAAGATCAAACCCAACCCAGACGAGTTGCTGTCGGTCCGCTGGGCGACGCTCGGCGAAGTGAAGGCAGACGTTGCCTCGAACCCCGACGCCTACACGCCCTGGTTCAGGCTGTCCTTCGAAGGGTTCCTTAGGAGTCCTGTCTCGAAGAAGTACTCCTAGGCTATCTCCTTAAGATCACCGAGTAGCTCCCCCGCCCTCTTCAGGGTCGCCTCCATTGCCTCCTCCTCCCCGGTAATGGTCGAGAAGGACGCGGCCGTCGCGTGCCCACCCCCGTGCCCTCCCAGCCTCTTCGACACCTCCTCTGCCACCTGGGTCCCGAGCTGAATCTTCGTTCCGTCCAGGAACCTCTGGGTCGACCTTAGGCTGACCCTGGTCTCCCCCTCGGACTCCCCTCCGACAATGGCCAGGTCAGCGCCCAGATACACAAGTGACCGGGCGACGTGGGCCTGGAACGATCCTACGGTGCTTGTGGCCACAACCCAGTCCCCGCCTCTGTATATCTTCAGCCTCTGGGCACCCTTCAGCTTGGCGAGCACCTCCCCGTAGTCCGGCTCGCTCCTCAGCTCCTTCCTCGCAACAGCCACGTCGGCGCCCGCATCCATCAGCTTCACCACCGCCCTGAGCCCCTGGGGGCTTGCGATGGCAAGGTGCGAGGAGTCGAACATTATCGCCTCAAGCAGCGCCTGGGCCGTATCCGCGTCCACCTCCACCCCCAGCTCCTGGAAGATGCTGAACACCACCTCTGCAGCCGACGTCGCGCCCTCGTCAACTATTGCCCTGTCGTACGACACGCTGTCTCTGAGCGGATGGTGGTCCACCAGTACCCTGACCCCCTTCGCCTTCTGCAACTTCTCCTTCCAGTCGTCGAGCAGCTCCTCGTCCCCCACGTCCACGGCCACGTAGAGGTCGTACTCGTCCCCGCTCTTCTCTACGGTGGCGTGGGGGAACCTTCTGCTGAGCTTCTGCGTCAGGAGCGTCATCCCTCCCGGGGTGACTATGTCCACCCTGCATTCGGGCGCCAGGGCGCCGATTAGCTTGGAAAGGGCATAGGCTGAGAGATAGGCATCCGCGTCGGCGTTTCTGTGACAGACAACTGCCGCCCTCAGCAGGTCCTTCGCCGCAAGAAAGGGGAATTTTGTCAGCTTCGTTTCAAGGGTCAATTTCAGGCACGGTTCAGGCGTCTCCGGGCGGCTGCGGCTGTTGTGCCTTGGGCTTCACTGCCTCATTTATCTTCGTCTGCAGGTCGTTCAGGCTCTCCCTGAACCTCGTCTCCTGCTTCGCAAGCACCATCTTCCTCGTGTTGGCCAGCTCCTTCCTCTCGTTCAGCTCCTTCGTCACATCCTCCTTCTTCACCTTCACAAGGAGGTTCCCAGCGAACTTGTAGACGGCCTCGGTGTCGCTCGCCTTGTTCAGCTCTTCGAGTGCTTTCTCGGTCTCCCCAAGCTCCAGCTCGACCTGCTGCTTCTGAGCGAGGACTGCCTGGAGATTCTGCTGGGCCTGGTCGTACCTCGCCAGTTGCTCCCTGAGGAGGGGCGGAAGTTCTGGCTGGCTCAATTCTTGCCACCGCGACCCCCGAGTCTACTTAAAGCCTTTCGAGCTTCACATGATGGCGCGGAGTTTCTCGAGGACCTCCCTCGCCTTCTCCGCCATTTCCGCGGGCTCCTTCGCCTCCAGCTCCACCCTGCAAACACCCCCGCGGACCTGTACTGAAGGAAGGAGCTCCCTTATCCTCGCCGCCGACTCCCCGTCCGCCCTGAAGTCTATCCTCAGTGCCAGGGACTCGATCGGCCTATCTTGCCTTTGCCTGCGCGAGTTCATAGGCACCGCCGGCCACGGTGTATCCGCACGACTTGCACCTCCAGATGCCAGAAGCGGTCCTGCTTAGCCTCATGCTCGAGCACGCAGGGCACTGCCTGGCCTGCTTCTGGGTCCTGAAGACCCTGGCGTACCTCTTCCTGAGGGTGCCTCCATACTTTGCCCCCAGACCTCTGATGTTCTCCTTCGCCTTCGGCACTACTTCGTCGCCTCTGTAATCTGGTTCCTTATCTGCTTCCCGAGCCTGAGGGAAGTATCGGCCGCCTCCAGGACCTGCGCCGGGGTTATGGTGCTCGCCTCCCCCTTCTGGCTGGCGCAGATGTGCGCGGCGTCGTCGGTGGTGATCGTTATCCTCATGTCCATGGACGCCTCTTCCTCCGTGTTGGGGTCGACAACCATCCTGTCCCCTATCCTCGCGAGTGTTACAGACACGGGAGTCCTCTCCACCGGCACAGGGATCCACTCCTCGGTCGCCTCGGCCTTCTCGTCCTTGACAACGTACTTCTTCATCTTCGACGTCCTGAGGGCCGCCACCACAGCGTAGCTTGTCGCGTCGAACAGGTTACCGTCAACGTTCATGACGTTGCAGTCCACGAACACAGTGACAACGCTCTTGGCCGGGACTAGGCAGAGCTTCGTTAGGTCTACCATCTCCGACTCGCGTATCCCCCTGTCCACCACCCTGGCCAGCTCTATGGCTTCCTCACTCGGGGGGCCTGCCTCGGCGTAGGGGGAGGCCATGGGGAGGATCTCGGCGTTCACCACGAGCAGTCCCTTGTCGGGCGTGTCAGGGAAGGGCGTCCCCGTGGCTATCTTCACCCCTGCTATCACCTGGGTGTTCCCAAGGGTGACTCTTGCAGAGCCGTTGGCCTTCTGTATCAGCCCCGTCTCGATCTTGAGCGGCCTGACCTGGTCGAGTGCCCTGCCGTCGATGCGCTTCCCCTGGGCGAGGAGCTGGACCATCTGGGCCTTCCGTATCGTTTCAACAACGTAGTTCTTCTTCATCGACATCTACTCTGCACCCTCCTCCACGTGGGAGCTGGTCGCCTCCCCGCCGAAGAAGCGGTCTGTGAGCGCCTGCCTCTGCATGCCGTAGATCTGTTTCCCCTTCTCTATGGCGAGCTCGAACGCCTTCTGGAACTGGTCTCTCGTGTAGATCCCGTCGACCTGCAGCAGCGTGACCTGCCCCAGGTTGGGCAATATGGCCACGGGCATGTCCCCGCTCCCCTCCTTGTCCTCCGTGTCGTCCAGGTCCGCCACAACCGTGTCCTCCACCAAGCCGCAGGAGCACCCCACAACCATGTCCCTCATGTTGATACCGGCGTCAGCCAGAGCGAGTGAGGCGGCAGTTATTCCTGCGCACCTCGACCCTCCGTCTGACTGAAGCACCTCGACCCATACCTCTATGGCCGTCCTTGGATAGTCCTCCACTATGACAGCGGGCTCCAGAGCTTCCCTGATCACCTTTGAAATCTCGATTTCCCTCCTCGAGGGAGCCGGGTTCTTCCTCTCGTCCACCGAGAAGGGCGCCATGTGGTACCTGCACCTGAGCAGCGCCCTGTCCGGTAGGACCTGGTGCTTCGGGTGGACTTCCTTGGGGCCGTAGACCGCCGCCATTATCTTGTTCTTCCCCCACTCGATGTAGGCCGACCCGTCTGCGTTCTTCATGATCCCCACCTGGAGGCTTATGGGCCTGAGGTCGTCCCACCTTCTACCGTCTAGCCTCTTCCCTTCGGCGTCCATGAGCTGCTTCTTAGCTTCCCCCACCGCTGCCCCCTCCCAGGTACGCATCCACCTTTGCCATCAGATCGGCGGCGTGGGCCTCCTCCTCCACCATCTTCACCGCCATAGCGGTCTTCACAATGCCGTCCGGGGGCCCGTTGACCACCACAATCCCGTTCTGGCCGACCCTGACGTCACATCCAGTTTTTTCACTGATCAAGTTGATCATCGCACCTCTTCTCCCGATAAGTCGCGGCACCTTTGTGGGTGATATCTTAATGATTTCTCCAGAGTCTATCTTCCCGTACCCGTGGCCGCGTATGCTCAGCTGGGGGTCCCTGGACCTCTCGAACGATTCTATACGCGCCCCAATCATGTCCCCCACCTTGAACTTGCTAGAAAGGTCGTGGGTCGACGGTGAGAACTCCCTCCCGAACACGAAGGAAGCCGGAAGGAAGCCGTCGAAGCAAGAGTTGATGTCCACCACCCAGCCGAAGCCGTTTACGTCAACAACCTTCCCGATCACGTCGTCGTCCGCCCTCGGGAGGTAGGGCCCGGTCAGGGGGTTCAGCTTTACCCCCTCTCTCCCCACTTCTGCAAGCCCGACCCTGAGGGCGATGTATTCTTCTCCCCTCTTCTCGATATAGGGCCCGTACCTGTGGTTCCCCCTCGCTATGACGTCCCCCGGTATCACCTGTTTTCTTTCTATCATTGGCATTTCTCTATTTCACCACTGTGACCTGAGCCGCTCCTTTGGTTGTGGAGCCCAGGCGGTCCAGCAGGCCGGGCTGTCCGCCTGCCGGTATTTCTACTATTGCGGACAGGGTCCCGTCCGCCAGCCAGTCCTCC